>Ga0075425_100000664_pt1 | contig 32690 bp, 33 predicted proteins | sample SoiMethybrSBSTD4_FD_75300 | JGI IMG/M metagenome (GOLD analysis project Ga0075425, IMG submission 75300) | Bulk soil microbial communities from a Populus tree surrounding site in Tennessee, USA - Soil MetaG P. TD hybrid SBSTD4 | ecosystem: Environmental > Terrestrial > Soil > Tree plantation... | reverse complement strand
AGGCGCGCCATGAGTGCGTCCAGATCCGTGAACGAGCCGAGATGACTAACAACTGGCTCATCTAACCCGGCTGCGACTGGAGAGGTTGCTGCCAGCATGACTTTGTCCACTCATGTGCTGGACGCCACTAGCGGGCGCCCGGCTCCCAACGTGGCTCTGACGCTGCACCGCCGGGCCGAGACTGGGACGTGGGAACCGGTCGGCGAGGGTGTTACCGACGACGACGGACGGTGCCGCACCTTGGCTGCGGATGGCCTGCGGGCCGCCATCTATCGGCTGGACTTCGATACCGGAGCCTACTTTGTGGCAACCGGGCAGAAGGGGTTCTACCCCGAAGTGTCCATCGTCTTCGAGGTGACCGAGCCCACGCGACACCATCACGTGCCGCTGCTGTTGTCTCCGTTCGCCTATTCCACCTACCGAGGGAGTTAACAATGGGTGTCAAGCTTGGCTACAACCAGTACGGCAAGGCCGAGAATCGGGTCGTTCGGGTGTTCCGCGACTCAGATCCGCATGAGATTGTCGACTACAACGTCAGCGTCGCGCTCTCCGGCGGGCAAGAAGCCCCGCACCTCACCGGCGACAACGCACCAACGTTGCCGACCGACACACAGAAGAACACTGTGTACGCCTTCGCGGCCGAGGATGATGTGGTGGCCCAGCCGGAGTCGTTCGGCGTTCGCCTAGCCCGCCACTTCGTTGACAACACGGAGCCGATCACCTTCTCCCGAGTGGGGCTCGAAATGTACCCGTGGACGCGGCTGGACAACCCGCACGCCTTCGTCCGCGAGGGCCGTTACGTCCGCACGGCGACCGTCACCTACGACGGCACGACCACATGGGTCGTTTCGGGGATCAAAGACCTGATCATTCTCAAGTCGACTGATTCGGAGTTCTGGGGCTACATCGAGGACAGATACACCACCCTGCAACCGACACACGACCGGATCATGGCCACATCCCTCGAGGCCCAATGGCTGCACGACGGCACCGACGTTGACTGGGGGAAGTCCTACGACACGGCGTTGCAGGCGATGCTGGACAGCTTTGCCGGGCATCACAGTCTGGCATTACAGCACACGCTGTACGAGATGGGGGCAGCGGTGATCAATGGTCAGCCCGGGATCGCCGAAATCCGCTTCTCCGCGCCGAACAAGCATCACTTCATCTACGATCTCGCCCGGTTCGATATCGAGAACAACAACGAAGTGTTCCACGCTGACGACCGCCCTTACGGCCTGATCGAGGCGACGGTCCGTCGCGACGACGGCGGAGATCCCGGCCTGGCCTTCGATCCTGGTCAGGGCTGGTAAGGAAGGCAACGTCACAGGGGCCAGTCATCCATGACCCAGCAGCCATTCGAGCACGTTTCGTTCGACAGGCCCGACGCTGTGCGGGAGGGGGAGAATTGGCGGCTTGACCTTGTCGATCTTGCTGGCGGCGCCCAGGTTGGGCGATTGACGATCCAGCCCGGCTTTCGATGGACCGAGCACGTCCGGCCAGTTGTCGGCACTGAACTCTGCATGGCACCGCATCGGCAATATCACCTCAGCGGGCGGATCCACATTGTCATGGAGGACGGCACCGAGACTGAAGCGGGTCCTGGTGAAATTACCTCCTTACCTCCGGGCCACGATGCCTGGGTGGTCGGCGATGAACCCGCTGTCACGATTGACTGGCAAGGCGCGTCTGTCTGGGGGCGGCCGTTATAGCGCCTGTCGATCCAGCTCCCCACCCATCCTCAAGATTCGAGGGGCCTCTTCCTAGACAACTTCGAGGCGCCCCCGGCGGTCGACTGGTGCAGGGGTAGTCGCTGCCGCCGCAAAATGCCTCTCCAGGTCGCGCCATCGGTCTTCGTCACGGTGGAGAAGGCAGGATGGGCGTCGTGACACTGCCAAGCGCGCCCGCAATAGGCCGGACGCGTTTTGGCCTTGAGGTCGTGATCGTGCTCGGCCTGTCCCTTGGCCAGTCCGCCGTCTACTCGGTGCTCCGAATCATCGAGCGACTGACACGCAACGTGCCGTTAGCCCAGCAAACCTCCACTCTGAACGCCTCCGTTACACCAGATCGGCCCTGGCTCGACCTTACGTACCAGCTGGTCGGCATCGCCTTTGGGCTGATGCCTGTGTTATTGGCGCTCTACCTGCTCAACCTCACCGATCCTCCGGCTGGCCGAACGATCGGCTTCGACCTGACCCGGCCGCGATTCGATCTTGGCTTCGGTGCATTGATAGCGCTAGCGATCGGCATTCCGGGTCTCGGCCTGTATGCGCTGGCACGCGCCATTGGGATCAATACCGATGTGCAAGCCTCCGGGCTCACTGACAACTGGTGGACCATACCTGTGTTGATCTTGTCTGCCGCCGAGAACGCTGTCTTGGAAGAAGTCGTGATGATCGGGTACCTGTTCACCCGATTACGGCAGCTCGGCTGGAACGTATTTGCGATCATTGCGCTCAGCGCAGTCATCCGCGGCTCGTATCACCTCTACCAAGGCATCGGCGGTTTCATCGGCAACCTGATCATGGGCGTGATCTTCGGCCTGATCTACGTGCGCTGGAGACGTGTCGGTCCTCTGATCGTCGCTCACACCTTGCTGGACATCACCGCCTTCGTGGGGTACGCACTCGTCGCACCTCACGTCAGCTGGCTCTGAGGCCGTCAGCGCTTGGTCACCAGGCTCCGCATGAAGAACTTCAGATTCGAGGGCCTCTCGGCGAGGCGTCGTACCAGGTAGCCGTACCAGTCCGTGCCATAAGGGACATAGACACGTACGGCGTGCCCGAGGCCGGCAAGGCGCTGCTGCTCGGTCGGCCGGATGCCGTACAACATCTGGAATTCGAAGTCTCTCGGTCGACGTCCATAGTCATTCGCCAACTTGAGACCAATCTCGATCAAGGTCGGGTCGTGAGTGGCCAGCATCGGGAAGCCGCCGCCGGCCATCAAGATCTTCATGCAGCGTACGTAGGACTTGTCGATCTGGCGACGATCTTGGAATGCCACACTCTCGGGCTCCGCGTACGCGCCTTTGCAGAGTCGCACCCTCGATCCAGTCTCAGCTAGATCGCGACAGTCGAGCTCGGTCCGGTACAGGTACGCCTGCAACACGGCGCCGGTGTTCGGGTACTCCTTGCGCAACGTGCGCAAGATCTCCAGCGTCGAGTCCGTGATGGTGTGATCTTCCATGTCGAGGGTGACTGCAGTATCGGCCATCCTGGCCGCCCGGCAGATCAGCTCGGCATTCTCCAATGCGATTTGCGGGCCGTCTCGAAGATGGAGGCCCAAGGCGCTGACCTTGATCGAAACCTCGGCAGATTGGCTGAAGCCGGCCTCCCGGAGCTTGGTGAGCAGATCAAGATAGGCAACCACAACGGCATCCGCCTGCGCTGGGTCAGTGGTGTCCTCCCCCAGGAAATCGATGGTGGCGAGGAGGCCCGCTCCGACGAGACGGCGCGTGACGGCTACCGCGTTCGCGGAGGTCTCGCCGGCGATGAAGCGCTCAACAACCCCGCCAGTTACTGGCGCCGCAGTCACCAGGTTCTTGATCTTGTGGCTGCGGGATACTCGAAGCAGGGCGCTACGCAGCATTTGCTTCCTCCCTTCGCGGAGGCGTCGTGATTGACGTGCACCATCTGCTAACTGCCCCGACTCTAGCCTTGAGTTCATGAGCATCGATCACACGGTCGTGCTGCTGCCCGGCGCGGCCGAGACTAGCGCTCGGGTGGCAGTGCGGAAAACGGCGCTGGAGAAGGTTGCGCCGGTGATCACTCCGGACATCCGCATCAGTGACACCACGCCCGTGATCTTGGAGGATCCAGCCCTCGCTGTGCTTGCTGCGATAGCCGATGCCGGCGGCCAACGGGTCGTGCTCGTTGGCCATGGCTGGGGAACCATGGTGGCACTCCAGATCGCCGCCAGTCACGCCGAGCGGGTGGCCGGGCTCATGCTGAGCACCAACGCCCGCCTCGAGACCATTGCACTGCGATCCATCCTCTACGGCGTGCTGGGCCTGCTCCCCGCAAGCCTCGTACAGCAGCTCGGCGGCACACCAGCAGATGTCGCGGGCCTTCTGGATCAGGTACGTCCGGTGGATTTCAAGCCGCTTGCCGATCGGGTGCCCGCGCCCGCCCTCGTTATTGTCGGTGAGCGAGATGTCGCCAACCGCGGCCCGAGCACTGCCCTGGCCAGATCACTGCCACTCGGCAATCTGCGCGTCGTGCCGAGAGCGGGGCCGGGCTGGCAAGCTCAGTACCCGCATCTCGTTGCGGAGCTACTTGTCGACTTCTTGTCCAGCTCGAGCTAGCGGCGCAGTTCGGGCGAGCATCGGCCGAGTGATCGGCTGATTACCACCAGCCCTGCTTGCGAGTCCATCGCAGCAAGATCAGTGATATGACGAGCATGATCAACAGCAAGATCGTGAGCGCCACCCAGTGCGTGGATTGGTTGACGATGACATTCATGCCCAGGACCGAGGACAGGGATGTGATCGGCAGCGTGATGGCCGCGATGACGGCCAGCCGCTCCGCAGCAATCGTCATCTTGGTATCGGTCCGCGCCCGATAGAACTCGGTAACGCCCATCAAGAAGCGCAGTTGCGACTCGCTGATGTGGGCGACCGTCTCGTACTGGTCGAGCACGTCCTTCATCAGTTCCAAGCCCTCGGGTGGTGCAAACCTGGTCAGCTTGATCGCCCGACGATAGATCTCGCTGGCCTGCTCAGCCATGGTCTTGATCGCCAATAGCTCATGCCGAGCCGCGAAGAGCTGGCTCAGAAACTTCTGCGGATCCTCATCAGCATCCGCCATCACGCGTTGCTCCATCAGGCCGACCTCGCGTGCGATCTCGGCGACCATCTCAGCTTCCCGGCGGGCGATCGAGGAAACGATCGCGTAGGTGAGACCGAACGGCGAGGTAGGGTGCAGCCGGCCGCTCTTCGTCCGTGCCGCTACCGCCTCGGTCTCACGCAACGCCGCCTCCAACGGAACCTTGGGACTGATGGGGCCATGCACAGTGACCAGGAAGTCTGCGCCAATGAACTGATCCAGCTCGAGATAGTGCACGTGGCCCGCTGCGCCGATCTCGGGTGCATGCACGACGATGAACACGTGGTCCGGATAGACATGCAGTCGGGGCACGTGGTTCCGGTCCTTGCTCTTGGCGATGGCTATCGGATGAAAGCGAAACTCCTTCGTCAAGATCGTCTCGGCATCGTCACTCCACTCCGGAATATCGAGCCACAGGAACCCATCGGCGCGCTTCCGCAGGGCCTGTAGTTCAGTCAGGTCGCACTCGCCCACGCCTGTGGAGTCGATCCAGCGCAGCTTCATCGCCAGTCTCCCTTCCACGTTCTCTATACATCCCACCAGCGATCGCGGCAGTCTCAATGGCTATCTGTGCTGAAGTGCCGGCACAGAGGGGTCAGTCATGTGGCCGAGCGTTCATGCTGATGGCATGCGCGACTATCTGAAGTGGCACGACGCCTACGACGACCCCACATCAGATCTCTCCTGGCGGCTAGGCCAGGTTCAGGCGTACATCCGCGCAACGCTGGACCAGATCCGAGGGCAGGCCAAAGTGCTGAGCCTTTGCGCGGGCGATGGTCGTGACGTATTGCAGGTACTGGCCGAACGAGACGACTCATCGCGGATCAAGACCACGCTGATCGAGCTGCATCCGGTTCTGGCGCGACGAGCGCGCGAGTTCGCGGCGACCGCAGAGCTGGCGGAGGTGACCGTGCGAACTGTCGACGCCGGCGACACCGCAGCGTACGCCGACGCAGTCCCGGCGGACCTGGTGATCATGATCGGCATCTTCGGCAACATCAGCACCGAGGATCTGCGGCGTACGATCATGACGGCACCGCAGCTGTGCCGACCCGGTGCGGTCATGCTGTGGTCGCGAGGCACCAGCGGCAGCGAGGCAAATAGCTTGGTCCGTGGCTGGCTGACCGACGCTGGCTTCGTGGAGCTGGACTACCGCGAATTCGATCAAGCTGAGGGTGAGCGGGCAGCGCTCGGCTCAGCCCGATACGTCGGTCCACCTCAGCCACTGATCACCGGAAGGCAGATGTTCACATTCCTGGGATGAGTTCGTGGCAAATCCGAGTGATCGACGGACCAGTGGTCACGCACCTGCGCTATCGCATCGATGGTCCTGGGATCACGTCGCTGTTAGCTGCTACGAGGGAGGCGGCTCCAATGGGCGCCAGGAGGACTGGGGACGACAACGGCGTACCGACCACCGTCGTGGTCAGGTCGCGCTGAGTCACTCCATGCAGCATGCGGGGTAGGATCCGCCACCGCGCGAAGGCGGCGCGATTGTGCTCCATGGTCCGGCCGTCGCCCGCCCCACCAGCGACGTAGGCCCACGCCGTCGGTGACATCAGCTTCTTCGCGCGTCGCTCAAGATTGGCGGCGTCAGTGGGAATCGAAGGGGTTCGACCGAGGGCCCCGGCTCGATAGATCGCGGCCTGACGCGCCCGGCCCGGCCCGATATGAGGTGGACGGTTGCCTGGTGATGCCATCGTGCTCTCACTCCCGCGCAGTAGTCATAGACACAGTTTCGATGGTTCGGAGGCAGCAATTCACCCGACAATTCCTGAGCCGGCCGGGCTCATCTTTCAGATACGTTTCTCCGCACAAGGCCAAGAATGAGCGGCCAGATCCGCGATTTGGACCACATCCGTGGCCTTGTGCGGAGAAACGACCCGTGCGGTTCGCGCCACGGCTCCACGCCGCCTTGGCGCGTCCGACCGCGTCTCAGAGCGCGCTAGCGACTCCGGCGGCGTCCACCGCGTACGAGGGCTGGATGGGGGCTGCCAGGTGCAGCCGTGCAAAAGCCAGCGATTCGGCGAGGTCGGCTTCGCGCTGCGCCCTCGTGCCGCTCTTGCGCGAATTGACCTCGAGTATGACGTGCCCTGCGAAGTTCCGCTCGGCCAGATACTGCAATACCCGCCCAACCTGCTGGTCGCCGCGGCCAGGCACCAGATGCTCGTCCTTGACCGACCCCGAACCATCGGTGAGATGCACGTGCCGCAGCCGGGATCCCCAAGTACGCACAAGATCAATCGACTGTTGGTTGGCGGTGGAGGCATGGGAGAAATCCAGCGTCAGATCGTCGTAGTCGAGGTCGGTGGGATCCCAACCGGGCACGTACGCCTTCAGCTCGCCGCCCGGCGTGCGCCAGGGATACATGTTCTCGACGGAGAACAGAATTCCGGTACTCTCCGCCAGCCGCCGGACCCCCTCCACGAAGCCCCGCGCGTATTCACGCTGCCAGCGGAACGGCGGATGGACCACGACGACATCGGCGTTCAGTCGCTGCGCCGCCTCCGCCGATCGCTCCAGCTTTGCCCACGGATCGGTTCCCCACACCCGCTGCGTGATCAACAGGCATGGCGAGTGAATCGCGAGTACGGGCACCCCGTGGTAGTCCCGGAGCTTTTCAACGGCGTCGATGTCTGCTGCGACGGGATCAATGCCCACCATGATCTCCACCCCGTCGTAGCCCAGACGCCGTGCGAGTTCGAATGCACTCGAGGTGCTCTCCGGATAGACAGATGAGGTGGAGAGTCCAACCCGGGCCGGCGGAATCTTGATCAGCTGGCCTTCGGAGTTCACCCGCACCGGGCCCGCTCCCCGTCCCGTCGCGGGTGGAGGGTCTTCTGCGGGCACGCGCCAAGCCTAGACCTCAGCGCGACGGGCATACACTGTCGCGCGTGCCAGAAGTGTTGATCGGCTTCCCCCGCGCCTTCGTGGAATTCCCCGATCCCGCTGACAAAACTCAGGTGTTTCGGTGCGACCTCACCTGGCTCACCTCTCGTTGGGCCTGCATCTACGGCAGGGGCTGCCAGGGTATCTACGCGAATCGGCCGCACGACGGCTGCTGCACCCTCGGTGCGCATTTCGCCGATGCCGAGGATGAAAAGCGGGTCGGCAAGGCGGTCAAGCAGCTGAAGGCTAGTCAGTGGCAATACAAGAAGGACGGACGGGTTGGCGGCTGGGCCGAGAAGGAGCGCCCTGATCACCTTGCCGAGGGGGAGCTACCCGGCAGGAAGACACGGGTGATCGACGGTGCCTGTATCTTTCTCAACCGCCCGGGGTTTCCCGCAGGTCAGGGCTGTGCACTGCACCTTCTCGCCCTCAGTCAGGGTCGCGACTTCTTGGAAACCAAGCCGGACGTGTGCTGGCAGTTGCCCATCCGCCGGCAGTTCCGGACGGTGACCCGGACCGATGACACCAGCTACACCGAGATCAGCATCGGCGAGTACGGGCGTGACGGCTGGGGCCCCGGTGGCGCGGATCTCGACTGGTACTGCTCGTCCAACACCGAGGCACATCACGGCGTACGCCCGGTCTATCTGGAGAATCGCGCTGAGCTCATTGCGCTGATGGGAACTGCCGCATACCAGGTACTGGTGAAGATGTGTGAGGATTTCGAGTCCCGACGCGGCACAGCCATGCGACATCCCGCGGACCCGAAGTGTTAGCACCGAGCCGTCGCGGATGGTGAAGCGGGCCCCCTGCTTCGCGTGGAACACCCCCGGCAACAATGTGGGCATGCACTTGGATCACTTGTCGTTTGCGGCCGGCCCGGAAGGTCTGGAAGCCACGGCACAGCGACTCGGAGCGCAGCTGGGGGTGACCTTTCTCGACGGTGGATTCCATCCGCGCTTCGGCACCCGCAACCGGATCTTGCCGATGACAGCCGGAAACTATGTCGAGGTAGTCGGTGTCCTGGATCATCCGGCTGCCGACAAAGCCCCATTTGGTCAGGCGGTCCGGGCGCGGTCGGCGCAAGGTGGTGGCTGGCTCGGCTGGGTGATTGCAGTTGATGATCTTGCTCCGTTCGAACAGCGGATCGGCCGCCCAGCGATCGAGGGTCATCGTCACCTGCCAGACGGAACGGTGCTGACCTGGCATCAGCTGGGTGTCAAGGACCTTCAGGTCGATCCCCAGCTGCCGTTCTTTGTGAAGTGGGCGGGCGACGCGATCCATCCATCTGCCGGCGGCCGCCAGGTCGAGCTTCTCAAGATCGAAATCGCCGGCGATCCAGCCCGCGTTGATCAATGGCTGGGCGGAAGCAGCAAAGAGATCTTGGCAGATGTCGACATCGACTGGTGTCCGCCGGGTAACCGGGCAGGACTGGCGGCCGCGATCTTCAGTACACCGCGCGGTGAGGTCCGGATTTGATCAAGCTCCGGTCTGCTATTGCGGGACTGCCGACCTACTCTGCCGGGAAGCCTGCCCCAAAGATGAATCAAGGGCCCTCGTTCAAGCTGTCTAGTAACGAGAACCCCTTTCCACCACTTCCTGGCGTGATCGAAGCCACCGCGGCGGGAGTAGCCCGGATGAACCGCTACCCCGATATTGCAAACACTGAGCTGACCCACGCAATGAGTAGCCGACTCGGTGTGCCTGGCGAACAACTCGCGTTCGCCACCGGCTCTGTGGCGGTGCTCTACCACCTGCTGCAGGCCACGTGTGAGGCCGGCGACGAGGTGATCTATGCGTGGCGCAGCTTCGAGGCCTATCCGATCGCTGTACCGGTGACGGGTGCGACGCCGGTGCCGGTTCCGCTGGGTCCGGGTGCTGTTCATGATCTCGACGCGATGCAGCGGGCGGTCACGTCAGCTACCAAAGCGATCATGCTCTGTACGCCGAACAACCCGACAGGCCCGGCGCTGCAGCATGAGCAGGTGATCGACTTCATCGACTCGATTCCCGATCACATCATGATCGTTCTCGATGAGGCGTACGTGGAGTTCGTCACCGATCCGAAAGCTCTGCGAGGCCTGGATGCCATGGCCGATCGGTCGAATGTGGTCGTGCTCCGGAGCTTCTCCAAGGCGTACGGGCTTGCGGGCTTCCGAGTCGGTTATTGCGTGGCAGATGCTGATCTTGCTGCCGCGGCGCGGGCAGTGTCGCTGCCGTTCGGGGTCTCCATCGCCGCGCAGGCGGCGGTGCTGGCCTCACTGGAGGCTGAGCCGCTGTTGCTTGACCGCGTCGTTGAGCTCGTCAAAGCACGCGACGCACTGACCGTCGGCTTGCGCGACCTTGGCTTCGACATCCCAGATGCTCAAGGCAACTTCGTGTGGCTGCCCGGAGGCGAACACACGCAGGCGTACGCCGCGTCCTTCGCCCGCGCCGGCGTGATGGTGCGGGCGTACGCGTCCGGCGGTGACTGGGACGGTCTCCGAATTACGATCGGTGAGCCGGTTGCCAATGCGCGAGTCCTCGAGGTGGCGGCAGCGCTGCTTCGGTCAGCCGGCAGCTAGCGGCTCAGCCGATGATCGAAACATCGCGAGCACGAGGTGGTCGCCTGCGTGCCCAAATGGTCATCCCGATCACGCCAGCGCCTGTCAGGACCAAGGTAAGCGCGGTGCCGACGCCGAGGTAATGCGGCACTCCTGTGGCCGACCGGTCGAGGAGGGCGAAGAGGATGAACTCCGCCGATTGATGCATAGTGCCAAACGCGGTAACTCCGAAGAGCAGGACCACTAGCCGCCGCGTGATGACAAGGTTCACCGCTCCCCGACTCATGGTCGCATAGACCAGGAATCCGATAGCCACGAACTCCGAGATGGTGCCAACCGTGATCCAGGCGCCACCGTGGGCGACCCAACCCGCCACCGACGACACGCCGTACCAGCCGGCAATGCTCATGATCACCAACGGAACGGCGACGGCAGCGCCGAAGATCTTGTTGCCGCGAGACAGTGACGACAAGATCAAGAAGACGATCCACGCAGTGGTTGCGAGCGTCAGTCCCAACGCAGCCAATGCGGCAGACCACGGCACCCGCAATGCCATCGTGTCAGCCTGGATCGGCAACATGTTCATGGTCGCGCGTAGCGTCACGCAGGCCTGAGATGGCGGATCAGCATTACACAGCGACCATTGGCGCAGAACTGAGAATGCCGTGGCGATGCCCGCGACGATCAGCAACCCTGCAGCGCTGAACCAGCTCGCCTCCTCCGATGTTGCCCGCCGCACATCGCTCGCAGGCTCAGTGGTCATGCTGCTCCCAGGGACGAATGATGCTCCGGTCAGAGTAGCCGAGCGCGCACGCACTCTGGGCCTCTTGCTCTATGTGCCTCAGCCTGCGCCATATGTCCCCTGAGCTTGTCGAAAGGGCACGACTTGCCGACTCCACGGTCCAGCGCAAATTACTGTCAGAGGCTCGGCCTAACTTCTGCGACATGCCCAAAACGAGCGCCAAGCCCAACCACACCTGCACCCAATGCGGCTGGAGGTCGAGCCGCTGGGTCGGTCGATGTGGGGAGTGTCAGGCGTGGGGCAGCGTCGTCGAGGTGGCGCCGAAGCCGAGTCAGGTCTCGTTGACCGTCCCACTCAGCAAAGCAGTGCCGATCGGCAGCGTGAACGCCAGGCTGGCGACCCATGCCCGCACTGGCGTGGCCGAGCTCGATCGTGTGCTGGGTGACGGTCTCGTTCCGGGAGTGGTCGTGCTGCTTGCCGGAGAGCCCGGCGTTGGAAAGTCCACTCTGTTGCTTGAGGTGGCCGCTTGCTGGGCGCGTCAGGGACATACGACGCTCTATGTCACCGGGGAAGAGTCGGCCGGTCAGGTGAGGCTTCGCGCGGGCCGTACCAATGCCGTCGCCGATCAGCTCTATCTAGCTGCCGAGACCGATCTCGGTACGGTGCTCGGTCATATCGAGGAGGTCGAGCCCTCTCTGATGGTGCTCGACTCTGTTCAGACCATCGGTACGGCCGAGGCTGATGGATCACCCGGTGGCATGACCCAGGTCCGCGAAGTGACCAGCGCTTTGGTCCGGGTTGCCAAGCGGCGTGGCATGGCCGTGATCATCATCGGGCATGTGACCAAGGATGGAAGCGTGGCTGGTCCGCGTCTGCTGGAGCACCTAGTCGACGTCGTACTGGCCTTCGAGGGCGACCGCCATTCCGGCTTCCGCATGGTGCGCGCGATCAAGAACCGCTTCGGTCCGGCAGACGAGGTCGGGTGCTTCGAAATGGTCGACTCCGGAATCGTTGAGGTGCCGGATCCTTCCGGCCTGTTTACGTCACAGCATGATCAGCCGGTGCCAGGCACTGCGGTCACGGTCACCATGGAGGGCCGCAGGCCGCTGCTCGCCGAGATTCAGGCCCTGGTCGTGGAGTCCACGCTGTCGCATCCGCGACGCATCGTGAACGGCGTGGAGTCGGGCCGTCTTGCTATGGTGCTCGCCGTCCTTGACCGACGCTGCGGCGTACGACTGAACGATCGAGATGTCTATGTGTCCACAGTGGGCGGGGCAAAGGTGAGCGATCCCGCGGCCGACCTTGCGATAGCGCTGGCGGTGTCCTCAGCTGCCTGCAACAAGCCGGTGCCGCAGCGCATCGTTGCCTTGGGAGAGGTCGGCCTCGCCGGCGAGTTGCGCCGCGTGCCGGGAACCACCCGACGGCTCAGCGAGGCCGCGCGGCTCGGTTCCGCCGAAGCGGTCATCCCGGCCGAAGCGGGGGATGCGCGAGAGCAGAGCATGACAGTGTTATCCGGCCCTGCATTATCCGGCACTGCATTATCCGGCACTGCTCCCACGACCGACACCCGCAGTGCAGACGGTCACGCCGGCATGCTGGTGCATTCGGTGACCACCGTCGAGCAGGCGCTGGCTGCTCTGGCGCTTCGCCAGTGTGATCCAACACCGCGAGACCTAACGTGACACTGGTGCTCCCGCAGCTGCCGCGGTTGATACGGTCGGCCGAGGGAGTGGGTCTGGTCGCAACGGCGCGGCAGGGCCCGCCCCCGTTTGAATCTCTGACGCTGGTGGAGGGAGCAATTGTGGCGTCAGGCCTCGATCGGCATCGCCGATTGCTCGACTACCTCGCGATGATGGCGCCCGGGACTCCGCTCCGGGATGGGTTTGAGCGGATCCTGCGGGGCCGTACCGGAGCCTTGGTCGTGCTTGGCCGGAACAGGATTATTTCTCAGATTTCGACCGGCGGTTTTGCACTCGACGTCACATACACACCAACTGCGTTACGTGAACTCGCGAAGATGGACGGCGCGATCATCTTCGATTGGGAGGACAACCGCATTGTGCGCGCCGGGGTGCAGCTGATGCCCGACGCAAGCACTGACACGGTGGAGACCGGGACCCGGCACCGCACGGCTGACCGGGTGTCGCGCCAGTCCGGGCTGCCAGTGGTCTCGATCTCGGCGTCGATGTCAACGATCGCGTTGTATCTGGATCATCGCCGTCATCTGGTCGAGCCCTCCGACCAGATCTTGACGCGAGCCCATCAGGCTCTGCAGACCCTCGAACGGTACCGAGAGCGCCTCTGGGAGGTGACGACCCGGCTGTCGTCACTGGAGGTCCAAGATCAAGTAACAGTCAGAGACTTCGCGCTGGTCGCGCAGCGACTGGAAATGGTGCGGCGGCTCGAGGAGGAGCTGGACACATACGTCGTCGAGCTGGGTAGTGACGGACGTTTGCTGACGCTGCAGCTACATGAGCTTCGCGCCGGCATTGATGATTTGCGTTGCCTGCTGGAGCGGGACTATCGGCCGGGCGCCTCCTCAGTGTTCGGCCTCGTCGGCCTAAAGCATCTGAACACCAACGAGCTGCTCGATCCGCTGACAGTTGCGCGCGCTGCCGGATTCCCGCACAACGTGCACCTGGAAACTCATGTCACAACCCGCGGCTTCCGGCAGATGGCCCAGATCAACCGCTTGCCGTCATATCTCGGAGACCGGCTGATCGAGCACTTCGGCACGCTGCAGGCCCTCTTTGGCGCCAGTGCCACAGATCTCCAGGCGGTCGAGGGAGTGGGCGAGAGTCGCGCGCGAGTGATTCGAGACGGCCTGGTCCGCTTGGCTGAGTCCGCGTACACCGAACGCCTTTCCTAGCTGCGAGCGTCGGCGTCCGCGAGCAGCTCAAATCACAACCGGCCTAACCGACCTTCTTCAAGATCATTCGCAGCTTCACGGGATCGGCGCCATCCAGCTGCGCGGTTGCGGTGTATGTACCGGGGGGCGGCGCCTCCCGTGCTGACCGACAGTCGGGCTTGGAGCGCTTCCCGTTCCAGGTCAGTGACCAGGCGACGGCATGTTCGACACCAAGCTTACGGCTGATCGGCTTGATGTCGGATGGACAATCGTCGGTGCTCCAAATGTGCTTGGAGCCGGAGGTGATCTTCAGCTCGAAGTTCTTCGCAGTCACCTGCGCGATGCAGGTCTGATCCGATCCGTTGATCAACGACAACTGGAAAATCGCGCGCTGTCTGGGGGCCAGGCGCTGTTTGCCTGTGAGGGTTGCGCGCAATTCATCGGCTAGGCAGTCCACCGGACGACTGTGATGTGTCTTCGTTGACGATGCCTTCAGCTTTGGAGTCTCCGTCGTCGCGGTCGCAGAAGCCGATAGGTCCACGAAGGACGGCGTAGGGGTGGCCGCCACATTGGGAGTCGCCGACGTCGGGTTCGAAAACGCCGGGCTCGTCGAAGCCGGGTCGGGAACGGAATACTCAGCTGTCGGAGGCCTCGGCTGAGCGGCCGAACCACTGCTCGTACCACCGATGATCAACACCACGGCGACTGCCAGCACCGTTGCTGCGCCGAGGACCAGAACCCGCCGCGCCCAGTAGGTCCCTGGCGTCTCGGGGCCGACCGGGTGCAGCATGCCGCTCATGGCGCGAGCCTAGGGAGCCTGGCGAGGGCCGGGCCGGAGGCACGCCGCCACGGGTGTGGAAACGAGCAGGTACTACGGTGCAGGCGTGTCCAATGGCGTAGTGGCCCGACAGCTCCCGAGCGGCCAGGCGCCGAGGATCGTGCGGCTGATCTTGGACTGGTACGCCAGGCACGCCCGCGATCTGCCGTGGCGACGCCCCGCCACAACACCGTGGGCGATCATGGTCAGCGAGTTCATGTTGCAACAGACCCCCGTCGAGCGGGTACGCGATCCATGGCATGCCTGGCTGGAGCGGTGGCCAACGCCCGCGTCCCTAGCGGCCGATCCGCCCGGTGAGGCGGTGCGAGCCTGGGGTCGTCTCGGCTATCCACGACGAGCGCTGCGGCTCCATCAGGCTGCTCAGGTGATCACCAACGACTACGCCGGCATAGTGCCCGAGGATCGCGAGTCACTGCTCAAGCTGCCCGGGGTTGGCTCGTACACAGCAGCGGCAATCGGTAGCTTCGCGTACGGGCACCGGGAGATTGTCCTTGACACCAACGTCCGCCGCGTACTGGCAAGAATCGGGTTCGGCCTGGCCTTTTCCGGTGCTGTGCCACCGAAGCGAGAGCTGGCGCTAGCCGACGAGCTTGCGCCGCGGGATCCGCAGCGCGCCGCTCGTTGGGCCGTCGCCTCGATGGAACTCGGCGCGTTGCTGTGCCGCGCCCGTAATCCGCTTTGTGACGCCTGCCCGGTGCGGACGCTCTGCGCCTGGCGCCAAGCCGGCTATCCAGCCTGGGCCGGGCCGCCGCGACGCGGTCAAACATATCTGCGAACCGACCGGCAGTGCCGAGGTGCATTGCTCGCCGTGCTCCGGTCTAGCGACGACCCGATCGAAGATCGCGAGCTGACTGGCGCATGGCAAGATGTGGCGCAGCGCAAACGCGCGTTGGCCTCGCTCGTGCGGGACGGACTGGTGGTGCCCGTCGGCAGCGGATGGTCGTTGCCGGGCTAGGCCTAGACCTCGATCAGAAAGGGCACTCGCTCTGATGACTGCGCTCGCTCCCACGCTGCCACTTCGTCATGGTGCTGAGATTCCGGTGCTCGGCCTGGGCACATCACCGCTCGTCGGCACTGACTCTGTCCGGCAAGTTCGGACGGCTCTCGAGTCCGGTTATCGGTTGATCGACACGGCCGAGAACTACCACAACGAGGACGCCGTGGGACAAGCCATCCGCGATATCGGGATGAATCGCAACGAGATCTACATCACGACGAAGTTCAACCGTCGCTGGCACGACGTCGATGGCGTCCGTCAGGCGTACGAGGCCAGCCTGAGGCGGCTAGGTGTGGACTACATCGATCTGATGCTGGTGCACTGGCCGAACCCGGATCAAGATCGCTACGTCGAAGCAGTGCAGGGTCTGCAAGCACTTTTAGACAGCGGTGGACTCCGCGCGATTGGCACGTCGAACTTCAAGCCGGCCCACTTGCAGCGGGTGCTGGACGAGACCGGCATTACCCCGGACGTCAATCAGATCCAGCTGAGCCCGTACTCGACCAGGAACGAGAGCCGGGAATACCACGCCGCACACGACATTGTCACCGAGGCGTACAGCCCCCTCGGCGCATCAAGCAGTGACCTGCGAGGTGATCCGGTGATCACTGGAATCGCAAAAGATCATGGCAAGTCGCCAACCCAGGTCGTGCTGCGCTGGCATGTTCAGCTCGGCTTGGTCGCCATCCCACGATCGTCGAATCCCGGCAGAATTGCGGAGAACATAGACATCTTTGACTTCGAGCTGACCGAGCAGGACATGAGCAAGATCAGCGCACTGGACCGTGGCGAGTCGGTTGCGACTGACTCGGACGTCTTCGGCCATTAATCCATTGATGAGGAAGGGCTAGTCAGGTGCGGGCTGGTCCAAAGTTGTCGATGTCCGCGTTGCGCCAATACTGGCGATCACGACGCAGGCCATCGCGAGCCATTGGACAGGAGTCAGGAACTCCCCGAGCACGATCATCGCCGCAAGAGCCGCGGCAGCAGGCTCCAAACTCATCAGAATGCTAAAGAGCCGCGGTGGAATGCGGCGTAACGCCATCAACTCGAAGCTGTAAGGGATCACAGAGCTGAGCAAGCCGACCGCTACGCCGAGCGCGAGCACCGTCGGGCTGAGCAGCCGGCTACCGGCTTCGAGAATTGCCGGTGGTGCGAGAGCAATGGCGCCCACCATGCTGGCTATAGCGAGGCCGTTGAGACCTGGCCACCGACGGCCCGTCTGTGCGCTCAGCAGGATGTAACAAGCCCATGCAAGCGCCGCAATCAGAGCAAAACCCACACCTGCGAGTGTCAAGGTTGCCCTGGACAAACCGAGCAGGGCCACGCCCGTACCTGCCAGGCCGACCCAGATCAGGTCTGTGAGGCGCCGCGAACCGATCACGGCAACGGTGAGCGGTCCAAGGAACTCGATGGTCACCGCGATGCCTAGTGGGATCCGCGCAAAGGACTGGTAGATCGCCCAGTTCATGGTCATCAGGCTCACTCCGAAGCCAAGAACGATCAGCCAATCCCGACGTGACTGCCCCCTCAGGCGCGGACGTGCCATGATCAGCAAGATGATGGCGGAACTGACGAGCCGCAGCCATACCATCGCCGTCGGCGGTATCAGGTGGAACAAGTTCTTGGCGATCGCTGCACCGAACTGAACCGAGATGATTCCCGAAATCACCAGCCAGACAGCGGGGATCCGGTTCTGCAGCCGCACCGCGCCACTCTGCCAGACGTACCAGCAACTCGCCTACTGAGGCCCGTCTGGCCCCGGTGCCAAGCCTCCTCGAGCCGGCTGCGGGAACGAACGTGCACGTTCGTTCCATCCACCTGACGCACTCTGCAACGTATGCATCGCGCCAGGAACGCACGTCCACGTGGGTTCCTGCAGCGGCGGAGGAAGCAAGCACAGGGTTAAAAACAGCAAGTCGGCCGCATCCTGAAGGATGCGGCCGACTGTTGTTAACGAGCTTGCTAGTCGTTGGCGGCTTCGGTGCCCTCGTTGAAGCCCTCGACGATGCCGCCGAACTCTACCGGGGGCACGTCCGGGGCTGCCGAACGCGGTGTGCCGGTGAAGGTGAACGGGTGCTCCGAGCCGGGGTCGGCGACGTCCACAACGACAATCTCCCCGGGCTTCAACTCCATGAACAAGATCTTCTCGGCGAGCAGATCCTCGACGTCGCGCTGGATCGCGCGGCGCAACGGACGAGCTCCGAGCACGGGATCGAAGCCACGCTTTGCGATCAGCGTCTTGGCTGCGGGCGTGAGCTCGATGCCCATGTCTTTGTCCTTCAGCCGGATCTCGATCTGGGCCACCATCAGGTCGACGATGCGCTCGATGTCCTCCTGACTGAGCTGGCGGAAGACCACGATCTCGTCCACCCGATTGAGAAACTCCGGACGGAAGTGCTGTTTGAGCTCGTCGGTGACCTTCGCCTTCATCTTGTCGTAGCCGCCCTCGGTACCGCTCGACCCGCTGAAGCCCAGGGAGACACTCTTGGCAATGTCCCGGGTGCCCAGGTTAGTGGTCATCACGATCACGGTGTTCTTGAAGTCGACCACCCGACCTTGCGCGTCAGTCAGCCGGCCTTCATCAAGGATCTGCAGCAGCGAGTTGAAGATATCCGGGTGAGCCTTCTCGACCTCGTCGAAGAGCACCACACTGAACGGCTTGCGGCGCACCTTCTCGGTGAGCTGGCCGCCCTCCTCGTAGCCGACGTAGCCAGGAGGCGACCCGAAGAGCCGTGAGGCGGTGTGCTTCTCGGAGTATTCGCTCATGTCCAGCTGGATCAGTGCATCCTCATCGCCGAACAAGAACTCAGTCAACGCCTTTGTCAGCTCAGTCTTACCGACACCGGACGGGCCGGCGAAGATGAACGAGCCGCTGGGACGCTTCGGGTCCTTCAGGCCGGCCCTGGTACGACGAATCGAACGCGAGAGCGCCTTGACCGCATCGTGCTGGCCGATGTAACGCTTGCCGATCTCCTCCTCCATCCGGAGCAGCCGGGCCGACTCTTCCTCGGTCAGCTTGAACACCGGAATGCCAGTGGCCGTCGACAGCACCTCGGCGATGATCTCCTCATCCACCTCGGCCACCACGTCAAGATCACCAGACTTCCACTGCGCTTCGCGCTCGGCGCGGGCATTCAGCAGTTTCTTCTCGTCGTCGCGGAGACCGGCCGCGCGCTCGAAGTCTTGCGCGTCGATGGCTGCTTCCTTCTCCAGCCGTACGGCAGCCACTTTCTCATCGAACTCCCGCAGGTCCGGCGGAGCCGTCATCCTGCGGATCCGCAGCCGAGCCCCTGCCTCGTCGATCAGATCGATCGCCTTGTCGGGCAGGAAACGATCAGAGATGTACCGATCGGCCATCTGGGCGGCCGCAACCAACGCCTCATCGGTGATTGTGATCCGGTGGTGCGCCTCGTAGCGGTCGCGTAGCCCGCGCAGGATGTCGATGGTGTGGGCTATGGAGGGCTCTGCGACCTGGATGGGCTGGAAGCGTCGCTCCAGCGCAGCGTCCTTCTCCACGTACTTGCGGTATTCGTCCAGCGTGGTGGCACCGATGGTCTGGAGTTCGCCGCGTGCCAGCATCGGCTTGAGGATGCTGGCGGCGTCGATCGCGCCCTCGGCAGCACCTGCGCCGACAAGGGTATGAATCTCGTCGATGAACAACACGACGTCCCCACGGGTCTTGATCTCTTTCAAGACCTTCTTCAAACGCTCCTCGAAATCGCCGCGATAACGACTGCCGGCCACTAGCGCACCGAGGTCAAGGGTGTAAATCTGCTTATCTCGCAGCGTCTCGGGAACGTCACCGCGCACGATGGCTTGGGAAAGACCTTCGACAACCGCCGTCTTGCCAACACCCGGCTCCCCAATCAGTACCGGATTGTTTTTGGTACGCCGCGATAGCACAGTCATCACTCGCTCGATCTCGGTCTCACGACCGATAACCGGGTCAAGCTTGTTCTCCCGAGCAGCCTGGGTGAGATTACGACCGAACTGGTCAAGCACCATCGATGAGGACGGGGTGCTGCCCTGCTCGGGAGCTCCTGAAGTCGCTGCTTCCTTACCTTGGAAGCCGCTGAGCAATTGCAAGACCTGATTTCTGACCCGGTTGAGGTCGGCGCCGAGCTTCACCAAAACCTGAGCAGCGACACCCTCGCCCTCTCGAATCAAGCCGAGCAGGATGTGTTCGGTGCCGATGTAGGAATGATTGATCTGTAGTGCTTCGCGCAGGCTCAGTTCCAGAACCTTTTTTGCGCGCGGCGTGAATGGGATGTGTCCACTGGGGGATTGCTGACCATGTCCGATGATCTCTTCGACCTTTTGCCGGACAGCCTCTAAGGAAATACCAAGGGACTCCAAGGCTTTGGCGGCGACGCCTTCACCCTCATGGATGAGTCCTAGCAGGATGTGCTCAGTGCCGATGTAGTTGTGGTTCAGCATGCGAGCCTCTTCTTGCGCCAACACCACGACGCGTCGGGCCCGATCTGTAAACCGCTCAAACATATTGGTTACTCCTCGCTCTCGGCGCGGCTCTTGCCTTGCTGGCTCGGACCGAGCACCGACGTCTCTCACTCTAGTCGGCCGCGCACTCTCTTGGCTTGTAGATCATTCGTAGCGGACCATGCCGCCGCCACCGCTACCGTCGATTGTCGGACACGCGCAACGACCACCTGCTAACGACTCTCAACCGTGCCGCACGCCGAATATTCCCACTGCCGCCAGCGCTTCCTGAGATCGGCTGACGCCGAAGATGGACCCGAAAACTCCTTGTGACATAGAAGCGCCCTGAGCGAGTTGTTCGCCCAGGGCGCAAGGAAGACACCCGTTTGAGACTAGAGATCTATGAGGAGGATCTGAGGAGAAGAGCCGCGGGGCAGGCGACTCGGGGCTCACATCAAGCGTGAGCCTTCTCGTACGCCTCGCGTACCTCCGCGGAGACTCGGCCGCGACTGCTGACATCAAGGCCTTGGGCCTGTGCCCAGGCACGGATGTCACTGGTGCTCGACGAGCCGGACGCCTTGGCCGCCCGCTTACGCCGACCGCCCGTCTTCCGGGCGTGTGCCAGCCATGGCGCCAGCGCGTCGCGGAGCCCGGTGGCATTCCTGGTCGACAGGTCGATTTCGTACTCCGCCCCGTCCAGTCCGAAAGAAACCGTCTCGTCGGCGGTTCCCCCGTCATAATCGTCTTCGAGAATGATCTGCACGCGTTGCGCCATGCGTTCCTCCAGTGAAAAGTGAGAGCTACCTGACAGCAGTGAGATTACTCGCATTTCTCAGTTTTAAGAAGCAAAGTCGAGCGATATATCTACGATGGGTGCGGAATGCGTGATCGCTCCCACTGCAACGAAATTGACGCCGGTCTGCGCAACTTCGGTTGCGTTCTGTATTGTCAATCCACCGCTCGCCTCGAAAGTGGCTCGGCCCAACAACTCCGCGACGATACCGGCCATCGCAGCAACGCTCATATTGTCCAGCAAGATCTCGGTAGCGCCCGCAGCGACGACTTCACGCGCCTGCTCAGCTGAGGTCACCTCTACCTCGATCGGTAGGTCGGGAAATGCGCTCCGGACTGCGCGATAAGCCGCTACTACTCCCCCGGCTGCAATGACATGGTTGTCCTTGATCAGCGCAGCATCAGCCAATGACATCCGGTGATTGATACCCCCACCAATACGGACCGCGTACTTTTGCAGCATTCGTAGGCCCGGGATCGTCTTTCGAGAGTCGCGAACCTTGGTATTGGTTCCCGCAAGCGCGTCAACCCAGGCACGGGTGGCCGTGGCAACACCCGACATCATCGTGATCAAATTCAGAGAGACTCGTTCAGCGGCCAGCAGCGCCCGCGCATTGCCCGTGACAGAGATCAGCAGGTCACCTGGCGCGACACGGTCGCCGTCGGTTGCGTGCACAGTGAGCTCAAAGTCCGCAGTCTCCGAGCAGACCGCTGCAACCGTGTAGGCAGCCACCGGCAGACCAGCGATGGTTCCGGGCTTCCGGACGACGAACCTGCCGTGGGCGACATCGCCGGCCGAGATCGTCGCATAGGACGTGACGTCGAGTCCGGCCCCAACCCCAGGCGGCAGCACGCCGCGTCCGCCCAGATCCTCATCGAGCGCTTCGGAGACGATCAAGGACAGCGCACCGACGGCGAGTCCTGCAGCTGCCACGAACCCTTCGACTTCGGCCAGCGTGGTATAGATCATCAACGGCTCGGCTGTCCGTCGGCCTGCGTCGGCCGGGCCGGCACGAAACGGTGTCGCAAGCCGCGCTGCGCACCATGATCGACAATGAGATGGCCGTGCCAGGCCTCCCGTCGGCCTTCGAAATCATCCCGCCAGTGCGCTCCTCGCGACTCCTCGCGGAGGCGGGCGGAGGCCACAACAGCGGTTGCCACGGTCATCAGGTTGGTTGCTTCCCACGACTCCAGGCCTGGCTCAGCGCCCGTCTGCCCCGCCAGCTCCACGAGTACGCGGGCACACTGATCAAGTCCGGCGGCGTCGCGCAATCCCCCGGCGTGGCGGCTCATGGCCTGCTGCATCGCAGGAACCACCGACCGATCGATCAATCCAGGCTCCCGCTGATCCTGCGCCGGAGGGCGACGTGCTGGTGGATTGTGTTGCAGCTGCCCGGCAATCCGGCGAGCGAAAACCAGACCTTCGAGCAGGGAATTCGAGGCCAGGCGATTAGCTCCATGCACGCCGGAGGATGCAACCTCGCCGCAGGCGTAAAGACCAATGAGATTGGTCGCGCCTTCGATATCTGTCTCCACGCCTCCGCAGAAGTAGTGGCAGGCCGGCGCCACGGGAATCAGATCGGTGGCTGGGTTGATGCCCGCTCGCCGGCAGCTGTGCCAGATCGTGGGAAAGCGGACGCGCCAGGTTTCCTCCCCCAACATCCGGCCGTCGACGTAAACATGATCAACACCCTCTGCCGCCATCTCCCTCATGATCTGCTTGGCGACCACATCGCGGGGGGCTAGCTCGGCCAGCTTGTGCTTGCCGATCATGAAGCGCTCGCCACGGGAGTTGACCAGCAGACCGCCTTCGCCGCGTACAGCCTCGCTAACCAGCGGCAGCTGACCGCGGGCACCCGGACCGAGGTACAGCACAGTCGGGTGGAACTGGATGAACTCGATGTCACGCAGCCACGCCCCGGCGCGAAGCGCCGCCGCAACCCCATCTCCGGTGGAGACCGGCGGATTCGTCGTCACGGCATAAATCTGTCCGATGCCGCCGGTCGCCAGCACCACTGCCCGGGCATGCACTGCGCCGACGCCACCGCGAGTTCCTTCACCGAGCACGTGCAGTGTCACCCCGGCGACGGCCGGCTGTTCAGCCGGACCGACCTCGGCGGGGATGAGATCAAGAACCAGCGCGTGCTCGACGATCTCGATCGAGGGATCCGCTGTCACGGCGGCCACGAGCGCGCGTTCGATCTCCGCGCCGGTGGCGTCACCGCCGGCGTGAGCGATCCGACGCCGCATGTGGCCGCCCTCGCGGGTCAGCTCCAGCTGCCCGGCAAGATCACGATCGAACTCCGCACCTCGGTCGATCAGCTTGACTACCTCATCTGGGCCCTCGGTGACGAGCACGCGCACGGCCTCTTCGATGCAGAGACCGGCGCCAGCGACCAAGGTGTCGTCAATGTGCTGCTGGATGGTGTCGCCCTCGGCTTGTACCCAGGCGATCCCGCCCTGGGCCCAGTGAGTCGAGCCAGCAGAGACCTCGTCCTTGGTGACAACCATGATCGAGCCGAGATCCCGGCATTCCAAGGCCGCTGTCAAGCCTGCGATGCCGGAGCCGATCACGACGATGTCCACCTCGCGAATCCAACCTGGCGACTCGGCCGACAGCCGCTGCGGCAGCGACGGCAAGGGCGGTAGCACAGAGAAGGGAGGTGGAGGCGTTACCTGGACGGGGCTGGTCGTCGCTGACGCACCATCAGGCACCATGGGCCCATGCTCCCGCATTCGTCAGGAGGTGCGACCACCCCCCCGGCACGGGGATGGCGCTCGTGGTTCGACGCCTGGGTCGAGTCTGCCTACGGTGCGGAGGGATTCTGGCGGGTCCATACACCCGAGACACATTTTCGTACCGCAGCGAGCAGCGGACCGATGATCGCGGAGATGCTGGCCGCTTTGGTCGATCGCCAGGAGGGTGTCAAAAGCGTGGTGGATGTCGGGGCGGGCACCGGCCGACTGCTGGAGGAGCTGTCTGTGATCCGGCCCGATCTGGAGTTACTGGGAATCGATCTTCGAAAACGGCCGGCAAGTCTCTCTGAGCAGGTCGGCTGGGCCCAGGATCTGTGGGATGTCCGCTACGGTTGCTGGACCAGCGGTGAGGCCGGGGCGGCCCTGGACCGGCCGGACCCGGTGATGATCATCTGCTGCGAGTGGTTGGATGACCTGCCGTGCCCGGTGGTCACTCGGCATGCCGACGGCTGGCGAGAGGTGATCATCAACGATGCTGGCCTGGAGCAGCCGGGTCCACGACTCGAGAGCGAGCAGCTCGCGTGGGCCGACCGCTGGTGGCCCGGCGGTGATCGCGCAGAGATTGGCCTTACCCGGGATCGGGCCTGGGCCGAGCTCATCAAGCAGGTGATGAAGCGGGGAGGTTGTGGCCTGATGATCGATTACGGGCATACGGCCGAGCGCCGACCCGTCACCGGCTCGCTTGCGGCGTACCGCGACGGGAGGGCCCTCGAGCCGGTGGCTGGAGCCGCCGGAGTCAACCTCACCGCACACGTCGCCATCGATGCCGTACGCACTGCTGGCGAAACGTTAGGAGCGACCACGACGTTCTGCCATTTGCAAAGCGAGGTCGTACCGGAGCTTCTGCAGGTCGATGCTCATCCCGATCCGCTGGTTGATCTTGGTCGGCGGAGCCAGCACTCGGCTCTCAGCTCGGAATACGTGTGGGGCTCTCATTGGTGGTTGCTGCAGTGCTGAGTTGCTCGCGTCGCTCCCGTTGGGGACGTTTTCCAGCACAGCCGCGAAGACGCCCGTCTGGGAGGCCGGATCAGAGTGCGTTTTCCAGCACAGGCGTCAAAACGTATCCCAGAGGACCGGCGTACTGATGGCACATCAGCAACTACGCGTCCTGGTCGGATCCCTGGCCCCGGGCGTACTACCTTCGACACAGCCGGCCAAGATGCCAGCGGGAACGATCATGCTCGATCTCGGATCGGAGCACCCTAGTCATGCCGGACTGATCGAGCTACGGCTGTGGACCGAGGACGATGTCATCACGACGGCGCGCGTCGTCGTAGGCGCTATGCACCGGGGCGCTGAAAAGCTCTTCGAGGTACGTGACTATCGGCAGATCCTGATGTTGGCGGACCGACACGACTGGCAGGCGCCGTTCTTCGGCGAGCTCGCGGTGGCCATGATTTGTGAGCAGATGATGGGACTTACGGTGCCGGACCGCGCGGTCTGGCTGCGCACCCTGCTGGCCGAGCACACACGCATCCTCAGTCATTGCGGGTTCCTGGTCTATGTACCGCATCGGCTCTCGCGGGATCCTGGACTCCGCGATCTGCGTGAGCAGCTGCGTACCCAAACCCTGCGGCTCACCGGCAACCGCATCCACCCCATGGCAACACGTGTCGGCGGGCTGGGGGTTGATGCCAACGATGCCTGGTTACGCGCCGAACGGCAGGTCGCGGAGCAGGCTTCGCGGATGGCTGAGGCAGTTCTGGCCATGATCGACTCTGCTGAGTTCTCGGCGTTGACCAGCGGAGTTGCCGTGTTGGATCGAGACACCATCGGACAGTTCGGAGTGAGCGGCCCGGCGGCTCGGGCCAGCGGTGTCGACCTCGACCTGCGCCGCCAGCGGCCGTATCTGGCCTATGCCGAGCTTGCCGGCATGATCACTCCGCCGACACGGCACTCCGGCGACGCGCACGCACGGCTGGGAGTCCTTGCCGAGGAGCTGATCACCAGCGCGTCGTTGATCATCGCTTGCACCGAGCAACTCCAGGGCCTGTCAGGTCCGGTCTCTGTCAGGCTGGGCAAGATCATCCGCATACCGGAGGGCGAGGCCTATGTGAGTATCGAGGCGCCTCTCGGCATCGCCGGCGTGTTTCTGGTCTCTCGTGGAGAGAAGACCCCGTGGCGACTCAAGCTGCGGACGCCGTCATTCAACAACATCTCCAGCCTCGAGCGAGTGCTGGTCGGAGTGCGCACGGAGGCGCTGGAGGCGACTCTCGCCTCGATCGGATACGTCGTCGGGGACATTGACAAGTAGCCGGTCCTGTTGCCGTGCCGTCCTCGACAGGCAGTCCTCAGCTTGTCGAAGGGCTGGCGCGCCTGCCTACGCGGGCTGGCGATCTGCCTCGTAGTTCGGCAGCACCATGCTGATGATCTTGGGGTCGATCAACGCTTCGAGCGCCTCGTCGTTGATTTCGTCCTCGGCCGAGAGTTCCTGCCAGACGAAGTCCTGAGCCACGAACACCCGGCGTGGCATGTGGTGAACTTCGGCGTCGTCGCTCTGCGCGATGAGCTCAGGTTCCTGCTCGCGTACGGCCCCGCGAAGGGCATTGATCACCTCGTCGCGGTGCGCGATCTCACCCTTCAGGTAGTCCTGATCAGCCTTCAGTTCGGCGATCTGCAGCCGCTGCCCCGCGATCCTGAGCCGCTGCCGCTCGATCACCTTTCGGGCATCAGAAATCCGCAGGCGCAGTATGTCGACCACTGAGGCGTTCCGGGTGCGCTCCTCGGTCAGAGCCACGCCATGCTCACGGGTCGCCTTGATGATGGCCTGAGCATGCGCGTGTCGAGCTGCGTTGAGTTCACGCCAGGCAAAAGCGCACGCCATGAGAGCGGCTGCGATGGCTGCCGCGACCCCCAAACGGACGACCCAGAGGGGTCCGGAGGCGGCAGCGGCCGCACCAACGGTGCCGCCGATCAAGACAACTTCCGAAATGCGCTGGAGCGGCGAGGCGTTGAGCCTGCGGCTGGCCGTGGCGGGCGAAGTCACGCTGGTCACCATATGCCTGCACGTACTGATCGCCACGGATTTCAACGCTTAGTCGCGAGTGTCTGCCTCCAGGTCATCCCCCTCGCCAGCATCTGCACCCTCGTCCGGCTCAGTCGGTACCTTGCATGCCCGCTCCAGCAACGTGCCCATGACGCAGAGGACGATTCCGGCGACGATCGCCACCGCTGATCGGATGACCCGATCACGAGGAGCGGCGGCGTCCAGCCGCGTCAGGAACATCAAGGCGAAACCGAAATAGCCGCCTGCTACCAGAGCACCAGCCAACGCGGAGGCCTTACCGAGCACCAGGAAGGCGACCGCCCGCTGGGGTTCCATGCGTTCACGGCGCACCTGGATCCGCTGGTGGGTCAGATATGCCAGGGCACCAACCAGCGCAGCGACCAAGAACAAACCGATGGGAGCGGTCCACGGCACCTCGGGAGGGATCAGGTCGAACGCGTTGGCCGTGACGACGAGAAGCCAGCCGGCCAGGCCGCCGAACAGCGCCGCAACGACGAGAGCGCGGAACGGTGTCAGGTTGACCGAGCCACCGGATGGTTGCTGAGCCAAGCTCGCTGATCCTCAGTCTCGGTCGATCACAAGATCATCTCGCCGGACCACCCCGGACGCGTCGGCGTCGGCAAGAAGATCACCGATGGCTCCCTTGCCGACAATCTCTCCGGTGGGGTCGACCTCGTACCACGGCACCAACACGAACGCGCGTTCATGGGCCAGCGGATGCGGCAGCCTCAGGTCCTCTTGATCTATGGTGGCGTTTCCTACCATGATCAAATCGACGTCCAGGGTACGCGGCCCCCAGCGGTCGCCGTCGCGAGTCCGTCCGTAGGCCTCCTCGATCGCAAATGCCCGCTCCACCAAGGTGCGCGGCTCGAGTGTCGTCTCCGCGATTACCACGATGTTGAGGAATTCCGGGCTATCCGGAGGGCCGCCGACAGGTGTCGTCTCATAGACAGAGGAGACATCGACCATAATGACATCCGGCGTATCGCTCAGGGCGTCGACGGCACCTTGGACATTGCCGAGCCGATCACCGAGATTCGAGCCAATGGAATAGACGACCTTGCGCAAAGGTTTCATGCCGCTCAAGGTGTCGGCGTCGATGGCGTGAGGGTTGGGGCTACTCATATCGTCTACTCCTTGTCAGCGTGACCGCTACGTCGGCAACGTCAACCGGCATTGGCGCCTGCGGCTTGTGCACGGTGACCTCTACGCACTGGACGGCCTCATAGCGCAGGCACGTCAGAGCAATTCTGTCGGCAAGGGCTTCGATCAGGTTCAGCGGGTCTCTTTCAACGTCTGCTGCGACTGCCTGCGCCAGAGCACCATAGTCGATCGTCTTCCCAAGATCATCGGTGCTGCCTGCCGGCGAAAGATCGAGTGTGCAGTTCACGTCAACGACGAAGCGCTGGCCTTGCTGGCGTTCGGTGTCGAACACACCGTGATGGCCGAATGCGGAAATACCGATCAGGCTGATGCGATCGCTAGCGCCCTGAGTGGGTCGGCTCCCGGCGTTTACGACTGCGTGTGCCGCCATCTCACCTCCTGACGCATGCGACCCTATCCGACCCTGGCAACAGCCACAGCTATCCGCTCAGCGCTGAGAGCGGAATCCGGCCCACCTTGTCGAACGGCGCGTTTGGCAGGCTCCGACATGCTCAGCCTCATCTTGAACGACTTCGTCGCGTCGTCAGTGTCAAGGTGTGGCATCACGCGGATGAGTTCGGCGTCTTCAGCAATCGCTGCACAACGGCGATGGCATCCCGGCTCGCGCGCGCCGAGTGCACTCGGACGCCCCACACGTCGCGTAGCGCAAGCACTGTCGTCAGGGCCGTAGTGGCGTCGTCCCGCTGCTTGGGAGGTCGTGGGCTTCCGTCGGCATCGGCGAGCAGCCGACCAAGAAATGTCTTGCGAGAGACTCCGACGAGCATCGGCCGGCGCAGGACGTCGAACTCGTCGAGTCGTTGCAGCAGTTGCCAGTTGTGTTCACCGGTCTTGGCGAATCCGAACCCTGGATCGATGATCACCTTGTCAGCGGCGACGCCTGCGTGATCGGCGTCCTCGAGCTGGCTAGCCAGCTCGGCTATGACCTCGACCACGACGTCATCGTAGGAGGCTCTGCTTTGCATGTCTTCGGAGTGCCCGCGCCAATGCATGCAGACGTAAGCGACGCCGGATTCGGCGACGAGTCGCAGCATGCCCGCGTCGGCCTTGCCGCCGGAGACGTCATTCACAACTCGGGCGCCCGCCATGATCGCCTGCTCTGCCACCGCCGTCCGCATCGTGTCGATGCTGACGCAAGCGCCCGCGGCCGCGAGCTCGCGAACCACAGGCAAGACTCGACGAAGCTCTTCTGCCACCTCGGGTCGGATGGCACCGGGCCGGGTTGACTCGCCGCCAACGTCGATGATGTCGGCGCCCTCGGCAAGCAACTCCATGCCGTGACTGATCGCTGCCGACGGCTCGAGCCATTCGCCGCCGTCGGAGAAGGAGTCTGGCGTGACGTTCACCACGCCCACCACCAGAGTCCGGCCTGGCTGCGGCAAGCCTGGAACGGCAGGCAGCGGATTCACTCGGATCACCCTATGCTCTCTTCTCGTGCCGCATCCGCCGTACGAGACTCCGCAGTCACGGCACAAGTATTTCTGGCGGCACGGCAGGCATTTCTGGCGGCACGGCAGGCATTTCTGGCGGCACGGCATGCACTTCTGGCGGCATAGCAGGGCAGGGGCATCGCGCCGGCTGGTGCCCCGCGCCAGAGCTTTCCTCGTGCTGGGACTGGTGCTTGGGACACTGTGTGGCTGCCGGGCCACCGGCGGCGGGATACCGGGGATAGAGCCTCCGAGTGCATCTCGGACTGCATCCGTGGCCCCAGCTCCGAGCCCGACGTCGGCAACCTCGACATCGGTGCCAGCGACACCAAAGTCCGGCCACGGACAGACGAAAAGTCAGACCAACACCTCGCTCAAGAAGAACAGCATTTACGCCGTCGACCTTGGTGGTGTCAGAGTCTCTTGCAAGGTCAAGGTCAGGTCGCCGAAACCGCCGCTGCAGGATGGCAATCTTGGGGCGTACGGGAAGAAGTTGGTCGGGTGCCTGATGAAGGCGTTCGGCAAGCCGCTAGCCATCCGCGGCATTGAACTCACCACCCCGAAGGTCAAGGCGTACCGTCGCACGATCAAGACTCCTTGCGGACGCTTCAGCCAGCGCGACGCACCGGCCTACTACTGCTCGGTGACGCGAACCATCTACTGGCCGGTGAGCGGTGACAACAGCAATGAGGCCTACACCTTCGCCCGACTCGGCTACATCGGACTTGTTGCTCACGAATTCGGTCACCATATGCAGGCCGCAAGCGGCATGCTCGGGGAGTATGGGCAGCGGTCATTTGAGACCAAAAGCCGAAGCGAGCGGTACCGCTTGAGCCGTCGTCTGGAGCTTCAGGCACAGTGCTTCGAGGGGATCTTTCTCGCTGCGACCGCGCGATCGATCGGGCTGAGTGGTAACGACCGCTATCAGCTCCGGGTTTGGCACACCTATACCGGTGATGAGGATCCTCCAGAGGGTCGCAAGCCCGACCATGGCAGCAGTGCGGCGCAGCTTCGGTGGCTCAACCGCGGTCTCGACTCAGCCGACTTCGGCCGCTGCAATACCTGGAGAGCGAGTAAGCAATCGGTGAAGTGATCGACGAGCCAGCCAGCTTCAGCTGGTGATCAAGCCCATGGCCTCGGCGCGGGTGGCAGCGTTGCGCAGTTGCCCGCGTACGGCGCTGGTGATCGTTTTCGAGCCCGGTTTACGGACACCGCGCATGGTCATGCACAGGTGCTCGCACTCGATCACCACAATCACCCCGCGCGGCTCCAGGATGCGGTTGATGGCATCGGCGATCTGGGTGGTCAACCGCTCTTGGACCTGGGGACGCTTGGCGTACAGATCGACGAGCCGCGCGAGTTTGCTGAGGCCGGTGATCTTGCCCTCTCGGCTTGGAATGTAGCCGACGTGAGCTACTCCGGTGAATGGCACCAGATGGTGCTCGCAGCAGCTCCAGACCTCGATGTCCTTGACCAGCACGAACTCGTCGTGGCCCAGATCGAAGACAGTGGCCAGCACGGATTCCGGATTCTGCCGGAGGCCGCTGAACATTTCCGCGTACGCCCGGGCGACCCGTTCTGGGGTATTGCGCAAGCCGTCCCGATCCGGATCCTCGCCGATTCCGATCAAGATCTCCCGTACGGCGGCGACGATGCGCTCATGGTCGAACTTCCCCACCTGCCGTGGGAAGTGAATCGGGTCTATGGCGCCCATCCCGTTGTTCACCGCGTCACCGTTTGTCGACCCGTCGGGCCGTAGTTCAGCGGCCTCGCCAAGTTCGGTCACCGAAAGTCAGGGCCTCTGCGAGGTGGCGTCTCAGACTCGCCCGCGGCGGGCAGCTGCGAGGGAACCGGGGAATGCCCAGGAACCTGTGTGGCACCACCAGCTGGGATCTGATGGTCCGGGCTCGATGCCTGACCGACGGCAGCCTTGCCGTTCGGCCCGTTCTGACCATTGATCGACGGCGGCGGTGGCGGGGTGACCGGCGGGATCGTTGACGGCACGCGCTCGTCCGACCCCGTCCAGGCTGGCCGCTTCGGCCACAGCCGCAGCGGCTGGAAGACCGCGGCCACTTGCTCCCGATCCAGCGTCTCCTTCTCGAACAGCGCCCGCACCAGGTCGTCGAGCACATCCCGGTTCTCATTGAGGATGTCGAACGCCTCCTGATGGGCATTGCTGATGAGCTTGGCGACCTCCTCGTCGACAATTGCGGCGACCTCTTCGGAGTAGTCGCGGCCATGACCGATATCGCGGCCCAGGAACGGCTCGGCGTCTCCAGAGCCCAGCTTGATCGCGCCCAGCCGCTCGGTCATTCCGTACTGGGTCACCATGGCCCGCGCCACGGCAGTCGCCTTCTCGATGTCGTTGCTGGCGCCGGTCGTCGGGTCATGAAAGACCAGCTCCTCGGCTGCGCGGCCGCCCATCATGTACGCCAGCTGATCAAGCAGCTCGGCGCGGGTGTTGGCGTACTTGTCCTGCTCCGGAAGCACCATCGTGTAGCCGAGTGCCCGGCCGCGCGGCAAGATCGTGACCTTCTGCACCGGGTCGGTGCCAGGCAGCGCCGCAGCAACCAGCGCGTGGCCGCCCTCGTGATAGGCGGTCACCAGCTTGTCCTTGTCACTCATCAGCCGGCTGCGCTTCTGCGGGCCGGCCACGACTCGGTCGATCGCTTCGTCGAGGTACTCGTTATTGATCAACCGCGCGTTCTGCCTCGCGGTGAGCAGCGCTGCCTCGTTCAACACATTGGCCAGGTCGGCTCCGGTGAATCCAGGCGTACGTCGCGCCACACCTTCCAGGTCTACGTCAGGGGCCATCGGCTTACCCTCGGCGTGCACCTTCAGGATGTCGAAACGGCCCTTCAGATCGGGCGTGTCAACAGCGATCTGGCGGTCGAACCGGCCTGGCCGCAGCAGTGCGGGGTCGAGGACGTCCGGGCGGTTGGTCGCGGCGATCAAGATCACGCCGCCGCGGACGTCGAAGCCGTCCATCTCGACCAGCAGCTGGTTCAGCGTCTGCTCGCGCTCATCGTGGCCACCACCCATACCGGCGCCACGGTGCCGGCCCACGGCATCGATCTCGTCGATGAAGACGATTGCCGGCGCGTTCTCCTTCGCCTGCTCGAACAGGTCCCGAACCCGCGATGCCCCGACACCGACGAACATCTCGACGAAGTCCGAGCCGGAGATCGAGTAGAACGGCACGCCGGCCTCGCCGGCCACCGCACGGGCCAGCAGTGTCTTGCCCGTGCCGGGCTGGCCGTACAGCAGCACGCCCTTGGGGATCTTGGCGCCGACGGCCTGGAACTTGGCAGGTTCAGCAAGGAACTCCTTGATCTCCTCGAGCTCCTCGATGGCCTCGTCGCACCCAGCGACATCTCGGAACGTGGTCTTCGGCGTGTCCTTGTTGGCGATCTTGGCCTTCGACTT
>Ga0075425_100000663_pt1 | contig 32696 bp, 50 predicted proteins | sample SoiMethybrSBSTD4_FD_75300 | JGI IMG/M metagenome (GOLD analysis project Ga0075425, IMG submission 75300) | Bulk soil microbial communities from a Populus tree surrounding site in Tennessee, USA - Soil MetaG P. TD hybrid SBSTD4 | ecosystem: Environmental > Terrestrial > Soil > Tree plantation... | reverse complement strand
GTCGCCGGCGAGCGGTCAACCGAATTTGCCGCCCGCGTGCGCGCCGGGTACTTATCATCCGTATCCGATCGGCCATCCGCAGCAAAATATTTGCGTACCGTTTCCCGCTCCGCAGACGAGCGCGCCGAAGCCGCCGACCGGAACGTCGTCAACGCCGTCGAAGCCTCCGGCGCAGCAACAGAAGCCGACCGCATGTCCGACCGGATACGCGCGCGATCCTGTCACACAGCAATGCAGGCCGATACCGGGCGCGACGTCATGCCCAAGCGGTCAGTATTACTCACAGCGGTTGAGACGATGCGCGCCGATCCCGCGATGCAATCCGGGCTTCATCTTCGACCCTGTTATCGAAGGCTGTGTAAGGATCGGCACGCAGACAAACACCTTGCCGGCTCCGGTCGGCGGCTTAGGGCAGAGCATCGAAGACCTTTTTAAAAATACGCCTCCGTGGTTGTGGGCGGCATTGCTCGCCGCGCTCTTACTGATGAGCGGCGGAGACGAAAGGCGCATGACGATTCAACATCGGAGGGCGACGTAATGGCTTGCGGCTGTGGATGCAAAAGCAAGGTCGGCGCGTCGGATGGATTGATGAGCGGTTTACTAGGCGCGCTCATGGGTGAGCTTGCGGCAGGCTCGCGCGTGCGGGTCGGCTTCCCGTTTCAGATTTCGCATGCGATCTCGTCGGATGAAATTGACGCGCTCGAACCGCAAATCGTCTCATACATTCAAGGGCCGCTTTATAACTATCTCGACGACGGCGTTACTTTTTCCGACGTCAATGTCGCCGTGAATCCGCCCGGCTACTTCAGCGACGGTTACATTACAGTGAGCGCGACGACGCGCACGGGCTTTCCGAACGCGAACGCATTCGGCGACGTCGTTGAATATGGAATCCGTCAGTATCTTCCGAAAATCTACACGACGCGACGCGATGAAACTCTTGTTGATTACGTCGCGCCGGGCAACATCGGGAAGCCCGGCGTAGATCAAGCCGGCCCGCCTAAGGTCTGCGACTGGTCAACGATGGATTTTCGAGATTGGTTTGACTGTCAATTCGGTTTAGGTAAGTTCGACCAGCTTACGCCCGATCAGAAGACGGCGGCGCAGGATCAGGCGCGACGAAACAATGTCGGGCCGAACGTCAACGGCGAGTGTGTATGGTCGAGTATGACCTTTGGTGATTGGGTCGCCTGTACTCTCGGAATCAAGGGCGCGATCGGCGGCATAGCTGCGGGCGCGACTGGCGCATTGATCGGCGTCGCGGTGATTACGCTTGGCGTTGTTGTATTGCTCAAGAGGTAAGACATGCCGGCAAAGAAAAACGTATCCGTAAAAAAGCTCGCTCCGCCCGTTGAATGGCAAGTCAGGCCGCTCGAATGGGGCGGCGTGAGATGGCAACACAGACAAGAAGCCGGCGACGATGCCTATGATCGGCCCTTCCCGAAGGTGTCAGACCTTGAATGGTATTTAGCTGATCGGTACGGGTGGAAGTTTGCGAAAAAAGTTCTCGCCGCGTTGAAGACCTCGACGGGCGACCCGGTTGGAGAAAGGAAAAATCCGGGCGGCGTTCACTTGCCCGGATTGCCGGCGATCGCTCAACGCGAATACGAGGACATTTTGAAAAGCTCGAAGGCCGCAGGCCGTTACAAAGGAAGAGAAAAAGAAGTCGCCGCCCGCACGGTCAGAAAGCAGTATGGGAAAAATCCTGTGATGATGGCGGCGGCGCTGTTAAGCATAGCGAATTCGCTGAAGGTGAAAAACCCATATACAGACCTCGTCATCAAGGGAAGCGCGAAGCGGGTTGCTGAAGGTTGGCAGATCGGAAAAAAAGTTTTTCCGTGGGGTCGAGGCGCGATGCAAGTTAAGCCTCATGTCTGGCTCGACAAATCAACGGGCTTTTACTACGTGAAGAAAGAGCGAAACATGGCGACAAGATTCCGAGACTTAAAAATTGGCGACACGTTTACATTTCCGGGCGTGGGCTTCTCGCACGTATGCACGAAGACGTCGGCGCGCGGTTACGAATGGACGCAAGGCGGGCAGACGTTGAAAAGTAAGGTCGGAACGATCAACGTCGAAGTAGTTAAGCGGCAAGGGAACAAGGCGAGGCGCAAGAACATTGCCGGCTTTAAAGATGCGGACGGCATATTTCATCCGATTCGATCAGGCGTCGAGCAAACATCATCGGGCGTTCGGCGCAAGTCGAAGAAGAAATATAAACCGTCTGCGGTCGGCGAAAAGCGCACGTATGCGAAGAAGCGCAAGCCCGCAAAGAAAAAAGCCGCGAAGCGTTCCGCAAAAAAGACGGCCAAGACTGTGAAGTCTCGGAAGGCCGCGCCGAAGCGATCGGCATCGAAGCGCAAAAATCCGACCTTCGACATGTACGTCAAAGATCGCTTCGGGCCGGGCCAAGTTCATTACGGCAAGGTTACAGCCGCGACCGCACATCAAGCCGTTGACGTTCTATGGCAGCAACTAAAAGAGAATTATTCTTATTCAAAGGGCGAGCCTCGACACAAAAAGAAAGACATCAGAGCGAAGGCCGCGAATCCGCGCAAGATTGCAGACCCGACACTTGTTGAGCGTTACAAAATCGGCAAGGCGATCATCTCGATCAGGTCAACGCCTGACGGCAAATATACGGCAAGCTGGACGATTCAAGGCGTACCCGGCTACCAAACGGGCATCAGTCCGTCGGGCTTGAATCAGTATCAGCGGCGCAAGTTCAACACGATCGCGGAAGCTAAAGCGGCGGTCGCCGACTACAACCGTAATCCGGGCGGACGCGGAAAGAAGATCAAGCGCCGCAAGGTCGGCTCGATATGGGTTGAGACTCGCGGAACAACACAAGGCCGCAATAAATACGTCGTCTTACTCTCGACCTCGACAAACCGCGATCTCGGCGAGCATATGGCGGAGTCGTACGACAAGAAGCAAGCCGAATGGGAAGCCCGGATGCTTCGGAAGCAAATCAAAGACGGTCGAGTAAAGGTTAATCCCGGTCGGGCGTTAACAGGAAAGGATCGCAAGCGGTCGCCAAGCGAAGTCACATTTAGACAGCATGCGCATCTTTGGTATTCGCAAGGCATGTCATCGGCGCAAGTTGTCGCAAAGCTTAAAGGGTACGGATTCACGGCGGCGGAAGCGAAACGGATCGCAAAGGCAGCGCGCGGCCCGGCTCGATATGCTCATAGGTTGGGGCGTAATCCGACCGCGTCGCAGATTCGCAAGACGTTTGCCGGGCGACACAAAAAGAATTCGACCTTGTATTTTCCAGACGGCACGCCGCAGGGAATCGCCAAGCTAGGCAAGTTAATCAAGATCAAGTTAAAGCGCGGGCATCCGATCGCGTTGAGCAATCCTGCGGGCGAGGTCTGGCTTTGCTGCGACGAGAATTACAAGTTGCATCTCGGCTCGACGATCAACGCGCCCTTATTTCATGGCCCGGCGCGCGATCTCGGCGAGGTCAAGGAAATCGAATACCTCGAAGCGAAGCCACATCTAGGTTATCCGAAGACGATTTGGTTTCATCACATGGGCGAAGAAGGCGGCGCGCGCCCACATCTTGTCGTCACGAAAAAGGGCGAATTGAAATTCAAGGGCGGAGATTACCGCATCACTTCGCGCGGTATCGAGAATTGATTTTTAAAGTTTGTGCGCGTGCGCTTGCTTGCCGCCGCTCACGTTCCACAAAGTCAGAAGAAGCAAGCCAGAAAGCGAGAGTGATTTTATGGTCGCTCGTAGAGTAGCAAATCCGGCCTTGCCGATGTTGGCAACGGTCAATCCACGAAAGAGAGGCAAAAAAATGGCTACTAAACGGAAAAGCGCGAAGCGGAAAACGAGCCGCAAGCGCAGTAATCCGGCCAATCCGACTAACCCGGTACACAAGCGGCGGCACACTGCAAAGCGGGCTTCAACCCGGCGTAAATCAACCCGCCGCACTTATGCGAAGCGTGGCAATCCGGCGAATCCGCCGCATCGTCGCCGACACACTCGCCGGCGTCATCACAATCCGCTGCGCGGAGCGGGAACGGAGATCATCAACTTCACGGTCGCCGGAATAGGTCTAGGCTTTTTCCAGCCGGTTGTAACTCGATTCGTCGGCGGCATGCTGCCGTTCGGCCAGTACAACGCGCCGATTCTGTCAGCCGGGTCAGGTTGGCTATTGAGCAAGGCGTTTGAAATGTTCTCATTCACTCGACGCTTTGCGCATCCGACATTGATCTTCGGTTTTGCGACAGCCGCCATGCAAGTTTTACAGCCCATCGTACGAAGCGCCATAGGTGGCGTAGGAAACCCTACGATGGCGGCGCCTCCGGGTTGGCAGCGTCGCCCGATGCGAGGTATTGGTGTTGTGACCGGTATCCCTCCGGGTATAGCGCCGATGCCGCCCGCAGTACCGGGCAATAAAGGAATGCAGGGAATCGGCGTAAGGCCGGGCGTTTGGGGTCGCTAGGTGAAACCCCGACGATAACTTAGTTCACCTTATCAACAGTCAGGGAGAATTTTCAATGTACGGACAATACGACATGGCTCCGCAGTTCGGCTTTACTGCTAGTAGCATGCCGGGTCTGCCTTCAACGCTCGACGGCATCAACCCTGCATACTATCAACAGATCGCCGACTTTTTGACGGCGCGATATGGATCGCCCGCAAATGCGCGGCTCGCCTCGATCACTGGCGTCGTTCTGTATGACACGCTGAGGATTGACGCGGGCGTACTGCCCACAAAAGATTTCGTCTTCTTTCAAAACGCGATCGGCTCGCAGCAATCGTTGTTCATCACGACGACATCAACCTATGTCAAACAAGAAATCGATGTCACGCGCTGGATAACGAACGGCGGGCAGTTATCGAAAGGATACGAGGCGCTTGTTTGGGCTATTACTGTTCAAGTCCATTTGCCTTCAGCGCTCGACGACACGGTACAGACGACCGGCAACGCGATCAACTTGACGCTAGCGCCCGGCTCGCTGACGTCGGAAGTCGCGGCGGACGGCGTCAAAATGGGCAACGTTATGCGAGCGTTTCAAGAAGGAACGTACTTCAAGCTGTTTGTGAATCAAACGGATTTTGAAGACGGCCCGCTGTGGCGCTTTCCTTCCGGCGAATTCGGTGTCACGGGCTTCGCGTCAATGTGTTCTGGCGCGACGGCTCCGGCGTTCGCCGTGTCGGATGGTTATATCAATAACGGCTTCGGCTACAGTTGCCAAATGCCGATTATGCGGCACATTCCAGAACTGACGAAATTCGGCGTCAAGATGAGTGTGCAAAACCCGTTCGACACGACGGCGACCGGGCCAGTTCGCATTGTCGTCGGATTGCAAGGAATTGGTATTCAGCCGATCACGGGCTGATCAATGACGATTCACTTTGCCTTATGGGGCGGCGGCTTTCGTCGCCGCTCCGTTTTTTAAACTGATCTTGATTACACGGAGAGAACATGGCGGAAGCAAACAAGGAAGCGGTCAAGGCAGGGAAGCCGGCGACCGGTCACAAAGCCTCGTACACGATCTTCAACGCAAAGACTCGCACGCCGTTTATTCAACAGCCTTACGGCACGAAGAAGGAAGTAAACGAAAGGCTCGCACAGTTGAAGGCGAAATTCGGCAAGCAATACGACCTCGTCGCCGGCGAGCTTGACGCGCAAGGAAACTTCACGGAATTGACTGACGAGTAAATATGAATCCAGTTCACCAAATCGGGCGGCATAGGTTGCCGCTTTTCAACATCGAAACTATCACGACGCGCGGGCGGCTTCGTCTGTGGCATCCCTTCTGCCCATATGTCGCGTTGCTCAACAACGGTCGGACGCTTTATTTCACGAAGGCAGAAAAGGCTGCGTACGACAACGCGATCGAAGGTCATGCAAAAATAGTCTACACGTTAGGCATGGCGCACGCCGCAGGCTTGCCCAAGTAAAGGACGTTGAGCGTTATGTATTACTTCACACCGTACACGTATAGAATAATGGGCTTCTATCAGACCCATTTGCCCTACGAAGACACGATTCCAATCAACTTCACAGGCGTCGCCGGCCAAAGACCCGCGCCAGTCTTCACGACCGTCGTGACTGAGGACATTCTTTTATTTTCGGCGTCGGTGAATTTTTCAAATGCCGAAGTGCTTGTAAGGATCAAGGGAACAAACCCGCCTTATGAATGGATGGCCGACGACACGGCGAATCCGCAAGACGTTCCGGTCAATGCGATTGCCGGCATCTTCTCGCAAGCCTTGCCGAATCTGCCTCTGATTCAACCTTACTTCATCAAGAAGCAAGGTCGGCTGTCGTTGCAGTTTACAAACGGCACAGCCGCGCCGGTAACGGGCGGCTTGTTCACTTGGCGAGGTCTGCGGCTGACGAATCCGATTCAAGGCGATGGTTGGGATTACAGTTTGGGAATACTTCCATGAACGATCAAGAACTGACAAAGCCCTGTCTTATCGAGACAGGGAATTTTGTAGGGTCGGCGTGGGGCAGCAATCCAGAATGGACGCCATACGCTCGCGCGATCGCCGCCTACTATCCGTCACAGCCGCTATGGTATGAGACGACCTTAGTGACGATCGCCGCGCCTCCGCCCTCTCTCACAGCGCCGCGAACGTTTCAGACGCGCCCGAATAAACACGACGTCTTGATCTTCGGGATGTCTGCGACGCAATCGCCGGCAGTAAACGACCCTGTTACGCCTAGCGGTAATCTCTACGTTCAATTTGAACACCTTGAGACAGGGCTTTCATGGGTCATGGAAAATCAGGTCGGATACGTTCCACTCGGCGCGGTCGCCGGCATGGACTTGAATGTCATGCCGATTCAGCAATTGCCGGAGGCTTTTTTCTTGCCGGCTCATACGACGCTGAAGATTTCGTTTTTACCGTGGACACTCGACACAGTTCCGACCGTGACCGCTCGCTTGACTATGGTCGGCGTTCAGTTGATCAACAACACGCCGGGCTTCAGGGCGCCGCAATCGGTCAAGATGCCGAACGGTCAAGAAATTCCGGTCGGCGCTCGCTTACCGTGGTTTGCCTGCATTCCCTTCGGCCTTCGTCCGTCGCCCTCAAACAATCGGCCCTTCGGTGACTGGCTTCTCGCAGAAGACAAGCAAGCTGTACAGTATACACCGGGCAATAATTGCGTCGTCGAATTGCATGGCGCTTACGCAAGCTTTCTTGATTCGCCGGCTGAATTCACGACCGGCAACTTTCCCGAAAGGATCGTCTCAAAAATGAATCCGACCCGGAAGGGCGACACATGGACGCCTATTTTTACGCCGGTTCAAGCGACCTTCGGAAGTATCGTACAGGTCAACGTGTCATCGCCTTTCCCGAAGCCGATCATTCTCGACCGCGATCAACGAGTGCAGCTTGTCGAGCAAAACAACAGAAGCGGCGGCACGATTACACATGGAACAGTAACGTATCGCGGCGTTCGCCTTTGCGAGTTTTGATATGCTTCAACTAGAAGAAAAACACAGGATCGTACAAGCCTGTCATCCGAAAGACGAAGAAGAAGCGATAAAAATGTGGCATGAAATCAAGCCGATTAAGTTCGGCGACATTGTCACATGGGCGGCTGGCGAGGCTGAGCTTGCTTCTTATCAAGTCCCGCAGGATGCGGCCTATCTGTTGATCACTCGCGTTGAGTGCTACGCCTTTACAACGAACATTGCAAACGCCGGGTATGGCTTACACTTGCCCGTACCGACCGGAAACGCCGTTTGGGTATCGAGTGAAGTCGTAGGCATCACGCCGGCTGAGATCAGATGGACGCCGATCCTTCCGGGCTTTATATTTCTCGACACCGAAGAATTCTTGTTCATATCGAGTGATAACCGGGCCGTCTTGCGCATCACGCTTCCCGCTTCTCCGACGACTGACACGTTTATACGAACGCTCGTTTATGGCTATCTGCTAGGCGCGATCACTGCCGGCAAGATCGGCGATTCCGAGTCAACATACTTCAGCAATAGCCCGTAATGAGAAGCGATGGCATTGTCTTACGAAAAGCGACATCCGCCGCTTCCGCCCTTATGGATTCACGAACGCGAGAGCGGCGGCGGCGCGACCTTCGTCGGCATCGAGAGTTTTCTTTTGCTCGAAGATGACCCCGGCGACGGGTCGAGTAAGCTTTTACTCGAAAGCGATCCAGGCACGGGAACGGATGCGCTTTTGCTCGAAGATTCAACCTAGACCGAAATATGTCGTCAAAGCTTTCATTACTAGGCAGCATCGGCACGGGCCAAGCGCCGACCGATTTATTTTACATTGACGACCTCAGCTTAGGCGCGGCAGGCTCGCTCAGCATTACGCTTAACAATCTTTTTTCGCTGATAACGCGAAACATCACTGACGGCGCGGTCAGATTCGGCGCGTTTGCGGCGCCGGCTGTCTCAGCCGCAACGCAAGGCGCGATCTATTTCGACACGGCGACTAATCGGCTTCTGTTTAGTGAAAACGGCGGCGCTTACGTCCGGGTCGGCAATGTCACAGGGCCAGCGGCGGCGACCGATGAAGCCTTGACCCGTTTCGACGCGGCGACCGGGCGACTTCTTCAGAATAGCGCGATCACGCTGAGCGACGCCGGCGCCCTAACATTTCCCGACGATGTCAGACAGGTTTTCAATCCGGGCGCGAATGTGTCTGGCTTGAACGTGGGCGCGCTCGCTGGCGATCCTGCGACGCCGATCAACGGCGATCTATGGTATGACAGCGCCGGCAATCTACTCCGGGCAAGAGTGAACGGCGCGACGATCACGGTCGGTACTGGCGACGTGATCGGGCCAGCGGGCGCGACAGATAACGCGATCGCTCGATTTGATACGGCGACAGGAAAGCTTATACAGAATAGCGCCGTTACACTCGACGACACGGGCGTCTTTGCTTTCGTTGATGACGTTCGACAGACCTTCAATCCGGGCGCGAATCAATCCGGCTTAAATGTCGGAGCGGTCGCCGCCGATCCGGGTACGCCGGTTAATGGCGACCTTTGGTATAACTCGACGACGAATGCGCTTCGAGCCAGGATCAACGGCGCGACGGTAAGTCTAGGCGCGGGCGGCGGAGGCACGCCGGGCGGCGCAGATACGCAAGTGCAATACAACGCGGCGGGCACGTTCGGCGGAATAACCGGATTCACGTCGAACGGAACAAACGTCACAGCCGGATCGGGTAATCTCCGGGCGACCCGGCCACAGTTCACGACCTCGATTGATGATGCGAACGGAAATCAAATCATCTTGTTGACCGCGACGGGAAGCGCCGTCAACTTCATCGCGGTCGCAAACGCGGCGGCAGGGAATAGCCCGGAGATTGGCGCGTCGGGCGCGGGCGCGGATTTAAATCTGATCTTGTCAGCAAAAGGCGCGGGCGTTTTGACCTCTGCCTTTCCTCTGACGCTTAGCAGCTCGACGACAACGACCTTTACAACGCCGGCAGCGTCGGGCGTACCGACGAAAATAAACATCCCAACATTTGACCCCGGCGCATTTGGTCAGATTCTAGCGTTCGGCGTGACGTCTGCGGTCGGCTCGAATCGCCGCATTATGAGCCTCTTCGATCAGCGGGCCGGCGCGCATAATCCGACGCTCGCGGTTTTTACGCCTGACGAAGCGAATCTATTCGGGCCGTCGTGGGAAGGAAGCAACACCGAAGTATCATTAAAGACGACCGTGTCAGCCGGCGTCATCAGGATACAGGGCGGCGACACTTTGGCCGGAAAGTTGATGGTCGTTAAGCCCGGAACGACCTTCGGCGCGCAAGCCGGCATCCGATCAGACGACGCCGCGCGCGTGCCGTTGATCGTCTCGACCGAAGCGACGCCGACCGTTGATATTGCGCAATTCATCATCAACGACAACAACGCGGCGGGCACATACACGGGCATTGCGAAGGGCGGAACGGTCTTCACGCCGCGAAACGTCGTCACGGGCACGGGTACGCGGAATCTTGATTTTAGTCTCGGAAACATTCAGCAATTCACCTTCGGCGCGGGAAATACGACGTTCACCTTTAGCAACATCCCGAATAGCGCGATGATAACAATAGTAATCATTCAAGACGGCACGGGCGGTCGCACGCTGACATGGCCCGGTACAGCGAAGTTTATCGGCGGCGTCGCGCCGACCTTGTCAGCCGGCGCGAACGCGCGCGACATCATCAATTTTTATTCGGACGGAACGAACATTTATCAAACAAGCGCGATCGCGCTCGCTGTGGCTTGATCCATGAAACTTACTCTTCATCAACTCAACCTAAGCTATCAGGCGTTGACGAAGCTCGCGGGCCGCGAATTCCCGAAAGAGCATCACAAGCTAGCGTACGCGATCGCGCGCGTTGTTCGATCGGCGAAGCCTGAAATTGACGCGCTCGCCGAATCGCTCGAAGACCTCGCGCGCAAGTGTGGCGTCGGGCCAGGACATGCGCCAGATACGCCGCCGAATTTTGAAGGCGCGAAGGAATATAACGAGCAAGCCTTAGCGTTGATGAAAGAAACGGAAATAGAGCTATGGGGCGATCCGATTCCGTTCGAGAAGATCGCCGGCGTCGTTCCCATTTCGCCTATGGAACTGGCCTTGCTTGATTGGTTGATCGCCGACGAATCGCCGGCGAGGGTCGAATGATGGCATGCTGTCGTATGAGCAAAGACATTTAAATCTTTTTCGTAGTAGCCGACGATCGGGCGGCGGAGAAAACCTTGTGGGCGTACCTAGACTCATTTTTGACAGTGTCGCGGATGTCTCTTTCGCCGCGCCCGGCCCGACTGTCTTCTTTACAATACCGATTCCCGCGCGCACGCTGAGGGCTACGGGCGACTTTCTCGAATATGTCGCAGAGTATGACTTGCTCAACGCCGGAAACTCGAAGACGATCGCCTATTCTTTCGGCGGTCAAAATCTAAACGCTGCGCCGTGGAACAATACGCTAGCTTCGACGCAGATGGTTTTGATTGGGAGGGTGTATCGGTCAAGCGTCACGACGTGCCGATGCTACATTGCATGCTCTTTGCCGTTTCTGGCTCAGGCAAACCCTTTCACTCAATTCGGCGACATCACTGTCGCAAACATGGATACAAACTCTTTAAACTTCGTCGTAACCGTTACAGCGGTCGCAAACGGCGATGCGACCCATAGAGCAAGTCACATGTACGTCACGAACGGATGAGCGATGGCCCGACTTTCGACAGACGAATTAAAGCAACTTGTCATGGATTCCGCGAACGGATGCGGCCTTGACCCATTCGTCGCGCTCGTTCAAATGGATCGTGAATCGGCGCACTTCGCGCCCTCCGTCGTCTATGGCCCTTCGACCGGAACGTCAGGCGAGAAAGGCATGGCTCAATTCATGCCCGACACTTGGAAGCGGTTCGGATCGGGCCAGCACAACAACGCCTACGACCCGGTACTTGCGATGCAAGGCTATTGCAATTACATGGGCTATCTCATGGGCTTGTTCGGCAATTACAGCGACGCCTTGACCGGTTACAACGGCGGCGAAGGTCACATCCTTGACCCCGGCAAATTTGGCGCGCCCTCGACGGCGGCGAAAGGCTACGCGCGCGACGTGATCGCGCAGGCCGACGCGATGCGCGGGTCGGGTCAAGGAGAAAATACAGGCTCAATTTCTCCGCCCGGCCCTTTGTCCGGGCAAATTTCAACACCTTTAATCATCGGCGGGCTTGGCTTCGGCGCGTTGATGGTTTGGCTTTTACTAAGTGACTAAAGGAAATATGAAAAAATCACTTTCGTTTTTTGCTGTTCTTGCGCTCGTCTCGTTTGTCGTCTTCGGGATGGCATGGCGGGCAGAGATTACGACGAAGGCTTTCGATCAGATGCGAAGCTCTAACGACGGCCCGATCGTTTCGACCGAAGCCTTTCATATCACGAAGGCGGACGGAACAAAGTCAATCGCCCAATTGATCAGAGAGCAATCAACCGGGTCGCCGACGCCTGATAAGGTCATCACTTCGATTCACATCCTTGTTGACGCCTTCAACGGCGGCTTAGTCTTCGCGCCCGGTCAGCCGGCAGGCTTTCAACTTGGAATCGCGGCGGGCCAGGATAAGAAATTCAACGTGACGCGGATTTCGCTGAAGGGAATTCACGCGCTAGAATTTTTCCCGGTCAAGACCGACGACCGGGCTTGTAACTTCCTTTTGATCCTCGAATTCGATCCCAAGTCATGAAGTTTTCCAAAATTGGGTACTTTCCGGGCGGCGGGCGAAGGTCTGCCGCCCGTTTTTTGCGTTTAAATGCCCGTGGCTGAAAATCCCTTGCTACGGGTCGGACAAATCCGCGATCGTTTCTCAGGGAAGGCGCAGGCTTCAGCGCGGGCCGTTGTGGAGACGGAAAGGAAGCCGGAAAAACGGATCGCCGACGACGGCGCGATCTCAGTGACATCACTGCTACCTTTTAGGACTCACGCGCCCGGCATCGGCGATCGCCGGCAGTATACAACAGGAAAGCCGCCAGTGTTCCTAGTCTTTGCTCCCCTAAAGACCTCGACACGATGGCGGCTTTCCTGCGCTTTTAAGATACGGCGAAATCGGCCTTGACCGGTTGTCTGATCGCGACTGATCCGCGCGTAGGCCGACAAGGATTTGAAGAGAGGTCATGGTGTTGGAATGTACTCCCTTCGAGCATTCGGCCCGGCGCATCATAAAACAAAAGCGCCGGCAGTTGCCAGCGCGTAAGGTGAAAGGTTGTTGGAAAAAAATCAAAGAAACGTAACGCCGAATCCGATCGCTTGAAGCCGGCAGGCCGGCGTGATTTCCTCAGCCTACAATCACGCCGGCCAAACCATACTCACCCATGTGAGTCAGATTCTATCGGGAAGCCTTCGCATTGTCCAATGCAGGGCGGCAAGTGCGGGCAAGCGTCGGGCGGCGGCTCCGGCTCCGGCCTGACCTTGCAAATAGCGATCTGAAGCGGGCCAAGCGGATGCTTGCAGACCGAATGATGATAGAAGATTTCAAGGTGAGCCTGGTCAATGGCGTCTTTCGCTGTGTAGGCGTCCATCGGTACGCCTTCTTTTGTCATTCCTTCGATGTGTACTTCGTTGCCGGGCGCGCCTCCGGGCGCGAATCCGGCAAGGCTGAATGTGTACGCCTTAAACCATACTCGATATTTGCGAATGCGATTCCGGTCAATTTTGATAACTGTCATGGCTTCCCTCTCAGACAACGCCTTGACCCTCGACGGTTTCGGCCTGTCCTTGCTGATCGTCGTTTGCCTTCCATCCGTATTGAAACGCTTGAGCCATGCGTTTGACCCATAGCTCATTCGTCAGAATCTTCGAGGCGCGATCGGGCGCGATCACGATAACGCCGTCGTCTTCTTCGGTCGTCTTCTTTAGCCTTCTAAAGAATTCGGCGAAGGCTTCGGCCTGTTTGATCGTCTCGAAGTCGAAATTATATTGACCCATGATCAATCTCCGTTCCGCCGCGATTCCAAGCTACGGGCCAAGCCGTGAAGCTCGCTTGCGGCCTGTTTAATTCTCGACCCTCCGGGCGGGTCGTCCGACGCGAGCTTTTTGCCGATCGCCCATACTTCGTCGGCCTTTGCTCGCAGAAGCGCAACCGGGTCGCCGGCTTCCCTTCTTTCTTCGTCCATGTTGAAACTGGCTTTCCAGTCACACGACCCGTCGAGCGTTGCGCCGGCGATGTAAGCAAGATACTCGCGCATGATCGTGCGAGGCTTGACCGGCTCGTCGCCTTGACCAAGAACTGACCCATGATAGACCTCGACCATTTCACAGGCTTCGTTTTCTCTCTCGATCGTGAACGACCATTCGTAATCGCCGTTGACTGTCTCGGCTGAATTCCAGTAAACGACGCGCCAGTTGTAGCGCGATCCGTCTTTAAATTTTATGTCGTATTTTTGAGGCTTCACCTTGTTTCCCTTTCTGTAGGTCTTGACCGATCATCCATCCGAATTGAAACGCCTGAGCTAAGCGCCGGGCGACGTAGTTGCTTGCGACGACTTGCAACGGCGATCGCGGATTTCTGAGCGCGATTCCGATGTCTTCGTTGTCCTCTCGTTTTATGCGAATAAAGAAAGCCATAAAAGCGGCGATCTGTTCATCTGTCTCAAACGTCCAATCGCCGGGCGTATTCTCGCCGTGACAAAGCTTGCCGCATCGAGTACAGAACGGCGTGCGAGTGAACTTGTAATAGTGGCCCTTCTGCGGAAGCCCGGTTAATTGATTCGTTGTGTCGAATTCTCCGGTCGTCGCTTTGTGTACGGTCTTATGTCTCCACAAAAGGCAAATCAAATATGCGATCATCTTTTGACCTCTAGCCATCTTTCTTCGGCGACATCGCCGGATGACTTAGTTATGAAGAAATGCGCGCCGCTTTTCATGTAGATCATATAAGGGTATCGAGCATGCTTGTCGTCGGCATGATCGAACCATGCCATCATCTCAATGTCAGCGACATCGAGCTTGATCGTACAAGATGACGAAGGGTCATCTATCGCAAAGCGCGCATCAACAACGGTAAGATTCTTTTTCACGCTTTCGCCTCCGCGACAGCCTTCGATCTCGCCTCTTTCAATTGATCGTAGATCGCCATGACCTTTTTCGTGTCATCCTGCGAAAGAAGTTTCATCGAAAAGAAATTCGGCAGGCCGTTGCAGGATCGCGGCCCGGCTTCGGTCAAATACTCATAGACCATGCCCGGATCGTCGGCCTTCAATTGCTCGATGCCGGCTTCGTCGAGGAAGACGAGCGGCATGAAGACCATTGATATTTCGTACGGCTCGCTGCAATGCCGGTCGGTAAAAACTCGGCCTTCGAGGATGTCGAGGGCTAGTTGCTTCAATTCTTCGTCGGTCTTTTCTTTCGGCTTTTCTGTGATCTGATCTTGCATAGGTTTCCTTTAGTTATTACGAGCGCCTAAAGTTTGCTGCGTCTTTTGCAGATATTCAGCGAATTCGGATTCTGACATCCGAAGAATGCCCACGCGCCGACACTCGGCCATGAGGTCATGCTTTGATACTGCGATTTGCGTGTTGCCTCCGGTCATTGCGCATAAAACAGTCAAGACCCGGTCGGCGGCTTCTTGAACCGTGAGCTTAATTTTCGCTTGTTCCATCATCGCTTCGACTTTCTCGTTTTGATTTTCTTTCGACAAGTTATTTTCTCCATACGCCGCGCATCCGTTCGGGATTGCCGGCTGTGTAGCGTTCGGTGTTGCCTATGTTTTTATGTCCGAGTAATTCTTGAATCGTGCGGGTCGCCGTGTTTTTGTTCGCTAAGATAAAGCCGGTCGTGTGGCGCAACATGTGAGGGTTGACCGGAAAGTCGAAGCCGGCTTTCTTTGCGATCGTCTTTACAAGGTAGTTGACTGTTTGCCGCGTGAACTTTCCTTGCTCCGAAAGAAAGAGCAAGTCAGACCCGGCCATCTTGAAGCCGACGCGATCGCGCATCCATGACCGGATCGCGCGTACTTCGTCGCCTTCAATCGGCTGAAGCCCTGACCGACTGCCTTTGAGCCGGCGCACGTTGATGTAACAGCCGGAAAGATCAAGCTCGCTCAGCCGGATGTCAATCGCTTCACTTACGCGCAGGCCGTGACGAAATACCATGAGCATAAGGCAGTGATCGCGCTTGCCGTTGCGGGTCTTCTTCGCGGCCTGCAAAAAGGCTTCAATCTCCGGCTCAGTCAAAAAGGTCTTGATCTTAGGCTCGCGCTTCTTCTTCGCGGCCTTCTTCCGTTCCGTAGTCGGCATATTTAATTCCCTCCCGGCTCAGTCTGTCCCACGTCAAGAAGTACGCCGTATAGCCGGCCCTCACGACGGGCGCGATCGTGTGAAGCCTCCATCCGGTTTTCGCCTTCGCGTTGAGATAGTCTTGAAGGTGCGTTTCTTCGATCGAAGGGTCGAACGTTTCGACGTCGTATTGAAGGCGCGGAAGGTCGGTAAAGTTGACCGGCGCGAAAGCGACCGGCGCGACCGGAAAGCCGGCCTTGATTCTGCGGCGTTGTACGAAATATCTGATCAATGCAATCATCCGGTTGACCCTTTCTTTTGCTGAAGCTTTTAAACTTTTTACATTTTGATCAGCGGCGCCCGATTTTCTAATCTTTCGATTTGCGATCGACGTTGATCGAAAATTCCCGACGTCGCCGAAACTTTTTACAAAATAGGATACTCTGTAAAAAGTTGCGGTCGAAGAAACTTCAAGACGGTCAAGGCGTCGTCTCGCGTAATCTGCCTCGAACTAAGCCGGCCCGCCGATCGGCGAGCGTTTGCGAGGTCATCAATGCGACAAACGAAGTCGGTCGCCCAGTCCGGCAACTTGATAAAATACAGTTTCGGCGTGAACATCGGATAACTTCCGTCCGCGATCTCCGCGAAGCCGGCGCACACGTCAACCGAAAAACTTCCCTTGCTACAAATCCACTTCGCCAGCGGACAGAAGCCCGGATTGCCGGCGAAGCCGACGACCTCGACGGGTCGCTTTTCTTCGAGCCATCGCTTGAAATCGCTTTCATCAAAAATGCTTTCGTCAATCTTCATTTGATCTCTTCCCTTCTTTATTTGACTCGCCCGGCGAAGGCGTCGCCCGGTAAGCCGATTTCGCGGATGCCTTGCGCTAAGACCAAGTTGAGATTTAATTGAACGGGGAAATCATCAACGTGAGTCGCGGCGGCTTCACGCATCTTTTCCGCGCCGGCGCGCTCCGCTTCTTCGACCGCCTTGACGATCTTCTTTATGAGCCTCTTGCGTCTGTTCGGCCCGGATATGCTCTCACTGCTTACGATCGCTTTCGCTTTCTCTTCCACCGTCATTTCTTTGATTCCTTTCTCAGCGGGCACCAATCGGGAAGCCCGTTTTTGTCGAGGTATTTTTTCGGCTTGTCAATCCTCAGCCCGTGAGCATTCTTCACGCGCTCGACGGTTACAGGATGAAGACAAACAAGCGCATGGGTGATTCGTACATGTGGGCAAGTTCGACAAGGCGTATTCATCGCTTACCCTCCGCCGTTGAAAGTTGAACGGGCAAGCATTGCATGCCCTCTCGCTTCGCTCTCTCCATCGCTTCGGCTTCAGTGTCCACGCATCCGCGCGCGAAGAAGCGCCATGAGTCTTCTTCGGTCGGAGCGAGCGACCACCAACACCAAAGCTCGACGCCGCCGCTTTCGGCAAGGACGCAATAAAACGTCGTGTCTGGCGTTACTGCCTTCGTCTTCGTTTCCATGATCATCCTTTCCTCGACGACCGCGAGCCGGCGAGAATTCGATAACAAGTTTCAGCTAGTAGCGTCTTGACTCTCAGGTCTGATGAGTCAATGCCTAAAAGAACGGCGGCGGATGCGGCCCGCTCGTTCGCTTTGAGCCAGTCAAACGTAAACCGCGCCGCGCCTAGTTTGTTGACCTCTGCAAAGTGCGCCCTCAGTTTCGATTGCTCATCGGGCGTCATCTTCTTCGCTCCGCAGTGTCCGCAATGGGCCTTCGGCATGATCTGTCCCCTTTAAGCGTCGAGCGCGCGAATCCGCGCCTCGATACATTCGGCGACTTCTTCGCCTGATCTCTTCTCGTCGAAGCCGGCTTCGACGTTCTTTTCTTCATGCGCAATCATCGCGCATTGATCGCGCTCGCGTGCGACAAGTTGATCAATATAGCTCGACAAGATGCGGGTCAAGGTCAATTCCAAGTCGTACGCGTTTTGGTAGCCGCGTTGAGTGATCTCATTTGCCGCGCGCTTTACCATCGCTTCGAGAATCGTTGTTTTAGTCACGATCGAATAACCTCGAATGTCGGCGAGCGACCCTTGAGCCGGAAACATGGCTTGAATGATTCGCTGTGTCTTCTCCATTGAGGGCGGCGGAAACTCGATCTGATCGGCTTTCTCAAACCACCAAAGACCTTCTGAAGCCGTTGAGCGATAGATGAGTCGCCCGACATCGCCGACCTTGACGTTACTCGCGCAATTGCGCCCGCATAGCCACAGACAGTCATTCGAGCCGCTTCCCCATTCGTATAACTGCGCGCCGTCGCCTTGACGAATTGCGACAAGTGTGACGCCTGTAATAATCTTCCCTTCGCTCTGTTTCTTCTTCGTGTTGCTCATTTGTCGTAATACCCTTCCTTGATCAGCGTTGTCATTCGTCGCATCAGGTAAAGCGCCGTCTCTTCGACGATGAGGTCAAGACCGCTCCGTCTGCCGTTCTGAATTCTGATCGTCAATTCAAGCTCATCTCTTACGAACCGCTCGCCGGTCGCCTTGACTTCAAACTCTGCCTTGACCTTGTTAGCCTCCGGGTCGAAGAAGATCAAGACAACTTTTGTCGGAAGCCGCGCGCGTCTCTCTTCGATGTTCATAGCATCTTACCCGGTTATCGGATATGTAAAATCAGGAAAATAAACTTCCGGCTGATTCGCCGCACAAGACGCCAAATCTTGAAGCCTGATCAATTCTCCGATCAGGCTTTCAAACTGCGCTTGATTCATCCTGCAAAGAAAATCGCTGTGCAAGTTTGTCTGTAGCAAGTAGCCGCCGACTTCTTTCTTGATGAAAACGCGCATCGTCTTGCGGAAGCCTTGAAATTCTGGAAACTGCGCGATCGGTATATTTCGCGCGCTCGCTGTCGCAGTCTTCAGCCGTTCAAGCTCTGCGATCAGGTCGGCGAATTGTTGCTTGTTCATTACGCAGTAAGACGGAAGGGCGCTCGTCAGAAATTGATACGAGCCGTTTGCGTTTTTGCGTATCACGTTTGTCGTCGTCGTGTTCATGATCAGTCCTCGATCGCGCGAATACTCTCGCCGACGTTACGCGCCGCGATCTCGCCGCCGAGAAGCGCAAGCGCCGCCGTCATGTTGTCCGCTTCGTGCGCCGCCGCTTGCTCTTTGCAAACGCGCCTCTCTTCGTCGGCGATCTCCGCGCATTGCTGCCGCGCCTTCTGAATAAGCTCGCGGAAGTCGCCCGCGCCGTCATACATTCGACCTCTTACGGCAAACTCCGCCGCGATCTCTTGACACGCGCTGAAGGCGGCGGCGTCCGCGTGGCTTTGAACTACCGCAGGATTGGGCAGGTATTGATTTGCGATCTTCATGATGATCTCAAGGCAAACCCGCCGCTCGAATTCGATCGCCTTGACGATTCGATCGCCCGTAAAAACATGATGACTGTCCCGATCTGGCATGCCGCACAACTCGCAGCCTCGATCAAAGCGACCGACGAATAAATGCGGTCGCTTCCCTCTGTCGTCGGCGACCTCTGTCGCAATCGCCACTTTTAAATTTTCGATGTCGGCTTCTGTTAGTAGCCAGTTGCCGCAAACCTTCTTGACGATCCGGTCGGCGATCTTTGTTACGCTTTCTCCGGTCGGATTCGGTCTTGATTCGTTTGGATTGTTCATGCTTTCTTTCTCCGGGTTGTCGCCGGCTTCCTCTGCCATAGTCTTCGATTGCAGGCCGGGCAAGTTTCAAGCCCGGCCTGCCTTGACCATCCGGCTTTATGAAGCCGCTTCCATACAAAACCAATTGCGACCGGGCCGAATTCCTTCAGCGTGTGAAGCTCTGCCGGGCGTCCATTCTCGCCGCCGTCGCATCCGGCCTGATCGCAAGTTACGATGTAATCAGTTTGAAACATCTATCAATACTCGTCTTCGTCTTCGTCGTCTTTCTTGTCGCTCAAGAATTGCTCGACCTCGTCATAATTCGCGCTTATTGATTTCAGCGTCGAGCGGTCGGCGGCTTCTTCGGCTTCCCTCGCTTGATACATGTCAACGTCTTTGAATTCGTCAACGGCGGCTTGAATGATCTCAAGAAGCGTCGTCGGCGGAAGCGCGTCAAGCTCCCATGACTCGTCTCCGAATTGCTCTTGATACGCAGCAAAGCGCGAATCAGTTTCTTTCGCCGGATTCGGCGGAGGGTTGTATAGCTCGATCTGGTCGAAGTTAAGCGCGACCCGGCGAATTTCGAGAGCCTTCGGCGCGCCGATCGTCATGCGATTCCACTTGTCGAAAAACAGCTTGAAGCGGCCCGGTATGTCGTTGTCGCTCATGTCTAGGCCGCTTGGATCGTGGTCGCCGAGATAAATAATCACGGTCTTCTGATGTTGAAACTTTCGGCGGCGGAAGATTCGTTGCGCCGCTTCGTACATCTCCGACGCGCTCATATATCCTCGACAGCTTAGATAATAAAGATCGTTGTCAATCGCGGCGCGCTCGATCACGCCGGCGAGCGCTTCTTTTTCAATCCAAAGCTCAGGCCGGATTTTTTGACCTTCCCACTTGTCGAGGGCGAAGCTTTTGACAGCGCTTTCTATCGCATCTTCCGGCCCGTCGTAATGGCGAATGCCTTTCAAGTTTCGCGTGCGATCCTCGACGACCGCCCAGTCAACAAGGCCGGCAAGTCTCGCGTCATTGATGAGCGATCCAAGCCGCTTATAACTGTTGACTGTGTTTTCAATGATGTCGCGCGCAACAAGCTGATAGTAAAGCTGGCGCAAGGTGAGAGTGAAACCTTCCTCGACATATTCGTCGGCGATCTTATTCGCGTCCTCGATCAAGGTCTGACTCTTCGCTGAGAAATTTCGCTCGATGAATTTTTCTAACATGGGTGTTGATCTTTCCTTTCTGTAATCAGTATCAGTTTACAACCTTGTAGACTTTCGTCCGCTTCGGCTTTTCGGGCGCGTCAATCGGCCCGCGCTTGTGTTCTTTGATCGTGATGAGTTTTATTCCGGCCTTCGTAGGCTGTCGCCGTAAATGCTCCGTGACCGTGTATCGTATGTTGATGTGCTTACCTGACGGCTCGTAATGCTCCGGCCTTTTCGGAATGCGCAAATGTACGACCTCGATCGCCGGCTCGGCCTTCGGCGACGTTCGCATCGGCCTTGCGCTGTTCGATCTTTCAAACGCCTGTTGAAGCGTCGGGCGTTGCTTGTAAGTCGTGTAAGGGCTGAAGGCGTAATGTTCAAGCACGCGGGCCATTGCGACCGCTTGTCGATCCTCGACCGGTCTTGACTCTAAATCCTCTGTCCGAAACATCGCAATACCGCCCGCTTCGATGACCTTTCGGTTTTCCTTCGAGATAGTCAGGCAAGATTCAAGGCCCAGTTGACTTCCCATCAAAAAGCGAGTGACGACATGGATCGGCCCGCCCTTCGAGAAGTCATAAGGCACGAATAAATCATCAATCGCCATGACGTAAATCTTGCCATAGCGCCCCGACCGCGCCCGCACTATCAGAAGCCTTACGACTTCGTCGAGGCAAACGAAGTGCGCGAGATTTCTTTGACATTCTTTCTCGACGATCAAGGCCGCATCGCTTCTCAATGATGCGACGATGTCGTCAACTTTCGAGTCGGGCCACAGTACCGGGCGCGTGTCCCAATCGTAAATTGGTAACAGAGTATTTTTGATAAGCTCTGCCGTCTCCGGGTCAATTACATTTCCTCGCTTCGGCATATCTTGATCCTTGTTAGTTGCCTTTCGGTAATTTCTCTCCGATCAAGTAGCGACCGCCGACTAGATCGCCGGGCTTCGGCCCTTGATGCTTTGCGATCGCATCCTCGATCGTTCGCATGATCTCTTCCGGTGTAAGCTCGACCGGGTTGAACTGGCTCGTCTTGTCGTAATGTTGACAGCCGCTTTGATACTTCGCGCCGATCGTGAGCGCGCCCCATATTTCGGCAAGCAAAAATTCTTGATAGCAACACGAATGAAAAATCATCGCGGTCGCGCCCGCTTGTTTTTGAAAAGTCATTCGTGGCTCGTCGCCTTTGATTTTCTTTTGACAGCCGCCGCATCTCATTTGGTCAGCCTCCGTTATTCAGTTTTCCATCCGCCTTCGTTTGCTTCTTCCAGCAACATCATGGCAAGAAGCGCCGCCCGGCAAACTGCAAGCTCGTCCGTTCCGCCGAACGAGTGACCGATGATTTCGACCGGAGCTATACCGGGCTTCCACATTAGCCGCTTAAACCTGACTGACTTGATCTTGCCTCCGTCCATCTCGGCGAATTCATAAAGCCATCCGCTCTTGCGCATAGTAGCGACAACGTTTCTCGCGCCCCAATCATGCCCGCTGTAATCCTGCGCTTGTTCGAGGCTGTAACACGGAACGATTTCCGGGTCTGTCGTATACGGGCCGACATGTGAAGCCTTGACGCCTTCGATCTGTACGCGCGACATCGGCACTTTAAAAGGCCGAGATTGTTGCGCCCATTGTGGCCCGCTCCGCATCCAGACCGCCCGCACAAGCGCGAATTCGTCATCCGTAAGCGGAACGGCTTTAAAGACGTGTTCTTGAATCAGGTTATTCAGCGCTTCGCCCGCTGGCATCTTTTCGACTTCTTTGCTTGTAAGTAGCACTTGGTTATTCTCCGCTTCGAGCGCAGACCCACGCCCGCGCTCGAAGCCGTTCGGTCGTTAAGCTTTCGCCCTACTTGCCGAAGTATCGGCGCTCGCGCTCCGCGTCGAAGTTTCGATCGTCTGCGGCGTAATCGTAATCGTCTTTGATCGGCTCAAGATAACGAATAGGCTTGCGGAGGCTTTGAGCGTATGCGATCTCTGACCGTGTTGACTCGCCGACATGCCCGCCGACGTTCAAGATCAAGACCTCGTCGGCGACGAAGATTTTTTGTTTATGCAGAACGTCGAGCGCGACCTTTACGTCGTCGGTGATGACGCCGGCCTTGATCAGATCGCCGTCAGATTGCGTCATGCATCCGACTGTCAAGACGATCTTACCGTCGAGCGTTTCTTGCATCATCGCCGCTTGGTAGGCGTCGCCAAACTTCGTGCTACCGCAAAGCGTGACGATCTTCGGGAAACCGACCGGCAACATGATCGCCCGGCGAATTTCGGGCGGCGCGATCATGTCGGCTTCCGGCTCGATCCGTATATGCGGCCTTCTTCTGCCTTGATTACCTTGACTCATAATGTTCTTGTGTCCTTTCTGTTAGCTGATCTAGGTTATTACCACCATTTAGAAAAATTGAAAGTCGAAGTCATTCGAGCTTTTTCGGCGTTTACGATCTCGCTAACTCCGCTGATCGCGTCCGCCTTCCCTCTCTCGTATGACCACTCAATGAGCTTATTGATTACCTCTTGATCAATGTCGCCGAAGCGATTGAAGATTCGCATAATTCGCCGGCGCGTCTCCGGCTTCAATTGCTCGACCAGTGATTGAAATGTCGGCGCTTGACCTTGACTCATTTGACCCTTTCCTTGTGTTGCAGAATTTTAGATAAGCGAGCAATGCTATCAGCAATGCCGCCGCGAGTAATCCGAAGACCCAAAGCCAAAAATCACTTTGAGCCGTTTCGCTGTTGCGGTCTGGCTTTCTCTTCATGGGTGTCTCCGTGTCGGCTGTTATGGGTGAATAACTTGCGCCGGATTATCTCCGCGATTTTGTCTTGCGCTCCGTGACCTTCATCGCAATATGCTTGCCGCTTTCCTTTTGCTCGTCAGCCTTGTCGCGGATGCGCCGCTTGATGTTCTCGACTATCTGATCGGGCCGCATCATCTTGTCGCCGAATTGAAATTCTTCCGGCGTGTTGAATCCGAAGCTCATCTTGTAGTGATCTGGAATCAGTGTTGACCGTTGATCTTTTTCTTTCGTCCAGACCGCCGTATGCGTAAGCCCGATCTGATAACAGAAGACGATGTTGTTGACCTCTGTCTCTTCAATTCTTCGCGCCATGTCTGATCCTTCCATTGTTCGGCTTTGTAGTTCGCGGGATCGAAAGCCGGCTCAGCCTCCGAGATTTCGCGCGCGGCCTTCGCTTCTTGACGAATGCGCCGACGATCCCAAAACCCGGCGACCTTCGAGTCAACGTAAGCAAGTACCGGCTCGCATAACTTGAATGTGATTATAATCAGAATGAGCAACGGGCCGCAGCAAATCATCAGCCGGTCAGCCGTGTCGAGGTCTTCGCCATCGTCGCCGAGTAGACGCTTGCGGATGATCGTTCCGACGCTGAGCCAGGAAAGAGCAAACCCGATGATTGATGTAAAAGTGAGTATGGCTTTTGCAGTGTTCATAAGTTAAATCAAGAAAGGATCAAGGGCCGCAAGGCAATCGCGGCCCTTGTCGCCCGGTCGTCGTGTCGTGTATCCCTCACTGTTAAACGACTAGGCGATCTCTGTGTCTTTCGCGGCCTTCGCTTCGGCCTTGCGCTTCGCCCGGCGCTCGCGGCGCGCTTGGTTTTTCGCGTCGCGCTTCGCTTCGATTTCCTTTTCGGTTTTCCGGGCCGCGCGCCAGCGTCTTTTTTGACCCGCCGCGATTCTCTCTTTCGGCTTCACAAGCTCCGGTATTTTGTGGCCCTTCGACCGCAGATGTTCGGCGAGAGCTTGATTTGCTGTAAAGCTCGCTCCGTCCGTTTCGATCTCCGCCTTGTATTCTTTTTGAAACGCGGCAAGCACAGCATCTTGAAATCTGATAGGTGTTTTTGTGGATAATCTCATAGCGTGTCAATAGTATCTTACTTGGTTATCCTCTGCAACAAAATAACCTGATCTTTGTTACAAAGGCGCGTTGACTTCCCTTTCGACTTGACGTCATCAAGCCGGCTTCTTCGTAGGCTTTCACCATCCCAATGAAACAGCGTTTCTAATCTGAAACCGTCTTCTAGGTCAGGAAAAATTCGCGCTCAACGTGAACCTTTAGGCGACTGATATGTCAGTGTGCGAATTCGGGCAGTTGTGACCGATTACGGGATTGCAATTAGTTAGACCGGTTTTTGCAGGATGTTTGCAGGATAGCAGGATGTCGCAGGATGTTATACGCCGTTCCACTCGCATGAACGGGCGTCTATCTATTAATGCGTCATACTATGTAGATAATTACACAGCGTAAAAAGTTCCAGCGCGAGCTAAACATCCTGCGACATCCTGCTATCCTGCAAACATCCTGCGGTCACTTGTCGAGCGTTTCAAGCAATTCGACTTCCCAAACTTGCGACCCGCGATTTTTTCCCTTCCCACTTCCACGATTCATAATCCTGAAACGATATGTGCCGATGTCTTTGCTTGGATCATCGCAAACGTACTCCGTCACGACTTCATGCTTCGACGCAAGCCACTTGCCTAGACTGATCTGTCGCGCGCGATCTGTCTTTCCCGCGATGAAAATTCCGTCAACGCCGTCAGCGATCGGTACAAGCTCGCTAGTCGTCGCAAATTGTCTCCCTTCCCTCTCCGCCCATTCATGCCAAGTGATTGCAAATATCGAGAGGGCTTGTCGCTCAGTGTTTGAAGCGTCGAGTAAGACCCGGTAATTTTTCAAGAATTGTGTATAGCCGGCGCATTCGAGAATTGACCCCATCACGCGCGACCACCTTTCAAAGCTGGCGACCACTTTTGATTTAGGCTTCGGCAGGCCGCGCTGTATTGCGTTTTTGCAGATCACATGCGCCGCCCATACGAGGCGCGGGCGATTCTCCGCGACCCATTCGATTAAGTTGTCGTGTAGAAATCCTGTACGGTCTTCGGGTCTGTCTGTCAGCGGCGCAATCCGCATTCGTATTGTGCGCCGGGCGATCTCGCCTGATAGCGTCACGTTATTCGCGGCGGCGATCCATATCGCGCGAATCTTCGCGTTCGCAAGCTCGCTCGCGCCTAGTACGCGATCGTTCCAAGCGTCCATAGTCAGCGCAGCGGCGAGTGACGATGACGCGATCGGGTGATTGATGTTGTCAAACCAAATCAGCGGCGCGCCCTTGTGAATTGCCGACGTGATGATCTTTCGTACTTCGGCTTCTTCTTCGTCGAGCGGCATTCCCTCGACGCGACCGAAGGCGGGCCACAATAAGACCTTCGCTAAAAGCCCTTTTCCCGAGCCGGGCATGGAAGCCTCGAACAAGTGAAGCGGCGTCGGCGCGTCAATCATGTCGCGCACGAACGGAAGCAACATCAGGGCGACCGCATTGTCATGGTCTGCGCTGTCGCCAGCGTCGTCGGAGGCAAACGGGAAGTCTTGCAATAGCTCTTCGACAAGTTTTTTCGCCTCGTCTAAGTCGGCGCTAGTTATCGTCTCCGGCACGGGAAGCGATTCGTAACCGCGCGGCGGCGCATAGATCACGCCTGACGCCTTGTTGTATCCGGGTTGAGTGATAAGCGATCCATCCGGCGCGAATACGGGAACGGTCGTAACGCGGCTGAATCGAGGCAGAGGCACGACGCGCGACGCGATCACTTCCTTGACTAACCACACGGGCGGGTCAACGGTCTTTCCCTTCTTGCCGACCCATTCGGCGAATTTTGAAAGCTCATGCCGCAGGATGAATGTATCAATCGGCTCAACGATGGCGGCGTCGTCGTGATAGTCGTATCTGACGCGAATGATTCCGTTGCTTCGAGTAAATAAACACGGCGGGTCGTCTTGCTCCGCGATCGCGCGCCAGCATTGAGCGTTCAAGACGGGAAGGTCTTTGACGACGACGCAAATGATTTGCTTGAGCGGCTTGCCCGACGCGTCAACGGCTTGATCGGCGGGCGGCGCGTCTTGAGCCGGCGCGGGCGCGGCCTTCGTCTTCTTCGGCTTGTGTCCGTTTTTTTCGGGCTTCAGATCGTCAAGCGTTAGTTTGTAGACGCCGAGAATATCAACGAGCGCGCATCCGTTCCCACGGCATAAAATCGCGGTCGCGCCCTTCTTCTTCGCAAGATGAATGTATCCCGTGCATAACGGGCACTTGGTTATAAATTGCGCGCCGTCCTTGACTGCCGGCGTACCGCTTGCGTAGAGGGTGAGAATTTCGTCAAACGTCATGTCCTATGTCAGCGAAGGCAAGAAGCTTGCCGGGCGCCGTGGGAATGCCCGGCAAGACAAAACCGGATTGGGTGAGAAGTGCGGCCCGGTGTGGTCGTGATCGTTCGGCCCGTTGGCATGCGGGCGGATAGACCGCGCCGCACTTCTCATGCAATCCGGCTAGCAGTGTGATCACGACCCGACTTTAGGAAAGCGCCATTAGTTGCCGGCTAACGACGATCAGCTTATATCACGGCGTAAAATTCTGCGCCAAGTCGTTCGCCCAATCCTCGAAGATTTCGCACACGGCGACGGCGGCGTCATCGTCGAGGGCGTACCGCGTGTTGACGACCGGCGCGCCAGTTCTGACGAGAATTTCTTGCATCTTGTTGAGGATCGCTTGACCTTGAACGCTGAAGGTCGTTAGGCGTTGATATACGAAGTCAAGACGCTCGCCGACCTCGTCGCCGTGATTGCGGTATATCTGGCAAAACTCCATCGGCGGCGAAGCCTTCGGCGCTTTCTTGAGCTTGGTTATCCAAGCGTTGAGCCACTTCAGCACGCGCGCGGCTTCGGCTTCGTCGAGGTCTGCCGACTTCGTAATCGCGCGCCCCATGAACTTGCCGACCCATTGCAAGATGTCGGCCTTGTCTCGCTTATAGTCCTTGATCATCGCCATGACAGTGTCGGAAACTTTTTGATGAGTCTCCGAGAGCGTGACGACTAAACCCGGAATTGGATTTTGCGCGCTGGCGATTTCTTCGGCCTGTCGCTTCTTCTCGGCTTCCCTCTCGGCTTCGGCTTCGGCCTTGATCTCGCCTTCGACCCGCGCGGCTTCGGCGAGCTTTTCATGCGCGGCCTGCAATTCTTCGGCGATCGCTTCCTTGACGTCATCCGTGACGGCGTCAAGCTTGCCTAGATCAAGCTTCCTCAGCCGGCGCTTGTTCATGCTCAAGACGACGTCAACGGGCACCTTCAGCCGTTGAGCGACCGCTTGAAACGCGCCCGACCGTAAGCCTTCGACGACGAATTTTCTTTCGATCTCCGAATCTTCAATGCGCGCGGCCTTGAGATAGATTCCGATCATCTCGTCAATGTCTTGCTCCGTGTCGCTCGCGGTCGGGACAATCGCGGACACTTGTGCGCCTTCGATGTCTTCGATCTCTGACTCGTCGGCCATCGCCACGCCGCAGAGCGCGAGCGTTGCGCGCCTGTGGGCTTGCGTCTCCGACTTTTTGATCGCGTTTTCAAGCCATCGGCCTTTTAGCCCGGTAACGTGCGCGACGCCTCGACGCCAGCATGCGCGCGTGCCGTCTTGCGTTATCGCTTGAACGCTGATCGTGATCGTACCGACTTCGGAGTCGTAAACCGTCTCCGGCTTGCCATAGGTGATGTGACGCTTTTCGGCCAATTGCGCAGAGCATCCCGCGTTCGCGTAGAGGACGGTTTTTTCGATTCGCGCGCCTGTTATTGGGTCGGTGTCGTATGTCGTGATCAGGTCGAAAGGGCGCGTGATCGGGTCAAGGCCGAGATAGGCGCAGTATTTTTCATAATAGAGCAATCGCTTTTCATCGCTCAGGCCGGCAAGATTACCGGTCAAACAGATTTTTGCCCATATCTCTTCATCTGTCAGAGGCTTAGCGATCGCCTTCGATGATTCGGCGGCTTGTTTCATGTTTGATCCTTTCAAAATTGAGCTTGACTTGTCTCTGTGATGGCCCGCGCTGAAGCGGAAACGGGTCGCCCTGATGATTTCCGGCCTTAGCGCGGGTCGGTATACCCAAAAAACGAATGGCGGGCCATTTCCGGCCAAATGCGGGGCATTTCAGATTCGCCACGGGTCAGGGTCTTCGATGATCTCGTATCCCTCGTTTTTGCCGATGATCTTTTCCGGCTCGACGTCGAGGTCTTCGGGAAACTTCGCGTCCGCGCCGGTCGCGTAGTCATTCATGGTTTCCTCGATCGGTCGCGTATTGGTCGGCGCGCCCGGTGTCGTGACCGTGAATTCCGACGAGACTTTATTTTCCGGCCTGAAACCGGAGTCGAGCAAAAAGCGAATCGTGTCAACGATCATCGGAGTCAGCCATGTGAAGTTCGAGTTATTGTGTAGCTCGCCGTCAGGCTTGACCGGAACAACGTTCGCATGGAGTTCGAAGCCGTAGAGGGCGCGCTTGTCGTCGAGGTCTTGAACGCATTCGGTGATCTCGATCACAAGGCGCAGTTGATCTCGCCCGGTCGTCTTGATCTCGCCACTTCCCGAAGAAAGTACGCGCTCAAGATAAGTGCAAATGCCCGGATTTGTCGTCTTGCTTAGCTCGTCCTCGACCTCTGACCGCTTGATGAAGACCGGCAAAAAGCCCGGCTCGTATTCTATCGAGTCCAAGCCTTGCCGCTTCGTCTCCCATCCAACCCGGTCAAAATGAGTGAAGTCGAGCATGCCTAAATAAATTTCATCGTCGTCTTGTTCGGGATGATGCTTGATCATGCCTAGTCTCCCATGCCGGCGACCATCATCCACATAGGCGAAGATTGCCGGCTTTTACGTGTTACAGATTGCGTGATCGGTCGGGAAGTTTGCCCGGTCGTCTTCTTCGCCGGGCAAATCTTTCCTGTTCTGATCGCGGCTGTTTGCTTGCCGATTGTCAAAGTTATTCTATGCTGCATTGGGTGAGTTTGTAGGGCGATCTTGATTACTTTTTGACGACCTTGACGTTGATCGTTCCGACCTTAGTTTTCAGCGTCTCGCCATTGACGCCGCCGACCCATGTGTAAGTCCGGGCCGATGTTTTTGTGCAAGTGTGTCTGAAGCCTGAGCCGGTAAAGATAAACCGGTCGCCGATCTTCAAGTCTCGAAATTTTGTAAGTTGATCCATGTTGCGTTCCTTTCTGTCAGGTGTTGATTTTGCGGCTTGCGCGCGCAAAAAGTTTGCGGTCGGCCTGCAATCGTGAATCGGAAAGTCAAACGAAATAAGCCGACCGCACTTCGGGCAAAGTCCAATGCCGCCCATGATTACCCTCCGCTTTTTGATCTTCTTCGTTTTGGCTTCACGGCCTTCGCGCCGCAAGTCAAGCCGCGATCTTTTGCGCGCAGGCTTAGATCGTCGAGCCGGCTTGCAATGAAGTCGAACGACTTTTGCGTCGGCGTGTCGCGCGATTCGTCGGCCCGCTCGTAGCAGACATTTGCAAGTAAGGTGATCACGACATCAAGGCCGAATTTTGCGACCATGTCGGCGAGCTTTTCTTGCGTATTCCTTTGATCGTATTCCCATAGGTGAGCCATTGTTGAGCCTCCCTTACTTGATCCAATGGTTGACATGCATCGGCCCGGCCTTCTTCGTGTCAGGATAGCGGGCCATGAATTGCTCGCGGGCGATCGCAAGGCTGATCGCGCCGCGCTTTACTTCGTCTTCGAGCATCGCGGCGAAGTGTGTTTGTGTACTGCGGCGCACAGTGTTTGGGAACATGTTGTGTCGGCGCGCGTAGCGACCGATTGCGGCTGTGATCTCCTTCTGACTGCGGCGAATGGGTATGTATGTTGCAGGCATGTGATTTCTCCGTGTTGAAGGTTGAAAAGAAGCCCAGCGCCCTTCCCGGCGCCGGGCGCGAGCGTTTCACCTACTACCGCGACAACAGCCGCCGCAGACGCGGCGGAAAACTTGAACGCCGGGCCGGATCGGGAAGCCGGGCACATCCCACGCGCGAGCGTCGAAATCTTCGCGGTCAACCGGAATCAACGCTTCGGTCGTTTCCTTCCGGCACTTCGCGCATGTGCTAATAGTGAGCGGCGCGGGCTTCGGGTCGCCTGCACATCCTCTGCATTGAAGCCCGGTCTTCGTGGCGATCCATCCGGCTTTGGCCAGCATTGCGACAAATTCGCGCTCCGTGTGCTGGCGATTAAGGCCGGAAGTAACAAGCATCTCGCAGGCTTCGCAAGTCGCGCTCATCTCGACCTTGACCTTGACGCGGAGAAGAAAGCCATGCGCCGGGTCGGGCTGAAGGACGTTGAGCGCGGCGTTTTCAACCGTGACGCGCGCGGTACGATTGCGCGGGTCGTCTGGCGTGACCTCGCATTCGATCGCGGCGACGTCTTCGGACGTGAAGTGATATTCATTCATCAGTTGACCCATCTCCATATCAATGGCGGCAAGGCTGATGCCGTCGTCTTCGGCCTGCGGGTCGCAATAGCCGTACAAGCCCGCGTTGATACGCGCGCAAGCCGCGACGCGCCGCCGTTCCCATCCCTTGTAGTTTTCGACTTGCTCGGCGCGCGCCTTGTCGCGCTCAAGGACAAGATCACGAACGACATTCATCGTGATCAACTTGAGTGACATTTGGTCGTCTTGAAAACCGAAGTGACCTTGAAGCCGGGTCATGATCTCCGTGAATTTTTGCGCCTTGTGCGCGTACTCGATAATCAGAAAAGGCATCGGGTTGCGCGGGCGCATGAGGCATTTGCGCAAGTATTTCGTCGCTTGGTCTGTCGTGATGGTCGCCATGATTTTCTCCGTTGTTCGGTAGTTGGAAGGAAGCCCGGCGCAGGGCGCGCCGGGCGTTGATCGGGCGGGCGACTTAGGCGTCAACCTTGACGCCTTTTAGCTCGGCCATTTTTTCTGTGAGCATCCACAGGGCGCGATTCAGCTTGTTGTTTTCATCCAAGCCGCCGACCGCGCGCGACCGGCGCGTCTTGCCGTACCGCTTCGAGCCGGCTTCAACGTTCCGCATCCTAACGTCGCCCTCGATGATTTTTTCCTGCGTGACGTTGTACGTGTTCCAAAGGGTCGGCGCCTTCTCTTCTTGACGCCGCGCATACAGGATGTCGGCGGGCTTGACGTCGTACTTTTCGCCGTCAAAACGAAGCTCGATTGCGGAGCGGGCGAAGATTTCCCTTTCTTCGTCCGAGAGGGTCAGCCGCTTGAACTGATCAGTCAATTCAAGGGTCGGCTCGACGTGGGGAAGAATCGAAGCGAGAGCTTCGGCCATGCGCTCGTCGGCATATCCGACGTGTCTGACGCGGATGTCGGCCATGTTCTCGCGCTGGACGATCAGGCCGTTTGAGCAAACCTTTTCAAACAGGCCGATCGAAAGATCGAAGGCCGCGCTTCCTGCGTGCGAATTGGTCAAGAGGATTTGCGGCACGGTCGAGCCGACTTGCATTTCTTTCAGATACCGCGTGTTGGAAAGGCGAATCATATGCTTCTGAAAGCCTTCGTTTGCCTCGACGCGGGTCGTCGCTTGCATCGCGTGAACTGGAAACCATCCAAACTCACGGAGGGTCGAAAGCGCGCGGGTCGTCGGGATGAAGGCGTAACGGCTGGAAACTCTCTCGCTCGCGTGCATCGCGTTGATCGCGTCGAAGCGGGAAAGGTCTATCTCTGTCGAGAAATTCTTGCGGTCGGTGAAACTGTTTCTTCTCATTTGTCTTTTTCCTTTCAAAGTGAATCGTTGATTTTGAAGCTTGACGGGCGACCTTGCCGCCCGCGTCGCCATCGCTGACGACAGGTGTACTCTATAACTAGGTAAGTGATTAGTCAAGACCGCAACGAAAAAAAATCAAAAAAAGTTCCGGCTTTGTAAGTTGATCCTGATTAGGTATTTACGGACGCAGAAACGAAGGGAAGGGAATAAATCAAGGCCGGAAGGCAGGCGACCCGGCCTTGATTCCGCGCGAATACGCTCGCCGGGCACTATCGGCGAGCGTGCGTGATTACTGCGGCCCGCAAGCCGGGCAGGATTTCTGCAACGTCCACGCGCCGCAGACCTCGCACGATTGCACGCCGTACAATTGCAAGACTAAGACCGGGTCGCCGTTGACGTCGGTCTGAATTCTCTTCGCCTTCAGACCCGCGCTCAAGGCTTGGTCATATACGGTTTGCAAGATCGAAAGCTCTGGCTCGCAATCGTTCGGCGTCGGCCCGGCTTGCGGCATGTCGCCCTCGACCGGGTCGGGCGGCGAGAATTTTTTCGTGCGCCTCCGTGAGCCGGCCTGCGGGCTTTGTTTT
>Ga0075425_100000662_pt1 | contig 32707 bp, 24 predicted proteins | sample SoiMethybrSBSTD4_FD_75300 | JGI IMG/M metagenome (GOLD analysis project Ga0075425, IMG submission 75300) | Bulk soil microbial communities from a Populus tree surrounding site in Tennessee, USA - Soil MetaG P. TD hybrid SBSTD4 | ecosystem: Environmental > Terrestrial > Soil > Tree plantation... | reverse complement strand
ACCTGGGCCCAGTCCGTTCGCAGCAGGATCATAAGCATCAGGGTCAAGACACGCGCCGCACCATAAAGAGCCGCCCCGCCGAAAAAACCAAAGAGCACACAGATGCTCAAAACCTGCGAAAGCGAGAGGAAGCCAAAAAAGTTACTAATAAGAGAAGCAGCTAGTAGTACGATTCCGGCTCGCACACCGAGTATCAAGAGGCGAGAACTGCGGTCCTCCATTCCCCAGTGACGGAGGCGCGTGGGACGAATCAGCCAGGCCAGAAGAATGAGGGCCAACAACATATTCATGAGGAAGACATCTCTTTTCAGGACAGGGGAGAACGGAATTAGTATTCGGGCCCCCTCGAGCAGAAGAATAGGGAGGAAGGCCTGGAACAAAGAGCGAGGTCCGGGCCGGATCAAGGGGGGAAGCAATCGCAATGTTGGAATCAGCCAGAGCAGTGCAAAAAGGACGACTATGCCGGACGTGGTCGATTGGAATCGACCAATAGTACCGAGCAAGGCGACAACCAAAGCCACTGAATAAGGACGCGAGCAAATCGTTTGACTTTGTGGAGGGAGTTCGGCTTCACCCCGGGCGCTTATATAAGCTCTGAGCTTGAAGACAGAGAAGAGGGACAGCCCATAGAGGGCAAGTGCGAAGAGCGCCCGCAACTTATGCGAACCCAGTAGATCGCCCGTGCCTCTTAGCTCCCGGTCGATGGTTCCGTGGACTGATAGGGTCATTGGGCGATCGAGACTGCGTAATTCGCGAGCTTTCCAAAGTGGGTGACCATCTCTCTCAAATAGATGGCCGCGCATCTGCACGCGGGCCTGGCTGAGCCGGTCTAAAACCTCGGTAATTTGCTGGTCCTGTTGCGAGATCTGGTTCTGCAGCGTCAAAACCAGATTGAGCTGCTCCTGAACCTTGTTTCGGGTGGCCCCTATCGCATTCAATTCCTGCTGGACGCGATCCACTACGCCCTGGATCCCCCGTGCATGGCGGATTTGCTCAAGCGTAACTTGCCAGACCGACTGTTCGAGATCGAGAAATTGAATCTGTTCCCCAAGAGAGATGGCACGGGAGGTCAACAATTTACGCTCGGAGGTGAATTGTCGGTTCAGAGAAGCCCAGTATTGATCCTCGTCCCGCAAATCCATTGAAGTCGGAAGGCCCTTGATCAGCGCGTCCACGTAAAGAGCCCGTTCGCGAATATCCTGGGCACGTCTCTGGATGGCACTTTCAGACGGGAGAAGCTCTTGTGTGGAGCTCAGCTGTTGATAGGTCTCCACCAGCCGGCTATGCAATTCCTTTGCCCGGTCGGCAATCTGGGGCAACGGAATCGCATGTGCAGCAGGATTTGAGCGCGGAGCAGTCTCCGACCCGTCGGAGATTTTAGGATTCGTCATCGGCGCGGGAGTCGACGGCGGTTTCTGCGCTTCCGTCGCGCGCGGCGGGGCCGAGAAGAGAATCAAGAAAACCACCGCCAGCAAGAACGAGCGCTGGCGCCAAATGCCCGGAGGGATATGGAAATCGACCTTCGTGGCTCGCCGATCGAATGGCCTTCGAAAGCCCAAAATCAGTTACCTTCTTCTGCAATCAGGAATCTAGGCGAGTTGCCAGTTAAACAGTATTTCCGGGAATGATTTATCGGCACTGTCAGAAGTAGCAGGCGAGAAGAAGAATTGCCCAGGTCATTTCCAGCTCTCGTTTCGCAAGTCCCGGCGGGTGGCATGGACTGCAAGTTTTGACAGTTAAAGGTGGCGGAGCGTCGTGCAAGTTTGGGCGCTGTTTGATTTGCGGTGCCACGCGTCCTCGCAGGCCACGCCGTGGTGCACATTTCCGGATTGCCTCAGACGATGATGCATGGCGGCTAGCGGCAATAGCTTCGCTAAGGAATCGATGGGAAGGGAGCAATTGGCAGAGGGCGGCTCGGGGTTGCAGGGCCTCTGTATCGGCAGGCGCGGCGTGCCTATTTGCTGTTTTTCAACAACATTAATTCGGTAGGCGGAACGCGAAGCTCTGCAAAACCACAGTCCAGGCAGACCAAAAGCTGCTGGCAAAAATAGACAGGGAGAGCTTTTATCCCTTCAATATTCGTCGAATTGGCGGTCAAATCGGCATCGAATCTTCGCAAATTGTTTGCCCCACAGACCCTACAAGCCATCGCTCCCCCACCAAGTTTTTTCGTGACTCGATATTGCCCACGAATCTTAGCACACCACTCCACGCTTGTCTGAACATCTCTTATGGGGAGGCGACTGGCAGAGTTGCCAGTGTTCAGCCCTGTCCCATTCAGGTTTTCATATCCTTTGATAGGGAATCGTGAGGTCCGTGCTTTATATTCGGCCGCAAAAACAGGTGCTTTTTCACCCCACGCGGCGGGCGGATCAAATGAACAAAATACGAATTCTGTTGGCCGATGATCACCCGCACTTTCCAGAATTAGTGGAGAGTCTTCTTGGAACAACGTCGTTTGAAGTGGTTGCAATAGTGGGGAACGGTCGAGGCTTAGTTGACGCTGGCCTGGACCTCAAGCCGGACGTCATCCTCACCGACATCTCGATGCCCGTGGTCAATGGCATCGAAGCCGTCGAACAACTGCGGCAAGCAGGTTGCGCCTCGAAGGTCATCTTTCTGACGGTCCATTCGGATCCTGACTTTGTCCGGGCATGTCTTGCCACCGGGGCCTTGGGGTACATTCATAAGACTCGCGTCGCTCTCGATCTGCTCGCCGCGATTCGTGAAGCACTGGCTGGCCATCTTTTTGTGTCGCGCTTTGACGCCGAACAGAGCTAGGTCTAGGCGCTGCGAGCATCGTAGATGCTCGGTCAGGTGATTGAGCCATGAGCTGGACGACGTGCGGGAACCTTCTGAGTGGCATCCACTTCGGGCCCTACCGGGTGTCCCATCTAGATCCGTTTGATAACAACCGCTGTCAGATCATCCTGCTGTTCAGTTCCTTCAGAGAATTCAACTACCGTCCGGTATAGCGTGGAAATGAGTTCACGGGGAGATTTCTCCTTGGCTTGCCGAATCACTTCTCCTGATCGACTTACCCCGAATTGCTCGCCTTTGCGGTTTGCCCACTCAAAGAATCCATCAGTCGCAAGTACCAATAGGTCTCCCGGATGCATCTCCAGGATCTCCGGTGGAGCAGATACAAAACTGGGCAAAATGCCGAGTGGCAGACCTTGAGAGCCTCTCTCGTCAATTTGATCTCCGCTCAGTTTGTAAACGAGTAGCGGGCCGTGTCCTGCCGAAAGTAGCTCCACAGTGGAACTTGCTGGTGTGCAGACTGCAGCTACAAAGGTCACGAACCGCCCTTCACCGATGTCTCCTGCCAGCGCGCAGTTGAGTTCATCCATGGCGGCCAGCAACCCGTTTTGCGTCTTGAAGCTCGATCTGGCGTAGGCGCGACAGACCGCCGCCAGGAGAGCGGGCCCAATTCCGTGACCGGTAACATCCGCCAGCGCCAATACCACTTTGCCATCGGGCAAGAGTTGCCAGTCATAGTAATCTCCGCCGGTTTGATCGGCCGGTTGGTTCCAAGCCGCCATCTCGTAGCCCTCAAGCTGGGGCATGGAGGTCGGAAGCAAAGACTGCTGGATGGACCTTGCCACCTCGAGATCATGTTCCATGCGGTCCTTTTGGCGTCTCGTTTCTGCCTCCCGCAAAGCTGCATCAACCTGCTTTCGAATTTCGCTGGCGACGATCCCGGCCACAAACCCGCCAATAACGAATTCCAGTGCAAAGTCAAAGACCACCTTCTGAGGTGAAAGGAGAGCTGTGCCGGCGGCGAATGACGGTTTCCAACCCAGAAAACCTGCGGCTCCCAAGTAGCTAACTGCCGCCACAAACCCAGACAGTCGACAAAGCGCTGGACTGAGACGCAGCGTCGACAGAGTTATAAACAGAAAGAAGACCAGTACGGAAGGATGGGCTAGGGCTCGATACGCCGGATCGATGGAGGAACTGGGGGTCAACACAATGCCGAGCGCGGGAACGGCATTTTCCACGACAATGTTGGCGGCCCATGCTGCGTTTGAGAGATCCCGCTGTTGTTCATGAGCACGATTTACCGCGCGCAACATCAGAAATTCGGCCCCTGCTAATGGCGCCAGCACACTCAGCGTCGTCAACCACAATTGAACGTTTTCGTCACCACTGTGAATTAAGACGCGCACCGAACGCACGAGAAAGCCGATGCCGATGGTCCCAAGGACAATCAAGAGGCGTAGCCGTTCGCTCTTAAGGTGTGCCTGTTGGAACGCCAGGGACTGGATCCGTGTTTCACTCATGGCGGCTTCTTAGGCAAGAGCAAAGACATGCGCTCTGCGTTATGGATGGCCGCGGAAAGGGCGGGATGGCACGCCCCTTTCCGCTGTCGTTGCAGTTGCTTACGAACTGAGACTGCTCTGTCCGAGTGACGTTCGGCCAAGTGCGATCAGGCCGCCAATTTACGGATCGCAAGCGCCGTCAGAGAAATTCCGCAGAGGAGTATTCCCAAGAGTCCGATGAGTGGCAGCTGACTGGCTGTTTTGGGCAGTGTTGTAGGGGCAGGCTCCGGCTTAGCTTCCGCCACGGGAGCTGGTGCTGCCGGTGCCGTGGCGATGAGGATTGGCACATCCGGCGTGGGTGCTGGCGGCGGGGGAGGCATCGTTCCGCTTCTCTTCACTTCCTGAGTGACCACCGTTTCCGGAACTTCCGTGATCCGTTGTGCCGACACAACCATACCCTTCTTCAAATCGAAGGCATCCGTTTGTTTCCCGTCTATCGTAAATTTCTGCCCTTTGGGGATCTTGAAGGTCTGGTTCGCGCCGTCCTCCAATGTCAAAGTAACGGAGTTGGGCGGTGTCACATGCCACACCTTGCCAGTCACAGTCTCAACCTTCGTGATCGTTTTGGGTGTGCTTGTGGTGATCGTCTGCCTCTCCACCTTCATGCCCGGCTTAAGCTGGTGAACGTTGAGTTGCTTGCCTTCAACGGTGATGGTTACGCTGTCTGGAATGTTGGAAAAGTTCCGCAGCGAACCGTCTTCCATTTTTACGACAAGATCGTTACCAGAGACATAGACAATCTCTCCGCGTTCGACCTTGACTTGCTTGGCAGGAGAGCCATGCTCTACTGTCTCGGTGCTTTTCACTTGTGCCGCCGCTGGCAGAGAGAACGCAAGACAAAGAGCTCCTCCGGCCAGCAGGCATTGCAAGATCGACTTTGATGACCTAATCGAAATCATTGTTTTTTCTCCTTATTGGTTATGTTCTTGCCTAGGTACTCGAGACCTGTAATTGTCCCTATTCCCGATGGCTAGAATCCTGAATTGCCGCTGTGACGATGTACCGCTGCGGCGCGCTGCCCACGTAATAGAAGGGGAAGCATGTCACTAGTGTCAGAGTCGCCGTGGACGTGGGGCCTAAAACGGATGTGTCTTCAGGTTTAACAATTTGCATGCGCGTGACCACATACTGTTTCCTACTGCCTGCGACGTCGAGTTCAACGATATCTCCCGGTGCAATGTCTTTGAGGCCCCGAAAAAAACCGTCCCGATGTCCCGCTATGCCAATATTTCCAAATTGCCCAATCTGCTTTGTTCCCCGGATTCTCCCGACCCCGCGATTCAAGGTAAGCTCATCAGTACCATCGAAAACCGGAACCTCAAGACCGATCTTGGGAACACGGAGAATCGCGAGGGGCCCGTCTTTTTCCTGCACCAGGCTCGCTTCGTACGCCGCGATTCGCTTAGTCGACCATAGCGTAAAGTCAACTTTGGATCCCAAAATTGGATCAGCCGAAGGATATCTGGCTCCCCCCGGCATCTCGGCATGCTCTGATTTGAGCCTCGCAACCGCCGCCCGGGATGCCAGAGTCCGGTGCAGCCTCCCAACTCCCCAGAAAGCCAGGAACGCGAGACCGATTACGAACATTGTTCGCTCGGCGCTAAGACTGCTCATAACTTTGTCGGGACCGTTCACCGCTCCTTATGCTTCTGTTGACCACCAAACGCGAAAATTCACAAGGGCACAGTACTTTGTGCAGGGCCACAAGTGTCTTGCACCCGGCCGAACTAGCTTCAGTTCAACCGCTCCAACCCGCGTGGAGACCGAGCCGATCGATTCAAGCCCTGCTACATGGTGCGTACGGTAGGTTAAGGGAGCGATTCCGGCAAACTGTCAATACTGACAGTCAGCACTGACTCGCGCGGCTCTCTGCTCGGCGCTTTCCAGATTTTCCAGGTGGCGAATTGTCAGACTCTTTCAATTGTCACAGTCGCTGTCACTTTTGCCAGTGTCCCCAGCTGCACAGTGCGGCTATACAGGAATCGCAGTAAAGCTCAGAGGTGAAAGATGAAATTCCCCACCTTGTCGAGTCGATTGACCGCAGTAGTGTGCTCCGTTGTGCTGGTGCACGGCACCGCACAGTTCACGCTATCAGAAACGGTTTCGCAGCAAGAAAGCGCACCCAAGGAAGCTGCTCCGAAAATTCCCAATGATCAGTTGGACTCTCTGGTTGCGCCCATCGCTCTCTATCCCGACCCACTTTTGGCGCAAGTTTTAGCGGCTTCGACGTATCCGCTGGAAATTGTCCAGCTTCAACAATGGCTCACAAAAAACAAAAATCTGAAGGACAAGGCCCTTGCCGATGCAGCAGCTAAGCAACCTTGGGACTCCAGTATCCAAGCCATGGCCGCACTTCCGGATCTCGTTAAGCGCCTAGCAGATGACGTTCAGTGGACGACCGATTTGGGCAACGCCTTTCTGGCGCAACAGTCTGATGTCATGGATGCGGTCCAGCGCATGCGCTCGAAGGCAAAAGATACGGGGAATTTGAAGTCCAATGAGCAGATGAAAGTGGAGACGAAGGTTATCGAAAACAAGTCCGTGGTGGTGATCCAACAGTCCAGCCCTGAAGTCGTGTACGTTCCCAGTTATAACCCGACGGTAGTGTACGGTCCGCCAGTCTACCCATATCCACCGGTCTACTATCCGCCGCCTGGTTACTACGCGGCGGGCATGGCGATTTCGTTCGGAGTCGGAGTGGCTATGGGAGCCGCCTGGGGAGGCGGCTGGGGGAACTGCGGTTGGGGCGGCAACAACGACATCACCATCAACAACAATAATAATTACAACCGAAACACAAACGTAAGCGGTGGTAATCGCAACACCAGCGTAGGCAGCGGCAATCGTGGAGGGGGGGCAGGCTGGCAGCACAATCCTCAGCACCGCGGGGGCGCTCCTTACTCAGACCGGTCGACGGCGAACAAATTCGGTGGCACCGCCCGAGGAGATTCAATGGGTAATCGTCAGGCAGATGCGCGGCAGCGGCAGCAGCAGTCGGGCGTAGGCGATCGCGCGTCCGGCGGTGCCGGCGACAGGGGATCAAACCGCGCAGGAGGCTCAGATCGTGGTGGTAACCGCCCTAGCGCTGGCAGCACGGATTCAAACAGGGGCGGAGGTGGTGATCGCGTCGGAAATCGAAGCGTGTCGTCGGGTTCGGGTAGCGGCTCAAGGGGCGGCGCCTTTGGCGGTTCTTCGGGCGGTGGGAGCAGTGCCCGCGCCAGCAGCTCGCGGGGCGGATCGAGTATGGGCGGTTCCCGTGGCGGTGGTGGCGGGAGACGGAGGTAATCGATGCATGAGGCAGGAAAACACATGAAATCAGAAATCAAGGTTATTCGATGGAACAAGCTGAGCGTATCCTTGCTGGTCGCTTTGTTGGGCGCGGTGGGGGCCTTCGGACAGGCATCGTCCGCGCCGCAGCAGGCAACTCAGAAAAAGTTCGCCACACCGCAACAAGCCGTCGGCGCCTTGATTCAGGCGGCGGAAGCTTACGATTTACCCTCCCTAACGGAGATTCTCGGTCCGGAATCCAAGAATATTTTGTCGTCCGGAGACCCGGTGAGTGACAAGAACAATGCCGCCGAGTTTGCCGCAAAAGCACGCCAGAACAACAAAGTCACCATAAGCGCAAAGAATTCCAACATTGCCACCCTCCTGATTGGTGATGATGATTGGCCTCTCCCCATCCCGCTCGTCCAGAAAGCGGGAAAGTGGCAGTTCGACACCAAATCCGGCAAGACGGAAATCCTGCGCCGCCGCATTGGTTCCAATGAGCTGGACGCCATTCAAATTTGTCGCGGGTATGTGGAGGCCCAACACGAATACGCATTGGAAAAACACGACGACGCCAAAGTGAACCAGTACGCGCAACGCGTAATCAGTTCTCCCGGAAAGCGCGACGGTCTTGTTTGGCGGAACTCAGATGGAAGCCTGGGAGGACCTGTCGCAGAAGGAATAGCCAAGGCTCTAGAGCAAGGTTACACGGACAAGAGTCAGCCGTATCACGGCTACTACTTCAAGATCTTGAAAGGCCAAGGACCCGCGGCGCCATTGGGCCAGATCGACTTTGTCGTTGAGGGAGCAATGATCGGAGGGTTCGCTCTAGCCGCGGCACCAGCGGAATATCGCGTCACCGGTGTGCAGACTTTTATCGTTAGTCATGCCGGAATCGTGTACCAGAAGGATCTGGGCCCCGACACTCTCAAGCAGTTCCGCGAGATGGAGCTTTACAACCCGGATAAGACCTGGCGTCCGACCAATGACAGCTGGTGAGGCCGTTTTTGGCGCTTGTTTGGGCTGGGAATTCGTTCGAAACAAAGGAGAGGTTTGTAATGAAAAAGCTAACGTTTCTTTCGTCTGTCTTACTTGCGGTGGTCTTGCTTATGTTTGGTGTAGTTGGAGTCGCGGTTGCCCAAGATGTTCGCTACGATTTCGACAAGAACCAGGATTTCTCCAAATATAAAACCTATAAGTGGGTACCGATCAAAGGGGCCGATCAGCCCGATGAACTTACCAGCAAGAAGGTGACAGGCGCTATTGATGCTGAACTTGCCAAAAAAGGTCTGACGAAAACTGATGCCGACACGGCCGACCTCTATATCGGCTTTCAGACAGCCATCGGCACAGAAAAACAGTTTACTTCGTATAACTCAGGTTGGGGCTACGGCCCCGGGTGGGGCGGGGGTTGGTATGGATACGGCGGCGGAATGTCCACCAGCACAACGTATAGTTCAACCTCGACAGTCTATATTGGTCAGCTCGACGTGAGCATTTACGATTCCGCGCAAAAACAGATTGTCTGGCGGGGAACTGCGTCAAAGACGCTAGACCCCAAGGCCAAGCCAGAAAAGAAAGAAAAGAACATCGCCAAGGCAGTCCAGAAGCTCCTGAAGAATTTTCCGCCGCCCATCAAAAAGTAGGCAGCTCTTAGCCGGCACCAGCGCGAGTCTTGTGCGGTCCTTTCTCATGGTCACGGGGAGGGCGAATCTCAAAGAGGCGCTTTCGTCAAACGAAGCCATCAAATTCACGGGTTGACCCTCCGATGAGAAAATCCACTGGGATGCGATCAGGTCGATGTCCCAGATTAGTACTGCCTTAGTCGTGGTAGGCTTGAAGAAGAGAGAGACCTAGGTTCAAGTCTTCTCCTTAAGTCTATTGTGTCGGCGTATGCGGTCTTTTTCACCAATACTTGGTGTTTTTTCCTTCGCCAGAGTGCTCCCATTTTGCATAGTACGACTTTCGAGTCTTAGCCTTTTACTCGTTCTGGGCGCTCTTTTAACGCAACCGACTAGCAGTGAGCAAGCAACACCTGTGAAACGAGTTTTGGTTTTCCACGAGCTGGGCCTGTCCTCTCCGGCCGTGTCGGTTGTAGACGAGAAGTTGCGCGAGGCCCTGACTAGCACGCCTTACCAGATTGAGCTCTACCACGAATATTTCGAAACCATTCTGTTTCCTGATTCGACGATGCAGCAGGAATTCCGTAACTGGTATATTCGGAAGTACCGCGATCGCCAGCCGGACATCATTGTCGCCTTCGGACCGTCTCCGCTCAAATTCCTAGTCGAATCACACGAGGAATTCTTCACAGACGTACCTATCGTTTTCGGAGGCGCGGCCGAGGAAGACGTCGACAACCCCAAACTGGATACGCAGTTTACGGGAGTCTGGGAGCGGTTCGAGCCGGAGAAAACCCTGGAAGGAGCTTTGCGCCTTCAGCCAGGAACCCAACACGTGGTGGTGGTCGGAGGAATGTCACCGTTCGATCGACGGCTAGAAGCACTGTTCAAGGAGCGCCTTCACAACTATGAAACCAAACTGGATTTTAAGTATTTGACAGATCTCGATATGACCAGTCTGCTCGAGCAACTAAAGCATTTGCCACCTCATACGGTTGTCCTCTATACCCATCTCGAGCTGGACGCGAAAGGAGCTCAATTCATTGGCCTATCCCAGGCCGGTCCTCTGATTAGCGCCAGTTCCAACGCCCCGGTCTTCAGTCCCTCCGGTTCGGACTTTGGTGGAGGCGAAGTGGGAGGGTATCTCGAAGATCTCCCCGCCCAGGCGGGGCTTGTCGGTGGGATTGCCGCGCGGGTGCTGAACGGCGAGAAACCCCGGGACATCTCTACCGTCGCAGGCGCCAATGCGTACACCTTCGATTGGCGTGCGCTACAGCGCTGGGGCTTGAAGGAGAGCAGGCTTCCAACCGGCAGCATCGTGCTCAACCGACCGGCAGGGTTCTGGGTAGCGTATCGCCAGTATGTTCTTTCTGGGATTCTTCTGTTGTTGGCCCAAACCACAATCATTGTTGCGCTTGTATGGCAATGGAGGAAAAAGAAGAAAGCGCAAAATGCCTTGATCATTGCCAACGAGCGGCTTCGTCTGGCGATGGAAACTGCCAAGGCGGTCAGTTGGGACGTAGATCTAAAGAGGGGACACACCACCTGGTTCGGTGGCTTGCAGCACATGTTCGGAGTGTCATCTTCCACGTTGTCCACGTTGTCCACGAAGTCCGGCGATTTTTCTGATTACGTTCATCCAGAAGATCGGCAACGGATTTCCGCAGTTTTGCAACATTCGAAAGAACGGCGTGAGCCGTTTGCCGCCGAGTTCCGCCTGGTTGGATCGGACGGAGGTGCGCGCTGGGTTTCGGCTGGAGGGAAATTTGATTATCGATCGGATGGCGATGCGACTCGTATGCTGGGTATGGCTGTCGACGTTACGGAGCGTAAACTTGCTGACGACGCCTTATCCACCGTGAGTCGCCGACTAATTGAAGCGCACGAAGAGGAGCGCGCCTGGCTAGCGCGAGAGCTTCACGATGACGTCAACCAGCGCCTCGCGCTGTTGGCAGTCACTATGGACGTTGTGAAGCGTGACCTCCCCCGGGACGCCGCCGAAGTCCGACGGTCCATAGGCGAGGTCAAGGAAAAGGTCAGGGAACTCGGGAACGACGTTCAGGCTCTGTCGCACCGCTTGCACTCTTCGAAGCTCGACTACCTGGGACTCGTGTCTGCGGCGGGAACTTTCTGCGGAGAGTTCGCTCAGCGGCAAGAAGTACAGGTTGATTTTAAGAGCGAGGCCGTCCCCAAGATCTTACCCAAGGAAATCTCACTCTGCTTATTTCGGGTGTTGCAGGAAGCCCTCCAGAATGCCTCGAAACATAGCGGTTCTCGGCAGTTTCAGGTATCTCTCACTTGTACACCGGATAGCATCCAGCTGATCGTGCGGGATTCAGGGATGGGATTTGATGTTGAAGAAGCAATGAAGGGACACGGTCTCGGTATTGCAAGCATGCGGGAGCGGCTGAAACTAGTGGCTGGCGAATTTTCCATCGACTCACAGGTTCAGAAAGGAACTGAAGTTCGCGCTAGAATCCCTCTCAATCCCTTTGCCAAGTCCGCAAGCGCCGGATAAACCCGAAATGAGGAAGCTCCGTGTAGGCGGGGCGTTATCTTGTGACCTGTAGCCAGTGGAATTAGCGGTCGTGGTCGCCTGTGCCATCATTGAAAAACTGCTTGCCCTGAAGAACCACTTGCACTGCCGTTAAGAGATCAGTTTCTGCACCTATTTTCAAGACATATCCGGATGCTCCGAGGCTCTTTGCTTCTTGTATTACTTCAGGAGAGGACTCTTGGGTCAGAAATATGATCTTAGAATTGGGAGCCACCGCGCGGATTCGTCGTGCGGCTTCGATTCCGTTAATTCCAGGCAGGCCGATATCCATCAAGATCAAGTCCGGTTGTAACTCTTGCGCCTTCTCCACTGCTTGCAAACCGTCCGACACCCCGCAGATCACCTGCAAGTCCGGCCGCTCCTGGAGCAGGGAAGAGACGAAGAGACGGTACGGCACAAAATCATCCACGGCGAGGATTCGTGTAGTCGCGCGTGAAGAATTGGATTCGTTGGTAATTGCGTCTCCTCGACCATGTGCGGGAAGGTGAACATCGCACGATTTATTTGCATCAGTGTCGCGGACTTCATTGCGATTCCCAAGGACTGGGAACCTTCAGCACCGCCTACAAAGAGTGTGATTGTTCCTGGGATCGGAATCAACTATTTCGCCGCGGTTTAGTAGCTAACTAGTTTAATGTTCAGGATAAGAGACTCTCAGACGGAGGTGCTCTGCTGTTCGCGGCAGAAAGTGGCAAGCAAACGATTATGTGACTGGCCGACCTGTCGAGCGGAAAAGCCACTCTCATGAGTGCGTTGAAAATCCGGGAAACAACGTCCAGCTTTCTTAGAAGGCAGTTTTCAAATGCCGTCTGTCAGAAGTGACAGTGTAAGGTGAGCCGTATTCCTACAAAACTGAAGTCGTTCGCCGAGGAGCGCCTAGCAACGGGAGATTCGATGCTCAGCCGACCACAGTTTCTTCAGAAACATTTTTTCTTGCGAGGCGATCTGATCAAGATGAACACTAGAACCGCACTGATGCTAAGCGGGTTCTTTTTCGCCGCCGGGACGTCATTCGCTCAGAATGGAGCAGCCAAGCCCACACTCCTCCTGGCCGCTCGCGAGAGCGGATCGTTCGTGCCTCGCTCGGCGGATTCTGGGGAAATCCCCGTTTTCAAGATCACCCCGGCGGAAAGCAAGATCAAGTTTGATGTGAAAGCGTCTGTGGCTATCGCCGGTACTTTCGACAAGTGGGACGCCACACTGACATTTACGTCCACTGACCTCACCACAGGCGTTCTCGACATCAAGATACAGGCAGACAGCGTGGATACCGGAAGCAGCATGAAGAACGGAAAATTGAAGGGAAAGGATTTCTTCGACGTCAAGCAGAATCCGACGATCGCGTTCAAGTCAACGAAGATGGAACAAACGGGCCCCGACACGTTTTCCGTTGATGGCGATTTTACGATACGCGGAGTGACCCGACACGAAAAACTGAACCTGACTGTTTCCGGCAAAGGTACTGGCTCAGGCACGATTGTGGGGACGATGGCTTTCGACCGGAAGGAATATGGAATGAAGAGCGGCATTCCCTTCATCAAGATCGCCGACCGCGTCGAAGTGAGTGTCAATCTCAAGGCAGAACGGATCAGCGGGCCGCCATTTGCCGTAAAGCAGTAACCAACCCCACTTTATGCGTGGCATCACGTTTCATTCGTCAAGAAGATGATCACATTCCGCACGCCGCCGAACCGTCTGGTAGAAGTGACAGTAGTTCGCAATTAGCTTTCCGAGCAACCTGATGCTGCCAGATCGCTTGTCCGGCCGGGCGATACACGTCGGCGGCGGTAAATCGGTGCGGACCATCAGTTTGGACGAGCCTTTCGACCCGAGCCGTTGAAGTGAAATAAATTTCACGTGCTTCACCGATGCCACACCAAGTCGCGAGGCCACAAGGAGAGTTTCCATGAGTCATCGCCGAGGCGTCTTGCTCATGACGGCAATTCTGGTATCGGCTCTGATACCTGCCCGCGTTGCCGCGCAGACGGATAATTCCAGTCAAGCAGTAGCCCAATTAGACAAACGCTTGGAGGAACTCCGCGCGGAAATGAACAAGATAGAGGCGGAGCTCAATGAACTGAAAGCCGCCAAAGGCGCTCCAGCAGCGACTGCGGCGGGAGCTACCACAGCCACTGCTTCTTCCGGTCAGGAAGGAACGATTCGCACGTCTCAGCCCCCCGCTCAAGGCCCAACTTCCAAACAAGTGGGTGCCGCCACCGCCACCTACAGCCAATTCTCGGAAGACACGCTCGCCGCAGCCCGTTTTAACAACGTCCCGCTGGATCCCAAGTACCACGGTTTCTTTATTCTGCCCGGCACACAGACCCTCCTCAAGATCGGCGGCTATTTCAAGACAGACTTTATCGGGGATTTGAAACCAGCAGGGAACACCGACTCGTTCATACCGTCTTCGTTCCCCGTTCCTCAGCTAACCAGCGTAAACAACTCAACCGTTTCTGTCCGGCCCACGCGTCTGAGCCTCGATTTCAGGGTTCCCAGCAGCAAGGTCGGGGAGGTGCGCTTCTACCTGGAGGGCGATTTGTTCGGAACCAATGCGACCACCCCGCGCCTGCGCCACGCTTACGCACAGGTAAGAAACCTCTTGCTTGGCCAGACGTTTTCTAACTTTATGGACCCGGATGCATTCCCAGATACCCTGGATTTCCAGGGACCCAACGGCATGGTGAGCATTCGCAATCCACAATTGCGCTATGGTTTCGCGTTGAGTCCAAGCACGACCCTCTACCTCTCAGTCGAAAAGCCGAGCTCGGACGTCGCCTTCAAGCCTCCGTCGGTCTCCGTTCAGACCAACGCTCCGGGTCCCGATGGAGCGATTCGCCTGCGCCAGGAATTTGAGCGGGGACACATCCAAGTCGCCGCAATTTTTCGTTCCATCCAAGCATCTGTCACAACTGCACCCCCGAAATTAGACAACGTGGTGGGGTGGGGCATTAACGCTTCAACCGGATTCAGGACTTTTGGTAAGGACAACGCAATCTTCGCAATCGCTGCCGGACACGGAATCTCTCGCTATCTCCAGGACACGTCGGGGCTCGGGATTGATGCCGAGCCTGATTCAAGTAACGGTCTGAAGGCGACTCCCGCGATAGGAGTGGAGGCATCCTATCAGCACTATTGGCTCAAGCGGCTTCGCTCTAGCGCAATCTACTCTTACGCTGCCGTAGATAATACGAGTTTCACTTCTGCTGCGGCTGCTCCTTACAATCACGGCACTTATACCGGTGCGAATATGATCTGGAATCCCTATGGGACGCTCAATGTCGGCGCCGAATTTCTTTATGGTTGGACGATGCTGCAAAACGGTCAATCAGCAAACGTGCCGCGGATTCAGTTCAGCGCCAAGTACAGCTTTGTGAAGACCGACCCAGACCGCTAAAAGGGCTTGCGCATCCTCGCTGTCCTGCTGACGCATCAAGCGGCCCGCAAATAAAAGAGGGAGCGGCGTGTTTAGCAAAAAGAGTCAATCGGGGACTCTCTCGAGGATTGCCCCTGGCCTAGCGAACCTGCTGAATTACCAGCGAAGTAGCTTTTCGCACGACGTCATTGCGGGATTGTCAGTGGCTGCCGTTGCTTTGCCAGTGGGTGTTGCGTATGCGCAATTGGCGGGATTCAATCCCGCCGTCGGGCTTTACTCAAGCATTCTTCCCCTCTTCGCCTACGCGATTTTTGGAACCTCGCGACAGCTAATCATCGGCCCCGACGCCGCCACCTGCGCTTTGGTAACCGCGGCGGTGGCTCCTCTGGCCGCGGGCGATCAAAAGCTGTACGACTCTCTATCCGTGACATTGGCTTTACTGGCTGGCGTGTTTTGCATCGGAGCGAGTCTGCTGAAATTGGGTGCCCTTACGGATTTCTTGTCCAAGCCTATTCTTGTGGGTTATCTGAACGGAATCGCACTCAGTATCATGCTGGGACAGCTTGGAAAGATCTTTGGGTTCTCGATCAACGCTGGAGGCATTCTACCGCGCCTTTTCGAATTCGCCGGAAAACTCGGTCAGACGCACTGGCCGACGCTTGCCGTGGGCTCAGGCACGTTCGTGCTTCTACTGCTGACTCCTAGGCTTCTCCGAAAAGTTCCCGCCGCCCTTGTGGCCATGATCGTCGCCGCCATCGTTGTTCGCGTGTTCGATCTTGAGGCATACGGACTCAAGCTCGTGGGCGATGTGCCGGCCGGGCTTCCGCCGGTGCGGTTTCCACATTTTCCGCTGGATCTTCTTCCAAACCTGCTTGGGAGTGCCGGTGGGCTGGCGCTGGTTAGTTTTTCAAGCATGATGATGACGTCGCGCGGGTTCGCCTCGAAGAACAGATACGAAGTCGACGCCGACCAGGAGTTTGCCGCTCTCGGCATGGCCAATATTTTTTCCGCACTCTCCCAAGGCTTTGCTGTGAGCGGCGCTGATTCTCGAACCGCCATGAGTGACGCGACGGGTGGACGCACGCAGGTCACAGGTCTTGTTGCAGCGGCCGCGATTGCGTCGGTGCTCTTGTTCTTCACCGGGCCGCTCCGCTACGTTCCCGTCGCAGCTCTAGGTGCGGTGTTGGTGAAGGCGGCGTTCTCTTTAGTGGACGTAAGCGAGCTTCGGAAGATTTATGGGATTGATCGTCGGGAATTCTCGCTGTCGCTGCTATCCACACTGGGTGTGGTCGCCGTTGGGGCGATCAACGCTATTTTGATAGCGGTAACTCTGGCACTCCTCCGCTTTGTGCGGCTCATATCCCGCCCAAAGATAGAAGTCCTTGGGGAGGTGAAGGGTTTTCCGGGCTTCCACTCGATTGAGCGCCATCCCGATGCGACCACTGTTCCCGGTCTTATGCTTTTCCGTTTCAACGCTCCGATCGTGTTTTTCAACGCGCCATATTTCAAGCGCGAGGTGATGGCCGCCGTGGATGCAGCGGGCCCCTCACTGAAATGGCTAGTCCTGGATATGCTTCCCATTACGATGATCGACGCCACTGGACTTTATACGGCAGAGGAAATTGCTTCCGCGCTAAAGGAACGGGGCGTTGTTTTGGCTGCAGCCGGCCGCCAAACGGAGTGGCGGCTGTGGGCTGAACGTCGAAACCTTGCGCCGGGGGGACCAAAAATACAAATTTATCCAACGTTGCGGCGCGCGGTGGCTACGTACGAACATGGCGGCATGACCGAGGCGAATCAAATCGTTGATTCGGAATGAATTGAGCGGCCCTGGGCAGAGGCTGCGAACCGCGGCAGCCGCTCTTCTTAGGGCCCCAAAAAAGGCCTGCAAGTCTTGACAGTACGGTCTTGCTTAGGAAGGAACGAAAGTGAGTTGGAAAGCCAAGTTTTCGCGAGCCTTCAAGATTGAGTCAGCACTTGCAACGCGACCTGCAATCGCTTGAGAAAGGGGTTTCATGCGTCCCATCGGCTGGATGGCGTGCTTATTCGGCGTAGCTCTGATCTTCGTGCCACCTGGTTACGCGCAAAAAACCTCCACAACATTTGACGAAAAATTTGTCTTTTCTCAGCACATGCGCTATGCCTGGCGTGAAAACCATCTCATGACCCGGCAGCATCCAGACACCAATGAGCTGATGGATCTCAAGATCGTCAAAGCAGTGAACCAACTTCTCATTGCCAAAGGTTTCGTCGAGGTAAAAGACAAGCCGGACTTTTATATTTATTACGACGGCGGGGGTGGTGCGATGTTCGCCGTTGGCGGCGCAAGTCAGGCGAACTCCGCTCCCCGCGCCCCTAGCGATCCTACGCCGACGTATGGGTTAGGCAACGGTCCAGCAATGGCTCCCGCTTCCTGGTTGAAGGTAAATGGGCAAATCGTGTTTCACATGCTTGATGCCACGTCGCGAAAACCGGTCTGGGAGACGGTCTATTCCAAGACCTTTCGTGATCCCGACAAAGCCTTGCGCAACTTTGATAAGGAAGTGAATGAGCTTGTCTCCAAGTCATTCAAGGAGTTTCCACCCAAATCTCCGAAGTAATTGCGAGCCGCAATACATCCCTATCTGTTCGACCTCGGGTCTCTGCGTTTCTGAGCGCTGTCAGTTTTGCCAGTGGCCATTGCGCGCGCGCAATAGAAGATTGAGACAGAACATTGGATCTGTGAACCGCCGATCGCGCATCCCCATCTCAGTTCAGCGAACGGCCTTTCTGGCTAAGGAGTGAGTGTCGATGGCGAAGAACGAAGCCGGCAATGACAGCGGTCGCTTGAAACGCAAGAAATACGAAAAGGAATTACGTCGACTGCAGGGGGAGTTGTGCAAACTTCAGGCATGGGTCAAGCACAAGGGCCTTCGCGTCATCGTCATCTTTGAAGGACGCGATGCCGCTGGAAAGGGCGGCACAATCCGCGCAATCACCGAGCGGGTGAGTCCGCGCGTATTCCGTCCGATTGCACTGCCTGCGCCGTCAGACCGCGAGAAAACACAGGTGTACCTCCAGCGCTATACGCAGCATTTTCCAGCAGCAGGAGAGATCCTAATTTTCGACCGGAGCTGGTACAACCGCGCTGGGGTAGAACACGTGATGGGTTTTTGCACACCAGAACAACATGAGAAATTTTTGGAACTCTGCCCAATTGTCGAAAAGTACTTCACCGACGCTGGGATCATTCTCATCAAGTTCTGGATGGAAGTTGGAAAAAAGGAGCAGCAGCGTCGCTTCGAGGCCCGCATCAAAGACCCGCTCCGGCAGTGGAAGCTCAGTCCCATGGATCTGGAATCCTTCAGGCGCTGGTACGAGTACTCCCGTGCCCGCGACAGCATGCTCGAAGCCACCGATACCAAGCACGCACCATGGTACATCGTTCGCTCCGATGACAAGAAAAGAGCACGACTCAACTGCATCGCGCATCTACTGAGTTTATTTTCCTACCGAAAAGTGCCACACGAAAAGGTGGAACTGCCGAAACGCAAAACGAAAGACGCCTATGACGACGAAGCCCCGCTCAAAGGTCGCCATTTTGTCCGGGAAAAATACTGACGCCCCCTGCCGGGGCCCTCGTTCCGTAGGCTTACCAAGACCGTCACCATTGCCAGTCGGCCTGAAATATGGACTCGACGGATCATGGTTTTGAACGCCTTCAATCGCAAAAGGGACAGAGCCGTTGATTTTCGATTGAACGCTTGTCGAGGAGGAGGCAGTCTGCATTGCGGACCACATTTCCTGGGCCAAGCGGAGCGTGTACGAAGATGGCCAGATCCTTCTTAGTGCTCTGTCTTTTTTGCGCTCGAGGGATATCTGCTCAAGACCTTGCCCCACGCGCCTATGTCATCACGCCTCTTCATTCCAACGCGGTCACTTTGACATATTCCTTTTACGACGGGAGCCTCATTTTTGACGGAACCGTGCCGATAACGGGAGCTTCCGCTCGCGTCAACGTTTCTGTATTCAGCGCCTACCACTCGTTTAACCTCTTCGGACGCACCGCCAGTTTCCTGATGTCGCTCCCCTACGGAAATGGAAATTTCCGTGGGACAGTCGCCGGCGCGGAAACCCTGGCGTACCGCTCCGGTCTTCTGCCCACAACATTTCGGTTTTCTGTGAACCTAATAGGCGGCCCGTCAATGAGCGTTGACGAATTTCGTAAATGGCGGCAGAAGAACATTCTTGGTGTCAGCCTTAAGCTGGTACCCGCGACGGGCCAATACGATCCCACTAAACTTATCAATTACGGATCGAACCGCTGGGCCTTCAAACCCGAGCTTGGTTATTCCCGGCGCTGGGGTCATTGGATTGTCGACGCCTACGGAGGAGCGTGGTTCTTTACTACGAACTCCGAGTTCTTCTCACGCAACCAGTACTCGCCCGGAATCAACACGCAGTCAGAGGAGCCCATCGGCTCCTTCGAAGGGCATCTCAGCTATGATTTCAAACCTCGGTTGTGGGTCTCCTTGGATGGCAATTATTGGTTCGGAGGCGTCACCAGCGTAAATGGTGTATCAAACCCAAGCACGGTGCAGAGGAATTCTCGGATTGGCCTGACGGCTTCTATTCCAGTGAGCAAGCACCAGTCCTTGAAGCTCAGCTATAGTGACGGGGCATACATCCTGTATGGCGGGAACTATCACAACATTTCTATCGCCTGGCAATACTCCTGGTTTGGCAGGCCAAACTGACGCGCACGGGACGTCGATCCCCGAAAGATGAGAGCGTCGGTGCACTGACTGCTACCCCTTAAGGTTTTCATTTCGGCGACAAATCCACAGACAAGCACGCCAAGCTGTGCACTGGACTTGGGGCAATCGCCCTCATGTGCTGATTCACAACGCGATTGCGATTGGCAAGTTCTCCTTTCCGCGCGTGTCCGGGTTGGAAGCAGCCAAACGAGGTTCGCTGTGGATTTTCACAAGCGCAGGCTCGCGCGTGTGCCCCACAGTCGATGTGAAGATCGCTCCTTTGCCGCTCAATGCTCTAAGGCAAGTATGTGTCTGCCCAAGGACAACGACGGCTTGCGCCTGCATCTGGAATCATGAATAGGAAGCCAAGCTAAAGACGCACGAGTGTCTTTTCATCGCGTGAGTTCCCCCAATAAGAAGGCGGAGGATGTCTGTAACCTACATACTAGTAGTTGATGATTTCTTGCCTTGGCAACACTTTGTAGCCGTTATGCTTCAGCGGGAAATCGACATGCAAATAATTTCCACCGCAGTCGACGGATTAGAGGCGATTCGTAAAGCCAAAGAAATCAAGCCTCATCTGATTCTCATGGACCTGAGCCTGCCGGGGATCAATGGCATTGACACGACACGTCAAATTCGCATTGACTCCCCAAGTTCCAGGGTCCTCTTCTTGAGCGAACATCGCGATTCTGATCTCATCCGGGCAGCTTTCGGCGTTGGTGCTTGCGGTTACGTTCTAAAGTCCGATTCCAATCCGGACCTCATTCTCGGCATCCGAGCTGTTCTTCTCGGGCAGCCGTTTGTCAGCCGAAGCCTTACAAATTGGCGCGATAATCCCGATTGAATTGTCCTAAGCGTTTGCAGGCTAATGCCGCTCGGAATTGATGCCGCAGCAGAGGCGGTGCGCCTGGAGAGTATCTACAGAGTTATGCGCGGGAAAGCGGGTTTCCCGGATTGCATGACTCTGAGGAAGAATCTTTCAGGGGAGGCCAGGACGATCTTTCCCCGGCGTTTGTGAATCGCGCCAGCCTTCTGCCATTCACTTAGAATGCGGCTCGTGGTGTAGGGCGTGATGCTTGCCGAATCGGCCGCCTCTTCATTCGTCAGTTCGAGTTCAAAGCCTCCGGCCACTTTTTGGCCGATGCTGGATACATATCCCAAAAGCACGCCGGCAAGCCTCTCTCTCGCGGTTTGAGAATTTAAGGCTGCAAGGGCAACGACATACCAAGAAATGTAATTTGCCGCGATGGAGAGGGCATTTTCCAGGATTCGCGGGAAACGCCGAGCAAGGGTGCGAATGGTTCCTCCATCCCAAACGAGGACGACACTATCTCGCACAGCTTCCGTGCTTACGAGATAGATCGAAGGTCTGGAAACCAGCGCCGCTCCACCAAAGATGTGTCCTGGTGTCATCCATATATGGATGAGTTTTTTGCCATCGGCAGTTTCGTAAAAACACCGGGCTCGGCCTTTCCACAGCAACAACAAATTGTCGGCAGGTTCGCCCTGGTGCGTAATTACGGATTTGGCGGAGAATCGGCGCGGCCGCCCCGCCGCCAAGACCGAGTGAACTTCCTCCGGGTTTAAGCCGCTCAGCAATTCGGTGCCTTTTGGGACATCAATGGCGCGAAATTCAGGCACCGTCATATTCCCTCCCAATCGTTGGGATCGCAGGGCAGCCGAGCTATTGGCTGGGGCCAGTCGAGAATGGAGCGCCTCCCTGACGTCGAATCGGGCACGAGTCTTGTGGTGATTTCAGTGCGACCTCAGTGACACGAGCCATCATCCACGTACTGACCGTTCGCTGCCATGGCCGCCAACGAGTGAGCGCAGGTGAGGATTCTTTGGTCCAACGGATCATTGTTGAGCGAGTCGGGGGATATGTATGTTCTGGTTCGGTTGGCTTCAAGGAACCGATCACTCAATTTATTCATGCTATTGAATACATTTGTGAGCAGTTGGAAAGCGTTCCGATCGGATTCGGTTGTAGCCGCTACCCCAACTAACCGCAGACTGGTCCTCGCCTGATCACGAAAGCTGCCAATCCAATCGTTCGTTACGGGATACCCGCGCTGTACAGCATTCGTCAGTGTGCTTCGCCATTCTCGGATGATAGACATCTCTTCGATGCCCGCCCGAATGAATTCCTTGGACAGCCCCGCCGGAGTTGGCGAAGAAGGCGCGGACTCCGTGTGCGCGGAAGGCCCCGGCAGCGTTAACACTATTCGGTTCCCGCTGAAGCTGAGAGAAGAGTTCGTCAGCTGGGCCAACGCCTGCACTTCAACATAAGAGCGCCCGTCCATCTCCACAACCGCTAGCTCACCGGTGCGTCCCGTCACGAGAAGTGTGCGTTGCTGCGCTGCTCGTCCTATCACGAGAAACAGCGAACACGAGAGCAAGACGAATATCAGCCCTATGCGCAATCGTTTATTTTGCATGTTCACCTCCGGAAGCTACACTGGGCCTACATCGGCGGTCAGCCTGCGAATTCGATCAGCGATCTTCCTGGCCATTCCTGATCAGCTCATGAGAGAGACAATAATGGCTCCCCAGGTCGTCAGGAAAATGTGACCAAATGCCACGGTGTAGGAGTAACCCAAAGTGGCCGTCGGGCTCCCAGATTTCTCTTGAACTGCAGCAACGCCTGCGATCATTGTCTGGGCACCCGCAATGCCACCGAGCAACAGTGCGGGGTTGAGTCGGAGGACGTAGCGGCCGAAGAAAAGACCCAGAATCAAGGGAGTAAGAGTGACTACGACGCCGCCCAGGAAGAGGATGTAGCCAAACTCTTTCACTGCTTGCACAAAGATCGGGCCCGCTTTTAACCCAATCATGGCTACGAACGCCGCCAAACCAAGCGACCTCATGAAAAGGATGGCGCCACCCGGGATTATTCCGAACCACGGACGCACGGATCGCATCCATCCAACAACCACCCCGGAAAGAAGAGTACCAACGCTGGTCCCCAAGGCGATTCTCAAATGACCGACGGGTATCGTGAGAGCGGCTCCGACCAATACTCCGATGAAAATGGCGATTCCGAGCACGGCAAAATCGCTGTCTTCCGTGGGGTGAATCACTCGACCAGCTATACCGGCCAGCTTCTCGACCGCAGATTCAGATCCGGTTACTTGAAGTGCGTCGCCCCGCTCGATCACCGTGTTTGTTCCGATGGGAATCTTTTGGCCGCTACGTGTAATGCCCCGGAGCAAAACACCGCGTGCTTCCTCGACATCATCGACAATTTCCTGGAGAGTCTTGCCGGCGATTCTCTTGCTGGTAATATATAGATCCACGGCTGTTACCGGGATTTCCAGCAGTTCGGGATCAACGACCTCCTTCACCGACGCTCCAAGAGCTCTGATCATGATTTCGGTACGTCCGATTATCGCGACCGTATCATTAGCCTCCAGGACTGTGGTGCCCACGGGAGAGAAGATGTTCCCTTTCCGTCGAATCCGCTCTATAAAGAGGCGTACATCGGGCAAAGACTCTTCGGCTTCTGCGACTGTTTTGCCCACGGCGGGCCCATCAGGAGCAATTGTATAAGCACGAAAGCCAATGGGTTGCCACGCCGAATATACGCCAAGCCTCGAGCGCTGAATTCCCAGCTCCGCTTCTACTTTCTTCGATTCCTCACGCAGGTCGAAACGGAGGAGTTTTGGCCCGAGGCTGCTGCAACACCAGATCACACCCAAGGTCCCGAAGATGTAGCAGATTGCATCCGCGACAGCAATGTGTCCGATCCATAGTTGCTTTTGCTCGTCAGACACGGATAGGGCACGGATTGCTTCACTCGCGGTGCCGATTGCGGGCGACTCCGTCAAGGCCCCAGAAAGCATACCGGCAGAATATCCTGGATCAAGTTTCAAAAAATGGGCAACTGTATACGCGGTCAAAAGGCCAATGACTGGAACAAAAAAACCGAGCACAGCCCAGCGCCAGCCGTCTCCCTTCAGATTCCGAAAAAAACTAGGACCTACCGAGTAACCAATTCCAAAAAGGAACAGTAGGAAGACGATCGATTTAGCTTGGTCGGACACAGGCACGTGGAAGAAATTTCCTATAACGATCCCTCCGAGCAGGGACCCCGTCACCACGCCAAGTCCAACTCCACGAAACTTCAGCCGCCCAATCAAGTACCCTATCCCCACTGCCAGGTAAACTCCCATTTCGGGGTACTTTGTAAAGAGTTTCGCTAACCATTCCATACTCACCCTCTAGCTTCCCTTGGAGCGAAAGGCACATCAACTAGGCCCGAATAACGCTGAAGTTTCAGTGGATCTACGGTGCCCGAGTAAGGCCAAGAACGGGACAAAAGTTGCACACAGTTTTACGACACCACGTGGACAGATCAGGACAGCGAACCAGCAAACTAGCCGCGCCAATCGGCCATCCAGCTCAGCCCGCGATGAACTATCGCGAGGCGGCTTGTTTAGATTTTTCGCCGCGCTGCGAGGCCTCGAAGGCGTGCCGGTAGCCGCGGGCGATCGACCGAACGCCGCGTCCGATATCCTCGTATACTTCGTCTGACAGATTGGCCAGGGAAACGCGCAGCGACCAGTCTGGTGCTTCGAAACCGCCACCGTTCAACAGCACAATCCCGTGATCTTCGGCCAGGCGGAAGGCAAGATCGAGGGGGTGGACGTTTTTCTTAAGATATTCGACGGCGTCTTGTCCGATGTTTTTGCGAGCCCAGAATTCAAAGTCGATCAAGCCGTAATAGGCGTTGTAAAGCGTGTTCGGCGTGACTTCGATGCCGAGGCCCTCAATCATGGCCTTGGCGCGCCTGTGCACGATTTCTAGGCAAGCCTTCTGATAGAGTTTGGCTCCGTCCATCATCTCCGCAAGGGAGAACAAGCTCATCATTACCTGCTGGGGCAGAGCTAGGCCAGCCGTGTGATTGAGGGCCACATCCCGGCTGTCAGCCACGATGCGGTCGATGAACTTGATCTTGCGCGGCTCCAGGACCAGCGTGCCATACCTTTTGTCAAGCGCTTTCAGATCGGCATCCGGGAGCTTCGCGATCATCTTGTCGAATATGTTGTCTTCGTGGACCGCGATAACGCCGAGGCGCCAGCCGGTGCATCCGACATATTTTGAATAGGAGTAGACGCCAATGGTGTTCTGCGGCAGTTCGCCGAGCAGCGACCGGAAATCGTGGACGAAGGTTCCGTAAACGTCATCGGTCAGGAGCATAAGGTCGGGCCGCTTCGTCTTCACCAGGTTTGCAATTTTGGCGATCACTTCCTTGCTCATTGCGATGCCCGTTGGATTGCCGGGGTTAACGAGGAAGAATGCCTTGACCTGGGGATCCTCGAGCTTTTTGAGCTCTGTGTCTGTGAACTGGAAGCGGTTCTCCTGCGGAGCCTGGACGGTGACGAACTTCAGCCCGTAGTCTTCCAGATGCGGCAACTCAAGGTAGGGCGTAAAGATAGGCGTGCCCAACGCGATCGTGTCACCGGGCCGCAGCAGGCGATTTGCCTTCATCGATTTAAAGATGTAGCACATCGCAGCCGTGCCGCCCTCGACCGCATACAGGTCGAACTTGCCTGCTGGCCGCGGTTTCCCGCACATCGCCCACATCAGGTACTCATGAACGATGCGTTCATTGTGGACCAGCATGCGGTCCGGGACCGGGTAATTGTCGCCAATGATGGAGTCCACGAGCTCGTGGACGAACGCGTCTGGCTCGAACCCGAATGTCTTTATGGCAAACGGAACCATTGCCGACAGAAAGGACGCACCGGGCATGTCGGCATGCTTGGCGAGCCAGGCTTCGAAACGGCCAGCGATGCCTTGAGGCTGGGGCATGCCACCGATACCGGCCGGATGTTCCATCACCCGCTTGCTCTCGGTGATGGCAAACTGGCCGAGCAGGAAAAAACCTTCACGCGGAGTCGTGGCGATCCAGTTGGGATTTCCGCGACCCGCGTTCAGGAATGCCGATTGCGTCGTACGGGAAGTTTTCTTGGCGAGCCTGATCAGCTCGTCTTTAATCTCAAACGGGCCTAGCGTTTCGAACTTACGGAGTGTCAGGAGGTCCATGATTTTCACCTTTCAGAGTGATGTCACGACAGGAACAGGATGAGAACCATGCCCCAGATCGTGAGAAGAGTATTACCGATAGCATAAGTTACGGTATAACCCAAAGCGGGCACCTGGCTCTTGCCCATATCGCAGACCAATCCAAGTGAAGCTGTTGTCGTGCGTGCACCAGAAACGATGCCAAGGAGAAGCGCATCGTGGAAGCGGAAGAGGTACTTGCCGATGAACATCCCGAAGACGAGCGGCAGCGTCGTCGCCAGAGCTCCCCATAGGAACAATCCAGCACCCTGTGACCGCAGGCCATTGACGAAGCCTGGGCCGGCCGAAATTCCGACTATGGCGATAAAGATATTGAGGCCGACGGAATTCATGAACCAGACCGTCGATGTCGGGATGCGGCCGAACGTGGGATGCACCGAGCGCAACCACCCGCAAATGAGTCCCGAGATTAGCGCGCCGCCGGCGGTTGAGAGCGTCAGAGGCACACCGGCTACTTTCCACACCAGCGCGCCGATCAGCGCGCCCACTGTGATTCCGGCGCCGATAAACGCGACGTCAGCGACATCGGTTGGGCGATCGGGAACGCCCAGCAATTTCACGGCAGTATTAGTATCCTGGGTACGACCAACCACCGTGACAATGTCGCCGCGGAAAATCTTGGTATTTGGCAAAATAGGTATCGAGGTGGCAACCGCGCCTCGTGTGATCTTTCGCAGGAAGATGCCACGGGCGCTAGGTAGGTTGGCAAGTTCCGCGAGAGTCTTGCCATCCACATCCTTGTTGGTTACATAAACGTCAACGCCCTCCACGGGAACGCTCAGCAATTCGGGATCTTCAACCTCTATTGCGACTCCGTCAGTGACGCTCGCAACCGCCTCGCGAGAACTTCCGGCCGCCACCATCTTCGCGCGTTCGCCAATAATACTCACAAGCGCTTCGCGAGCACCTGCAACAGCCACCACGTCGCCCTCGCGCAATACAGTGTCAGCGGTCGCCTCCTCAATGACTCCGTTACGACGTATGCGCTGGACAAAGATGCGTGCCTGCGGGAGAAGAGCCTCGGCCTCGATGGCACGGAGACCGATGACTCTAGCGCCGGGTTGCACACGGAACGCACGTACTTCCCAGCGACGCCATGCCGTCCCCGGCCCGCCAAGTTCCTTACCGCCTCCGCCCTGCTTTTCCTCATAGTCTTTGCACGCTGCAGGCAGATTGATGCGGAGTAGTTTCGGACCGAGCAAGGCGATTACTAGGGCTGATCCGACGGTGCCGAACATGTAGGTCACGGCGTAGGCAACTGGCATCGAGTCGAGAAGATTCTTAGACTGGTCGGCCGCAAGACCTAACCGGTTAATCGCGTCGGTTGATAGGCCCATGGCTGCTGAAATGGTTTGCGACCCCGAATATAAGCCGGCCGAGTAACCAAGGTTGTAGCCAGCTAGCTTGACGATTGCGATTGGAACGAACAAGCAGAGCACGCATTGGACTGCCGCAAAGACTGCTTGCGGAACCCCGTCCTTCGCGACACCGCGGACGAACTGGGGCCCAACGGCGTAGCCAACGGCAAAGAGAAACATGAGGAAAACGGTCGCCTTCAGGGGCGCCGAGATCGTGATGCCGATTTGTCCGATCAGGACACCGGCCAGCAGAGTTGCGGTGACTGACCCCAGTCCAATTCCTTTAAAAGTGAATTTGCCGAAGTAGTATCCGAGCCCGAGCGTGAGGAAAATAGCGATCTCCGGGTACTGTCGGAGAGTGTCAAAAAACCATGTCACTATGAACATCATTGATCTCCTTAATCCGAATCTTGGTCTCTTGCCTCTGCTCCACTATGGCAGTTGAACTTTCCTATCACCTCTCAGCGAGCGTCAGTCCGCGGCATGTGCCCGAGCCGCCTTCCGTTTCGGCTTTGAGTCATCTACGCTGTTCGCCGGAGGTTTTGCCGCTTGCAGGAAGGCCGGATTCAGCAGCTTCAACCCAAGCGCTGCGCTGAAGCCGTGAATTTCCTTTACATCGAGTTTGCGCATGAATTCGATCGTTTGCGCGTCGATTACCTGGCCGGGAACCATGATCGGGAACCCCGGAGGATAAGGGATCACAAAATTTGCCGAAACCAGCGCCGGGCCATCCTTTAAACGTTTATCAATCTCTGCACTGGACAACTTCAAGTGTTCGCACTGTTCTTCGCGATATGCAGAGAAAAATGCCGAACGCATATCGCCCTCGCTGGTTATACTCGAGGGATTCTCACGGAAGCGATTGAAGAAGGAGCTGAAATTGGGGAGGTCCGGTACGTCTGTCATTAAAGATTTCACCCGGGCAGCAAATGTCTGCTTGGCCGTCGTGCCGCCGTCTGCAAGCTTCTTTTCAATGCCCTGTGAGATCTGGACGAGTACCTTTATGAGTTGGGCGATGTCGCTGCGCGTGTTGTTAATGTTCGTTTGGAGCAGAACGCTATTGCGGGACGTCTTGTTGAGTTGGATGTCGTACTCGGCCGCAAGTAGGTTCTTGAATTGCGTACCGTCGAAGCCCGCGGATCCGCAGACCAGCGTAAGTCGCGTGACATCCAGTGCGAATTCGTCCTCCTTGAGCGCTTTTACTCCGGTGGCCCAATTAGCTCCCGGTGACAAGTAGTCAATAAATCCAGAATTCCGATACTCCGCAGGAATCATTTCGTCGGCACCGAGGATCCGGAAATACTTCGAGATGAGCGGATGCGAATTTACTTCACGGCGCAGGTCCAGCGCCAATTGGATGGCTCGGTTCACCAGTTCGTAGCCCTCCAGCTCCATCTGCCGCCGTGCTACGTCCAGAGAAGCAATGATCTGCAAATTCGGTGAAGTAGAGGCATGGGTAAAGACCGCTTCGTGAAATTGCTCTTCCACCTTGTGGTAATCCGGGTCCTTCACCAGCACCATCGAGCCTTGCCGGAGACAAGACATGGATTTATGCGTTGAGTTAGTCTGGTACACGCGCAGGCGCACCTTGTCGGGGTTGGCCAGCAAGCGTGTATCCAGGAGCCTTTTGTCGTCTGGGCGCAAGTCCGCTCCCAACTTCTTTTCCTGTTCCTTGTAGGCCGTGCGGTATGCTGGGTCCTGAAACTTTTGTTCCAGTAAACCCGCGGCTCCCATCGCCGTGCGCCTGCGATAGAAGGGACTGAATCTTGCGAATCCGAACCACGCCTCATCCCACAAGAAGATAAGATCGGGCTTGATCGCTAGACATTCCTCCATCACTCTCTCGGTGTTGTAGATGTGTCCGTCGAAGGTGCAGTTCGTGAGCACCAAGAGGCGTGCTCGATCCAATCGGCCCTCAGCTTTTAGATCGAGTAGAGCTTTCTTGATCGTGCGCAAAGGAACCGCACCGTACATTGAATATTGCGTCAGCGGATAGGCCTCTACGTACAGCGGGAAGGCGCCAGAAATCACCGCGCCGTAGTGGTGGGACTTATGACAGTTGCGGTCAACCAGCATGATGTCGCCGGGGGCCAGCAACGCTTGTTCCACCATCTTATTGGAAGTGGACGTTCCGTTGGTGACGAAGAACACGCGGTCAGCGCCAAATGCCCGCGCGGCCTTGTCTTGTGCGATCTTGATGTTTCCTGTTGGCTCCAGCAGGCTGTCGAGGCCTCCAGTTGTTGCCGACGACTCTGCAAGAAACAAGTTCAGACCATAAAATTCGCCCATGTCGCGAATCCAGTTGGATTTAAAAATCGATTTTCCTCTCGCGACCGGCAGTGCGTGGAATGTACCTATCGGCCGTTGCGCGTACTTCTGCAAATTGTCGAAGTAGGGAGTCTCGTAGCGGTCTGTGATGCCGTCGAGGATGCTTAGATGTAACTCCAGAGGCTCCTCTACTTGATAAAAAATGCGCCGGACGCAAGCAGCGCTGACGTCGCCCGCAATTCTTTCCGTCTGGCGATCGCTCAGGTAGTAAACGTCTAACTCCGGTCTCAACTGCTTCAGTCCGCGCGCGAGAGCCAGGCTGTATTCTTCTGAGCTGCTGTCGATCCCGCTGGCCGCGAGATGGTTGGTTAGGAATTCTCGTAAAACGGGATTGTTGCGAGACGATGCGAACGGAATACCCTCGTAGATGACCACGGCTTCGATACTGCCGTTCAGGATTGCCCCTAGTACCGCATCCTCGAAATTCCCCGCGAACACCGATTCGTAGACAAACTTGTCCTCTGACCTGCGAAGCTTACGTAATTCATACGCTAACTCCGACCACCCAGAGGGGCGGGCTGGACTTACCACTAAAACTTCGAAATACGGCCGATACTTGGACGCTTCACCGGTTCCTGGCAGCCGGTCGGTCAGGCTCAGCGACTGCTCCTCGTTCTCCCATTCGGAAACATTGCTGCGGTAGGAATGTGTCAGCAGTGCGGCGCTGATCTTCTGCACCATCCCGACCGTGCCGATTGGGTCTCCGGCGCCGACGCGATCCTGAAGCGTTTTCAGCACTGTTGGTCCAGGAAATGCAAAGAAGTCCTCCCACTGTCGCAGTTCCACAAAGGCTGCCGAGACGATTTCCCTACGCTTCTCAGCTTCGTGACGCAGTTGGTTAGCTGCGGCTTCCCACGAGCGTGCTGCTTGGAGCAGTGAGCGCCAGCGATCCAGTCGTGCCTCCGCCACGGAGAAAAACCGATCCAGTTGAACGCCCTGCACTTTTGTTGCGCTGCTCATAAATGGTGCTCCTATTTCGATTTCTTAGACTTCAGCTCATCCGGCTGTGCACTCAGAGGTTTTCTGTTGCGGTGCTGACAAATTAGAACCGGAGTACACGCTCCGCTCTGGAACGGCTTGTCAGAGCCGCTGTCTTCGACCAGCGCGCTTCTATACTCGTGCTGTATCACGAGTCTTCGTATTGGTTCAGTCACATGCGCCGCAAAGAGATTCCCAGCCTCTCGTGGGGAGGTTAGGTCAGCTGTGGGGAATCAAAAACTGGCAAAAATGACAGGGAATGGCAGGGGCCACCTCAGTTGATGCGCAGGGAGTTCGCTAGGCTCTCAAGATTTTGCGGATTTACCAGAATCACTCCGCGCCCGGGGCTATCGATATCTGCGATCAGAAAGAGTGAGATCGCCAAAAAAATCGGTAGAATCCAAAACGGGAACGCCCTTCTGTCGTGCGCGAGATAACCAATCAAAACGTTGCAAAGGACACCGATAGTTATCAACAGGATCCATGCCGCGACCGGGATCCGATTCCACCAGGCTGCCTGAGTGTATCCCTGCGAATTCAGGACGTCGTTCATGCCTTGAACAACAAGAGCGGCCATAGGAGTCGGATTCTCAGACGTCGGTCCAACGGTCGCCGACCACATTTCTTTCTGCAACCGTGAGGTCTGCGCGTCAATCTGTTCGAGCAGGTGCCCCTCAGGTGTAGTGTAAAAAAGGATCCGCTGATCGATATAGCTCTTCAGCAAGGCGCGCACTCTCGCTGCACTAGCGGCGGGTAAAAACTCCGCTCGCACATACTCGGTTCCGATTGCGTTCGCTTCTTCTTCCTCAAGATTCTTGCGCTGATCGTACCTGCTGACTGCCATCGAAAACGTGAAGCCAATAATGAGACCTAATAAGGTCAGGGTAGCACCTAGGACGAGCTTGAAATCTTCAAGCGTGCTTTCGTCAAACTTCCCATACCGGGAATGGAAGGTGGTGCCGATGCGGGCTCCGAGCCAGAATAGGGCGACAGATCCCACCAACATGAATATGGGGTGGTGCAGTGGATTGAACATTTGGGGCACCGTCATTCGCTAGCGGTGGAGTCTATACCAAGTCAGAAATGATCGCCGCAAAACCAAACGTCCCAACCCATAAGTTCGACGAGGCAGTCTGCATCGACGATACGGTTCTGGTTCCTCTCGGAATAAGACCAGCGATGCAATTACGCACGGATATTCTCGTACCACAATCGCAAGTTCCGCAGCGAAATCCGGTCATACCAAATCTTCCGGTTTCTTGTTTACTACTCGAGGGCCCGTTCAGAGTCGATCAGTCTTTGGGACAAGGAAACACTACCAAGTGCCGATGCGTAGCACCGCTTGTGTTGTCACCCGCAACCCATGCTGCGGGCGGATCATGTCCAGGTCGCCCATCCAGGTGTGTGTGTACTGCACGTTGAGTAGGCGCCAGGCAAACGCTCTCGTCATCACCACATCCACTCCTCCGCCTAGTGCAACACTTGGTCCGTTATTGGCCACTTCTACGGACCAGGCCGACCGCTTGGGATAGTGGTCCAACGTCCCGCTGCCGTTATTCCATTCCTTCATCAGTTTTGTTCGCAACTCCAGGTCATCCGTCTCGTGAGTGACCTTTCGTCCACCAAAGAGCAATTCCGCGTAGGGGGAAAACTTCTGGGCCGCTCGAGGCGTCCATCTGACGCCTCCGCCGTAGAACAAAGAATCTGCGCTTTGGTTAGACTGAGGCATATGAAGTATCATGCACCCGCTTACTTCCGTTACTACTTGGAGCGTCGGGCTCACTCGAGCCGCTCCCGAGCCGCCCCCGCCAACGCAGCTACCACCACCAAGGAAACTTTCGTATACCGAGAAAGCCGCGAGTTCTATCGGTGCTTCCTTCGGATAAGTGCGATGGAACTCGACGCCTCGATCTAACGAGGATCGGCGCTCGAACAGGAACGGCTTTGGCCCCAGCCCCTCTTTGTATTCACTCACCAACTCCCTGCGAATTTTCCCATCCTGTCCAAACAGTCCCAACCGCGTTTCACGTTTCCATGGCACATGGAACGCCATCAGGCTCGCAAAAGTTC
>Ga0075425_100000660_pt1 | contig 32792 bp, 24 predicted proteins | sample SoiMethybrSBSTD4_FD_75300 | JGI IMG/M metagenome (GOLD analysis project Ga0075425, IMG submission 75300) | Bulk soil microbial communities from a Populus tree surrounding site in Tennessee, USA - Soil MetaG P. TD hybrid SBSTD4 | ecosystem: Environmental > Terrestrial > Soil > Tree plantation... | reverse complement strand
CTCGCCCTGGGCTACACGCCGTCGCCCGCGAGTACGCGGGCTTGAGCGGTGTGGTGCGGCGTACCCAGGGCTCGCGGACTCGCCCTGGGCTACACGCCGTCGCCCGCGAGTACGCGGGCTATAGCGGTGTGGTGCGGCGTACCCAGGGCTCGCGGACTCGCCCTGGGCTACACGCCGTCGCCCGCGAGTACGCGGGCTTGAGCGGTGTGGTGCTCTGAATCGGGCTCTAACCCAGATTCTTTATGTCCACCGGTTCAACCGGGTCGGCCAGCTCAAAGCCAAAGACCTTTGAATAGAAATACAACTCACCATCAAGCGAGCGCTTGATGTTCTCGGCCTTTCTGAAGCCGTGTTGCTCGCCCTCAAACGGCACGTACGCCACCGGCAAACCCTTCTTCAGCGCCGCGTCGTACATCATTTCCGCCTGATTGGGCGGCACGACTTTGTCTTCGAGACCCTGGAAGAGAATCAGCGGGCACGACAGCCGGTCGGTGAAATGGATCGGCGAACGCTCCACATACAACGCCTTCCGAGCCGGATACGAACCAACCAGGCTGTCGTTGTACCGCGATTCAAACTTATGGCAATCCTGCTCGAGTAGTTCGAGATCGCTGATCCCGTAGTAGCTTGCGCCAGCTTTGAACGCATCGCGAAATGTAAGCGCCGCGAGCGTCGTGTAGCCGCCGGCGCTTCCGCCTCGAATGATCAGCCGATTGCCGTCGGCCTCGCCTCGATCAACCAGATACTTCGCGCCGTTTACGCAATCGTCGACGTCGACAACGCCCCACTGACCATTCAAGCGACGACGATACTCGGTTCCGTAGCCGGTGCTCCCACCGTAGTTCACATCCAGAACTCCAAACCCTCGGCTAGTCCAAAATTGTATGCTCAGTTTGAATGTCGTCGTCGCGGCTGAAGTCGGACCCCCGTGACTGATCACGATCAGCGGAGGCAACTCGCCCGAAGGCGCTTTGTAATCGCGATTGGTCGGCGGATAGAAAAACGCGTAAGCGGTCAGGCTGTGTTCGGTTGGAAATTCTATTTGTCGCGGAATCGAGACATAACCATCTTCGACCTCTACGCTGCTCGATCGACGTAGCAAGCTGTGCTCATTCGATTCGACATTCAAAGCGACGACCGAAAGAGGTTCATTGGGCGAACCCCCGCAGAACACCGCTCGACCGTTTGATGCTCTCAGGCTGGTGATCTCGGTGTAAGGTGTCGAGATCGGCGAGAGCTTGCCGCTGCCGATCTCAAGAGTCGCGAGTCTCCAGTTGCCTCGCTCCGAGTACGTGCAGATGATTTGATTCTCCGACACGAACGCATACGTCGACATTCGAAAGATCCATTGCGGCGCGCCGAACTCGGCGTCTTTGGGGCACAACGGTTCGACGTCGTTTTCGTTTGCTCGGTATAGATTCCACCAACCGGTTAGGTCCGAGACAAAATAGAGCCGTCCATCTCGAGACCATTCAGGTTGAAAAATGGATTCGTCCTTTTCGCCGGCTACTTTTGTTGCGTTAGCGATTCGTCCCGACTCATCCAGGTCACCAACCCACAATTCGGTTCCGTCCCAGGGCAGGTTGGGATGGTTCCAGGTCAACCACGCCAGTCGCTTGCCGTCGGGACTCAAGCGCGGCGACGAGTAGAAGTCATTTCCGGACACGATGATCTCACCGCTAACGTCGTTCGCGAGATTAACTTTGACAATCGTGTTGGTCGCGTCGCGCCCACCCTCGGAGTGATCTTCTCTCACGCAGTAGATGAGATTTCGCTGACGATCGATAACCGCGTCGGCGTAGCGCATTTTGGCCGTCGCCGTTATCGGCACCGGTGTCTCTCCGGGTTTCTGCCGATAGAGTCGTTGATCGGTGAAGTTCGAAAAATAGACAGTCCCGTTATCAACCAGGTATGCGCCGCCTCCGTACTCGTGAACCGTTGTTCGAGCATTGAAACCTGGCGGTGTGACATCGGTTACAGACCCGTCCGCGGTCCGGCGAACGATGACGCTTCGACCGGCCTCCGAAGGGCGGCTCTCGATCCAGTAGATTTCGTTGCCGTCAATCAAGGTCTCGCCGAGACCGATCGTTCCCGCAACTATCAAATCCGAAGTGATCGGCGACTTCCATGAGCCGTAAGGCGCAGTTCTCTTGTTCGTCATACCATTCCCCCGCTGAAAAACAAACGCGCACCGAGAAGGCTCAACGCAAGCACCAGCAAAATACCGAGCGCTCCGAGGACCTTGTCGACACTGGCAATACCAGTCCACTGCAAATAGTGGACTTTGTAAAGAGCGTCGATGCGATCGGTATCTTTGCCTGTTTGTGTCAGAGCGAGTCGATTCCAGTCCAACTGAACTCGAACGCCGGTGTCGGTTGTTGCGCGGTTACCGTTGATGCTGGCCACTTTGCCGTATCTGCCAGGATTAGAAGAAAACGCATCGAGGAGCAAAGCTTCGAGGTCGTCGGCCGACGGCTCGGGCTTCGGGACTCGCGTTTGAGGATCCAGGTTCATCCAACCCTTTGCTGTTTTTGCGAGGAGATGTTCGCCGAGAACCGTCTTGATCAAGCGGATCTCCGTCCAGGATGGATCTGGTTGAAGAGCGATGTTGCTCTCGATCGGATAGGTCTTTACCGGCAGCATCTCATAGGCGCCGGCGTATCCCGGCTTCAAAAAGAAGAACGCTCCGGTCAGTGCCCATCCGATAAACGGCAATAGCATTACCAGCCCGATCAACCGGTGGGTAGAACGAGTTGTGATTTTCATCTCAGCACGTTCAACACAACTTTCGAAGAGTGATAGATATGTTGAGTCGCTTTCTGAAAATCGGACTCTTTTGCCGTGTAAATGTTTACGAATTTCTGCGGATTGCGATCGACGAGCGGAAACCAGGTGCTCTGAATCTGAACCATCATCCGATGTCCCTTCAGAAACGTATGATTGATATCTGGCATCACAAATTCAATCTTTTCCATCTTGTTTGGGACCATCGCCTCGGGTTTGTCATATCCGTTTCTGAATCTGGCTCGCATGGGTTCGCCTCGAACCAGCATCTGATATCCACCCATCTTCATTCCGGTCGGATTGGGAACGTTATCGGGCGCGCTGTCGGGATATACGTCTATGACCTTAACCACAAAGTCCGAATCGGTGCCGGTAGTAGAAACTACGAGGCTAGCAGTCAGCGGACCGGCGACGGTCAGATCGTTGTCGAGCACATCGGTCTGATAGACGAGAACGTCTGCGCGCCTCGATGCAAATCGCTGATCGTCGACCATGTACTCGCGAGTCATCCCGGTATTGATGATGTTTATGAACGGCACTGGTTTTGATGGATCGCTTAAATATTCGTCGAACGACTTGGCATCAGGGGGCGTCGACGTCGACAGCTTGCCGTTCGAATCGAGATAAAAGCTCTGAGACTGAGTTCCGGCAGGAGGCCACTGCTGATAGGTCTTCCATTTGTTCGAACCGGTTTCGAATACGTATGCCTCGGCCAGATTCAGCTCGCCCTTGTCTTTGAGGTAGTAGTTGAAGAAGGGCAATTCGATGTTTTCGCGATAGAACTCACTGGTCTTTGAGCCGAAGCGCACGTCGCCCAGCGCATCTCCGTCCCCCCGCGACCAACCGCCGTGAAACCACGGGCCCATCACCAAAATGTTGTAGTTGCCGGTGCTCTGTTTTTCGATCGACTTGTAGGTGTTGAGCGCGCCGAAGAGGTCTTCGGCGTCGAACCACCCGCCGACAGTCATCACCGCCGGTTTGATGTTCTTCAGATGAGGTCTCGTGTTTCGAGCCTGCCACCAGGCATCGTAGTTCGGATGCTCCATCATTTCGTTCCAGTAAGCGATGTTACCGTGGAAGTACCTTTTGTCGGCGTTTGGGAGCGGACCCATTTCAAGAAAGAACTTGTAGCCGTCGGGAGTTCCGTGGTTGAAGCGGGTGGCATCTCTGACTGACGTCGGTGTGGGTCTCGGTCGGCCAAAACCGGAGAAGAAATTGAACGCGTGAGGTAGAAACAATGTCCCGTTATGGTGGAAGTCGTCTCCGATGAACCAGTCGGCGATTGGCGCCTGAGGCGAAGCTGCCTTGAGGGCGGGATGCGCATCGATCGAGCCCACTGCGGTGTAAAAACCTGGGTAAGAAATGCCCCACATTCCGACTCGACCGTTGTTGTTTGGAATGTTCTTTACAAGCCAGTCGATGGTGTCATAAGTGTCGCTGCTCTCGTCGACATCCTTCGGACCCTTATGGTCGTTTTGCGGACGCATGTTCACGTAGGTCCCTTCGGACATCCAGGTTCCACGCACGTCCGCGTAGACGATGATGTATCCCTCTTTGGCGAAGAGCGGCGAAGGGCCGATGGTGTCTTTGTAAGCATCGGGGCCGTAAGGTGCACAGCTGTACGGAGTGCGGCTGAGCATGATCGGATACTTCTGTGATGTGTCTCTGGGCGAGTAGACGGATACAAAAAGCTTCACACCGTCACGCATCGGAATCATATGTTCGGATTTCGAGTAATGAGCTTTGACGTCGAATGATTGCTGAGCACGAATCGGCCGCTCGAAGACCATCAGGCATAGAAGCAGCGCGTATCCTACAAGACGCCGAGTATTGAAGCTATTTGTTTTCACTTTACTGGTCCTCCATTGTCACAAAAAGTTTCGTTCGATCTCCGGCATCGGCCCTCCGTCGGGAGGGCAATGTTTATAGTCAACGAACGCGGGCGGTCGGCCCTCCGTCAGGAGGGCAATGCTTATAGTCAACGAACGCGGTCGGTAGGCGCTCCGTCAGGAGGGCAATGCTTATAGTCAACGAACGCGGGCGGTAGGCCCTCCGTCAGGAGGGCAATGTTCCGATGGCTAAACAGACTCCCGACCATGCGTTTCTATAAACATCGCCCCCCTGACGGAGGGCCAACCGACCGCGTTCGTTGACTATAAACATCGCCCTCCTGACGGAGGGTCGGCTTGCGCTCGAGATTGGTTGACTTTGTACCGCCCGTTTCGGATCGCGGCTTTCGCTGTAGATCTCGGAGTGCTCGATAGCCAATTCTCTTCACGCCTTGCGATTCGAGGATGCCGCGAATCTCCGGGTCCCTCGTGAATAGCTCATACTCCGCCGCTCGATCCTCCCAGGAGTTGGTGATGTGCTTGATTTCGTCGCCTGGAACAGAGGCGTGAATGTACAGCTCGGTGACACCGGGTTTGAGCGCGCCGACGGATCGCTTCCAGTAGTCACGGATTGGTTCGTTGGGCTTGCGATCTCCGTGGATCAGATAATCCGGATAGACAGTGCCGTCCGAATCGAGCTGCCCGCGCTGATGTCCACCGCCTTGCGCCGCGAGCAGCTCTTGAGATCCCATTCTGATTGGCAGCTTGAACTCCTTCGCCAGCCGCCGATAAACCTGAAAGTAAGCTTCATTATATTGCAGCGTGCCCATATGCGAATCGATATGAGTTACATCGATGCCTGCATCAAGGGCCTTCTTTATCTGAGCGCGAGCTTCGATATAAGCCTGTTCCGGATTCGAGTTCTTGTAAACAGCGGCGATGTCCGGCCACAAATAACCCTGTGGATCGACAAGACCAGGTACGTCGCTCTTGTTTGCGACCGGTCCCCACTTCAGCGTTTTCCATTCACTGGTGTGAGCGAGATGAACGCCAAAGTCTGAGTTGGGGTGAGTTTTTGCGTAGGCCGCAATCTCGGGAAACCATGGACCGGGAACGATAATCGTTGACGAAGTCGCCAGGCCGTTTTCCATCGAATCGATAACCGCGGCGTTTGCAGCGTGGCTGTTGCCCACATCGTCGACGTTGATGATCAATAGCTTGTCCGTCGATTTGAAGCCGAGTCGCTCCGCGAGCGAAGGCAGCGGTCCCGCGGCAGGCGTAAAGACGGAAGCCGAGAGGCATAACAGTACTGACAATGCGACTAGCATCAGTTTTTTCATTCGCGGTTCTCCCGTCGGTGGTTTGCGGATGGTCGAGTCCTATTGTTGAACACTCGGCTGCTCAATCGACGCGTTTCTTTGAGTCTCGTTTCGCGGTAGATCTTCGACCCATAGCGAACATCACGGCTCCGAAAAGAAACAATACAAGTCCCCAGGCTAGATTGATATTGATTCCAAGCGAGCGCTGATAAATCGACTCGTTGCTGATCTCGCCGTAGACCATCAGCAATAAACCAAAAATGGCGAACATCAATCCGATTGGTAGTCTGATGTCGAGGCCCATGAAAAAAGTTCTGAGTTCAGGCTTCAGGGCTTAAGGTTTCTGTTTCGGGGTTCGGGTTGATGGTGGTGGTTTTGTTTAGGAGTTCCACTATTGCCAATCTGAACCTTAAAACCAGAAACCTTAAACCAGAAACTCTTCTTCCTTTCAGATCAAGCAATGCACACGATCACTTATTCGCTTTGTCCTGCAACCGCCAGCTCTCTTTCAAGTGACGTGACAAACGGACGGCCCAAAGTCCGAAGAGCCACAGAATGATCGATGACAGAAGGATCATGATGGGAATATCGAACCACCGAGGAGTGTCACCGAAGAATTCGCGGACAAAAATGATTGATACGGCGCCGGCAAACAAAGCGGCGGGCAAAACCTTTTCGCGGTAGCTCGTTCCGGTTTTCCTGGACTGTAACCATGTCAATATGAAATGCATTACTCCGAAAGCGAACATGCCGATTGTTGTCCATCGTGGTATCGTCATCCTCACCGCTCAGCAATTCTTAACTGCGACTATTCATAAGGCATCTGTGGACGCGCTATTGTACAAGAGGAGCAGATAAAGAACTGCGACGCTTAGGAGATAACCTCTCAGCCCGTTCCTTTTCCAGACCCGCGGATCGCATGGCCCGCGCAATCTCCGTATTGCGCATGAACCAACGCCAGACAATTCCGTCGCGTAAATTCTCAGAGCTTAGAAGCGTGATGCCCGCATTGATGCCGATTACGTCTCGATCGACCCACCCGGTGCCTGGATTGAATGCATCCACGAAACCATAGCGGCCCCAGACTTTTCTGCCAAGCTCGCCAGACTTGTCGCGCATCGACAGCAAGGCCGGCAAACAAATGTCAGGCGCAAACATCAACGATCCGCCCGCCGCGGATGGTACGACCGTTCCGTCGATGCCAGGATCGCGAGGCGGTCCGCCCCACGCCACATACCCTTTCGCGCTGTCTGAAGCAGTAATACCCCAGATGTTTTCTGAGTAGCCGGGAAACTCCTTCGCCAAATCGATGCAGAAGGCTCGATGTGCTCGAGTCGCCTTGATCGAGTTCTCGAAGTAGTTGATATGAGGAGAGAGGTTCTCTCGTCGACCCCGATAATCGACCCATGCCTGAGAATATTGATGAATAAATAACGGCGCAGCTCCCGCCAGGTATGTGTAACCCGCATAACTGATCCATTCGCGCCTCCAGGCCCACCACGATCGGGGAGTGATTGGGTGCGTCGGCGATCCGATTGCCAGGAGATAGAGAATCGTCTGCTCACTGTAACTGTCCCATTGAGGTCTAAGGAATCCGCTCTCAGGTTTCCATCCGTGTGAGAGAAGCGCGGGATGTCCGTTTTGCATCCACGCGAAGTCAATCTCTTCATAGATTTTCGTTGCGAACCGGACTATCTCTTTGTCATCTCGGAAGCACTGCCGTGCGGTTAGTACTCCTCCAAGCAGCAGCGCCGTATCGATGGAAGAGACTTCGCTGTTCCATCTTCGCTCGCCGGTTCTTGTGTCCATCCAGTGATAGAACCATCCATGAAAACGCGGAGCGCGTTCGGCGAAAAACCGCAGAGTCGCGAGAGTTCGCGCGCGAGCTTCCTGAGGCTTAACCCATCCGCGAGCGGCTGCGATACACACCGCCGTTAGTCCGAATCCAGTGGCGGCAATACTTGCCACGCTTCGATGGTTCTCGTCGTGCGGCGAGCCGTCTGCTCTGCAACGGTCGAGCACAAGACCCGTTGAAGAATCTGCTTGTTCCCAGAAGTAAAGAAAAGCGCGGTGCGAAAGATCTTCGAGAAAAACCCCCTCTTCTTTTGAGAGCGAGTATCGCTGGGCAGCGATTGCGACAGTTGAACCAGAGATTGAGATTATGAGGACAATGCTGAGGGCGTTAATCAGCATCGTCGATTTCATTCGAGTATTGAGATGATCTATAGAGAGGGGGGCCGCCGCATACCGACGACGATTCGAACTCGCCCGGCGTATCTTATTGACCTCTGTCACTGTCTGCGTTGATGGCAATGAATAACGGGAAGCTCAGTAATCGATACAACATTACTTCTCTAGAACTCGGAAGCTTGCTTCGAGTCCCTCGACTGAGTTTGGGCCGACGAATACCTTGAACTCGCCGGGTTCGACCACGAAGCGCAAATTCCTGTCGTAAAAGCCAAGATGCTCAGATGTCAGCACGAATTCGACGCGTCGTTTTTCGCCCGGCTTGAGAGTGATCCTCTCAAAACCCTTCAGCTCTTTTAGCGGCCTGGTAACGCTTGCGACTACGTCTCTGATGTAGAGTTGGACAACTTCATCGCCTGTGCGCGCACCGACATTTTCAATATCTGCGCTCACAGTTATCCGTCCATCCGATTGTATAGCTGGCGCGCTGAGCCGCAAATTCGTCAGCTTGAACGATGTGTAACTTAGGCCGAATCCGAACGGGTAGAGGGGAGTCACTGGGACATCCAGATACTTCGATGTGTACTTGTTGGCAGGATCGGGCGGTCTCCCGGTGTTCTTGTGTCCGTAGTAGAGAGGTATTTGTCCGACTGATCGGGGAAAGGTAACCGGCAATTTCCCACCAGGCGCCGCGTCGCCAAAGAGTACGTCGGCTATTGCGTTTCCGGCTTGAACTCCACCGAACCACGTTTCGAGAATTGCAGGCGCCTTATCGGCAATCCAATTAATCGTCAACGGCCTGCCGTTAATTAAGACAACCACCAGAGGTTTTCCGGTTGCGACAAGCGCTTGCACCAGCTCGAGCTGCCGCCCAGGCAAATCCAGCGAGGACCGCGAGGCCGCTTCTCCAGTCATTTCACTGGATTCCCCCACGACGACGACCGCCGCATCGGATTCGCGAACCGTTCGAATTGCTTCATCAATCGAAGCCTTCTCATCGGCTCCAGAGCCCGAGATGTCACAGCCTTTTGCGTACGTTACTCTGGTGGTCTTTGAGACTTTCGCGCGGACGCCGTCCAGCAGTGTTACGGCGTCTTCCTTTCTTCCGTCTCCGGACCACGAGCCGAGCATCTCAGCCTGATCATTCGCAAGCGGGCCGACCAAAGCTATCGACCGAACCTCCTTGCTTAGGGGGAGAACCCGGGCTTCGTTTTTTAGCAGCACGATCGATCGAGCGGCGACCTGACGGGCTGCTTCGATGTTGGACCGGCTCAGGATAGTTGCTTTCTCTCGCGCCTCGTCGGCGTACGGTTTCTCGAATAGGCCGAGTCTGAACTTGATTCGCAGGATCCGGCGAACGGCGTTGTCTATTGTCGTGGTCGAAAGCTTACCGTCAAGAATTAGCCCGGGAGCGTATTTCCCGTAAAACCGACTTATCATTTCCATGTCGAGTCCGGCATTGAGCGCAAGACGAGCTGCATCCGATTCATCCGCAGCAAGCCCGTGATTGATTGTTTCCTTCACCGACTCGTAATCGCTCACCACGAAGCCGTCGAACTTCCACTCATCGCGCAGAACTTTTGTCAGCGTGAACGGATTGGCCGAGGCTGGAACTCCGTTAAGATCGTTGAACGCGCTCATAAATGTTCCAACTCCGGCATCAAGCGCAGCCTTGAACGGAGGAAAATAGACCTCGCGCAATCTGATCTCCGAGATGTCGGTTGTATTGTAATCGCGACCACCCTCGGCGGCGCCGTAGCCCACCCAGTGCTTGGCGCAGGCCAGGACTTTATCGGGAGCACTATAGTTGCGGCCCTGGAATCCGCGGACTCGCGCGCGTGCCATCACCGCCCCAAGATAAGGGTCTTCGCCCGCTCCTTCGACGATGCGTCCCCACCGCGGATCGCGAGCTATATCTACCATTGGCGCAAAAGTCCATTTCACGCCGGAGGCCGATGCTTCTGCTGCCGCGACTGACGCTGCGCGCTCGACAAGCGCAGGATCCCAGCTGGAGGCTTCGGCAAGCGGGACGGGGAATATCGTGCGATACCCGTGTATCACATCGAAGCCAAAGAGCAGCGGGATCTTCAAACGAGATTCCTCGACTGCAATTCGTTGTAGTTCGTTTGTCTTGCGAGCCCCTCGAACATTCAACGTTGAACCGAGCAATCCGCGGCGAACAAGGTCGATGTGTTCCGGTCGGTAGTTGCCATTTGCTTCGCCGTCGAGAATTTGAAGCTGACCGAGCTTCTCCTCGAGGGTCATTCGCGAAATCAGCGCATCAATCCTGTTTTCGACGCTTGATTGTTGAGGCGCCGCGAAGGCGGGCAGAAAAAGAAAGGTGAGCAGCCACAAGGGCGAAAAGACTTTCATCCTTCGAATCTTGTGTTTTGACGTGCGTGACTGCGGTCCACGCCAGAGCGCGACGGCGCAAATGAAAATGCTTCGCACCCTTGTGGCTTTGATTCTCGGGTCCTCCATGGGCTAGAAGCTGAATCGAGCCTGCAACTCTACTACCCGCCCCGCAAGCCCGTTGAGCGATCGTCCAAAGTTCGGGTCGGTGACAATCGATCCTGCGTCAAAGAACTGAATGGGCAGAAGGTTGAGTTGATTAAAAGCGTTGAAGAAATTTGCGCGCAACTCAAGGTTCGCGCCTTCTCCGAGGCCTCGGATTCGGCCGAAGCGGGTCTGTTTTACAAAACTCAAGTCTACCGCCGAATACTTCGGTCCTCTGAATGAATTTCTGCCGATACCGGGCGGGCCAACGGTAGTGGTGTCGAAGAATTTTGCTCCGCCGCCAGGAAAATTGCCCCCGACGCGTGTAAATGCAATATCCGACGAATCATCCAACGCTCCGCCGAAGTATGCGGTTGGACGAATGGGCCCAAAGAACTTGCCGCTCGGTTGTCGCAGCGATTGGAAGATCTTCGGCGTAAACGGCAGACCGGAATGCTTGGTCCAAATTCCATTTATCTGCCACCCGCCGAGCAATCTTCCGACCCAGTCGGTACGAGTACGAAAGATGGGAAGGTCCCAAGTCGCGGACAGATTATATAAATGACGGACATCGAAGTCCGATGGTCCGCGTTCCGAACTCAAGTCACCCGGGTTGGTCTGATTTGTTACCGCCCCCGGACCCTCGAAGGACAGCGTATCGATGCTCTTGCTCCAGCGATAAACGCTGTCCACTCGGACGCCCTGAGCGAGCGAGCGCGTCACCCGAAACAGCATCGCGTGATAGTTAGCGTTTACGTCTGGCGTAAGGAGAAAAACCGGATCGAACCGTGGGTTGGTTGGAAGTATCAGAGTCTCATCGACAATCCTGATCAGCTTATGGCTGCTGCTTCCCTGATAACCAAGTGAGGCGATCAAGTGATAGGGCAGCTGATACTCAGTGTCCAGAGAGAAGCTGTAGACGTAGGCGTTTGGAAAGTGCGGCTCGGTTGCCCAGATCTCAACGGTGTTATCAATCACGCCTCCGGTCACTGGATCGATACCTTGCGCAAGCGCCGGGTTGATTGGGTAACTGAACGGTGACTGCGTGGCTCCGAGCACATAGGCGATCTTGCCTCCGACGAACGGTGTGCCGAAATCTGAAGCAGCGGTGCCGCAGCATGTGTTGAACCTGGCGAAGAACGGAGGATTACCTCTCGTGTTTCCGAACAGGACCTGCGGTGTTCGATTGAAGGAGACACCAAACCCTCCTCGCACGACGAATTTTTGATCGAGAGCTTCTGGACTCCACGCGAATCCAAACCGTGGCCCAAAGTTGTTGCGATCGGGTTTGAAAAGTTGATCGCCCGTTACGATCTTTGAATTCGAAAGTGCGCCTGCCGGAAACTCGAGATTGGCAATCCTGTCCTGCGTCTCTCGCAGCGGTGTGAAGTATTCGTATCGGAGCCCAATGTTTAGCGTAAGATTCGACCTGAGCTTCCAGTCATCCTGGACAAAGAGAGCGTAGGTGCTCGTCCGGAAGTATCGTTGGGCGTCGGCAGGAAGACCGGTACGCGGGTCGGCGTTTATCGACTCAAAAATCGGAGTTCCATTGGCGAGGTTGAACAGCCCGACGAATGAGTAGAGCGGCCGCGCGCCTCCAACCAGCGAGTTGTTGTTTTGCTCTTTTCGAATCTGGACTCCGGTTCTCAACGAATGAACGCCGAAAATCTTGCTAAGCGTGTCGCGGAACTCGAAAGTGTTTTCAGCGAACTTGGCCGGTGTTGTCTCGGAGCGGTCCGCACCGAATCTAATGCGGTCAGGGATAGGAAGACCTTCGACCTCGACTCTCGGAATGCCAAAGTTCACGTTCTGATTGCTGGACACTTGATCAAACGAAAATCGCGTGAAGTTGGCGCGAGCTTCGTTCAGCATCGATGGAGAAAACGTGTGAATCCAGGTCACGGTGGCAGCTGAGCTAAACGGCTTGAGACTCAGGTCAGCCATCGGCCGGCTCTTTCCGCCGGCGTCGGCGGAAAAATCGTTATGATTGGTGAAGTAAGTGCTTACCGCAAATTGATCCGACTGTGAGTGGTTGAAGTCGATTCGCGTATTGTACTGATTTGGTCGCAGCGCACCCGGTAAAGAAAGTCGCACGAACTGAATGTCCGGAATACCATCAAATCCGCCTCCGGTTGGATTGCCCAGGCTTACATATTGTCCGGTCGACCCGGTCAGCGAACCGATGTCCAGTCCTCCCTGTACAACCCTGCAGCGGTTTGGATCGTTGCCAAAGAGTGAACAGTCGGATGGAAGTACGGCTTGAATCCGAGGCTCAATTCCCTGTGAGCCGAAGACCTTTGCTGTAACGCCTCCGGCCCGGTTATTTATCACAAGTTGACGGAACGCCGAAGTTTCAACCCACGTGTCTACGGTGTTTGATGTGGTGTTTCGAAGACCCTCATATGAGAAGAAGAAGAACAACTTGTCTTTGAGGATTGGCCCGCCGAGGCTTCCAGCGAACTGACGAAAGAGCTGGTTAACCCGCACCGGCGGAGCGTCCTTAGTCGGATCGCCCGTAACTCCGCCGAACTTATTGAATGCGTTGAGGTCGGGGTCGTTGTACTTAAACAAAGCGCTGCCATGGAATTCATTCGTTCCATTCTGTGAGACTACCTTTATTTGCGCGCCGGTGTTGCGGCCATCCTCGGCTGAATAAGTATTTGACAACACCTGAATCTCTTTGACCGACTCCTGGTTGGGGGTCACGACTGCGGCGCCCCCGTGTTCGAGGCTGTTGACGCTGACCCCATCAATCTGGAAGTTGTTAGCCGATACTCGCTGGCCGTTTGCCGAGATTGGCACCTGGTTTTCAACTTGAAATATTGAGCTGTTCGACCCACCAGGTCCGGTGGTGTTGGGGAGATTGACGGCCTGTCCCGCACCGCCACGCGCGCCATCGCCGAAGACCCCCGGGGTCATCCGAACCAACTCGTAAGGGTCACGCCCGTTCTGCGGGATACGAAGGATCTCGCGGTTTGTGATTGCGCGTTCGATGCTGGCATTCTCGGTATGAATCTGCGCTGCTTCGGTGGTTGAAGCGCTGACCGTTACCGATTCGCTGACCTGACCGGCTTCGAGAGTGATGTTCACGCCTTGTGCTTCTTCCGCATGAAGAGCAACGTTCTCGATAATTTTCTTCTTGAACCCGGTAAACTCGGCAACAACGTTGTAAGAGCCCGGCGCCAGACCCTCAATACGATAAAACCCTTCATCGCTGGTGACCGCACGCTGTGACTTAGCGGTTTCGATGCTGACCGCGGTGACCGTGGCTCCTGAAACAACGGCGCCTGAGCTGTCCCTCACCGTGCCCTGAATGCTGGCTTTGAATTGAGCGTTTGCTGTGACGGCGAACGCCGCCACGATGACTGCACACACGAGCGGGAACAGCAATCTTGCGAATAGATGCTTCATGATTTATCCCCCATCACCGGAACCTGGCCGGTTGGTTTCGGGCACACGATTAAATGAACGTGAGGAATCCGTGGTCAACTGAACCAGTCATAGCTATGTAGATCTATGACTGAAGGGGAGTTCGTTGGGACAATCTCGACGCGTCGAGAGGTATTCTTCTACCGGCGTGATAGACTGTCAAGCGACTGCGAGCCGCAAAGGGCTCATTCATCTAGTATAGGAACATAGGTTTGCCAAGCATCCTTCGAACTTTTGGCAAATACTCTTCGGAATCATAGAGCTCGCTGACATCGACTCGCTTGAGCCCGCTGGTGATCGTAGTTATCGGCACGTGAGTGTAACGTCCATCACGTAGCGCACACATCTGCCCACTCACGCCGTCTAGAATCAGATCCATTGCCATGTGAGCGTAGTTCACAGAAACCATCAGATCGACGGCGTCAGGAGTACCAGAACGCATCAGATAGGCTATCTGCTGATAAATGATGTCTTCGCCTGTGAGTCTCTTCAACGCTTCGCCGACTCTGAGACCGATGCCACCGAGTTTACGATGGCCGTACGCATCGGCCTCGCCGGTCTCGACGATCTCACCGCCGAGTGGGTGAGCACCTTCGCTTATCGTTACCATCGCGTAGTTACTGGGATTGCTCCGTTTGTCCTGCATTACCAGCCGCGCGAGCTTTTCGGGATCGAAGGGAACTTCCGAGATCAATGCGCGATCGACGCCTGCAAGATAAGAACTGATCAAGCTGGTCTCGCCGCTGTTACGTCCAAACAATTCGACAACCGCGATGCGTTCGTGCGAGCCGGCGGTGGTGCGCAGCTGATGAATGAAGTGCACGCTTCGGCTTACGGCTGTGCTGAACCCGATGCAGTAATCGGTACCAAAGACGTCGTTGTCCATCGTTTTCGGAATTGCGACCACTTCGACGCCTTCACGATGAAGCCGTTCGCCGTAGCTGAGGGTGTCGTCACCGCCAATCGGCACCAGAGTCTCGATGCCAAGATCCTCGAGGTTTTTGAGCACGTGCGGAGTGAAATCGCGTGGTTGGGATCCCTTAGCCTCAGCTTTCTTGTCTCGAAGAAATTCCGGCTGGTCGTTGTATTTCACCTTTGACGGATTGGTTCTGCTGGTGTGCAGGATCGTTCCGCCGGTCCGATCGATCGTGCGCACGGTTTGCTTTTCGAGTGGCAGGAAATGCTTTGAGAAGCTTTCGGGTTCTTCACGGTTGAAGCGCAGCAAACCGCCCCAGCCGCCGCGAATTCCGAGAACTTGATAGCCCTCATCGATGGCGCGGTAAACCACAGCCTTGATGCAGGGATTGAGGCCTGGAACATCCCCGCCGCCAGTCAGAATCCCAATCGTCTTTGCCATTGCTCAATCCTAAATCGTTCGCTCGATGAAAGACCCTTTTTTGTGAGTGCGCCGCCCTAGCCTAGCAACTTGCTCCGATAAGATACCGGCGGCGCTTTGGATTCTCAGTTCAAATAATCACGTTCTGCACGTAAGCCTACTGCCGGATTTCTGATCTGACGCAGTAACAAATCCAAAGCGCCGCCGATAAATTATCGGAGCAAGTTGGTAGTCGAGGTGGCGCACTCGAACATCACCGATGCGAGACGCATGCGCTCCTTCGCCCTCACCCGCCCAACGTGATCATTTCAATCTTGTGATGAGCCTTCGCCTGATAGCCACCAGCCGAATGCATTGCTGTCAACCGCTCGTCTGAATAACGATCCGTCCGAGCGCTCCAGATCGAAGTGATTACCGATACAAGCGTAGCGTCGTCGGCGCCGTTACGAATCAACGATTTCAAATCATGGCCGACCGCTGAAAAAAGACACGTCACCAGTTTGCCGTCGGCGGTCAGACGAGCTCGTGTGCAGCTCGAACAAAACGGCTCGCTAACCGACGCGATAACTCCGATATCCCCGGTCCCGTCTACAAATTCAAAATCCACCGAAGGCGCGGTGCCGTTGTCACGCCCGACTTCGCGAAGCGGATAGCGCTCGGATACGCGTTCGAGGATTTCCTTCTTGGAGACCATCTTTTCGGAGATCCAGCTGTTTGCGTTGCCGACGTCCATGTACTCGATGAACCGCATTGAAAAGCCGTGCTCGCGAGAAAAGTCGACGAGCGGGATGATGTCGTCTTCATTTACACCGCGCTCGATCACCGCATTTATTTTTATTGGATGAATTCCCGCTGCCTTGGCGGCGAACAGTCCGCTCAGCACTCGATCGAGATCGCCGCGTTTTGTAATCCTTTTGAACTTGTCCGGATCGAGCGTATCGATGCTTACGTTTACTCGAGTCAGCCCGGCATCGACAAGATCTTTGATCTGTTCGGTCAGCAGCGAAGCGTTTGTGGTCAGACAGAGATCGTTGACACCCTCGAGGCTCGACAGCATGCCGACCAAACGATGGAGATCTTTGCGAACGAGCGGTTCGCCGCCGGTGATCCGGATCTTCTCGACGCCAAGTCCAACAAAAAGCGCAGCGAGACGAGTGATCTCCTCGAAGCTGAGAATCTCGTTGCGATCGATCCACGAATACTCTTCCAGCGGCATGCAGTAGGTGCAGCGGAAGTTGCATCGATCGGTGACCGAAATCCTCAGGTCCTTAATTGGTCTGCCGAGCGCGTCGTGCAGGGCGCTCGTCGGTGAGCTTTGATCTAACAAACTGAATAACCTCCCCACTTATGAATGAACCTTCTTCGGTTACTTCGAAACACGGCTTTTGCTTTTTTATCTCGCGAGCGAGCAGCACAGGACCGGGCGAATCGGTTGAGGTTTGGCCAGTTCGATTTACCACGATAAACGCATCGCTCAGATCGAAGAACTGCTGAGACGAAACTTTAAAATCAGGGTTCGAACTGTCTACCACTTGCAGATAAATCGCCGGGGTCATAAAACGTCGCAGGCTGTTGCTTTCGACGATCACGAACTCGTCTTCGGAAATTTTTTCAGCGAAGGTCGGCAGCGCGGTTGCCAGTTCTCCTTGTTTTGTGCGGACCCAGAGCGATCTTCGCGCCCCGGCCGCGAGGAACCTGGCGGTGTCGGTGCCGGTATCAAGCCGGCGTTCTTCGGTGATCGAGAATTGATGCTCATCGACAGTGCAGCCGCAGGCTTCGCCGTTTACCGAACAGACGCCGTGCCCAAACTGAGTGATCTTCGCAGCCGTCCAGCTAAATTCGGGGAGAGCGCGGATGATGCCGGCGACCACCGACGTTTTACCGATGTTCCTGGTATGCCCTCCGACCATTACCATTTTCGGGTGGTTGCGCATCATCATTTATTCTAGCGCAGTGCCCGCCGTGCTGGACAGCATCCCATTCGGTACGGGTGGAATGCGCCACCTTTTTGGAGTGCGCCGCCTTTTTGGATGCGCCGTCTTTTTGGAGTGCGCCGCCTTTTTGGATGCGCCGTCTTTTTGGAGTGCGCCGCCCTCTAGCGAGACGTTTCGCCTGCTCCATATCGGCGGCGCTTTGGATTAAATCGACAAATCCAGCCCCTTTGAATCGCGTCTCCGCTAGATTTTAGGTGCGAGAGTCGCTGGTCTAATCCAAAGCGCCGCCGGTACGGAACATGCGAAAGGTCTCGCCGGAGGGCGGCGCACTCCAAAAGCTCGCTGGATCATCGATTCAGTTGACCATAAAATTACGATCGTAATAAGCATTTGACCATCTTGATCAAGAGGCCAATCTGATTTTTACCACCTGGAGGTTTGAATGAATCGCACCGAACTGGAAATCAAGCTCAATCAGGATAGAGCCTGGACTCTCGAGACCTGGCGATCGCTGTCGACTGAAGATCTGACGCGTGGCATTACCAACAGCAGGCACGACCCAAACGTAACCTGGAGCGCCAAGGATCATCTCGCTCATCTCGCCGGGATCGAAGCCGCTTTCAACGCGATGATCAGAAGATACATCGGCGGTGATCCGAACCCGATATCTGTGTTGAAGAATCCCGACGGCAGCGTGCGCTCCCGAGAAGAGATCTTGACTCAGGTGCATGCGATGAACGACTCCTGGGTGCAAAAACATCGGGATAAGAGTTTGAGTGAGATCATTGCGCTTGGGCAGCGGATTCGAAGCGAAACGCTTGCTCTAATTTCCGAATTGACCGACGAGCAGTTGTTGGAGAAGTTGCCTGGAGCCCCGTGGGGTGATGGAACGATTGGAGGCGTCCTCGCAATAAACGGTGAACATGCTCGACAGCATCACGGCTGGGTATCTGGAAGACTATCGGAGAAGTAGAGAGTTGAGTTGATTCACTAAACGCGGCAGGGCAGAGGTGATCGTCGAGGTATCGGAGATGACGCGCCGCGGACATATTTCGCTGCCAAACGTTTGGGGCTCGACTGCGACTCGGGGGATGGTGTTACTGTACGTGTTGGAACATCGGTCGACGAGTTGAGTTCAGTGGAAGACCGGGATTTTTCTTGCTCGGACGCCTTGGCACAAAACCGTGCCGGCGCGTCTGGAGCTTATTCAGTAAGCGCGCAACTAATCACGACGAGAAACTGATATGAACAAACGGAAGCTGGGAAGCTCGGGGCTCGAGGTTTATCCGCTTGCGCTCGGCGGAAATGTTTTTGGCTGGACAGCGGATGAGAAAACGTCGTTTGAGATTCTCGATGCGTTTGTGGCGGAAGGGTACAGTCTGATCGATACGGCGGATGTTTATTCGGTTTGGGCGCCGGGTCACACCGGAGGCGAATCCGAAGCCATCATCGGCAAGTGGCACAAACGAAGCGGGCGCCGAAACGATGTGATAATCGCTACAAAAGTAGGAATGGAGATGGCTCCCGACAAAAAGGGCCTCTCGCGTGCTCACATAATGCGTTCAGTTGAGGATTCGTTGCGGAGGCTTCAGACGGACTACATCGATTTGTATCAGTCGCACATCGATGATCCCGAAACGCCGCTGGAAGAGACCGCCGCCGCTTTTGCGACTTTGGTTGAGCAAGGAAAAGTCAGAGCGATTGGCGCGTCAAACTTCAACGGTGAGCGGCTGTCAGAAGCGCTTCAGCTCAGTGAGCAGGAAGGCTACCCGGCGTATCAGACTCTTCAGCCGCACTACAATCTGTACGAACGCGCAGACTATGAAACAAAACTCGAGCCGCTGTGTCTGGAGAAGGGAATCGGCGTCATCAACTATTTTTCACTGGCGAGCGGGTTCTTGACTGGCAAGTACAGATCCGAAGAGGACCTTTCAAAGAGCCCAAGAGGTCGACGGACGAAGCAGTATCTGAACGACAGGGGATTTCGAATCCTGGCGGCGTTGGATCAAGTCGCTGCCAAATTTGACTCAAATCCGGCGCGGGTTGCGCTGGCCTGGCTGATGTCGCGGTCGAGCATCGCCGCGCCGATTGCCAGCGCTACAAACCTCGAACAGCTCGAAGATCTTATTGCGTCCACCAGACTCGAGTTGGACAGTTCATCGATCGAGCTGTTGAATGAAGCGAGCGAATAGAGCTTGGGAGGAGAACGATGGGAACCGCTACCGTGTTGTCATTGGCCTTTGCAATAGGTCTGATTACCGGGTTGCGTTCGTTGACCGCGCCGGCTGTCGTAAGCTGGGCGGCGCACTGGAACTGGCTTCACGTTAAAGGAACACCGATGTCATTCATGGCTGCTACCGCCACGCCTTATATTTTGACAGTGATAGCTATCGGTGAGCTGGTGACCGACAAGCTTCCAAACACTCCGAGCCGAACTGCGGCGCTCGGTCTTAGTGGCCGGCTGCTGTTGGGAGGATTGTCCGGCGCAACATTGGCAGCAGCGGGTGGTCAATCGTTGGTGCTCGGCGCTGTGTTGGGAGCGGTCGGCGGTCTCCTTGGCGCGTTCGCCGGCTACAAGGCACGCACCGGTCTTGTAAAAGCTCTCAAAGTTCCCGACATCGTGATCGCTCTATTGGAAGACGCGGTTGCAATCGGTGGAGCGTTTCTAATCGTCTCTCGTTTCTAACCGCCGCTGCGTTTCAAGTAAGTTCGGTAGGCCGTCTGTCTTATCACATCAGGAATATTTTTGTTTGCCGCGAGCGCGCGAAGATCGCGAGTCTGGATTCGATTTATGAATGTCAGGCTGATCGCAATCGGAGTGCGCGAGTTCCGCACGAGGTTGTGGATGACCACGTAAGAGCGAGTCCACGATCGATTTCGTCCGATCTGACGGAGCACGTCCTCAGGAACAGTTTTGACTGATGCGATGCTTTCGACCTCAGTTTCGGTGAGCCGCGGATTTCTCAGAACCGCGCCGGCTACGATGCGGTTCGGATCACGTACCAGAATCATCCGAGCCTCGCGAGTGCCTTTGATGGCGAGCAGCACTCGATCCTTTACGCTCATCAACGCCACTCGTTGAAAGACGGGAATTCGATCGGCGCTCATTAGCTCTGCCTCTTCGTCAGCAAGCTCACCCACAATGTTCTGGATATCCAGCTGAAATTCCGGCTCCGGGGTTGTGACGTCGAATGGTCCGAACTGTTCTTCGTATTCGGTTACCAGAATATCGTCCACCCCTTCTTCGATCAGCCCGAGCTGCATCAGATCCTCGATGCCGCTGATCGATACCGTGTCGCGGACCTCACTCTCGGCGACTTTGGCTGATTCCGCCTGCACGCGCTGTTCGTCGGCGATCATCCGCACGCCGAACTGCTTCTCAAAGAATTCCTCTCTGACTTCTCGTGCGCGTCGCTCGGCTTCGGGGGTGCTTGCCGCGTTGGTCAGGATTGCATCGATTATGTCGGGAGATCGAATCAGGCTCTGTTGTTTGAGGGAAATTGCTTCGATGATCTTTGGGTCGGGGCTGCGGGCGGCGAGTTGAGCGAGAGCGCCGTCCGGAGTTGCGGGGTTGAATATCAGGGCTTCGAGCAGTTCGCGGTTCGAACGTGACCACAGACACAGGAACGCCAGAACATCGAGGTCGGTCTTGAGATCGGCTGCGAGGTGGTAGAAGGATTCGGGATTGAGTGTGCCGAGGGTGGCCATTGCTGCGGAGCGTATGTCTTCGCTCTCGTCGCTATTCAGGACCACCAACACTTCGAGGGATTCCTCGTTGGTGAGCGGAAGCATGCCCTTAGCCGCCGCGGACTTGATAGGCGGGGGAGCACTGCCGGACTTGATTGCTTCTACGATTCTATTGGCGATGGCAAATACTCGATCGGGGCTATGAGTGATTTATTTAAGGTTGAGGACGCTTGTCAGTGAGCAGATTACAATACGGTGGTTTGTTATGCTAGGGAAAAAGACCAAAGGGAAACGGGGTTCAATACGGCCTTCCGTCAGGAGGGCGATGTTGCCGGTTGTTAATTGAAAGAATCGAGATGAAGCCGTTTCTCGCCATAAGACCAGCACTCGGACAATATCAGCGGAAACGTTTCGTAATGTTGGCTACGCACTCTGGGGTGAACGCGATGATCTCACCGTCAGAAACGCGCATCGCCCTCCTGACGGAGGGCCGACTCCTGCCCACGCATGTCTATAAACATTGCCCTCCTGACGGAGGCCAAGACCACCAACGGAAGCTGGTGGTCTTGCTCTGCACTCACCTATTTCTTTTCTGGTGCTGCAGCCTGCTTATCCCCACCACTGTATTTCTTCATCAAATCAATCGCCCGGTCCGCAAGCTTGATCAAATACGGGTGAGCTCGATTTCCATTCGTCAAAATCGCGAAACCATATTTGCGATCTCGATTGCCGAGCAGGAACGCAGTGTAACCGCCAACACTTCCGCTGTGAGCAAAATATCGATCGCCGTCACGCACCTGAACCCACCACGTCAACCCAAACCCGGCGCCCTCATTGCCCCACAAGCCTTCGATTGGTCCTTTGAACTGGGAGTATTGTTTCGTGAACATCTGCTCCATCGTCTGCTCGCTGACCAGATGCTTACCTTTGAACACTCCGTTGTTGAGATTGGCGATCAACCAGTTCGCCTGGTCCAGAACGGTTCCGTACACAAGGCCCGCCGGCCAGACCGCCGCCTTTACTCTGGTCGTGTTGACCTGACTGCCAGTCTTCGGATCGACCACGTATGGAATCGATAACCGTTCTTCCTCCGGCGTCGGGTCAAACATGGTGCTGGTCATTTCCAACGGCTTAAAGATGTTCTCCTGAATGTACTGTTTGTAAGGGACTCCCGAAAACTTTTGCACCAGGTAACCGATCAGCGTGTACGCCATATTCGAGTACACCTCTTCCGCCAGCGGTGGCTTGGTGACCTTCAGCGATTTCCGCAGATAATCGTCGAGCGAGGGTGGAGCTCCGTCGCCCCACACCGGCACTCCTCCGAAGTCCCCAGGAAGACCAGACACGTGTGTGAGCAGATGTCGAAACGTCACCGGATGCTGTGGGTCTTCACCTTGAATCTTGAAGTCGGTCAGATAATCGTTCACACGATCATCGAGCTTGAACTTGCCCTGCTCCATCTGCTGAAGCAACGCTACTGTGGACATCGCTTTGAAAGTCGAGCCAATCAGATAGACGGTATTGGTAGTTGCAGGAGTGCGAGCCCAGAGGTTCGACTGTCCGTACGCACCGCTCCAAACAACACGGTCTCCTGATATCAGAGCAACGGCAACCGAAGGTATCTTTCCTTCGAGCATCGTCCTTTGAATTTCGGGTTCCAACTCGGCGGCCACCCGATCCATGTTGGGCGACTGCGCCGCGACACTCGAATTGAACGTCAAAGCCAGGATTGCAGTTAGTAACACAACCCATCGCAGCAATTGTCCTCGGGTCTTCTTCAATTTCATGTTTGTGCCTTCCAATAGTTATTGCTGATGCGCGGCCGCGACAATCGGTACCGCGATGTATGAAGCCTGCTTCCCCGAGCGAAATATTCGCTGAGTAGCCTTCTGAAAATCCGACTCTTTCGCGAGAAAGATGTTCGGAACGAACTTCTGCGGATTTCGATCTATGACCGGGAACCAGCTGCTCTGCACGTGGACCATTATTCGGTGTCCCTTGAGAAACACGTGATCGTTGGCCGGGAACCCAATCTCATATCGATTCACAGTATTCGGTGTGATCGGTTCTGGTTTGTCGAGACTATTCCGATATCTTCCACGCAAAACATCTCCGGCGACCATCAACTGAAATCCCGCCATCTTTGGATCGGCGAGACCTTTTTCCGGATAGACATCGATAACCTTGACGATCCAATCGCTGTCGGATCCCGAAGTAGAAGCAAACAGGTTTGCGATAACTTTGCCAGATACGGTGACGTCCTCCTTGAGCGGTTCGCTTACCCAGCTAAGCACGTCGGGACGATGATCCACAAAACGTTGATCCTCAACTAGCCAGGTCGTCCAGCCGGAACGCACTTCGATCGGACGCGGTCGATACGGAACCGGGTTAGCGGGATCCGAGACATAGCTGTCGAACGCATCGCCGGATGCCGCAGGCGGATCAAATGAGAGTTTCCCGTTAGCCTGGAAATAGAGCTTGCGATCGGCGATGTCGCGCTTCGGCGGCCACGCATCGTGACGCACCCATTCATTCTTTCCCGTTCTGAATGTAAACGCCTCGGGCATATCGAGCTTGCCTTTTTGCTTCAAGTGATACGCCAGGAACTTGGCCAGGACTTCTTTCCGGTAGTAGGCCGCGGTCGCGCTCCCGAAATCGATTCGGCCAAGCTTTTGTCCATCGCCTCGCGACCAACCGCCGTGGTTCCACGGACCAACGACCAGAAAATTCTTGTTGGCTGAATCGTGTTTCTCCAAAAGCTCATAGATTTTGATCGGACCGTAGAAGTCTTCCTGATCCCACCAGCCGGCCACGTTCAAAATAGGTACGGTGACTTTGTTCAACCACGGCGCAAACCCCTGACGCTTCCAAAATCCATCGTAGTCAGGATGACTTACAAAGTCATTCCAGGTTGGGAGCTTGTTCTGGAAATACTTTTCGTTTGCATTTGAAAGAGCACCCAACCCGAGATACCACTCGTACGCGTCGAGTTTGTCGACGACCTTGGTGACGTCTGATATCTCCTTCGACGACTCCATCATGTAGCAGTACTCGAGGCCATAACTGAGCCGGAAGGCTCCGTTGTGATGAAAGTCATCGCCAATCCACATATCGGCCGGCGATGCCTGTTCAACAGCAGCCTGAAGCGCGGGATGCGGGTCGAGCGTTCCCATAACCGTCAGCCACGCGCCGTAGCTCGTTCCTGCCATACCAACTCGACCGTTGTTGTTCGGCACGTTCTTGAGCAACCAATCGATGCTGTCATATGTGTCGGTGCTCTCATCGATTGCCTTCGGGTCCTTTGGATCTCGCGGCTGACGGAGCATCACAAAGCTGCCCTCGGATTTGAAGCGTCCTCGAATGTCCTGAGTGACGACGATGTAGCCGTCGGCCATCAGTTCGGGAAGCGAAGCTGCCATCCGCGCCGCGTTCAACGCGCCGGTGCCGTACGGAGTTCTCAACAACAGGATCGGCAGTTTTTCGGACGCGTCAGTCGGTTCGTAGATCTGTGAATACAAGCGGACTCCGTCGCGCATCGGGATCATGGCTTCCGTGGCCTTGAGCGCGACCGACGCCGCAGGTTGTTGTTGCGCGCTTAGAGAAGTTGCCGCAGTGAGACAAACTAAACCCGCAATAACGAACAACAATGATCTGACCTTTTGTATTCTATGTTTCATTTCTATCTACCTTGATTAGACAAATATTCGAAAGCAACTGGCCGAGAGGTCTCCGTCAAAAACCATGTTTGTAGTCAGCGTGCGCCGTCGAAACCCATGTTTGTAGTCAGCGTGCGCCGTCAAACACCGATGTTTGTAGTCGGCATACGCCGTCAAAAACGAATGTTTGTAGTCGACATACGCCGTCAAAAACGAATGTTTGTAGTCAGCGTACGCCATCAAGAACCATGTTTGTTGTCTCCGCCGACTACAAACATGAAACACCTGACGAATCACCCTCCGCCGACTACAAACATGAAACACCTGACGAATCACCCTCCGCCGACTACAAACATGAAACACCTGACGAATCACCCTCCGCCGACTACAAACATGAAACACCTGACGAATATCCTCCGCCGACTACAAACATGAACCACCTGTCGATTTCATTCTCAAGCGACACGCAGGATTCTTCGGCTACTGTCTGCGTGCGCTTTGGGTCTTAGATGTGCGATCGATCGGCGCCGGTCGGGGGACGCGTTTCACCGCGTTTGTCTCCAGAAGCTTCATCGCTTCCTGTACTGCCCGTTCCAGCTGAGGATCGTGTCCCTTGATGACCTCCGCCGGCGTGTACTCGACCTCGACGTCCGGAGGAACTCCTTCGTTTTCGACTGCCCACTTGCCCGACAGATCATAGAAAGCCAGGCTCGGCGCCGTGATTCCGCCACCGTCGATCGTCGAAGGCACGCCGAGGGTCCCCACCAGACCCCCCCAGGTGCGCGTGCCAACCAGCGGTCCAATCTTTCGAAGATGGAAGTAATAAGGCAGCGCATCGCCGCCTGATCCCGCTGATTCGTTGATTATCATTACCTTTGGGCCGTAGATGCCCGCAGTTGGTGACGTCGACGTCTTTCCGTCCCGCTGCGCAAAATAACCCAGCAGCTTTCGATCGAGCTCGTTGACGATGTAGTCAGCAACCATGCCGCCCTGGTTGTAGCGCTCGTCAATGACCGCTCCCTCCTTCTGCTGCTGCGCGTAATAGTATCGAGTGAAGTAGCTGTATCCAGCTCCGGCGGTGTTTGGTAACCAAACATACGCAAGCCGGCCGCCGGAAAGTTCATCTACTCGACGGCGATTTGCTTCGATCCACTCGCGTGTTCGAAGTCCCTGATCGCTGGCCACCGGAACCACCGTCAATACTCGCGAACCTTCCATCGACGGAGTCTTATTGATTCGAATCAGAGTCTGATGACCGGCTGTGCCCTCGAATGCGGCGTACAGATTTGCAGTCGCCGCCAGCGCTCGACCGTTCACCTCCAAAAGGTAGTCTCCTTCCGCGACCTGAATGCCGGGCGCGCTCAACGGCGCCTGCAATTCAGGATTCCAATTCTCGCCGGTATAGATCTTCTTGATTCGATAGTGTCCATTTTCAACCGCGAAGTCGGCTCCAAGCAGACCTACCGAAACAGGTTCGTCGGGCGGCATATCTCCCGGGCCGCTCAGGTATGAATGGCCAACCGTCAACTCGCCTCCAACTGAGGCGATCAGATAGGAAAGATCGATGCGATGCGCGACGTATTCGAGAAACGGGTGATATTTATCGTAGACCGCCTGCCAATCGGCGCCGTGCATCTTCGCGTCGTAGAAATATTCTCTCTGAATTCTCCACGTCTCACGAAAGATCTGTGCCCACTCCGCTCGCGGATCTACAAATGCCTCCATCTGCGCGACGTTGATCGGTCCGTCTCCAACCTTAGCCGGTCGATCGGTGGCGACTACACCCCAACGATTTCCCCCCGCTTGATACAGCAGCTTCTTCGAGTCTCCCGAAAGAGTGTATGACCGAACTCCCTCGAGGAATGGTGCGGCAGTGCGGTCCTTGAGCTGAAACTTCTGCAATCGAAGCCCGCCGCCTGGGCCGGCTCCGGTCACTGCTTCCAAATAATAAATGGTGCCCGCGACGCCTGCGTTGAGATCGCTGTAGTCACCGGGTGGAACGCGCAATGCCAAAATGCGCTGATTGATTCCCGCGATATCAACTCGAACGGTGATGGGCGCCGGCTTCTCGGGCTTCTTGGGCGTTTCATCGGGATTTGGTGCGTGCGGTTCTTCTCCGGTTTCAGGAAGAAGAGGCGAGGGATCGCTTGCGCTCAGCACCACCAGATATATCGCGCGTCGGACCGGTCGATCCAACGAGCTCATTTCAAGCCAACCGGTGCGGGGACCGAAATCGGTGCTGGCAAGAAAGTAAAGATACTTGCCGCTGGCATCAAAAGCCGGCGAGATGGTGTCGGACAAACCGTCAGTCAATTGGTGAGCCTTACTCTCGGCGAGCGAATAAATGAAAGCCGCCCGCATGTGATTGTCGAGCACTTTCGAGTAAGCCAACCATTTCGAATCCGGCGCCCAAGTCGTGTCTGGTTGATGTTGCGGGTCAGCGTACGAATCGGTGTCGATCTTTGTAGTCTTTCCGCTCGCTACTTCCATCGTCCAGATGTTCAGATGGTTGTCGTGGAAGCACAGCTGTTTTCCGTCAGGCGACCATGATAACGCTGAGAAGAACGCGGCCGACGGCAGCTGAACCGCTCGAGGCTTGGTGACTCCAGTGGGATCGCCGATCATCAATTGGTACTCGCCGCTGGCATCGGAGAACCACGCCAGCTGAACGCCATCGGGTGACCATACCGGACTTCGATCGTGCGCACTCGAACTCTGAGTGAGATTGCGGTAGTCACCTTTCTCGACTGGAACGGTAAAGATATCGCCGCGCGCTTCGAACACCGCGCGAACTCCGGTGGGCGACAACGAAGCACTGCGGATCATCGAAGCAACTTTTTTGAACTGTGGACGCGCCCACGGAAAATCGCCGGTCACCTCGATCGCAAGCTTGCGAGGTTGTCCGCTTTTCGCATCGACAAGATAAATGTAACCCGCCTGTTCATAGACGACCGCGTCGGAACATGCGCTCGCGCTCTTAATATCAAAATCGTCGTAGCGGGTCAGTTGAGTCAGCGATTTGTTATCGAGGCGGTATGAAAACAGGTTAACGGTGTGGTTTCGATCGGAGAGAAAGTAGATCGTGTTTCCGACCCACATCGGATCGGTGTCGTTGCTGTCTTTCCACGGGAGATTCTCAACCGCGTAGTTCGAGACATTCATTATCCGGATGGGGTGTGTTCTACCGCCGCGATAGTGCCGCCACTGACTCGATTGGTTTTGAGCCCACGGCGGAAACATGGCGACCGAAAACTCTTCATAAGCGATACGGCCGCCGTCGGGTGAGAAGACCCCGGTGTAAGCGCGCGGCATCGGCAATGGTTCAGGCATTCCTCCGGTGAGACCGATTTCCCACAACTTGGAATGCGCGTGCGGCGCGGAGTCTCGATCTGATGCGAAGACCACCTTACGACCATCCGGCGTCCATCCTCGGACTTCGTCGTTACCCGGGTGATAAGTCAGTCGCTTCGGATCGCCGCCGGCAGTCGGCACGACAAACACATCGGTATTGCCGCCGACGGTAGCCGTGAAGGCGATCTGAGAACCGTCGGGTGAGAAATGCGGATCGGCTTCGGCGCCGGTCGTCGCGGTTATTCGGCGAGCCTGCCCGCCGGAGCGCGCTACCACCCAAATGTCACCGCCGTACTCGAAGGCCACGAGATCGCGGCTGACTGAGGGCTGACGGAGTAGCCGCGTTCCCTGAGCGGAAGCCGCTACGTTAAGTATTCCAAGAAGCGCTATCAAAAAAAGAATTCGTCGGATATTCATCAGTGTCTCCAAATTTCAGATGATGGTTACCAGTTTGTTCGAAATCCTTACTTGCGGTCGGGAGTTGTCTTGGCGGGGGGGAAGGTTTGCACGACCGCGCCTTTCTCATCCAGGAACTCGAGCTTCGCATTGCCTTGAGCATCGACGACGAGCTGTGCCCGCGTTCGGCCCTGAGGATCTGAGAGCGTCACCGCCGCGGCCTTCTCCCTGGTTTTGCCGATGAACACGCGCTGGGCGACTCCCGCGCCCGCCGATTCGCGCAGCTTCTGCATGGCTTGCGTCTTGTCAGGACCGTCGGTCATTTTTTCGATGGCTTGCATTTTGTCGACTACCTCGCCGAGCGACCTATCGGGTCTGTCCCACACTCGCAGACCGGCAGAATACTGTCCGTTGCTTTCTCCATATTGGATGGCGACAGTCTGATCTTGCAGGAATCTGTCGAAGGCCATCAGAGCTCCTGCGCTCGCCTTGCCATCTTTCTGCTCGCCGTTAAAGCTCAGCCCGCCGCATTCGTCTCCCTTATCATTGAAGAACAGCATGCCGGCCGGCCTGCTTCTGGACAGGGTTCTTCCATCAATCACACCGGGATGCTGACGTTCGCTATTGGAGATGACCATTTTGAGCTTGCCATCTTTTTCGACGATGTTGAGGCGTTCAACGTCTAATTCGCCAAACTTGTTCTTCTGATTGTTCTGGCTAAACCCAACGAAAATCAGCACGCCCAGAAGGAGAGTGATGACCAGCGCATAAGCCTTCAATAGACGCACGTCTCGCTGTAGCTTTTCCATTACAATTGCCTCCGTTGGTGTGTGGTGAGTGGGTGATTCAATGTTCCGCCCAGGCACGGCTCTCGCCAGATGGTGTGTTCCTCTTAACTTGCTCCGCCATATTGCGAAGCATGTCGGCAAAGTTTGTCGAGTGCCAGGAGTGTCCTTTCATCGGCCGGCCATATTCAAAAGTCGCATCGCTTTTTGGATTGCTGCTTTGTTTGGTGAAGTCGTCGAAGAGATAAACCGCGAGGTTCAGGTAAAAATTGTCCATATCGCCGGAAATAAAGTGTAGCTTGCCCTGAAGCTTTGGCCCAAGCGTCGCCCAATTCTTCTCAGTGTAATACCGCAAGTCATAGCCGTTGTCGCGCATATACATCGCGACCTCGCGGTCAATCTTCCCGGTCATCGGGTCCCAAAGCGGGCGCGGATATCCATCAGTACCTACGGGTCCGTAAACTGCTTCCCACGCGTTGAACTGATAACCTGATCTTCCTTTGCTGCCAAGCACAGCCTCGAATTGACTCACCTGCTTGACACTGAGATTGACCTGACCATCGACGCCTCGCCTCATCGGACGATCGCTGGGAACCCAGGATCTGCCGGGCGCATAAAAAGCGTTTTCGTCTTCGTAGATATTGACCAATTGGTATCGGCGGAAATCAATCGGATCGGGATTGAAGACCCAGGCTCCGCCGAAAAAGTCGGGATATTTGAGCTGAAGACCCAGCGACCCCCAGCCTCCGGTCGACGCGCCTTCTAATAATCTGCCGTGAGGTTTGGCGAGTCCGCGAAACTGCTTCTCAACAGCGGGAATCAATTCTTGGGTGACTGCATCACCATACGGTCCGTTGTTTGCGGAATTCACGCCATATCCGTCGGGGAAGAAAGCACTGGGCTCGACAATTGTTACAAGCAGAAACCGTGGGAACTTGTCCGAGGTCCATTCCTGGAAGAATTCGTAGCCAGGCTGAACTCCAGTTGCCCGTAAACCTTCTTGTTGTTTTGCGCTGTTGGGGTCCTCGTTGAAATAAAAGGCAGGGGCGCCGAGATAACCTTGTGGGTAAACTACTGGATAGCGAACTTCCGGATGGTCGGCGAACCCTTTCGGCAGAACAACTGTTGCTCCGAGAAAAACTGGTATGCCCCAGAACTTGCTCAACAACTCGCTCTTGATTTGAACGTGTTTTACCCAGTCGGTGTCCTTGGGTGGATCAACCGGCGCTACGACACGGTTTAGCAGAAGCTTCACATTGTATCCCGCCGATGGGTCGAGCTTGACCTTCTGTACATCGCTGTAGAGATTTCCTGGCGAGATGTTAAAGAATCTGCCAGCCATGTCCCAGTGGACCCAAACGGTGTGACCGTCGCTACGCTGACATTTTGTATAGACGTTTAACATCGCCTGCACGAAGTACTCTCCGGCAGGCAATTGTGTTAGAGCTTGAACCGGATGCCCAAAGGACTGCTGGTCAACGATCACGGCTTGGCCGGCCTGAAGACTCTCGGCGTCCACTCCAAAAATCGGCGTTGCATTTGGGCCTATTTGAAACCGCGGCTCCGCGGCATTCGATCGAGCGATGACAAGAATGACCCGGCCGGTAATTGGGCCTGAGTGGGCCGCCTTGTCATAAGAAATCTCGAATCGTGTATCTGCACGCGCAGCTGAGCAGAGCAGAAGCCCAAACAAGACGGCTATGGAAAAGTGAACAATTTTCCTCACAAGAACACTGGAAGGGTTCCGAGTTCAGGATTCAGGGTTCCATTTCCGGGTGCTAAGACTGAACCTTAAACCTGAACTCGGAACCCTGAACTCAAACCCTGAACTCAAACCCTGAACTCCGATCAGAAGCTAACTCGCGAACCGAACTGAATCCAACGAGCGCCGTCGGACCGGTTCGACGGCACGAATTGGCTTGTAAACACGCCGAAGTTAGCCGGGTTATTCAAACTCAAAGACGGAACACTCAGGTTGACGTGATTGAACACATTGAAGAAATCGAAAGAGAACTCAAACCGCACTCGTTCCGAAATTCTGGTTTCCTTGCCCACACGGAAATCGAGGTTCCAGAATCCTGGTCCACGGAAATTGAGCGCTCGTCCCTGACGGCCGTCCTGGCTGAGCAGGACGCGTCGAAATGCCTTGAAGGCTTCCGCCGGATTTGCAAACAAGTTCAACCCGGATCCGCCAGCAGCGGGATTGCCTGCGGTACCAACGCCGCCCGATCCGGCAATACCTGAATGAACGCCGGCGCCGAGCCTGGTTGGATCAACTATTGGGATGGCCCCCTCGTTGGGGACACCCGCTATCGAACCTCCCCAAACGCCGGTGTTGTCGGTGACAAAGTAAGGCAGGCTGGTGTAGGCCCGGAGAATACCCGACATCCCCCAGCCGCCGATGATTCGATCGACGATGCGATTGCTGGTGGAGAGAGCCTTGCCCGACCCGAACGGCAGGTCGTAGGTGAAAATGCCGTTGAGGATGTGTCTGCGGTCCGACTGTGCCGGTCCGTAGTCAAGATCAGGATCGAAGCCGGACGTGATCAGAGAGAGATTATTCTGAACGTCTCCGACCTGATCGAGGGCTTTCGACAGCGTATAGTTGAGATCAAACTGCAGGCCGTGCCACGGTCGATTTCGAAGTGTGGCAAACATTGCGTGGTAATTGGATCGCCCGCCGTTTGTGGCCATCAAAATTGCCAGCAGCTGGAGGTTGTTGTAAGCCGGCAGGCCGAGGGCCGTTTGGCGGATCGCACCCATCTGTAAAAACAAGGTTCCCACGTTGTTGGTTTGGAACAGACTGCCGAAGTTTGTAGCTACAAAGTTTGTTCCAAGGCCCGGTAACTGATTTTCAAACCAGGGCTGCGGCTGCAAGGTCGCCGGACATGCGAATCCCGCGATTGTCTTGCCACCATCTCCTCGGAGAACGCAAGCGACCTTATCATACGCCTCCGCGAAGACCTGTCCGCTCTTGGAATCCTTAAAGAAGTATGGGGAAGAATCCAGGTCTACTCCCGTGGGGAGGTCGCGCCCGAAGCGGCCGATATAACCAACTTCCATAATCAGCTTGCCCGGGAGCTCGCGCTGGATCGAGAAATCTATCAGGTAGTTGCGTCCAATTTTTCGCTCGGGGTCTGTAGCATAGGTTACTCCGCCCGAGAGGACTGCGGGGACGATTGGCGACGTGGCCGCAGTGAAGGCGGGAATTGGGACGCTTCCATCCACCCCGAGACGGAAGGCCGAAAGACCACGGTTTGTGGAGCCAGCTGCAGCATTGCAGCCCGGTCCAGGTGATCCGGATACAGTGCAAGGCGGTGCTGTCGTTTGCAGTACCTGACCGAAACCAACCCCAAAAGCCGGAGGCAGCACCACGGTAACTGTATTCACACGATCGTAGACAATCCCAAACCCTCCACGCAAAACCGAGCGACGCTCGCCAAACAGACGATTCAGGACGCCTTTTTGGAAGGACGGATTCCATGCAAGAGATATTCGGGGTCCGAGGTTGCTGAAGTCCGTATCGAAGATCGAATCGCGGCCGGAGTCCTTTATTGGACGAACACCAATGCTGGGATTGAACACCTGCCCCTGCAGTGCCGC
>Ga0075425_100000659_pt1 | contig 32847 bp, 29 predicted proteins | sample SoiMethybrSBSTD4_FD_75300 | JGI IMG/M metagenome (GOLD analysis project Ga0075425, IMG submission 75300) | Bulk soil microbial communities from a Populus tree surrounding site in Tennessee, USA - Soil MetaG P. TD hybrid SBSTD4 | ecosystem: Environmental > Terrestrial > Soil > Tree plantation... | reverse complement strand
TCGATGTCGGGAAGATGTTCGGGATCGGCGGCGCCGTACTGCGCGAGCGCGCGCGCCAGCGCGGCCTTCTGCTGCTCGAGGTTGTACTGCTGCTTTTCCTGGTCAACGAGGACGAGCGTCTGGCCGGCGTGGACGCGATCGCCAAGGTCGGCGAGGATCCGACTCACTCTGCCGTCGGTCTCAGAGGAGATCGTCACCTGGTCGACGGCGGCGAGCGTGCCGACGAGCTCGACCGTTCGGGTGACGCGCTCCTTCTTTACGACTTCGACCTTGACCTGCTTTGCCGCGCCGTCGCGACCGCGCGCCTGCGCCGTTTCGCCTTTCGAACACGCCGCGGCCGCAGCTGCCGCGACGATGACGGCGCTCCATCGACACATCTGACGCAACACCAGTGCATGCATAGAAATAGGGCGACCTTCGAAGGCTGAGAAACCCTAGAAGTATAAGCGGTCTGCATCGTGTGTCGTTGTAATGGATTGTCTCGCAACAAGTTCCTGGTGCCGAGGTCCGCAGAACAACAGAACCAAGAACCTGAAACGCCGAACGCCGAACGGCCCTTCGTGCTCTACATCATCCCAAGCAGATTGTGGTGGCCCATCCATTCGGCCATCGCTGCGGCGCTGCGCGGTTCGCTGATGAACGAGCCCTGCGCAGCGTCGCATCCCATCGCCAGCAACTGCGACTTGACCTCCTCGCTCTCGACCCCTTCGGCGACCACGGTGAGACCGAGGTTGTGCGCGAGGTCGATCGTCGAGCGCACGATCACGTCGTCCAGTCCGCTGTCGAGGCCCGACACGAACGAGCGATCGATTTTGAGTTCGTCCACAGGCAGCCGGCGCAGGTAACTGAGCGACGAGTAACCGGTGCCGAAATCGTCGATCACCAGGCGGACGCCCATGTCGTGGAGGCGCTTGAGGCAATCCATCGAGCGGGTCGGATCGCTCATCAGGATATTCTCGGTAATCTCCAGCGACAGCAGCGTGGAGCGCGCGTCGTAGGCCGACAGCATCGCTTCGATCCGCTGCGGCAGCCGTGGATCCTGAAGCGTGCGCGGCGACAGATTGACCGCCACCGAGAGCGGCGGCGTCTTCTGGCGCGGCGTCCACTCGCGAATCGCGGTCTCGAGGACGATCGTCGTCAACGGGTTGATGAGCCCGGTCTGCTCGGCGAGGTCGATGAATTCACCGGGCAGGACGCGCCCCTGCTGCGGATGGTTCCAGCGCACCAGCGCTTCGACGCCGGTGATCTGGTTGGTCCGCAGGTGGAGCATCGGCTGGTACTCGACGAAGAACTGCGCTTCGTCGAGGCCGCGGCGCAAATCGGAAATGAAGGTCAGGCGGCGGTGCGAGTGCCGATCGCGGCTGGCCGCGTAGACGGCGACGCCGCAGCGATCGGTCTTCGCCACGTACATCGCCACGTCGGCTTTCTGCAGCAGCGCCTCGGCCGACGTCCCGTGATCCGGAAAGCAGGCGATGCCGAGGCTGGCATGAACGGTGAGCGCGCGGTGATCGACGATGCAGGGTTGCTCGATTTCGTGCAGCACCTTCTCCGCCGTGAGCACCGCGCCCTCGACATCCACCGTCGGCAGCACGATCGCGAACTCGTCGCCGCCGAGCCGGGCGACGGTATCGGCATCGCGCAGCGCTCCGCGGATCCGCGAGCCGACGCACTGCAGCACGAGATCACCGGCGTGGTGGCCGAGCGTGTCGTTGATCTCCTTGAAGCCGTTCAAATCGAGCAGCAGCAGCGCGAGCATCGTCCCCTCGCGGTGCGCGACGCGCGTCGCCTGAGCGAGCCGATCGTGCAGCAGCGCGCGGTTCGGCAGATCGGTGAGCGCGTCGTGATAGGCGAGGTGGGCCAACCGCCGCTCGACCCGGTGCCGCTCGCGCCGCGCCGCCGCCTCGCGCAGCTGCCGCTCCACCGACGGAAGCAGGCGCTGCAGGTTCGCTTTCAGGACGTAGTCGTGCGCGCCAGTCCGCATCGCCGCGACCGCGGCGTCTTCGCCGCGAACATCCGACACGAAGATGAACGGCAGGTCGGCGTCGCACTGACGCACGATATCGACCGCCTCGACGCCGTCGAACGCGGCGCTGGTGTAGTCGGCGATGACGAGATCCCAGGCTTGACGCGCAAGCGCGGCGGCGAGCGCAGCAGCCGTGTCGACGCGTTGCGACGCCACCTCGTATCCGCCCAGCTCAATCGTACGGAGGAGCCCGACCGCATCGTCGGCGGAGTCGTCGATCAGGAGCACACGCAATGCAGGCACAGGGTATCCGCCGACGCGCGACGGCCTCGTGAAACGCGTGGGGGAGCGTTCATCAGGCAGGGCGTGAGGGTGCGCGTTGAGAAATCGTGTCCTGCAGAGTGCCAGATTTCTGATGTCGCCGCTAGGCGAAAGAACACCAAACCGTCCGGACTATCTCATCCGTGTCACAAGTTGATCCGCCGAAATGAATTTGGGCTCGATATCCACTGGAATGGATTCCAGCTTGTCGAGCGCCTTCTGCACTTCTGGACGCACGATTCCAAGTCGATCGCCCAAGGCCTTGGCTTTCGCGTAATCGCCTTCGGCCTGGATCGTCATAATCTCGCGCGTGAGGCCGGCGACGCCCTCCTTCACACGATCCGGATTGACGGCGAAGGTTCCGTCGCCCTGAATCGTGAAAGCGCGTTGATCGAGCAGGTAGTTCAACTGGATCGCGATGCCCTTGCCGTGCGCCTCGCCGACGCCAAAGCGGATCGATCGAAAGGCAGACGCCAGAAACGTCGTGTAGAGCGACTGTTCCATCGCTTTGGGTAACACACCCTTGTCGATCATGTGCTGGATGCCGAACAAGCCCGAGATGTCGGCCTTGGCCTCTTCGAGCGCGCTGTAAGTCTCCTTCAACTGCTGGCGCACGGTGGTCTGGCGCCCGTTCACGGTGATGTTGTGCGGCCCCAGCCCGTGCATCAACTCGTGAACGACGATGTGCGTGAAGAAGGCTTCGAAGGCGAGCTTCGGTTGATCGGCTGCGCCGAGGACGATTTTCGAGATCGGCTGCAGCGTCTTCGCGAACTTCGCGTCCTGGACGTTCTTCAGCATCACGCGCTTGGTGCCTTTTTCGCTCACCACGCGCTCGTCGTTCGGCAGGTTGAAGGCGGCGGTCTGGACGGCGCGGTTTCCATCGCCGGCCGCATAGATCTCGTTGACGACGACGAGCGGCGCGAGCGCACCGAGCCTGGGATTGCGGTGGCGCGGCTCGATCGGCAGGTGGTTCTCGATGTCCTGCAATTCGCCGGCGAACTTCTGCAGCTTCGCCGTCTCCGCTTCGTCCTGGATCGTGATGTAGGACTCGAAGGCTGCCTTGTAGTTGAACAGCTCGTCTTCGTAGACCTCGTACGGGCCAATCGTCGGCTCGATCGCGCCCTTCAACTCCATCCAGGCGACGTCGCTGTCGTAGTAGTCGTTCGAGAGAAAGGCGTCGGCGCGTTTGGTCAGGAACGCTTTCAGCGTCGGCTCGGTGGCGATTTGCGCCGCGTCGCGCAGCAGCGCCGCCGCTCGCGCCAGCTCGCCCTGGTACTCGATGTTGTAGGGCACGAGCGAGAACGAAGTGCCCGATCGGCGGATCACGGAGAAGAAACCGCTCGCACGCGCGCGCTCGGCGTCTGGTAGCGCGTTGATCCAGCGCTCGAGATCCGCCTTGGACGCGCCGTCCGGATAGTAGTTCGCGCCGGCCGGCTTCGCCGGCACGCTTGCGATGAACGGCGCGTTGTGATCGAGCCGCGACCACGGGCCTTTGTTGATGAGGAAATAGTGCAGCCGCGCGCGTCCGATCGCCGACTCGTCGCGCGCCAGTTCCATCAGCAGACCGCTGTTGCCGTTCCACACCTGGCGAAGGAAGAGCGCGTCGACGATTTTCGACGCGTCGACGAGTCTGGCGAGCACGCGGCGGTCGGCGTCGGACAGCTTCGACAGATCCGCCGTGATGTCGGTGGGCGCGAAGCGCGCGGCCATCTGCTGCAGCTTCTGCGCGTCGGGGACAGCGGTCCCCTGTGCGCGTCCGATCGCACCGAGCGCAAGTGCGGCAGCAGCAACGAACGTTGCGACGCGGAAAGCGATCATGACGATAGTGTACGACGGCTTCGCGGGCAGCGTGCTCGCAGGCTTCGCCGTCCGGCGTTCGCCGGACCGTGATCCGGATCGGTGATCGGCGGTCCGGGAACGTAATCGCGTGTGCGTTATCCGCACGCGCCGTTTCGGATATGCGCCACGGCGGCGTCCGCGAGTCCGCTGGTTGCACAGCGCTGCACTTTTCGCGCGGGCACTGCTCTTGCGACTCCACGGGCCATGCGAGCACTCATTGCAGACGACGACCGGATCACGACGGCCATTCTTGCAGGCGCCATGAACAGTTGGGGATTCGAGACCACGATCGCGCACGACGGCGACGAAGCGTGGGCTGCGCTCACCGCCGGACCGGTGCCGGAGATCGTCATCGTCGACTGGATGATGCCGGGGCTCGACGGCATCGAATTGTGCCATCGGATACGCGCCAACGCGACGCTGAAGACGAGCTACGTAATGCTGTTGACGGCGAAATCAAAACGCGTCGATCTGGTGACCGGCCTCGATGCCGGCGCCGACGACTATATGACCAAGCCGATCGATCCCGAGGAACTCCGTGCGCGCGTCCAGGTCGGCAATCGGGTCGCGAAGCTGCAGCGCGAGCTCGCCGAGCAGGTCGCCGAACTGCAAGCGGCGCGCGAGCACCTCACCCGGGTCGCCAGCACCGACGTCCTCACCGAACTCTTGTCGCGGCGCGGCTGGTTCGACATCGCCGCCGGCGAGTTCTCGCGCAGCCGCCGCTACAAGCGCACAGTCAGCTTGCTGATCGTCGACCTCGATTTCTTCAAGCGGGTCAACGATACCTACGGCCACGACGCCGGCGATCGTCTGCTGCAGACCTTCGCGGCGGTGCTCCGCCTCGAGTGCCGTCAGTCTGATATCGTCGGCCGAATCGGCGGCGAGGAGTTCGCGGTGCTGCTGCCGGAAACCACGGTGCGCGCGGCACAGCGGCTGGCCAGCCGCATCACCGGCGCCTGCCGCTCACTCCGCGTCGAAACCGCCGCCGGTGCAGTCAGCTGCACCTGCAGCGTCGGCATCAGCGAACTGCGCGCCGACGATTTCTCGATCGACGACGTAATGCGCCGCGCCGACGTGGCGTTGTACGAAGCAAAGCGGGCGGGGCGGAATTGCTGGAAAGCCGCGGCCGACGACGTGGTCGAGACCGCGTAATTAAGAATTTGGAATTCGGAATTCGTACACCCGTTCGACGATCTGGCCTTTCCGAGGCTTCAGGATCACGCGAACGCGCGTACGAATTCCAAATTCCAAATTCTTAATTCCTAATTCAGTGGACGCCGCGCGACATCTGCAGCGTGGCCGGATCGGCGCCGAGGCGGCGGATCGCGGCTTCCCACATCTGCTCCGGCGGCGTGCTGAAGATCAGATCGCTGTGCACGTCGGTCATCAGCCAGGCCGATGCTTCGAGCTCGTATTCGAGCTGTCCGGGTCCCCACCCTGAATATCCGAGAATCAACCGCGTTCGCGGCGGCGGCGTCGATCCGAGCAGCTGGCGCAGCAGATCGGGCGACGTCGACAGATAGAGATCGTCGGCGATCCGCATCCCGGTCAACTCTTCCATCCCCTCCGGCTCGCGGCCGACGAGGACCCAGCTGCGCTGCGGCTCCACCGGGCCGCCGACCCAGACCTGCAGTTCGCGATCGGTCGACACCGGCGGATCGAGGTTCACGGTGACGCGGCCGCTGGTCACCAGCGGACGATTGACGACCAGGCCGAACGCGCCGTCGTGGTGATGCTTGCAGAGCAGCACGACCGTGCGGGTGAAATTCGGATCGGTCATCTGCGGCATCGAGAGCAGAAACGTGGGCGCGAGCGACGAAGTCATACGGCCTTCCGCCCATTCTACCGCCGCAACGCCTTCGCGACGGTCTTCAGGTCGTCAATGAATTGTTTCATCTCGCGACGGCGCGACTCGTCGTCGGGCGCGCGCAGGATCGACGAGGGATGCACGGTCGCGAGGACAAGCGCCGCGAGCGGCGACGGGATGAACTCGCCGCGTTGCGCGGTGACTTTGAACCCTCTGCCGAGCAGCGCCTGCGCCGCGGTCGCGCCGAGGCAGACGATCGCGCGCGGCTTGACGAGGGCGATCTCGGTGTCCAGCCACGGCCGGCACGCGGCAATCTCCCCGGCGTTCGGCTTCTTGTGGATTCGCCGCTTGCCGCGCGGCTCCCACTTGAAGTGCTTGACGACGTTGGTGACGTAGACCGCCGCGCGGTCGATGCCGGCATCGACGAGGGCGCGATCGAGCAGCTTGCCGGCCGGGCCGACAAACGGATGCCCGCTCAGGTCTTCGTCGTTGCCCGGCTGCTCGCCGACCAGCATCAGGTCGGCCCGCTTCGCACCCTCGCCGAACACGGTCTGCGTGCCGCGCAGCCACAGATCGCAAGCCTGGCAGTCCTTCGCCGCGGCGCGCACCTTGTCCACGGTGGGCCGATCGGGAATCAGCTCGGCGGCGCTAGGCGTCGGTTTTTTCGGCCCTTTCGGCATTCTCGAGAGCGATCGCGAGGTTGCGGCGCAGGCCGGACATCTTCGTCCGCTTCATCGGGCTGCGGCGCAGCGCCGCGTTCAATTCCTCATCGCTTCGCGCGGCGAGCGCGCGGAGATCGACGCGATCCCATGCGGGACGCGGCTGCCACGCCGGATCGTCGGAACGCGGCGCGACGGCATTCCACGGACAGACTTCCTGACAGATGTCGCAGCCGTAGACGCGCGAGCCAATCGCGGCATGATGCTCGGCCGCGATATCGCCGCGCAGCTCGATGGTCAGGTACGAGATGCATTTGGTCGAATCGAGAACCCCGGGTGCAACGAGCGCATGCGTCGGACACGCGTCGAGGCAGAGCATGCAAGTGCCGCACTGGTCGAGCGACGGCGCGTCAATCGAAAGCGACAGGCTGCAGATGATCTCGGCGAGAAAAATCCACGAGCCGAGCTCGGGGTGAATGACGCAGGTGTTCTTGCCGATCCAGCCGAGCCCCGCGTACTGCGCGTAGACACGTTCCTGGACCGGACCGGTGTCGACGTAGGCGCGCGCGGCGAAGGGCTCCGGCGACTGTTCGCGCATCCACGCCAGCAACCGCTCGAGCCGATCCGCGATCACGTCGTGGTAGTCGTCGCCCCACGCGTAGCGCGCGATCTGCGCACGCGCCGGATCGGCGCACTCGATCGAGTACGGGCGGCCGGTGTTGTAGACGGTCGCGGTGACGATCACCGTTTGCGCGTTCGGGACGACGTTGCGGACGTCGGCGCGCTTGTCGGCCGAGCGGTGCAGGTAGTCCATCTCGCCCGCGTAGCCGCGATCGACCCATTCGCGGAAGAACGCGAGCTCGGGATGCGCTGCGGCGGGCGCAATTCCACACGCATCAAAGCCGATGGATAACGCGTAAGACTTGATGTCGGCGGAGTTCATTGGTCACCGTCGGGGCTCGGAGCTAGGGGCTCGCTACCAAGCCTCGACATCGCTAGCAAGCCCCCAACCCCGATACGCGTCACCGTTTCCCGACGAGTTGACGCAACACGTACGGCAAGATGCCGCCGTGCCTGAACGCGACGAGTTCCTCCGGCGTGTCGATGCGGGCGATCGCCGCGAACTCGATCTTCGACGTGCCCTCGCCGAAGGCGCAGACATTGATGTGGCCGCCGGGTCTCAGGCCCTGCGCGATGCCGGTGATCTCGTAGCGCTCGCGGCCCGTGAGCCCGAGCGACGCCGCCGATGCGCCAGCCTGGAACTGCAGCGGCAGCACGCCCATGTTGACGAGGTTGCTGCGGTGGATCCGCTCGAAGCTTTCGGCGATCACCGCGGTGACGCCGAGCAGCAGCGTGCCTTTCGCGGCCCAGTCGCGTGACGATCCCGACCCGTATTCCTTGCCGGCGATCACGAGCAGCGGCACCGCCTCGCCTTTGTACTGCATCGCCGCGTCGTAGATCGGCATCACCGCGCCGTCCGGCTGGTGCGTCGTCCAGCCGCCTTCAGTACCGGGCGCCATCTGGTTGCGCAGCCGGATGTTGGCGAACGTGCCGCGCATCATCACTTCGTGGTTGCCGCGGCGCGCCCCGTAGGAGTTGAAGTCCTTCGGATCGACGCCGTGCGCGATCAGATACTTCCCCGCCGGACTGTCTTTCTTGATCGAGCCGGCCGGCGAGATGTGATCGGTGGTGATGCTGTCGCCGAGGAGCGCGAGCACGCGCGCGCCGGTGATGTCGCGCACCGGCGCCGTTTCCATCGTGATGTGCTCGAAAAACGGCGGGTTGCGGATGTAGGTTGAACTTGCGTCCCACGCAAACCGATCGCCGCCGGGAACCTGCAGGTTCTGCCAGCGTTGGTCGCCGCTGAAGACATCCTGGTACTGCTCGCGGAACATGTCGGAGGTGACGGCGGTGAGCAGCGTCTGCTGGATCTCGCGCTCGGCGGGCCACAGCTCGCGGAGATACACCGGCTGTCCTTTGCCGTCGGTGCCGATCGGCTCGGTCGTGAGATCGAGCGTCATCCGCCCGGCGAGCGCGTAGGCGACGACGAGTGGCGGAGAGGCGAGATAGTTGGCGCGGACCTGCTGCTGAATGCGCCCCTCGAAGTTGCGGTTGCCGCTCAGGACCGAGGCGACCACGAGGTTGCGCGCGTCGACTTCAGTCGAAACATCTTCCGGCAGCGGACCGCTGTTGCCAATGCAGGTCGTGCAGCCGTAGCCGACGAGATTGAAGCCAAGTTGATCGAGGTAGGTGTCGAGACCGGCTTTCTTCAAGTATTCGGTGACCACTTTCGACCCCGGCGCGAGGCTGGTCTTCACCCAGGGCTGACGCTTCAAGCCGCGCTCGACCGCCTTCTTGGCGAGCAGCCCGGCGCCGATCATCACGCTCGGATTCGACGTGTTCGTGCAGCTGGTGATCGCGGCGATCACCACGGCGCCGTGATCGAGCGCCGTCGCGACTGCGGGGACGTCTGCGACTGCGACCGCCGCCGGGCCGCTGGTCGCCGAGTGGTGCGCCGAGCCGGCGGCTTCCGCCCCCTTTTTCGGCGACGACGTCATGAGCGACCCGAGCGCCGTCTGGAAACCCGCCTTCGCCTGCTTGAGCGACACGCGATCCTGCGGCCGCCTTGGGCCGGCGAGGCTCGGCTCAACGCTCGCGAGATCGAGCTCGATCACTTCGGTGTAGACAGGGTCCGGCTCGCCCGCGATCCTGAACATCCCCTGCGATTTCGCATAACCCTCGACGAGCGCCACGTGCGCCGGCTCGCGACCGGACAGCCGCAGGTAGTCGAGCGTCATTTCGTCGATCGGGAAAATCGCGATCGTCGCGCCGTACTCGGGGCACATGTTGCCGAGCGTGGCGCGGTCGGCAATCGTCAGGTCCTCGAGGCCGGGACCGAAAAACTCCACGAACTTGCCGACCACTCCGTGCTTGCGCAGCCGTTCGGTGATCGTCAGCACCAGGTCGGTCGCCGTCGCGCCTTCGAGCATCCGTCCCTTCAGCCGGAAGCCGAGCACCTGCGGAATCAGCATCGAGATCGGCTGGCCGAGCATCGCCGCCTCCGCTTCGATGCCTCCCACGCCCCACCCCATCACTCCCAGTCCATTCACCATCGTCGTGTGCGAGTCGGTGCCGACCAGCGTGTCCGGGAAGCACAGCGCGCCATCCGGCGCGTCCACGGTCATCACGACGCGCGCGAGATACTCGAGATTCACCTGGTGCACGATGCCGGTGTCCGGCGGCACGACGCGGAAGTTGTGGAAGGCGTTCTGGCCCCAGCGCAGGAACGCATAGCGCTCCCGGTTGCGCGAGAACTCGAGCTCGGCGTTCAGCTGAAAGGCATTGGCCTGGCCGAAGTAATCGACCTGCACGGAGTGATCGATCACCAGCTCGACCGGCTGCAGCGGATTGACTTTGTTCGGATCACCGCCCAGCCGGACGATGCCGTCGCGCATCGCGGCGAGATCGACGACCGCCGGCACGCCAGTGAAGTCCTGGAGGAGGACGCGAGCGGGCGCGAACGAGATTTCCTTCTGGACCGTCGAGCTCAGGTCCCAGCGCGCAAGCGCTTCGACGTCGGCCGCCTTGACGAACCGCCCATCCTCATGCCGGAGCAGGTTTTCCAGCAGGATTTTCATCGAGTACGGCAGGCGCGCGACGCCGGAAAACCCGGCACGCTCGAGGGCCGGCAGGCTGTAGGTATGGACAGTGCGGCCGCCGAACGCGAGCGCAGTCCGCGTGCCGAAGCTATTGACGGTCGACATCCGGCGATCATACCAAACCGAAATTCCGGGCAATTTTGACAACGGCGTGTGCCGCAAAACGTGCAGAAAGTGCACGGACGCGCGCGCACAATGCCTAACCAAACGAGAATCGGGCCTGTCTGACTCAAATCCAGTGCACATATGGCACGTATCTGGTAACATCAGCTCGCAACGGAGGGCTCGGGCGATGACGTTGGCAACGGTGAGGCGCAAAGCGGAACGGATCCGGGAATTCTCAGCACTACCCTTCCTCCTGGTCGCCGCAGTCAGTCTCGCCGGCGCCCTGTTCCGCCCGCAGCCCCAGTCCGTTACCGGCGGTCCGATCAACGCGGGTGATGTCGCCTGGATGCTCACCGCCACGGGCCTCGTGCTGCTGATGACCCCCGGGCTGTCGTTCTTCTACGGCGGCATGGTCCGCACGAAGAACGTCGTCTCGACGATGATGCAGAGCTTCGTCGCAATGGCGGTGATCAGCATCCTGTGGATCGTCGTCGGGTTCAGCCTCGCGTTCGGCGACAGCATTCACGGGCTGATCGGCGATCCGCGGACGTTCTTCATGTTCAGTCGCGTCGGCGCATCGACGCATCCGGACCTGGCGCCGACGATCCCGCTGGTCGTGTTCGCGCTGTTCCAGCTGAAGTTCGCGATCATCACGCCGGCGCTGATCACCGGATCGTTCGCGGAGCGCGTGCGCTTCACGAGCTATCTGCTGTTCATGTGTCTGTTCAGTCTGTTCATCTACTCGCCGCTGGCGCACTGGACGTGGCATCCCGACGGCTTCCTGCACAAGCTCGGCGTTCTCGACTTCGCCGGCGGCACGGTCGTACACATGTCCGCGGGTCTGGCGGCGCTTGCGGGGGCGATTACACTCGGCCGCCGCAAAATGCATCAAGCCGGCGAGCCGCATACGCCGGCGAACATCCCGTTTGTGATGCTCGGCACGGGCATGTTGTGGTTTGGCTGGTTCGGCTTCAACGCCGGGTCGGCGCTGTCGGCATCGGGCCAGGCCGCGATGGCGTTCGCGACGACGAACACGGCCTCGGCCGCGGCGGCGCTCGCGTGGATCTTCTTCGACGGGATGCGCGGCAACAAACCGTCGGCGCTCGGCGCCTGCGTCGGCGCGGTCGTCGGCCTGGTCGCGATCACGCCGGCCGCCGGCTACGTCAGCATCGGCGAGAGCATCTTCATCGGCAGCTGCGCGAGCGTCGTCTCGAACCTGTGCGTGCACTGGAAGAACAACGCATCGACGCTCGACGACACGCTCGACGTCTTCCCGTGCCACGGCGTCGGCGGCATGGTCGGCATGCTGATGACCGGGCTGTTCGCGAAGGACGTCGGGCTCACCTCCGGCCACGGCTATACGTTCCTGCTCCACTGCGGCGCCCTGGTCTTCGTCGCGGCCTTCTCATTCTGCGGATCGTGGCTGCTTTACAAGGTCACCGATCTCATCATCCCGCTGCGCGTGTCCGACGAGCAGGAAGAAGTCGGCCTCGACATCAGCCAGCACGGCGAGGTGATGCAGGATCTGAGCGCGTTCTCACCCGCTGACACGCCCCTTGCAAAGATCGCCTGACGACTGGAAAGCCCCGCGGCGTGACGGGACGCCACGAAAGCACGAAGACACGAAGCTTTTTACCAAAGGAGTTTTCGTGCCTTCGTGTCTTCGTGGCGGCTCGACCCGCCGCTGATCGCGCGTTCGCTTCCGCTGTGGTGGTGACCGATGCCTGTCGAGTGGACTGCTGACGAGATCCGCCGCGTCGGACGTCTCGTTGTCGATCTGATCGCCGACCACCTGACAACGTTGCCTGACGAGCCCGCATTCCGGCCGTTCCCGTCGCATCTCGCCGAGCGGATGGACGCCACACCGGCGCCGGCCGAAGGCGTCGGTCCCGACGAAATCCTGCGCACGTTTGCCGAGACGATCGAGCCGTATCCATTCGGCAACGGCCATCCACGATTCTGGGGCTGGGTGAACTCGCCGCCCGCCGTCATGGGCATCTTCGCCGACGCGCTCGCCGCGGCGATGAATCCCAGCTGCGCCGGTGGCAATCACGCGGCGACTCACCTCGAGCGACAGGTGCTTCACTGGTTCCGCGATCTGCTCGGGTTCCCCGCCGGGTCGATGGGACTGCTCGTCAGCGGCGGATCGATGGCGACGATGACGGCGCTGGCCGTGGCGCGGCACGTCCACAGCGGCGTCGACGTGCGCCGCGACGGGCTGCAGGCCGCTGCGCAGCCGTTCGCGTTCTACATGACGCCGGAAGGCCACAGCTGCGCGCGCAAGGCGGTCGAACTGCTCGGATTCGGCAGCGCTTCGATTCGCACACTGCCGATTACCGGCAACTTCACGATGGACGTTGCGGCGCTCGACGCGGCGCTCGCCCGCGACTGCGACGCCGGCGTCCGTCCGATTGCGGTGATTGCGACCGCCGGGACGACGAACACCGGCGCGATCGACGATCTTGCCGCGATCGCCGAAGTCTGCCGCCGCCGCGGTGTGTGGCTCCACGTCGATGCAGCGTACGGCGGTCCCGCGATTCTCACCGACGAGTATCGCGACCGGATCGCCGCGGTCGCGCTCGCCGACAGCGTCGCGCTCGATCCGCACAAATGGCTGTTCGTTCCGGTGGAGGCCGGGCTGGTCTTCGTGAAGGACGGCGACGCCATGCGCTCGGCATTCAGCCTGGTGCCGCCCTACGTGCGCAGCGCCGGCAGCGCCGGCGAAGTGTACGGGCTGCCGTGGTTCAGCGAATACGGGTTCCAGCAGACACGGGGCTTTCGCGCACTGAAGGTGTGGATGGCGATGCAGCAGTTCGGCGTGGCGGGATACAAGGCCGCGCTCGAAGCGAATATCGCGCTGGCGGCCTACCTGGCCGAGCGCGTTGCCGGCGACCCGGCGTTCGACCTGATGGCGCCGCGCAGCCTCAGCGTCGTCTGCTTCCGCTACGTGAACCCGGCGCTTCACGGCGAGGAGCAGATCGTCGCGGCGAACCGGGCGATTCTCGAGCGGCTGCAGCTTGGCGGCGAGGCGTTCATCACCAGCACCGAGCTTGCCGGCCGCTTCGTCCTCCGCGCCTGCGTCGTCAATTATCGCAGCACGCGCGCCGACGTGGACCGGATGCTCGCCGCGGTGCGCGCGATCGGCGGCAGCATGTCCTTATCGACGTAACGCGACGGTTCGTTACCAGGATCGGTACGCGTCGCGCACGGCACGGCTGGCGTCGCGCATGGCGTCGCGCATCGCGCGGTGCGCCTCGCGCAGCGTGCGGCGATAGGACTCGCGTGCCGACTGCTCCGCCCGCCAGGTCGCGCGGAACGCCTCGCGCCGCGCGTCGCGCATCGCCTGCCTCGCCTCGCGCATCGTGTCCCGCATCTCGTGGCGCACGTGGTAGTCGCGCCAGTGCTCGTGCGCCAGGACGGTCCGCGACAACGTGACGACTGCGACGGCAGCCAGTGCGAAGATGACCAGTCGTTTCATGTGAAAGCTCCGACAACCGCAACCGACGTAGGGCCACGCTTTCAACGTGGCCGCGCATCCGCCCTGAAAGGGCGAACCTACGCCCGTTCAGCCGCGGACGAATGCCGGATTAGACGGACGCGACCCGTCATCGGGTTGCAAGAAAATCTCGGACGATCACGGCGATATCGCGGTGTTCGACGTCGGCGGCATAGTTCATCGCCCGCATGTCGGCGGCCGAAATCCGCCCGCTCAGCTGCTCCAGCGCGGCAGGCACCTCCGGCCGCCGCAGGACGACGTCCGCGCGCGCGACTGCGGCCGCGTCGTAGGGCGGAAAGTAGTGGCGCGTGTCGTCCAGCTGAACGAGGTCGAGCCCTTTGATCAGGCCTGCGGTCGCATCGCCCGCAATGAGATCCACCTGGCCAGCCGCCAGCGCCCTGTAGGTCAAGGTCAGATCCATCACCCGCGGCGGGCCGGGAAACTTCAGGCCATAGGCTCTCGCTAATCCCGTGTAGCCATCCGGCCGCTCGACGAACTCGTAGCCGAAGCCCGCCCGCCATCGCGGCGACTCGCGCGCTGCGTCATCTATCGTCCGCATCGAGAGAGCGCGCGCGTCGGTGCCGCGGACGAGAATCGCGAAGGTGTTGTTGAAGCCGAGCGGCGGCAGCAGAGTACGGCCGGTCCGGGCGTACAGATCGCGAACCGCGCTGAACACCTGCGAGGAATCGGTGGCGATCGGTTGATGGAACACCGCCGTCAGGGCGGTCCCCGTGTACTCGACGTAGACGTCGATGTCGCCGGTCAGCAGCGCGCGGTCGCAGATGAGCGTCCCGCCCAGATTGAGGCGGCGCTCGACGGCAATCCCGTTTCGCTCCATCTGCTGCGCGAGCAATTCCCCGAGCACGAGTTGCTCGGTGAAATTCTTCGAGCCGACGACGACCGCTCCGCGGCCGGCGCGGCGGGCGGAAACCACGCCAGACAGCAGCACCACGCCGGCGATCGCCGCGGCAACGGCGAGCGCCGCGCGGCGCGACCGCACGCGGCGCCGCGCCGACAGCTGCCGCTCGAGCCACCACAGGGCGCCGTCCACCGCGAGCGCAAGCAACGCCGCCGGCACCGCGCCGGCCAGAATCACCGTCGTGTCGACCATCGACAGGCCCCGATAAATGTATTCCCCCAGGCCGCCGGCGCCGATCGCCGCGGCGATCGTCGCCGAGCCGACGCCAACGACCGCCGCGACCCGGATGCCGGCAACGATCGACGGCAGCGCGAGCGGCAGCTCGACTTGCCGCAGCAGCTGCTTCGCGGTCATGCCCATCGCGACGCCGGCTTCACGGACCGCCGGATCGATGCCGCGCAGCCCCGCGATCGTCGTGCGGATGATCGGCAGCAACCCGTACAGAATCAACACCACCAGTGCGGCGCGGGCACCGACGCCGCCAACCAGCGGCACCGGCAGCAGAAAGCCGAACATCGCGAGGCTGGGAATAGTCTGCACGACGCCGGCAATCGCCATCGCCGGCGCGGCGAGCCGCGGCCGCTTCGCCGCAAAGACTCCCAGCGGCACGCCGATAGCGACCGCGCATGCGGTCGCGATCGCGACGAGCACGACGTGCTGCATCAGGAGCACGCCAAGCTCGGCGCGGTGGCCACTGACGAAGGCGATGAACGCGCCGAGGGATGCCGAGCTCTGCATCAGCGCGGCACCGCCGGCAGCGCGTCGAGCATCTGCCGCACGTGCGGGTCGCGTGATGCGGCGACCACCGCGGGCCGATCGTTCGCGATCAAGCGGCCCATCTCGAGCACGCCGACGCGATCGCCGAGCGCGAACGCTTCGCCCATGTCGTGCGTCACGATGATCACCGTCTTGCGAAGCCGCTCCTGGACGCGGCGGAACTCCCGGTGCAGCTCGACGCGGGTCAGCGGATCAAGAGCGCCGAACGGCTCGTCCATCAAGAGCACGGGCGGATCCGCGGCGAGCGCGCGCGCCACGCCAACGCGCTGGCGTTGACCGCCAGACAACTCGTCGGGCCACCGCGTCACAAATTGCTGCGGCGGCAGTCCGACGAGGTCGAGCAGCTCGTCAACGCGGGCTGTCACGCGCTCTGGCGGCCATCGCTCCAGCTGCGGCACGACCGCCACGTTGTCGCCGATGGTCATGTGTGGGAAGAGCCCGACTTCCTGCAGTACGTAACCGACGCGGCGACGAAGCTGAATCGGATCCCACGCACGGGTGTCGCGCCCTTCGACGATGACCGCGCCGCCGTCGGGCTCGATCAACCGGTTGATCAGCTTCAGGAGCGTTGATTTGCCCGCGCCGCTGCGGCCGACCAGGGCCAGCACCTCGCCCGCCTCGACGGTGAGCGAAAAGGCATCGAGCACTCGAGGACGTCCGGGCCGGGCGAACGACACCTCGCGGAATTCGATCGCCGGATCGGGCATCGTGCTTGCGACGGTACCACCGGAGGCGGAGCAGATGCCACAGAACAGTCAGGATTTGGTCCAGCGCGACAACCAGCAGATTCAGGACGACAACCAGACGTCGGGCGAGTCGGTCGTCGCCGGCCAGACGTCAGGCGACAACCAGCAGCCGATCAGCAACACCGACGCGCCGAACCAGGCTGCCAACAAGGAAAAGGCCGAAGGGTCGCGCGACCACGTGAACGCTGGCGACAGCAACGATGCCAGCGGCATTTCGAACCGCCCGCAAAGCGAGGATCGGCAGGAGAACCTGCCGCCGCGCGGGCAAGCGAAGGATGGCAGCCATGCGTAACGATGCGCGTCCGATTGGAGAGGACAACCCGCTCGGCGAGTCAGAGGATTCAAGGCCCAGCGACGCGCGCGAATCGGTGACCCATGATCGGCAGTCGCACGTCGTCAACGAAGGCGCCGCTGAAAACGCGAAGCGCGACGACGCCGAGATCGATCCGGTGATGCCAACCGGCGATTCGACGTTGAACACGAAGATTTAGACCAGGGAGCGCGAAGGCTTCAGCCGAGCGATCGCGACGGCGCGGTGATCGCTCGGCTAGAGCCTTCGCGCTCCATTGCGCGGGGTTCAGAACCTTACGAAGAACGACGCGGCGGCGGCGGGTGCGGTGTGGCGGTCGCCGTCGAACGACACCCCACCGTTCAGGATCACCGCGCGCACATCAGCGCGGATGCCGGTTGCCTTCAATCGATTCCCGGGGTGTGAACTCAACAGGTAGAGGACGCCGCCTCCCACCTGGAAATACGTGCCCGTCTCGACCAGCAGCCCGCGATCGTGCAACTGTCGCAGGTAGCCACCGCCACCGGTGACGAACGGGACGATTCGGCTGGGCCGGGGCAAGTACCACGTCGCGCCGCCGCCGATCATGTACTGCTGGAGCCGCTCGACCGCCGTGATCGACGGCGCATTCTCGACGTCGTTCGCGATGGTCACGCGCAGTTCAGGACGCGCAAACGTCGCGTCGGCTTCGACAACGAGCGTGCCGGCGACTCGAACGCCGACGCGCGCATCGAACGCCGCCGCACCGCCAACCTCGCTCGACGTGTTGAAGAGGCTGAACGAACCACCCGACGGCGTCGTTTCCGTGGCGCTGGCCGACCCGAACGTTCGGCTCCCGAGCCACACCGCCCCGGCCGAGATTTCGAGCCGCCCGAATTCGAGCACCCCCTGCGCGGCCGCGTCGCGACTGCCCGATGCGAGGAAGACGAGGGCGAGCAGCGCCATCGCGGCGCGTCGAACGGTCCGCCTCACTTCGCCACCACATTGATGGCGACCTCGCCGCTGTCCCCACCGCGCGGCACGATGACAATCCGATCGGAGAACGCCACGCGGAAATTGATGTCGACGGTTCGCGATCCGTCGAAGAAACTGTCGATCTCGGCGTCGTCCAGCGGCTCGACCCGAAGGATCCGGGGACCTGGCGGTATTGCGCCAATCGAGAACTGCCCTTGCGCGTTGAGCGTGAAACTGCCGATCACGGTTTGCGTGACCGGATCGAAGGCGATGACGTGCGCGCCGAAGATCGGCGCGCCGTCCTTCGTGACCCGCCCGGACAGGCTGCCGTAGACGCTCGTCGCATCGCCGGTCGGGTACAGGTCGGAAATGCCGGCGATGTCGTCCGCCTTCAGCGTGCGGCCGGCGATGCTGCCAACGGCGTAGGCAATCGGGAACATCACCGCTTCCGCTGCCGTCACCAGGCGTCCGCCGCCGGCACGAAGCTCGGTTTCGCCCAGCGCCGAATGGCCGAGTCCACTCAGGTGCCCGATCTCGTGCAGCGCGATGCTCTCGAGATCGAAGCGGTTGGCTTCGCCGCCTGGCGCAACGCTCCATGGAAACGCGGAGTTGAAGAAGATGTCCGATTCGACGAGCGCGCCCGTTGCGGCATCGACCACGAAACTCGTCGCGGCGAGCACGCGATCGAGGTCCGGCCGGTTCTGGAACCCGAGCGTCGTCAGCCCGTCGTCGCGGCCGGGGATTGCGGCGGTGAGGCCGCCGAACTGATAGGTGATCGAGGCAGTCGGGACCGCTTCCCAACTGCCGAACGCGCGGCCGATTGCGGCCTGGAAATCCGCGACGGACACGTTCGCCACGCCGGCGTTGGTGACCAGGTAACGCACTGCGGCCTGCGGCCACTTGAGCTTCACCTGGTTGCCGCCGGCCGTCACCCCGAACTCGAGATACGCAAACGCCGGCTGCGCCTGGATCGCGAGAACGGTCGCGATGGCGATTGCCCGCCCGAACCAGCGCCGCATCATCGCGCCGCTCCGGCGAGCGTACGAACCTGTTGCTCGAAGTCGGCGAGCGGAACGGGCCGGCGCGCCGGGTCGCCGCGCACGACGCGCACGGCTGCGGCGCCGGCAACCGCCGGCGGCGGTGACACGACCCACGAATCATCGGCGGCGCGTACGACGCGGAACACGCCCTGGTTGAAACCGACGATGTGCGGGACCGTCGGGCCATGCGCGCCGAGGAAGACGACGACGTGTTGATCGACGGCGAAGTCGGGCGCGCCGACGACGATCGTGCGGTAGCGGCCCAGTTCGCCGCCCGGCACGCGGAAGCGCACCATCGCGCCGAGGCTGCCTTTCAGGTAGTCCTCGACCTCGAGCGTCACGATCGTCTCGACCGTACCGCGATCCTCGGTCCATTGCGACTGCACGTCGGCGACGCGGCCGCGCGCGATCGCCACCGCATCGCGCGATAGTTCGCCGAGATCGGCCGGCACGATCGTCGTCGCATGTGCGGACGTCGCCGCCGCAAGAAGCATCAGATTCAGCACACAGATGACACGCATCATGTCCTCACAGATCCCGACTCTTTGACTACTCGGAGAATCGCCTCCGCGGCGCGGTGGCTGGCGCCGGGGCCACCCAGCCGCGCGCGAACCTTCGCCAGCCCGGAGCGAACCGACGCCGCCCGCGCCGGATCGGTCAGCATGGACACGGCCTCGGCCGCGACCGCCTCCGCAGTGAACGCGTCCTGCACCAGTTCGGGCACGATCCGTTCTCCGGCGATCAGGTTCACCATCCCAATCGCGTCGACTTTGACCAGGCGCCGCAGCAGACGATACGACAACGGCGACACGCGGTAGACGATCACCATTGGCGTATCGTGCAGCGCCGTCTGGACGGTCGCGGTCCCCGACGCGGTGAGCGCAACGTCGGCCGAGGCGAGCACCGTGTCGGCGTCACCCTCGACGATGGCCGTCCGCAGCGATCGGTTGCGGAGCCCGTCAAAGAGACGGTCGTCGAGATGGGGCGCGCGCGCGATTACGAACTGCGCCCGCGATACGGCGGCAGCGATACGTTCGGCCGCGGCCACCAGTTCGGGCAGGATTCGTGAGACCTCATTTGCCCGGCTCCCCGGCAGAATCGCGACCGTGGGCGCATCCGGCGACAGGCCGCGCGCCGACAGAAAGCCGCGGCGATCGCCGGCCGGCGTCGCGAGGTCGATGAGCGGGTGTCCGACGAATTCCACCGGCACGCCGCCCTCGCGGTAGATCGATTCCTCGAACGGAAAGATCACCAGCACGCGATCGGCAATCCGGCGAATCGTCTCGAGCCGCTTCGGCCGCCACGCCCAGATCTGCGGGCTGATGTAGTAGACGACCGGCACGCCGAGCCGCTTCACGAGCGGCGCCAGGCGGAAGTTGAAATCGGGAAAGTCGATCAGGACGAGCGCGTCGGGACGGTGCTGTTCCGCGTCGGCGACGAGGCGGCGGCGCGCTTCGAGCGACCGCGGCAGTTTGGCAATCGCTTCGGTGAGACCGGTGACGGCAAGGTCGCGATAGTCGTCGACGAGGCGGCCGCCGGCGGCGGCGAACTGCGGCCCGCCCAGGCCGGCGACGGCGATCGCCGGATCGAGCGCCCGCAGCTCGCGCGTCAGCGCGCCGGCGTACAGATCACCCGACGCTTCACCGCACGACAGCAGAAGACGAGCGCTCAAGACGCCGGGCGTTTGAACAGCGTGGGATCGATCGGCGTGTTGAATTTGACGTCGGTCACCTTGCGCTCGATCGACAACGGGCCGACTTTCTGCGTCGCCTGAAATGCGAACTGAATGCCGTCCACCGGGCGATAGTCCGAAAACTGCTCCTCGACGATCGGCCGGCCAGGCGCGTTCACGGTGAACAGGCGCTTGCGGATCATGCTCGTCTCCGGATCGATGTAGAGCACGATCGGATTCAAGTCCTTCGCCGAGAGCTCGAGCGCGTGGCTGATGTGCCCTTCCGGATCCTTCACGTCCGGCAGCAGCCGCGCCGCGACCGCGCCGTCCTTCGCCGCGAGCAGCAGTACGACGACGTCACGGCGGAGGCTCAACGCTGCATCGCGGGCGAGCGATTCCGGCGCGTCGTGCACGCCGCCGCGATCTTTCATCCACGCGTGCGCACCGTCGTAGCCCTGCACGTTGTCGGGCGCCTCGATGCGAAAGTGATCCGGATACTCGATGTAATTGGTGGTCTCGAACTGCTTCTCGCCGTCCGGCCTGTGGGTCGATTGCGTCTGTTTGGCGACGATCGATTTGAGAGTCCGCAGTTTGTCGAGACCGCCCTTGGCCGCAATCGCCTGGTCGACGAGCGCCATTGCCTTGACCTTCTCGTCAGCGGAAGGCTCTTCCGATGGACGGCTGGCGATCGGCGCCTGCTGATAAGCGCTGCGTGTTGGGGCTGGCGGCTGGGGGCTAGCTGCGTACGTGAAACTTGCGGCGTGTTTGAGGCTTGCGGCTTGAGGCTGACCGGCGGCGCGTGTCCCTGAGCGCTTGAAGTTTGCCGAGGTCAGATCGAGATCCGGGAGGTCCACCGTTTCGAACGCGCCGAACCCGACGGCGCCGAGCTGCGAGGCAAACGCCTTGGCGTTGCCGACCAGCACGACCGACAGCCGGTCCGGACGGAGATACAACTTCGCGACGCGCTGGATGTCGTCGGGCGTGACCGCGTTGACGCGCTCGCGGAAATTCTGCAGATCGTCGAGCGGCAGCCCGTAGAACAGCGAGTTCACCACCTGCATCGCGATCGCTTCCGGCGACTCGATCGTCAGCGGAAAGCTGCCGGTCATGTACGCCTTGGCGCCGTCGAGCTCGCGCGAGTTGACGCGCTCGCGCTGCAGGCGCCAGAACTCGTCGACGATCAGCCGCAGCACTTCGACGGTTGCCTCGGATCGGGTGTTGGTTTCCGCTTCGAAGTCGCCGCTCTCCTTGTGCGTGTCCATGTTCGCCTGCGCACCGTAGGTGAGGCCGCGCTCCGTGCGCAGCACCTGGTGCAGACGATTGCTGCCTTCGCCGCCGAGAATCCGGATCGCCAGGTTCACCGCCATGTAGTCCTGGTGCTTGCGCGCGATGCCGAGGTGGCCGACGCGGACCTCGGTCTGCACCGCGTCCGGCTTGTTGACGACGATGACGCGGCGCGTCGGATCGGGCGGATCGATGAAGGTCTGCGCCGGCAGGTCGCGCTTCTCCCAGTCGCCGAAGATCTTCTTCGCCATCGAGAACGCTTCCTCAGCGGTAACGTCGCCGACGATGGCGAGGATCGCGTTGTTCGGGGCGAAGTGGCGGGCGTGAAACGCCAGCAGATCCTCGCGCGTGATGCTGGCGAGCGTGGCCGGCGTGCCGTTCTCGGGCATTCCGTACGGGTGGAAGCCGTAAACGAGACGGTCGAACACCGAATCGGCGACATAGCCCGGATCCTCCGCGCTCACCTGCAGCCCCGAGAGCATCTGCTGCCGCTGCCGTTCGATCTCGGCCGGCGCGAAGCCGGGGTGCCGCGCCATGTCGGACAGCATTCGCATCCCGGTCTCGAAGCTGTCCTTCATCACGACCATGTTGCAGAGCGTGTGGTCGGTCCCCGCGCCGGCGCCCATTGCGGCGCCGATGAAGTCGACTGCGTCGTTCATCTCCTGCGACGACTTGGACGTCGTTCCCTGATCGAGGAGCGACGCCGCCAGGTGCGCGAGCCCGAGCTTGTCCTTCGGGTCGGCCGAGGTCCCGGCACGGACCAGCAGTCGCATCGACACCGCAGGCTGTTCGTGCTGCAGCACCGCGACGACCTGCAGGCCGTTCGACAGGGTTTGGATTTCGTACGGCGGAAACGTGATGTCGCGCGCCGGCGTCGGCTGCGGTGGCCGTTCCGACGGCCACGGCACCGTCTGCGCTGTCGCCGTGGCCGCGCAGAGAAGGCAGAGACCGCAGAGCCGAGCGCAGAGGCGAGTGCAGAGGACGCTGAGCCTGCGATGCCGCCTCACTGCGCACCTGCCTTGCCCGAGGGCATCAGCGTCAGCACGAGGCGGTTCTCGGGACGGAAATAGGTGCGGGCGACGCGCTGGACGTCGGCGACGGTGATGTTCTGGAAGATGTCGAACTCGCCGTCGGCGGTCTTGATGTCGTTGTGGATCACAACCGCGTGCGACAACTGACCGGCCTTCTGTTGATTCGACAGCCGGCCGAAGATGTAGTCGCGCGCGAACTGGTTCTTGGTCCGCTGCAGCTCGTGCTCGGTGATCGGTTCGGTCTTCAGCCGATCGAGCTCCTCGATGAGCGTGCTCGCCACTTCGTCGGTCGAGTGTCCGGGCTGCACGATCGCAACCGCGTAGAAGAGATTCGGATCCTCGATCAGGTTGGCGTTGCCGAAGGCCGCGACCGCGGATTGCTTCTCGTAGACGAGCTTTTTGTAGATCCGCGACGTCTGGCCGTCGGAGAGCACTTTGGCGGCGATGTGCAGCGGATAGGAATCGGGGTTGCCGTCGCGCGTCACGTGGTAGGCGACGACCACGGCCGGCAGCGGCCACGGCTCCTGGAGCGACACGCGCTTCTCTTTGGTCTGCGGCGGCTCCTGCGGAATGTCGCGCGGCACCGGCTTATCGGCCTTCGGCACGCGGCCGAGATAATTCGACACCATCTGCAGCGCCTGTACGGTGTCGAAGTCGCCGACCAGGACCAGGGTCGCGTTCGCGGGGACGTAGTAGGTGTGGTAGAAGTCGCGGACGTCGTCGACCGACGCGGCCTCGAGGTCCTGCATGCTGCCGATCGTCGCGTGCTTGTAGGGATGCACCGTAAACGCCTGGTCGTAGATGATTTCGTTCAGGCGGCCGTACGGCTGATTGTCGATCCGCATCCGCCGTTCTTCCTTGACCACCTCCCGTTCGTTCTCGAACGTGTCCTTGTCGATGCGCAGCGTCGCCATGCGGTCGGCTTCGAGCCAGAGCGTCAGCGGCAAATACCACGCGGGAACGGTTTCCCAGAACACCGTCTCGTCGTCGGTGGTGTAGGCGTTGCTCTGCCCGCCGATCGAGGCGAGCATCGACGTGTGGGCCTCGGGCTGCACGTTCTTCGAGCCCTTGAACATCAAATGCTCGAACAGGTGCGCGAAGCCAGTGCGCCCGGGCTTCTCGTTCTTGGAGCCGACGTGGTACGTCAGGTTGACGTGCACGATCGGCGTGGAGTGATCCTCCGACAGCACCACCGTGAGCCCGTTGGGCAGCGTCGTGATCTGGTATTGGAACTTCGGTGGTCGCGATGCGGCCGACGGACTTCCGCCCGTGGCAAGGACGACAGCGGCAGCAACGGCTGCCGCGCCGAGCAGTCGAAGGGACCTGACCATATGCTGTCGATTATCTACTGACTAGGCGCAGCCCGGCGAGTCCCCAATGCTGCGGCACGCGGTCCAACGGGTAGGCGTCCACGCGTCGTTCGTAGCCCAGATACAGTTCCAGGCCGCCGCCGTGTCCGCCGAGTCGCACGCCGCCGTCGACGAGGAAGCCGAACTGCGTCCCACGGCCGGCCACTGCTTCGTTGATGCCAAACAGTTGTGCACGTCCGTTCCCAAAAATGCCGACCCGCGGTGACACGGCATGCCGCACGACCGCGTTCAGCTCGCCGAGCCAGGTGTAATCGACGAACGAATGCTGGATCGCGTACCCGCCTCGGGCATCGATGTCGACAGTCGCAGCGTCGGTCTCGAATCGGTGGAGAACGCGTGCGCCGAGCTCATTCCAGGCCACGGCCTCGAGCTTCGGCCGGTCGCTCAAGTGGCGCGAGACGTGATGAAAAATCGCCGCGACCTCGCTGCTTGCGACCCGCCCGGACACGAATGCCTCGAGTGTGTAGTTCCCCTGGTTGGGATCGAAGGGACGGTACTCGCTGCCCTCGACGGCGTCGAAGTCGATCACCGCGCCGGCACGTGCAAACACCAGATCGATGACATCGAAGGATCCGCCGAAGTGGGTGTCCCACGAGAACCGCTCGTCGGCCCGTTCCGCCGGCGTGTCCTTCGGCGGCGACAACGACTCGACGCTCATGTGAAAGTCGAAGCGCGAAAAGAATTCCGGACCGGCGGGCGGCGGGACGTACAGCTCCTGCGGCTGTGCTGCGGCGCCGGCGGACAGAAAAAGGATGAGGCACGCGGCGCGGACCGCGTGCCTCGTCAACGATCCGTCCGCGATCGCTGCCATGCGGCGAGCTTCTCCTCGATCTCGGCGAGTCGTTGCTCGACCGCGTCGACGCGTTTGCGAAACGCCGGCAGGCGGCGGAACAGCATCGATGCCTTCCGCCACGCATTGTGCGGGATGGCCGGGTGGCCGGTGACGAACGCGCCGTCGTCGACCGACTGCAGCACGGCGCTCTTCGCGCCGATGATGGCGCCCTTGCCGACACGGACATGACCGGTGACGCCGGTCTGCCCGGCCATCATCACGTCGTCTTCAACCGTCGTGCTGCCGGCGATGCCGACCTGCGCGGCGAGCAGCACGCGACGGCCCACGGCGACGCCGTGCGCGACGTGGACCAGGTTGTCGATCTTGGTGCCGGCGCCGACGCGCGTCTCACCGACGGCCGGCCGATCGATCGTCGAGTTCGCGCCGATTTCGACGTCGTCTTCGATCACGACGTCGGCGATCTGCGGAATCTTCAGGTGCGTGCCGTCTTTCTGCCGCGCGAAGCCGAAGCCGTCGCTGCCCACGACCACGCCGTCGTGCAACGTCACCCGGTTGCCGACGACGACACGCTCGCGAATCGAGACCTGCGAGCGGATCACGCAGTCCTCGCCGATACGCGCCTCCGGGCCGATCGCGACGTTCGGGTAGATGATCGTGCGCGCGCCAACCATCGCGCGCGAGCCGATGGTGACAAACGGCCCGATCGATGCGTCGGGCGCCACCGACGCATCGGCGGCGACCAACGCATGCGGATCGATCCCGGGCCGCGGCGCCGCGGCCGGCGCGAACAGCGAGACGGCGCGGGCGAACGCCGAGTACGGGTCGTCGGTCCGCAGCACCGCGCATCCCGGCGCGACTGACCCGTTGGCGCCGCCGAGGATCACCGCCGACGCGCGCGTCGACGCCAGTTGCGGAAGATAGCGTGCGTTGGCGACGAAGGTGAGGTCTCCCGACTGCGCGTGCTGAATGCCGGCAACGCGAAGGATTTCGACGTCGCCGTCGCCGTCGAGACGGCAGTCGAGACGCCTGGCCACTTCATGCAGTTTCAGAGCGCTTATTATGCCTCCAAAGGGCTGCCCGAGGTCTCATTCGCGGCGTCAGAGCGTTAACGCAGAGGCCGCAAAGCTACGCGGAGACCGCAGAGCGCGTGCGCCGCACGCCGCCGCTTCGCGGCGGTCGCGGGCCGATGAACCGGCAGAAACACAACACCTACTGCAAAACACGTGTTGCGTTTCTGCCGGTTTCGTCTGCCCGCGGCATCGGCCGGCGTAGCCGGCCGACGTGCGGCGCGCACACTGCTGTCCGGCGGTATGGGCGTGGTCGGTACTGCGCCGGATCGCCACGCCCCGCGTGATCCTTGCGGTCTCTGCGCCTCTTTGCGGCCTTTGCGTTGAAGCTTTACTGCCGCGAAGGTGAACTACGCTGCCATCCGATCGAAGAACGCCGCGAGGCGCGGCAGGTTCAGATCGGTCGCGATCGCGTGCAGGCGCGGCGCGCGCGTGTCGCGCGGCAGATGCGCAAGTTGGCCGAGTTCGACGAGCGCGGGCTCGCTGCGCAGATGCCAGCGCGTCACCTGCAGCGCCTGTCGAGCGCCGCGCCACGAAAAGGAGTGACCGACGACGCGGAAGGCGAAGTAGTACGCGATCACGTTCGGACCAGGGACGATCATGAAGACCCCCGAGGCGACGAGCACGACGGCGTCGACGAACAACCACCGCAGGTGATGGGTTCGCGCGCGGTTGAGGATTCGGTCGCGAATCGCGGCGGCCTCGTCCGGACTGCGATCGGACGGGTGGACGAGCTCGGCGGTAGCAACGCCGCGCAGGGTCCAAAGCGTGCGCTGTTCAGCGATCGCGTCCGCCGTGCGGCCGACCACCGCGTCCCGGGCGCGGCTGAAGAACCCGGCGTCGGCCTCCGCGTGCCTCGCGGTGCGGACCGCCTCGCGCCACCGCATGTGCGCACTGTGCGCAAGGTTCCGCCAGAACCCGCTGCCCGGATCGCCGGCCTCGGGCTCGGCGTCAGCCGGCGGCTCCGAATACAGCTCGAACCGTTCGGACCCGACCGGCACGAGATAAATGGTCGCGTGATCCACTGCTTCGATTAGACGCTCGCCCTCCGGCAGCCGTTCGGCCATCGCGGCCCGCTGTTGCAATCGTCGTGCTAGGAGTCAGCGCGGTGGCTTCTTCACCTGCTCGAGCGGTCGCGCGCCTTCGATTGCCAGCATTGGCCGGCCGGCCCGTTCCCACGCCCCGACGATCACCGACGCCGTCGCGGTTACCGAATCGGCGAGCCGCTGTTCGAGAATTGGACGCACCCGCGCGAAAAATTTCTCGAAGTAGTCGTCGTCGTACACGTCCTTTCCCGCAACCGCCTCGGTGTCGGCCTGCAGGATGCGATCGACCAGGCTGTAGCTGGCGAGCAGGGTGTCGAACGCCGCATCGCGCGCGTTCAGGACCGGCTTCAGCGCGGTGGGCGTGATCGTCAGCCGCGATTCGTAGCGTTCGACGAGATCGCGCTCGAAGCGCGCGTGGATGCCGTTGTTGCCGGTCAATTGCCCGTCGAAATTGTTGGTCGCGTGGAACGGCTGATTGGCGTCCTGTATGTAGTGGCCGAGCACCGCCGTGTACAGGACGAGGTCGGTCGGACCGTAGGCGCTTCCCCGCTTGAAAGTCTCGAACGTGCGGCGCAGGTTCCCGAACATCTCGTTCGCGCGCCACGGCAGCATGCCGTTGCGCCGGACCGTGACAGTGCCGAATTTCTCGACGGCGGCGTCGAAGTCGCGCGGCAGATCCTTGAACGGATAGGCGCCATACTCCTTCGCGCCGAAGTCCATGAAGTGATGGGGATCGTCGTCCCACCCCGCGGTGCGCCAGACGTCCGGATCGACGGCGCGGACGACGAGCTCATCGCGATAGTGATCGAAGAACGGTTTCAGCTCGGGCGGCAGCAGCTCGATTGCCCGCCGCATGATCAGGCGGTGGCCGGCAAAGCCCCACGCGAAGGCAGCCGAGGGCGTCAGCGACGCGACGAGCAGCACGGCAGCAACCCGGAGCGCGTTTCGCATGCTGTTATATTAGCAGCCGGCTGCCGGCCCTTGGATAACCTCACTCACACGCTGTTCGGCGCGACGCTCGCGCGAACACCGCTCGCGCGCGCCGGTCGTGGAACGACAGCGGCGCTCATTCTCGCCTCGAACGCTCCCGATATCGACATCGTCGCGGCGGTCGGCGGCGGGTCGATCAAGTACCTGCAGTGGCATCGCGGGCCCACGCACGGCCCGCTCGGCGTCGTCACGCTTGCCGTCGTGACGGCGGCGGTGGTCTGGGCGGGCCGGCAATTCTACGATCGGCGGCGCGAAGTGCCGCCGCGCAGTGACACGCGCGCCGAGCCGCCGCTGCCCGACGCTTCCTTTGCGATGCTCGTCGCGGTGTCGCTCGTCGGCGTCGTCTTCCATATCCTGATGGACTTGCCGACGTCGTACGGCACGCGCGTGCTCAGCCCATTCAGCTGGCGGTGGTATGCCGTGGACTGGATGCCGATTGTCGACATCTACATGCTGATGGTGATGGTCGCGTCGCTGTTCGGCCGCTCGAACGAGGCGCAGCGGCGCACCAAGGCGGCGATCGTGCTCACGCTCGTGGCGGCCAACTACGGCTTGCGCGCGATGTCGCACTACCAGGCACTGGAGGTGGCGCCGCGCCTGTTCGGGCCGACGCTCCCGGAACTCTGCGACGCGCCGCCCGCCGAAGGATCGGCGCTGGAGTCGTGGCCGCGGCCGACGCCGCCGTCACCGCCGACGCCTGGCCGCCGCTGTCTCGTCGAGATCGCCGCGATGCCGTCGTTCGCGTCCCCGTTCCGCTGGCGGATCATCGCGCAGATGTCGAACGCCTACGAAATTCACGACATCGATCTGCTCGACAGCCAATTCCGCAGTCCCCAGGCCGACAGCGAGGCGCCGTGGCGGTTGACGCTGCGCTATCCGAACGTGTGGACGCCGGCGGTCGATCAAGCCGCGACGACGGCGCTCGGGCAAGCGTTCCTCGGCTTCTCGCGTTTCCCGGCGGCACGCACGGCGCTCGACGCGCACGGCGCCGCGACCGTTCGCTGGAGCGACATGCGCTTTGCCGGCGGCATCGCCGGCCTCGAGCAGCCCACGCGATCGGTGAATCCGTTCACGGCGATCATTCGCATCGACCCGGCAGGCCGCGTCGTCGAACAACGGATCGTGCGCTGACGCTTGTCGCTGTCTGGGCTTGGGCTAGGGGCTAGGGGCTTGGGGCTCGCGTGGGGGTTGAGGCTTATGGCTCGCGGAGCGTTCAGCAAGCCCCCAGCCCCCAGCCCCCCAGCCCCTAGCCCCGACTGTTCACTGCGCCGCGACGAACGAGACATTGATCTTCATGTGGACGTCGATCGGCGTGCAGTTCAGGAACGTGGTGCTGAACTCCCACTGCCGCACGGCCTCGATCGCCGCCGCGTCGAGTTCCGGATCGGCGCCGGTCACGACGCTGACATCGGTGACCGTGCCGTCGGTGCCGATGACCGCCTGGAGGAGAATGTCACCGCCAATCTTCGCCGCGCTCAGCCGCTCCGGATACTTTGGCTTGACGTCGACGACTTTCATCGGCTGCTTGATGTTGCCGCCGACTGGGCCGCCGCCGCCGTTCGCCGCGCACTGCTCGAGGATCTCGCGGCGCTTGTTCTGGGCGCGCTCACGATATTCGGCGCGCCGATCGAGATTCGGCGGTCCCGACGGCGAGGGGCCGCTGGTGACGCGGATCGTTTCCTGCAGAGAACCGACCTGCAGCTGAATGGTACGGTCGAGATCGCGTCCCGAGATTTGGATCGTGTCCTTCAGCGGCGCGAACCCGGGTTCGTTGGCGGCCATCGCGTAGTCGCCGTCGGGCAGCCCGACGAATTCGAAGTGGCCGTTCCTGTCGCTGCGCACTTCATACTTGGCGCCGGTCAACTTGTTGGTGAGCCCGACGGCGACGTTGGGCAGAACCGCGTTGGTCTGATCGGTGAGCGTCCCGGACAACGTCGAGAAACGCTGCGCCGCGAGTGACGCCAGCGAGACGGTGAGGCTGAGCAGCACCGCGGCCGTGACGACGCGGCCGGACCGAGACAACGGGCGGCGATTGAGACCGGCGTTCAGCATGGCAGCGATTCTCCCTTCAAGCGTGGACGGGCGAGCCATTGCGGGTGCAGGCAGCACGGTGAGCGTCCGCGCCAGCTCCACGAGATGCGAGGCGTAGTCGGTGGCGTCGACGCCGGCGGCGAGCACGGCATCGTCGCAGGCGTGTTCGCTTTCCCGCTGCAGGCGACGGCACGCCAGCCACACAATCGGATTGAACCAGTTCAGCGCGAGCACGGCATGCGCGAACATTTGCACGACCCAGTCGCCGCGGCGGATGTGCGCCAGCTCGTGGGTCAGCACCACGCGACGCCGCTCGGCGTCCCAGCCGCGCGCGACGAGCGGCAGCACGATCTTCGGCCGCGCGAAGCCCCACGTCACCAGCAGCGCCGGATCCGCGCTCTCGAGCAACGCCACGGGCCGACGCACGCGGGCGGCGCGCGCGAGCTCGTCGAGGAGGTCGAGCCAGCGCCGGTCGGCAACACGCGTCGCCGTTCGGCCAATCGCGCGCAAACGGACGAGCCCGACCACGAGCATCAACGCGCTCAACACGACGCCGCCCACCCAGACGAACACCGGCAAACGCGACACGAGGGAGGATGGCCGTGACGCGCGCGCGGCCGCCGCGGTTTCCGCCACCGCCGCGTCCTGCGGCATGATCGTGATGGCGACGACGGGCGCGGCGTGAACGTCGGCGCGCGGCAGCGGCGCCGAGGCGGCGACCGGGATGTGCCAGGACGGGACGACGAGCGCGAGCAGCGGAAGCGCGGCGACGCAGACGACGCCGACGGTGAGAATCCAGTGGCGGACCGCCGCCGATTGATGTCGCAGCAGCGCAGCAAGCGCCAGCGCCGTGCCGGCGAGGAGCGCCGCCTTCAGCGCGAACTCGAGGGTGAAGATCATCGGCCGCCTCCTTTTCGTGCCCTGGCGACAATGGTGGCGATGCGATCGAGTTCGGCGTCGGACAACCGCGACGCGTCGCCACCGAGCAGCGCGGCGACCACCTTCTCGGTCGACCCTTCGAAGAACGTGTCGACCAGATGACGCAGCGCCGAGCGCCGCGCCGCGTGGCGAGCGACGGCCGGCAGATAGACGTAGCGGAGGCCTTCCTCCTCGTGGCGCACGTGCCCCTTCGATTCGAGCACGCGCAACTGCGTGCGGACCGTCGAGTAACTCGGATCGCCCGGCAGATCGGCCATCACCTCGTTCGCCGTCGCGCGGCCGCGGCGATAGAGGATGTCCATGATCTGGCGCTCGCGGCGCGACCACGCCGGCTGGCTCGGTCTCGTCATGTTAGAAACATAACACACATGCTAAAAAAATAACATATGAAATCCGGAGAGGCCCGATGCCCCGTTTAGGGGCGCACATGTCGGTCGCCGGCGGCCTGCCGCGGGCGGTCGAGCGCGCCGTCGTGCATCGCTGCCAGGCGCTGCAGATTTTTGCGAAGAATGCGAGCCAGTGGCGCGGCCGACCGCTGCCGCCGGAGGAAATCCGCGAGTTCCGGGCACGCGTCAACGCATCCGGCATCACACCGGTCGTCTCGCATGGCAGCTATCTCATCAACCTCGCGTCACGCGACCTCACGCTGCGCCGTCAGTCGATCGAGGCGATGGGCGACGAGCTCGATCGCGCCGAGGCGCTCGGCCTGCTCGGCGTCGTGCTGCATCCGGGCTGCTACACCGGGGGGGATGCCGCCGGAGGCCTCGCGCTGATCGCCGAGGCGCTCGTCGAGCTGCTCCGGGCGCGGCGACGGGGCAGGACAATGGTCCTGCTCGAGCACACCGCCGGCCAGGGGACGTCGCTCGGCGCCAGCTTCGGAGAACTTGCGGCGATCATCGACGCGATGGACGGCCACGCGCGCGTCGGCGTGTGCCTCGACACCTGTCATCTGCTCGCCTCCGGCTACGACATCTGCTCACCCGAAGGTTATGCGGCGACGTTCAGGCAGTTCGGCCGGCTGGTCGGGTTCGATCGGTTGAAAGTGTTTCACTTCAACGATTCGAAGAAGCCGCTTGGCAGTCGCGTCGACCGCCACGAGCACATCGGCGACGGTTTCCTCGGCCTCGAACCCTTCCGCCGCATCGTCAACGATCGCCGGTTCCGCGGTCTGCCGATGCTGCTCGAGACGCCGAAGGCGGAGGGGAAAGCGAAGGGCCTGATCGCGATCGATCCGATGGATGAGAAGAACCTGAATACGCTGCGCGCACTCGTGGGTCGGGCGGGTCGGGCAGGTCAGGCGCGTCGGGCAGGTCGGACGGCCACGTAATCCGCGGCTTTGATCGCTGCGTCGCACCTGTGAACGAGATCGGGTTTACCGGAGCGACCAAATAGAGTGGCCGTTCGAGCCGCCTGACGCGCCTGACCCGCCTGACCTCCCAGACCCGTCCGACCTACCCGGCCTCGCCGAATACTTCGGCCTCGAAGCGGTAGATCGCTGCACCGCGCTGCCAGGCGTCGCGGGGCAGGCCCGCCTTGTGGCAGGTGTGCGCGAGGAAGGTCTCGGCGTCCCAGTTCCACTCGGTTGCCACCTGCGGCAATAGCAGCCCGCGCTGCCATCCCTGTTCCACGACGAGACCGTGACGGCCGACGACGATGTCGGCGGGCCCGTGAATCTGCTCCAACGGACCGAGGAGCGAGATCTCGATGTCGATCCGTTGCAGTTCGTCGGCGGTGATCGGCGGAAAGCGCGGGTCGGTCGACGCCGCGGCGACGGCGCAGCGCGGCACCACCTTGCCGAGCGGCTCGTTCGGTTCGATGTGGCCGATGCAGCCGCGCAATTCGCCGTCCTTCTGCAGGGTGACGAACGCGCCACCCGGCTCGGTGAGCACGGGGCTGTCCGACGCGACATGCGCCGGCGCGGCGCCGACGTAGGCCTGAATCGCTTCGCGCGCGAGCGTCAACAACAGCTGGCGATCGTGCTCGCTGGTCATCGTGTGAAGGTCCCCAGCGCCGCGGCGGCGTAGCCGACGACCGCCGACTTGTCGCCGGA
>Ga0075425_100000658_pt1 | contig 32861 bp, 25 predicted proteins | sample SoiMethybrSBSTD4_FD_75300 | JGI IMG/M metagenome (GOLD analysis project Ga0075425, IMG submission 75300) | Bulk soil microbial communities from a Populus tree surrounding site in Tennessee, USA - Soil MetaG P. TD hybrid SBSTD4 | ecosystem: Environmental > Terrestrial > Soil > Tree plantation... | reverse complement strand
GGCAACAAGCCTTGCCTGCGCGCCCGCCAGGCCACACACTGAGCCGTCATAGCACTTCGGAGGGGATACCGTGGTCACCCTTATGAGTTGGCGTTGCATTGTGCTTGCCGGCCTCATTGCCGCGGCCTTCACAGGTAGCAGCACGGTTGATGCTCAGGAAAAAACCCTCAAAGTCGTCATGCACTCCGACCTGAAGGCCCTCGACCCCGTCTGGAGCGGCGCCTACATCGTTCGCAACCACGGCTATCTCGTCTATGACACGCTGTTCGCCCTAGATGCAAACTTTCACGTCCAACCGCAAATGGCCGAGACCTGGCGCCAAAGCGACGACGGCCTTGTCACCACCATCACGCTGCGGCCAGGTCTCTTTTGGCATGATGGCACTCCCGTGACGGCGCAAGACTGCGTCGCCTCGCTGCTGCGCTGGCAGGTGCGCGACTCCATGGGCCAGAAACTTGCCGATTTTCTCAAGGAATATCGCGTCATCGACGAGCGCACTTTTGCGATCGTGCTGAAGGAGAGGTTCGGCCCGTTGCTCGAGGCCATCGGCAAGCCAAGCGTCGTCGTGCCGTTCATGATGCCAAAGCGGGTGGCCGAGACCGATCCCTTCCAGCAAATCAGCGACTACACGGGCTCGGGGCCATTCATCCTGCTGAAAGACGAATGGAAGCCAGGGGTCAGGATAGTCTATGTCCGAAACCCCAGCTACCAACCCCGCGCCGAGCCACCGTCGGGGCTCGCTGGCGGCAAGCTAGCGCAGCTTGACCGCATCGAGTGGACGTGGATCCCCGACCCGCAGACGCAGGTCAACGCGCTGCTGAGCGGCGAGATCGATATGATCGAGAGTGTCGCCAACGACCTTCTGCCGCTGCTTGAGAAGGACAAGGGTGTCCGTCTCATCAAGGGCACGTCGCCCAATCAGTACGTCTTCCGCATGAATTGGTTGCACCCGCCCTTCAACAACGCCAAGGTGCGCCAGGCGGCCTTCATGGCGCTGCGGCAGCAGGATTTCCTGGAGGCGGTGGTTGGCAATCCGAAGTATTGGCGCACCTGCAAGGCCTTGTTCACGTGCGGCTCCCCGCTCGCAACGGACGCCGGGATGGATGGCCTGCTTGAGGGCAACGCCGAGAAGGCGCGGCAAATGCTGCGCGAGGCCGGCTACGACGGCGCGCCAATCGTCTTGCTGCAATCATCCGACGTGGCTGTACTCACCAACTTAGCGCCGGTGGCCAAGGGATTGCTCGAACGCGCTGGCTTTAAGGTCGACATGCAGACCATGGATTGGCAAAGCATGGTCAACCGAGTGACCAGCAAAAAGGGCCCGCCGTCCGAAGGCGGCTGGAACGCCTTCGCAACCAGCTGGGTCCAGTCGGACATCCTTGATCCGCTCATGACGCCATATCTGGCTGCCACCTGCGACAAGGCGCGCGCCGGTTGGCCGTGCGACGAAAGCATGGAGGCGCTGCGCGCCGCCTATGCGCGCACAGTCAGCCTTGCCGAGAAGCGGCAGATTGCCGAACGGGCGCAGGTGCTCAACACCACCGTGGTGACGCACATCCCTCTGGGCGAGTGGTATGGTGTGACCGCGGTGCGCAGCAATGTTGAGACGCTACCGGCGCCACCGCCAGTGACGGTGTTCTGGGGATTGAACAAGAGGTAAGCCGCGAGGCCGGCATGCCGCAAAGCGCCGCAGGCAGGTGCTCATGTAGAGCTCCCACCCGCGAAATTGTGTCGGCTGCGTACTACGTCGCTTTAGGCGTCCTCGAGTTCCTCAACCCACATCTCGAATTGCTCAGGGTCAGCCCCTTGTAAGAACTTGACCATATCGGCTGCAAGCGTGGCGCTGGGCTTCCAGACGCCGCTCGTCTGTTCCGCAAGCATCATTTCACTATCATCTGGTCTGCCGAGCATCAGTTTCATAGTCGCCCTCCAAGTCAGATTGCTTCCTTCAACTCTTTCGCGGCACGGAAAGCTACTTTCTTGCTCGCCTTAATCTTGATGGCTTCACCGGTAGCGGGATTGCGACCCATGCGTGCGGGTCGCTTGCGGACCTGCAGGATGCCAAGGCCATTCATGCGGATGCGTCGGCCCCTCTTCAGGTGCCCTGCAATCGCATCGACCATGCCCGTGAGCATGTCGGCGGTCTTGGTTTTGGGGAGCCCGTGGTTGTCGGCCAGGTCGGCCGCGAGGTGGCGCAGCGTAACAGTCTCTTTTTTCCCAGGTGGAGCGGCTTTCTGCATGACTTCTTTCCTAGATGTGCGCTTCCGTTTTGGCCCCCGCCTCCTATTCGAGTTGGTCTGATTTGCCTAGGGCGGGCCTACGAAGGGGTGTGGAAAACGCCCTGCGGGAAGGCTATCCGGGCGCACCACCAATCTGGGACGTACGTGAGATTGAGCGCCATGGCCTATGACGCGGCAACGGTCGCACAGGCCAAGCTTGCGCGAAGACTCACACCGGCGCAGATGGAAGGCGCAGGAATGCGCGGCTTTGTGCAAATAGCGCCACAGCGATAACGCACCGAACCGGCGCTTCCATGAAGCATCGGCAAGAACGAGCGGCCCAAAGGCCGTGCCACATGCTCGCACTGCCGAAGGTGGCTGGCGTTGCTGCCAGGCCGTGCGCTCGGAGTGCGCAGCTCCATGGATGGCTTCCGAAGAGCTATTGCGCCCTGAGCAACCCGCAAACCCTCCTCGGCAAACCGGCGCGTCAGGCAAAGTTCAACTGACGTTCGGCATTGGCATCGAACAGCAGCGAGATCTGCAGGTCCCCGCGCCTGCGCAATACCTGCACCGAGACCGCATTGCCCTCCTGAGACATGGCGAAGTCAATGCTTGCTTCGGCAAGCGTCAGATTGCGGACGATGACCCGCCCAGCCGACAGCGGCAGCGACGGATTGACCAACACGACCCTACGCGCGGCGAGATCGAACTGAATCCCAAGCATCGTCTGCAGCATCGAGAACGGCGCACCGGCTGCCCAAGCCTGGGGCGAGCAGGCCGCCGGATAGAGCGTGGGTCCGCGCCCCGGCCTGCGCCGGAACCCGCAGTAGAGCTCCGGGATACGACGGTGCGGCATATACGTTGTCGCCCGCACCAGTGCATCAAAGATGTGATGGATGCCCCTCCTGTGGCCGTATCTGGCTAGACCCTGCACGATGACGGCGTTGTCATGCGGCCAGATCGACCCATTATGGTAAGACATGGGATTGTAGCGCGCCTCGCTCGAAGCCACGGTGCGAACGCCCCAGCCTGAAAAAAAGCGTGTGTGCATGAGGCTCTCGGCGACGCGGTGAGCCCGGTCGGGATCGGCCAGACCCATTGCGAGGACGTGGCCTGCATTGCTGGTGCGCACCTTGCATTGCCGCTTGTTTCCGTCGAGTGCCAGCACGTAGGTGCCGATCTCCTCGCACCAGAAGGCACCTTCAAAGCGCACCCTCAACTCTTCCGCCTGCCGCTGCAACAGCGCGGCGCGCTCAACGAACCCAAGTTTGTGCGCGCACTCCGCGGCGAGACGCTTGGCCGCGAACACGTACGCCTGCACCTCGGCCGGGGCAATCGGTCCCTCGGCCAAGCGACCGTCGGCGTGAAAGACGGAATCGTGGGAGTCCTTCCAGGCCTGGTTCGCCAACCCCGTTGCCGCGGCGCGAGCATACTCCACGAAGCCGTCCCCATCGAGGTCGCCATGCGCGTCGATCCACATCAACGCGCGTTCGATCGTCGGCCATAGCTCGGAGATGAGGGCGTAGTCACCGGTGCGGCGCGCGTAAAGTCCCGCCAGCATCACATAGAGCGGCGTGGCATCGATGCTGCCATAATAGAGGCCGAAGGGTATTTCTCCCAATGCTGCCATTTCACCGCCGCGCATCTCATGCAAGATCTTGCCGGGGCCGGCATCACGATCCGCGTCTGTGGTGGCAGCCTGCAGGCGCCCCAAACGGCGCAATACGCCCGCCGCGGTACGCGGGTCCATCCACAAGGTCTGCAGCGCCGTGATGAGACCGTCGCGGCCGAACGTTGTCGAATACCAGGGGATGCCTGCGTAGGGATAGGGGCCGTCCTCCGTCTCTGTCATCAGCATGCGCAAATCCGCCATCGCTCGGCAGAGGATCTCGTTCAGCACATCATTGGAGGTCTCCACCGCCGCCACCGAGCGCGTTGCCTGTCTGCGCTCGCGATGCAACGCTGCCAGGCCCTCGAAGAAGAACTGGGTCGAGCGCGGCAGCAGGCCGCGACTAGAGACCGTGATAAAGATCGTGCGCTTGGCAGCGGGCGCAAGCCGCACTGAGTAGGTAGCGGTGCCCTCCATCTGCATGGTGGGCGCCGGCTCGAAGCTGACCGCGGTCTCGCGCAGCCCCTCGTCGAGCCCACGGTAGGAGAGTACGACGCCGCCACCGCCCAGCGTGCGGCTCGAGGCTCGGCCGCGATGCTTGCGGCGAATGCCGCGCACCTCGAAGATGTCGGCGAAGTCGCTGGCGAAGGCGAGCGACAGCGTCAACTCAATCTCCTGCGCACTATGATTGGCAAGGGCGATCCGCTCGCGCAAGGACCCGTCGTTCAAATAGATCGTCCGCCCGATGTGCATCGTATCCTTGAGAAGGACGATGCGGTCGCCGGCGTAAATGTCGGCATTGGTCAGATCGACATAGAAGCTCAGATTGTCGTCCCTGATGGCGGATCCCAGCAGGAGGGGCGATTGGCCGTTAATCAACAGCTCCAAGCGGGAGAGGAAGCGTGTGTCGCGGTCGAAGAGGCCATCGGGCGTGCCGGCTGTGGTGCCGATGTCGCCGTGGCTGTCAAACACCGCAAACGTGTCGTTGTGCTTGAGCGTCAACCGCGGGCGCGAGGTGCCCCCCGTCGCCGGAATGTAGAACGGGGCCTCGCCTTGCCCTGCCGCCGGGTTCTCACGTCTGTTTCCGGAGAATTTCAGGAGCGCCCCTTCCGGCCGAGCTTGCCGCCGCCCGATGGTCGTTGGGCGGCGGTGTCAGTCCTTTACACGCAGATTGACGCGGGCGCAAACCCAGCTCGCTTTAGCGCGGCTCGCTTCACCCAGTGAGCCGCTCACCATGGCCATTGCCGCTGGTTGCGCGGCCGCTTGCAGGCATGCCCGCCTTCCGCCCTTTGGGAGCTCCGATCAAGCTCTTATAGACGTCGACATAGTCCCGCGCCATGCGCGCCACCGTGAACCGCTGTTCGAAGCGCCGGCGCACTTGGGCTCGATCGAGAGCGAGCACACTCTGGACCCGAGAACTGGCCTCGTCCATGGTGTGGACGATTGCCCCGGTGACGCCTTCGTCGATCACCTCCGGTACCGCCCCGTGACCAAATGCCAGCACCGGCGTGCCGCAGGCCATTGCCTCGATCATCGAAAGGCCGAAAGGCTCCGGCCAATCGATTGGGAACAGCAATGCGCGGGCTTGACCCAAGAACGCGTTCTTGTGGCGATCATCGATCTCGCCGATGAATTCGACACCCGGCTGCCGCAGCAGCGCTTTGATCTCCGCATGGAAGTAGGCCTCATCCACACGATCGACCTTGGCGGCGATTTTCAGTGGCAATCCTGCCGCACGGGCGATAGCGATGGCGCGATCGACCCGCTTCTCCGGCGAAATGCGGCCCAGGAACGCGAGGTAACCCCCGCGCGGCTCGCGCGACAACGTCAGGTCTCGAGGCACACCATGGTAGACGGTGGCCACGAAATTCGCGTCGGCCACCGGGTTGCGCTGGGCATTTGAGATCGACACCAGCGGCATATCGGGGAAGGCGCGATAGAGATTGTGAAGATCGGGCAAGTCCTGGCGCCCGTGCAGCGTGGTCACGGTCCGATGCGCGATGTCGCGGAACACGGGAAAGTGGAACTGATCGATGTGAAAGTGCAAGATGTCGAACTCGAACGCCATGCTGCGCACTTTATCGAGCATGATCATGTAGTAGGGAATGACGTCCTTCACCGTCGCGCTCAAGCGCAACGGCTCCTCACAGCACCGCACGAGCTTGGCGGCGGTGATCGATTGGCCGCTGGCAAATAAGGTCACATCGTGCCCTTGCGCCACCAATTCTTCGGTGAGGTAGGAAGCGACCCTTTCGGAACCCCCATAGAGCCGAGGCGGGACGCTCTCCATTAAGGGAGCAATCTGGGCGATCTTCATTCCGGTTTCCTTTTTTTGCTGATGCACTCATGGTCATGCCGCCTGTGATCGCGTGATGGCCAGGCGGCTCATCTCCGCTTCCATCAGTCGACGGTAGGCGCCGCCCCGGCCTAGCAGCGCTTCTGGTGAGCCATCCTGCACGAGGCGGCCCTTCTCCAGGACAAGAATGCGGTCGAAATTGCGCACAGTTGACAAGCGATGCGCGATGGCTAGCACCGTGCGGCCGTGCATCAGACGGCCCAGCGCTTCGCGGATTAGCTCCTCTGAATCGCCGTCAAGCGACGAAGTCGCCTCGTCGAGCAGCAGCAGGGGTGCGTCCTTCAGGAAGGCGCGCGCAATGGCAATCCGCTGCCGCTGCCCTCCCGACAGGCGCACGCCACGGTCGCCCACAACGGTGTCTAGACCCTGTGGCAGCTCAGCGATGAATTCACCGCAATGCGCCAGTCGCGCGGCCTGCCACACCTCGTCGTCGCTCGCCTCCGGGCGAGCGTAGCGGACGTTCTCGATCAGCGAGCGATGGAACAAGGAGATGTCCTGCGGTACCACCCCGATGGCCTCGCGCAAGCTCTGTTGCGTCACGTGCGTAATGTCTTGTCCGTCAATCAAGATCCGCCCCGATTGGATGTCATAGAAGCGCTGCACGAGGGCAAAGAGCGTGGATTTGCCTCCGCCGGAGGGACCAACCAGGCCGACGCGCTGCCCCGCTTGGATGCTAAGATCAAGGCCCGCGAAAATGGTCGGACAGTCCGGATAGGCGAACGTCACGCTCTCGAACGTGACGTTGGCGCCTCTGCGCGCAAGCGCCGGAGCCCCCGGGCGGTCGGACATCTGATGCGGAACGAGCAGCGTCGAGAGCGCTTCCGAGAACCGCGCCATGTGCTGCGTGACGTCGACCAAAGCGACAGCCAGGTCGCGCGTCGCGTGCAGCACGGAGCAGCCGAGGGTGCACACGAGTATCACGTCACCCGTCGTGGCCGCGTTGTGCTGCCATAGAACGATGGCCCACGCCAACAGCACCATCGTCAGCGTGATGGTTATGAGAGCGTGCATGATGCGGATGCGTTCGAGGTAGAAGAGGCTCTGTCGGCGCGCCACCATCTCCTGCTCGACCTTGTCGTCGAAGCGGCGGTGTTCGCGCAAGAGCCCACCGAACGCCTTGACGATCATCATGTTACCGATGACATCGGCGATCTCTCCATCGACGGCAGCAGCACGACTGGCGAATTCGTGATGCAGCGGTTTGCCGGCGGCGGCGCGGCGAAACAGCACCACGACGATGATCCCCGCCACCAGCATCAGGCTTGCGGCCATCGCGCCGCTCACCGTGATGAGCAGCACCACGGCGCAGGCCGTCGCTATGCAGGGCGGAAGCACGTTCCAAGCCAGCATGTTCTCGATGGTGAACAGCGCGTTGGACGTCGCCGTGATCCGGCTCGTCAACGTGCCCGGCGACCGATTGGTAAAGTAGCTCGGCGCATGGCCGGTCAGATGCCGAAAGAGATCCCTGCGGACGTCGCCCGTCACGGCCACAAAGGTGGAATGGCCGATCCAGCCTGCCAGGCGCCACAAGAGGTTGTCCGCTGCGATCACGGCAACGAGGATGCCGAAGGCAAGCCACACGCCCGAAGCGCCGCGTGAGGACTGCGACAGAGTGTCGACCAAGAACTTTACGCCATACTGCGTGACGACGGCACACAGCACAGCCAGCGCGACCGATGTTAGGATGACAGCGTGAGCAGTGCGATGGCGTCGCACATAACGCGCAAAGAAGGCGACCGGCCTGCTCGCGTACGCACAAAGACTCTCGTGCACGCAGGGGCTCCCCGTGAACCTTCGCTCGCGCCAGCGAGCCATCATGCGCACACAACGCTGGTATTGCGCTAAAGTTTCAGCATTTATTGCCATGCCCAAGCTTGAGGCAGGGCTGACCAAACCTTTCGCCACACACAAGGCCGCCCCGCAACCGCCCCGCTCCCGGTCAATCCCCGTTGCTGGGCCGCGTTTCCGGCATCATGACAATGACCAGGACGAGAGCCAGCACACCCATGCCGGCGAGGCCCCAAAACGCGCTGGTGATGCCGAACCGGTCTGCCAAGTAGCCCGCCCCGAAAGTGCTCAAGGTCGCGCCGATCCCGGTCGCACTGCCGACGATCCCCTGGGCCAAATTGAACCGCCCCGTGCCGCGCGCGATATCCGCCAAAGCGAGCGGAACGAGAACGCCCATCACCGCGCCGGAGATGCCATCGAGCGTCTGCACCGCCACTACCATGTAGGGGTCATTGGTCAGAGCCAACAGTCCGCCCCGCAGGGGCAGGGTGGCAAAGCCGATCAGGAGCATGGGACGGCGACCCCAAGATTGCGCCAGCTGCCCCACCGCAGGCGAAATGGCGGCGACGATAGCCTGTGGGGCAATGATGCAGGCGGCCACCAGCACTGTCGCCCACCGGCCCGTTCGCGCGGTCACATCGCTCCCCACCAGCGGCAGCATGGCTGCGTTCGCCAGATGGAAAAGCAGCACGCACGCGACCAGCACGATGAGCCCGGGTCTGCGGAAGAAGCGAACCAGCGATGCAGCCCGCTGGTTCGTCTCGGTGGCATCGAGGCCGCCGTCTGCCCGAATGGGATCGACGTCGCGCTCGCGGATCATTCGCAGCGCCAGCAAGGCGGGCAGAACCAGGATGGCTGTCACGAAAAATACCGCCTGTGCTGACACGAAGTAGCCGCACGCGCCCATCACCGCGGCCGCAAGCCCGTTGCCCGCGGCCGAAAAGCGCGCGTTGCGACCGAGACGAGGACCAACCGCGGCGTGCCCGACCAGCCCGAGCGTGATGGCGGCGACAGCCGGCCCCAGAACCGAGCTCGCGGCAACGTGCAGCAGTTTGGCCGCCGCGATGGTTGCAAACACCGGGGTCAGAGCTATCAGAAGCGCGCTGACGCCTATACCCACGACGGCAAACGCAGCCACCCGGCGCTTGGACTGCACTCGGTCAACCAGCCAGCCGCCCGGGACCTGGCCGATGAGGCTCGCCAGGCTGCCGATCGACAGCACCAGACCGATATCGACCTGAGTCCACTTCTGGGTGGTCAAATAGACCGACAGAAACGGGCCAAAGCCCGTCTGGATGTCGGCAACGAAAAACGCGAGCCAGTCGAGCCCACGCTTGCTGGACCGTGAAGGAACCTCGGCCGGGCCCTCAGCACTCTGCGCCTTCCAATCCGGCAACCGCACCTCCCGCCGGCGCTGCTGGTCGATGTCACCTGGGCGAAGGTTGCGGCGATCGTTGCCTTCTAGTCGGACGTGCGGACTATCATCGGCTGTTCATTGGCCTTGTATTCGGGGGCCAGGCGCAGTTGATCGCGGCTCAAATCCACAATCACAATGGTACGCTTGCCATCGTTCTCGAAGCTGATCGCCGACCAGTCCACGGCAATTTTGCGCGTGCCAATCCCTAGGAAGCCGCCAAACTCGATAACGGCCGCCTGCACGCGGCTTTGGCGGTCGGCCAGGATGTCCACGATTCTGCCCACATCCTCCTCGACGCGGGTGCGGACCTCCCTTCCCAAAACACTGTCCAGCCGACCTTGACTGAGGACCGAGGTCAGACCTGGGACATCGCCGTCAGTAGGCCCCGACCCGCCCGGCGCCTGCCCGGAGCCCGGCGAAGCGACGATTTGAGCCAGCACCACGACTGCCGCCGGCAACACGAAACGCTGCCTCAATGTGCGCATGCTGGACCCCGAGGTGAGCAAGCCCCACAAGAGAAGTCGCCACCCCCTCGTCTGGTTCCAATGAGCGTGTGCAGCCTGCCGCGGGAGCCATGGCGATGCCGGGGCGCTGGGGGGCCTGCGACGCAAGGTCCGATGTCGGACGCCGTACGCGGTCGATCCTGTCCCTTTGACCTAGGATTTCTGGGTTCGCAAGGGCTGCGAGACCATCGGCCCCAGTACGGGGGGATGAAGCCGGGCCCTCGCCCAAGGGAGCCGCGGTCGGGCAACCGGCGATGGGGAGCTTTACCAGTCATCCCGACCGACCGCGATGGGATCGCTCGGCAAGCGGCTCGGGCGCGCGCGCCTCATGCCAGGCACCCACCCCGAAGGCTGATGTATCAGGCCAGTATCAGGGCACCTGCGCGATGGGTTTTGACAGCCTCCCCGGCACGTGGCAAGGAGCGGCAAATCCCTTGCCCGCTTGCAGTCCGGAGACCCGTCGAATGTCCACCAAAGCCGAGCGCGGGACGAAGCGCACTTGCCAAAACCCTGAGTGCGGATCCCGCTTCTATGACCTCAACCGCGATCCCATCACCTGCCCGGTGTGCGGCGCCGTCTATGCGCTCGCCGTGGCGCCGGCTGCCCTGGCGGCGGCACCTGCCACAGCCGCGGACCGGGCCGTGCGCAAGCCCATGAAGAAGCCGGCCTACACCGTCGAGGGGGCTAAGCCTGAGGATGCGCCCGAAGCCGAAGCGGAAGATGCCTTGGTTGTCGACAGCGAGGACGAAGCGACAGCTGCCGGAGACGAGGATGAAACCTTCCTGGAGGAGGAGGAAGAGGACGGCTCCGACATGTCCAACATCATCGGCGGGCCGGTGGCCGAGCCCGAAGAGCCGCAATGACGGCCCGCTTTCTCCGCATGTCTGCCTCAGCCTCGCGCCTTGTAGGCAGCTGCGAAGGCGTGCACCGCTGAGCGCACGACGCGCCTGATCTGTTCGTCGCTCGGTGGGCCGGCAAAGTTGAACAACATCGGCTTGAACGTCAGCGATAGGCAGCCGTCGATGAATTGCGCGGCCACGACTTCGCTGTCATGGGGCTTCAGCACCCCGGCAGCGATCTGAGCCTCAAGATAAGCCTTCAGGCTGCTGATCCCCAGCGCGGGTCCGGCGCGATAGAACTTCGCGCCGAGTTCTGGCATGCGGTCGGCTATCGCAATCACCGTGCGCAGAGGTGAGATGCCACCCTCCCGGCGGCACATGAAGTGGACGAACGCATCGCCGAGCCGTGTCAGCACCGCTTCCACATCCCGCTCGTGGGTGTCGAAGGTGAAGATCTGCTCGGCCTGAGCATTACATTGCTCCTCAACAATGGCCTCAAACAGCTCCTCCTTACTCTTGAAGTAGACATAGAGGGTTCCCTTGGAGACGCGGGCTTCGCGCGCAATCTCCCCCATGCTCGCCGCATCAAACCCGCGTTCTAGAAATACCCGGCACGCCCCATCGATGATCTGGCGGCGCTTGGGGCCTGCAGAGCTGCTCAGCTCGGCAGCCTGGACCCTCTCGGCTTCTTGCGTGTCCATGGCCTCACCCGGTGCTCTACCTCGTCCTTGCATTGCATCACGAGCGGTTGACCGAACCGTTCGGTCATTGACATAAGCTCGCAGAGTGCTCTAAGTCAAGTATTGACCGAACCGTTCGGTCATTCGGGGTGTGGCAAGGGGACAAAAAGATGCTGGATGATCGTCAGCAGTTGGAGGGCCAACCAGAAAGCGAGCCGCAACCAGCCCCGGTTGCATCAGGGTCGGCGGGCGCCACGACCGGGGGCCGACAACCGAGGTCCCAGCGCCATCGGAGGAGGCGCGTGGCTGCCATCGCGACGAGCCTGTTGGCGCTCGGCGTTGTTGCCTACTTTGCTCAATATTGGTGGACCACCGGGCGCTACATTGTCTCCACCGACGATGCCTACGTGGGCGCGCGCAGTTCGACCCTCTCGCCCAAGGTCTCAGGCTATATCGCCGAGGTCGCGGTGGAGGACAACGCCCACATCCGGGCCGGTGATGTCGTCGCGCGCATCGACGATGGCGATTACCGCCTCGCCGTCCAAACGGCGCGCGACCAGATCGCGGTCCAGCAGGCCACCATCGACCGTCTCGGTAGACAGATCATCGCCCAAGTGGCCTCTGTCGATCAGGCCAAGGCGCAACTCGCCTCCGCCAGGGCGGCCGCCACGCGCACTGACCTCGAATTGAAGCGCCAACAGGAGTTGGCAACGCGTCAAATCAACAGCCGCGCTGCACTGGAGCAGGCGCAGGCCAACTACGACCAGGCCGTGGCCGCCGTGCAGGCGGGCGAGGCGGGGGTGGAGTCGGCCAGCGCCAGCGTCGAGGTGTTGAAGGCGCAGAAAGAGGAAGCTGCCCGCACGCTGCAGCAGTATCAGACCGCACTCGCCAAGGCCGAGCGCGATTTGACCTTCACTGTCGTGCGCGCACCCTTCGATGGCGTGGTCGGCAATCGAGCCGTGCAGGTTGGCGACTACGTGCAGCCCACGCAGCGGCTCGCGAGCCTCGTGCCGCTGGTCGCGGTCTATATCGACGCTAACTTCAAGGAGACGCAGGTGTCCAGGCTCAAAGCCGGCCAACCCGTATCCATCTCGGTCGATGCGCTACCCGGACAAAGCATCGAAGGCCGCGTGGCGAGCCTGGCGCCCGCCTCAGGCTCGGTCTTCTCGTTACTTCCGCCAGACAACGCCACCGGCAATTTCACCAAGATCGTGCAGCGCTTGCCCGTGCGCATCCTCATCCCTCTTGACGTTGCCGAGCAGGGGGTGCTGCGCCCCGGCATGTCCGTGGTGGTGAAGATCAACACCAAGCCGGGGGCGGCCGGACCATCTGAGCCCATGAGCACGGCCACTCTGGGCACCAGCTTCAAGTAGCGCGCTGGAGCCGGCAGGAATCCCAGACCATGGCCCACGCAGCAGCAAGGCCGATGCCGGCGCCGAGCCGAACGGCAGCTGGCGAAACCGTCGAGCTGCGGCGGATGATCGCCTTCCTGTCGATGGTCTTCGGCATGTTCATGGCGATCCTAGACATCCAGATTGTCTCAGCCTCCCTCACGGAGATCCAGGCCGGCTTGGCTGCGTCCGCCAACGAGATCACCTGGGTCCAGACAGCCTACCTGATTGCCGAAGTCGTCATGATCCCGCTCTCAGGCTACCTGTCGCGCGCCATGGGCACGCGCTATCTCTTCGCCATCTCGGCTGGCGGTTTCACGGCAGCAAGTCTCATGTGTGGCCTTTCCACCTCGATCAACGAGATGATCGCGTGGCGCGCCATCCAGGGCTTCATCGGTGGTGGCATGATCCCCACCGTGTTCGCCACGGCATACATCATCTTCCCGCGCTCACGAATGGGATTGGTGACACCGATGATCGGCCTCGTGGCCACGCTCGCGCCCACCATCGGTCCCACCGTCGGGGGCTATCTCACCAATGCCCTCTCCTGGCACTGGCTGTTCTTCATCAACATCCTGCCGGGGCTTGCGGTAACCGTCTCGGCGATCCTCCTCATCGACTTTGATCGACCCGACTGGTCCCTCTTCCGCAATTTTGATTGGATCGGCCTCCTTTCCATGGCGGGCTTCCTCGGTGCGCTCGAGTATGTGCTCGAAGAGGGCCCGCGCAACGATTGGTTCGGCGACGACACCGTGCTGCTGATGGCCTGGGTGTCTAGCCTCTCGGCGATCGCGTTTTTCCTTCGCGTGGTGACCGCGCGCCGGCCCATCGTCGATCTGCACGCCTTCAGTGACCGCAATTTCGGCTTGGGCAGCTTGTTCTCATTCGTGCTCGGCATCGGCCTTTACGGTCTGACCTACCTCTATCCGGTCTATCTTGCTCAAGTGCGCGGCTACGACGCGCTCATGATCGGCGAGACCATGTTCGTGTCGGGCGTCTTCATGTTCCTAACCGCGCCTGTCGCGGGCCGGCTGTCGACCACGGTCGACCCACGCTTCATGTTGATCGCGGGCTTCCTCTCGTTCGCCGCCGGCACCTTCTCGATGACGTCGCTCACTCAGGATTGGGACTTCTGGGAGCTGTTCTGGCCGCAGGTGTTGCGCGGCGTGGGCCTCATGATGGCGATGATCCCGATCAACAACATCGCTCTCGGCACGCTGCCGCCCGAGCGGGTGAAAAACGCCTCCGGGCTCTTTAATCTGACGCGCAATCTCGGCGGCGCAGTCGGGCTTGCGGCGCTAACCACCCTTCTCAACGATCGCACCGACCTACACTTGACCCGCCTGCACGAGGCGGTCACCTGGGCACGGGCGCCTGCCGTTGAGGCACTCAACAGCATGATGCAGCGCTTCTCCGACTTCGGCACTGACGCCCAGCTGATGGCCATCAAGCAGCTCAACACGCTCGCCCATCGCCAAGGGGTTGTCATGGCCTTTGCCGACGTGTTCTTGGCACTGACGGTGCTGTTCGTTGGCTTGGCGTTTCTCGCCCTCGTCCTGAAGCGCCCGGTCCAAAGCATCGCCGGAAGTCACTAGCAATGCGCTTCTCTAATGGGCCCGAGGATGTCAAGTCGCCCGGCGCGGCATACTCCCGGTTCAGCAGGTATCGAGGGTCATAGCTCGTTCTCCTGTAGAGAGATCTTTGATTGGCCGGTATCCGCCCCATGGTAATTGCTCCCGATGTCTCGCCCGCCGGTTACTTGCTTCTCTCCGTGGTCAGCGCAAAGGCTGCCAGCATGATGCGATCAGAAGGGAAGCGGTGAGCACTATCTAGCGACGCGTGGTTCGTCAGATGACGACCGACTGCCATTCCTATGTCTTCACCACGTCCACCGTCCCGGCGACGGGGCCTCGGGGAGCAAGGGCAACTATAGACATTGCCTTGAAAGGCATGGCGGCATCTTTTGCGGCCGGCCGCGCCGAGCGGTCACGCCCTAAGCCGCGCAGCGGTTTGCGCCGCAGGCGCAAACGGGGTTGACGGCGAGGACCTCGGCCGCGGAACCATCGGCCTTGCCATGATAGGCTGCGATCATGCGTAGGCCTGCCTCGGTCTTGGTCCATCGGAAGGTGGAACCGTCGATCCACGTACGATGCAGGATCACCGCCAGCTGCGCGCCGCAGCAAGCTTGGCGCGCTTCAGACCGCGGCGCTTGGCCAGCTCCAGCCCCCAGCGCTTGCGCGCCGAGAAGCGCGTGACCCGTGAGAGCAAGACGGTCGCCGCCTCGTAAAGGGCGTACGAACCATCTCGTCGCCAACGCGCGAGATCCCGCCGGCAATGTCGGTTTTGCCCGATTGGTATCGCTTCGTCGTCAACGCAAAGAGCGGTCCGGCATTCTTGCACTTCTGATCCAACCGGGGTCATCGAGGGCCGACTTGTAGGTGATGGCCACGATTGCGCCGACACTCGGCGTGCTCATGAACCGTCGTCAGACTTCATCTTGACGGATAATCTTGAGCGATAAAGACCTTCGAAGCGCGCATCCGCGAGCTCGTTCCTGCCACCCCATGCTTGAGCAGATCGTCGCGGCCATGCTGGGCCGCGAGAGCCGGGAGACAGCCACCTTTCCTCTAAGCTGAGGGGCCGGGCCCATTACGGCAATCTAGTACCCGCGCCGCCAATCGATGACATTGCGCAACGGCAGGCCATCGAGATAGCAGCGCAGGTTGGCGCAGAACATGTCGATGGCGCCGTGGCGCTCCGCATCGCTGATGCTCGAGATGTGCGGTGTGATGAGCACGCGCGGGTCGGACCACAGTTCAGGCCGCGGCGGCCCCTCGAACTCACCGATATAGACGTCGAGGGCCACGCCCCTGAGCCGGTCGCGCGCGAGCGCGTCGATGAGCGCGTCCTCGTCGATAATCTCCCCGCGCGCCACGTTGACGAGCACGGCACCCGATTTCATGAGGGCGAAGCGCTTGGCGTCGAATAGACGAGTGGTCTCGGCCGTCCATTGACAGGCGATCGCCACGAAATCGCTCAAGGCTAGGAAGCGGTCGAGATCGCCAGGGTCGCCGAGTTCCTTAAAGCCGGCTGGCAGCGCGTCGGGCGGCGGCTGGCGGCGCGTGCCGACGACGCGCATGCCCATTGCGCCGCACAGGCGACCTATCTCGGCGCCGATGCCGCCAGCCCCGACGACGCAGGCGGTCTTGCCCTGTACCAGAATTGGCCGATACGCGCGGTAATCAAATGTCGCCTTGCTACGATCCACGCTGGCACGGTGCAACCCTTTTGCGAAATGCAGCATGCCGGCCACCGCGTATTCCGCAATCTGCAGCGTGTTGCCAACCCCGCGGGACGTCGTGACGATCACGTCACTACCCCACAAATCGCCCTTGATGAGGTTGCTGGCTCCCGCCGGCCTTTGGTGAAACCATCTGAGCTTCGGGGCGCGGGCGCGCATGTCAAGCAGAAACGGCCAACCGCCGAGGATCACCTCCGCCTCGGCCAGCAGCCGATCGCGTTCCGCGCGCGTGCCGTGGCCATTGGCCTTGGGGCCCAGGTACCGGGCCGACGTGAACACCGGCCACGTGTCCCGGATCTCGCCGTCGAACCATCCGCCCGCATCGGTGAGCCGAACCGCGGGATCGACGGCCTCGATCCGCGCGCGATCTGCCGGGGTGATGCGCTGGACGGAGAGGATGTTGACGGTGCGCATGAGTGCTCCCTTGCTAGGGCGGAATAGAATAGCGAAGTTAGCGCACTTAGACGAGGAACCACGTGGCGACCCGCGCGGCGGCTCATCACCGCAAGCAGACCACGCTTGCAGCGATGCGCGACCTTCGTGCATGCTTCACGCGCCAGTGTCACTCTGACACAGGCAGAACTCGCCAACGGCGTGGGAGGCCGGTGGGACGTCAAGGCTTCGCGAACACGACCTTTCGGCGATGCCCGTCGCCGGCCGCCCACGAATGCATGGTCGAGCGTGGAGAATTCGCGCCCGAGGTGGTGGGTGAGCGTTTGCAGTAACTTTACGCTGACAGGATTCCAATGGCTCGCTGTGGACGGCCAGCACGGCGTATGGATATCTCGCCTGCCACCCAAGCTTCGCTGGTGTCCTGCCCAGTTCGACGCGTTCTGGGACGTGCACCCTCAGAGGTTCCATGAAGTGTGCATGTTCGGTCGGCGCGTCGCGGTGCCTCGCTGGTCCGAAGCCTATGGCCAGGACTATCGGTACTCCGGCACGCTCCACCGTGCCTCACCCGTCCCTGACATGCTCACGCCCCTGCTTTCTTGGAGCAAGAATAAGGTCGACGAGCGGCTCAATGGAGTACTCGTCAATTGGTACGACGGATCGCTCGGCCACAAGATTGGAGCGCACCGTGACGATGAGAAGGAGCTCGTCGCAGGTGCACCCATCATAACGATCAGCTTTGGCGAAACCCGTACATTTCGGCTTCGGCGCTGGAAGGGGTGCGACCGTCACGACATCGAGGTGGTCGACAATAGCGTGCTTGTTCTTCCTCATGCGACCAACATCGCCTTCACTCACGAGGTGCCCGCCTCCAAGCAACGCATGGGACGACGCATTTCCGTGACGGTGCGCGCCTTCGATGCGCGCAACCGCTTCTCCCCCGCGCTCCTCGCCCAACCAACCCAAGAATAGCCTTTGGCCCGTCCTCTACGCTCGGGCAAAGGCTCTGCGGTCGACAAGCGCGCGAGCCTCCGACCCGTCACTCGCGCGCCGCTCGCCGTCGGCTCATGGCTTCTTGCGCACCTCAGCGTCCTTGGACGTGCGCATCGCAGAGCGCATCAACCAATACAGGGAATTATCTCTATTCTGTCGTCAGCCCTCACCCAGTACGGCTCTTTATCGGTGACGGTACCATCCTGAACCGCGCACCAATATGTAAACGACATCGCGGGAATATCCGAGAATTCTAACAGCTGGGTCTTTGTCGAGACCCAAGGCGCATGCGCAATGGCGAGGCTGCTGGCATGCTTCCCGCACGCTATCTTTGGACCAATTCTGTCAACAAAAAAGCCCAGCTTTCAAATCGCTGCTGGCCTTGGCACTGCACGCAGGTCTACATCCGGAACACGCCCCACGCCATGCCCGGTATCGGCGCATTGAGCGCGGCCGACAGCGCCAGGGCCACCACCCGGCGCGTCTCCTGCGGCGCGATGATGCCATCGTCCCATAGGCGGGCCGTGGCGTAGTAGGGATGGCCCTCGCGCTCGAAGTTCTCTAGTACAGGCTGTTTAAATGCGGCCTCCTCAGCATGGCTCCAGGTCTTGCCCTCGGCCGCGATGTTTTCGCGGCGCACGGTGGCGAGCACGCTCGCGGCTTGCGGACCGCCCATCACCGAGATCCGTGCGTTGGGCCAGATGAACAGGAAACGCGGCGAGTAGGCGCGCCCGCACATGGCGTAGTTGCCGGCCCCATAGGATCCGCCGATGATAACCGTGATTTTGGGAACCTGCGCGCAGGCCACCGCCGTCACCATCTTGGCGCCGTCCTTGGCAATACCGCCCGCCTCCGCCGCCTTGCCCACCATGAAGCCGGTGATGTTTTGCAAAAACAACAGCGGGATCTTGCGCTGGCACGCGAGCTCGATGAAGTGTGTGGCCTTCAGCGCCGTCTCCGAATAGAGGATGCCGTTGTTGGCGAGGATGGCAACCGGAATCCCTTCGATATGGGCAAAGCCCGTCACGAGCGTCTGCGCGTAATTGGCCTTGAACTCGTCCATCTCAGAGCCGTCGACCAGGCGCGCGATGATCTCGCGCGAGTCATAGTGCGTCATGAGCGAGGCCGGCACCACACCGTCGAGCTCTGCCGCATCGTAGGCGGGCGGACGCGGCGCGCGTAGCGCAATGTCCACCTTTTTGATCGTGTTCAGATTGGCGACGATGTTGCGCACGATCTCAAGCGCGTGGTCATCGTTGAGCGCATAGTGATCCGCTACGCCCGATTGGCGCGTGTGCACCTCCGCTCCGCCCAACTCCTCCGCGCTCACGCTCTCGCCAGTGGCGGCCTTGACTAGCGGCGGCCCCCCGAGGAAGATCGTTCCCTGGCGACGCACGATGATCGACTCGTCCGACATTGCCGGAACATAGGCGCCACCGGCCGTACAGGACCCCATGACGCAGGCGATCTGCGGGATGCCGAGCGCGGATAGCGTCGCCTGGTTGTAGAAAATACGGCCGAAATGTTCCCGATCAGGGAACACCTCGGTGTGCTGCGGCAAGTTGGCGCCTCCGGAGTCGACGAGATAAATGCACGCCAGCCGGTTCTCGCGCGCAATTTCCTGAGCACGCAGATGCTTCTTCACCGTCATCGGAAAATAGGTTCCGCCCTTGATGGTGGCGTCGTTGCAAACAATCACGCACTCGCGGCCCGACACACGTCCCACGCCGGTAATGAGGCCGGCGGCATGGATGTCCTTAGTGTACAGATCGAGCGCCGCCAGCGGCGACAGCTCTAGGAACGGCGATCCTGGATCGATAAGGCGCAGCACCCGGTCACGCGGCAGCAACTTGCCGCGTGCGGTGTGACGCTCTCGCAGCCGCTCCGGGCCACCTGCCGCAGCCTCGGCGCGCTTGGCAGCCAGATCCTCAACCAGCGCCCGCATGGCCGAAGCATTGGCCTTGAACTCGTCCGTGGAGGCGGAAATGGAAGAGAGGATCTTTGGCATGTTCTACCCGAGCAAGACCTGATGACAACATCCGTCGCTGCCGCCATGCGCCTTCAGGAATGGTACGAGCCCCGCCAGCCTCGTCTGCGGCGCCAGAAAATGTTCGGCCATTACCGCGACACCGGACACCGTCGTGCACCAAGCTTGCCAGGCTTCGACCGGATTGGGCCCAGCGCGACCCAAATGCGCACTGCCCCACGGCACGAAGGTAGGGCACGCGAGCTTGCCCCCCGCAGGCAGATTCGCCTCGTCGCGCTCAAGGTCGCTACCCGCCCCGACGCGGTCGTCCTCGCACATATGGGTCTGGGGAAAGCCATAGAGCGCCAGCGGCGGGCCGGACCCGCCGGTGCGCACGAAAATCTCAGCGTCCTCGGTCGGGGTGCGGTGCTCAGCAAACTCGGGAAAGAGGTCGGCGATGACGTTCATGAACCCTTCCTCTCTAGCCCTTCCTCTCTCTGGCCACCGCACGCCAGCCGATGTCACGACGATAGAACCCGTCAGGCCAGTCGATGGCGTGCGCCCCCGCATAGGCGCGTGCCTGTGCATCGGCGACCGTTTTGCCGCGCGCAGCAACGCACAAGACGCGTCCGCCATTGGCCAGCAACCGGTCGCCATCGCGACGTGTGCCAGCGTGGAATACCTCAACGCCCGGAACTGCCCGCGCCCGTTCCACGCCGCGGATTTCCGTCCCCTTGGCATAGTCGCCAGGATAGCCATTGGCGGCCATCACCACCACGAGAGCCGTATCGTCGTGCCAACGCAAATCGAAGGTGCCAAGCACGCCGTCGACGGTGGCCACCAGCGCCGCCAACAGGTCAGACTTGAGCCGCATCATCAGCACCTGACACTCCGGATCGCCGAAGCGGACGTTGTATTCAAAAAGCTTGGGACCATCCTCGGTGATCATGACCCCCAGATACAGCGCACCTTTGAATGGGGTGCCGCGCGCCGCCATGCCCCGCACCGTAGGGCGGATGATCTCATCGAGAGTGCGGCGCATCATCTCGGGCGTCATCACCGGCGCCGGTGAATAGGCTCCCATGCCGCCGGTATTGGGGCCCGTGTCCCCATCGCCGACGCGCTTGTGGTCCTGCGCCGTGGCAAGAGGAAGAACATGCTCGCCGTCGACTAGGGCGAAGACACTCGCCTCCTCACCTCTCAAATATTCCTCAATGACGATCTCCGCCCCGCCGGCGCCGAAGGCTCCGGCAAAGCAGGCGTCAATGGCCGCTTCCGCAGCGGCCGCCGTCTCCGCCACGATTACGCCCTTGCCCGCCGCCAACCCGTCGGCTTTCACCACGATCGGCAATGTCTGTCGAGCCACATACGCCCTCGCGGAGGCGTGATCTCGGAACCGGCCGTAGGCGGCAGTGGGAATCTTGAACTCGCGGCAGAGATCCTTGGTGAAACCCTTCGAGCCCTCGAGCTGCGCCGCTGCCTTGGACGGGCCAAAAGCCTTGATCTTGGCCGCCCCGAGCACGTCGACGATGCCCGCGACCAGCGGTACCTCTGGCCCAACCACCACGAGATCAATGCGGTTGTCGATGCAAAACCGAACGATCGCGGCATGATCGGCAATATCGAGCCCCACGCAGGTCGCAACTTCGGCGATACCGGCGTTGCCCGGCGCACAGTAGAGCTTGCTTAGCAGCGGGCTCGCGGCAAGGGCCCACGCCAAGGCGTGCTCCCGGCCACCGGAACCGATGAGGAGGACGTGCATCAACGAAATCCCGCAAAAGCTCTGGACAGCCGGCCGGCATGGGCCCCCCGGTTGCAATCTTGATGTATCATCGAAGTGATGCCGAACAAAGCCAGAGGCAAACCGTGGTCGAGTTAGCCCGCGCCGGCCGCCCGGAGGCCGAGCGCACCGACAATCTGCCGGAGTACTCGGTCTCGGAACTCAGCTCCGCCATCAGGCGTACCCTGGAGGGCGCCTACGGCTACGTGCGCCTGCGCGGCGAAATCTCTGGCTTCCGCGGCGCGCACGCCTCCGGACATTGCTATTTCGCGCTCAAAGACGAGAGGGCGAAGATCGAAGCAGTGATCTGGCGCACCACGGTTTTGGGCCTCAAACTGAAGCCGGTCGAGGGGCTCGAGGTGATCGCCACCGGCCGCATCACCACCTACCCGGGCTCCTCCAGATACCAGATCGTCATCGACACGCTTGAACCTGCTGGTATCGGTGCGCTGATGGCGCTGTTGGCGGAGCGCAAAAGGAAGCTCGCCGCCGAGGGTCTGTTTGAAGAGGTGCGCAAGAAGGTGCGGCCATTCCTGCCGCGCGTCATCGGCATCATCACCTCGCCCACTGGTGCCGTAATCCGCGACATGTTGCACGGCTTCAACGAGCGCTTCCCGGCGCATGTGGTGCTATGGCCCGTGCGCGTGCAGGGTGAGACCTGCGCCGCTGAAGTGACCGCTGCCATCCGCGGTTTCAACGCATTTCCGGCGGCAGGGCCGCTGCCGCGCCCCGACGTGCTGATCATCGCCCGCGGCGGCGGCAGCCTTGAGGACCTATGGGGCTTCAACGACGAAATGGTTGTGCGCGCCGTTGCCAGTAGCGCCATCCCCGTCATCTCCGCCGTGGGTCACGAGACTGACTGGACACTCATCGACCTTGCCGCCGACGCGCGCGCCCCGACCCCCACGAAGGCGGCCGAGTGGGCCGTACCCAAATACTCGGAATTGCAGGACCAGACGGCCAAATTCGGGTTGCGGCTCGGCACTGCGGCGCGGCGGGCACTCGAGGGGATGCGCGCGCACCTGCGCGCCGCCGTGCGCGGCCTGCCACGCCGCGGCGAACTGCTCGCCCTCCCGCGGCAACGCTTCGATGCGGTCGAGCGCCGATTGGGCCGCGCCCTGCTCGCCAATACGCGTGCGCACGCGATGCAGTTGGCCCGCTCAACCGCACGGCTCAATACGCGCCTCTTGGAGGCACGGCTGGTTCGTGCGTACAACCGGCTCGACGTGCTCGGCCGACGCGCTGAAGCTTCGCTCGCCCGCGCCAGCGGCCCCAGACGTGTCAGGCTCGAGCGCGCCGCCGGCCGGCTGAGCCCGCAGCCCATCATCGAGCGCGTCGCGCGCAGCAATGAACGCTTGCAGGCCTTGGTCGTTCGCGCCCGCCGATCGGTCTTTGCCCGCGTGGGCGAGCACAGACGACACCTCGACAGCTGCGGCAAGCTGCTGGCGTCGCTCAGTTACCATGGCGTGCTCCGGCGCGGTTATGCGCTGGTGCGCGACAGCGCTGGGCGCACCTTGCGCGCGGCGCGAGACATTGCCGCCGGCCAGCTTATCGACGTCGAGCTCGCCGACGGCCGCATCGACGCGCAAGCGCTCTCCGGCGGCGCCAAGAATGACAGCAAGCGAGGCTTGCCAGTGCGGTCCTCTCCTGCCAGGAGCAAGGGCCGCACCTCCGGCGGCAACCAGGGCTCGCTCTTCTGATCCACCCAAATAACCCGCCACTTGGCTATGCGGGGGTCATGGCCCCGACCACTGCCGCCGTCATCATGGTTGCGAGCGTGCCAGACACGATGGTCTTGGCGCCGAGGCTCACGATTTCCGCGCGCCGTACTGGCACCATCGCCACCATGCCTCCGATCATGATGCCGAGGCTGCCGAAGTTGGCAAAGCCACACAGGGCATAGGTCAGGATCAGTCGCGAGCGGCCTGCGAGTGCATCCCCCGGTATCTGTGCAAGCTGCAGATAAGCGATGAGTTCGTTGAGCACGGTCTTGACGCCGAGCAGCGTACCGGCCTTGCCGCACTCGGCCCATGGAATGCCCAGAAGCCAGGCAAGCGGCGCAAATAGGAACCCCAGCACGCCTTCTATGGTGAGCTTGGTCCCCAACGGCGTTGTGAGCAGCCCCATCAACTGATTGGCCAGCGCCACCAGTGCGACCATGACCACCAACATAGCCGTCACGTTGACGAGAAGCTCGATGCCCTCACGCGTGCCCTGCGCGATGGCGTCCATGCTGGAGTGCGGCGGATCGTCGACACTGATGTCGGCAGCAGGTTCCACGTCGGGGGAGAGCGGCGCCGGATCCGGCACCATCAGCTCGGAGAGCATCAGACCCGCCGGTACGCTGATGACGGATGCCACGATCAGGTGCCCCGCCGCACCGGGCAGCAGCGGCTCCAAAATGGCGGCGTAAAGCGCAAGGACAGTGCCCGCCACTCCGGCCATCCCGACCGTCATGGTGGCGAACAGCCCGCCGCGGCTCATGCTCGACAAGTATGGCCGCACAAGCAGCGGCGCCTCTACCATGCCGACGAACACGTTGGCCGCAGCCGACGTGCCAACCGGGCCCGTCACACCCAGGGAGCGCTGCAGGACCCAGCCAATGGCATACACAATCCTCTGTAACAGGCCCCAGTGATAGAGCAGCTTGGAAAGTGCACTGATCACCAGAATCAAAGGCAGCGCCTGAAAAGCCAGGATGAAACTGGTCGCGGGCCGCACCGTCTCGTAGGGTGCTGGTCCTCCTGCCAGATACCCGAACACCAGGCGCGTGCCGGAACCGGTCGCTGATTGGAGCGCCGCCACGAGCCCGTCAGCCCAATCGAAGGCGGCGCGCGCGGCGGGCACGTTCAGCATGAGACCAGCAATCAGGACCTGCAGTCCGATGCCGGCAATCAAGATGCGCACGAGCCGCGCTGGCTTGATTGCCGCGCGCCGCTCCGAAAGCGCCCAAGCGATCAAAGGGATGGCCACCAGACCCACCAGACTCTGCGCCTGCAGCCACATTGTGCGCCCCCAACTGGCAGCCGATCGCCCAGTCTTAGGCGAGAAGCCGCAAGGTGTCATGCTCGGGTGTGACGCACTCGGGCTCCAAGCATCAATCACCCCTCACCCTTGCGCCCGCTATCTCAACGAGCTAGCTATCGCGCCGGTGCAAGTTTGCACCCAACCTCCGGGGACGGCCCATGACCACGCATTCTCTCCTGCTGCTACCGGGCGATGGTATCGGCCCCGAGGTGATGGCCGAAGTGGAACGGCTGGTTGCATTCTTCAACAGGAAGGGCAAGGTGCAATTCCATGTGGATACCGCGCTCGTCGGTGGCGCCTCGATCGACCAAAGCGGGACCCCGCTCAGCGACGAGGCCCTCGGCAAGGCGCGGGCGGCTGACGCCATCGTATTCGGCGCCGTCGGCGGACCAAAATGGGACAAGGTGCCTTACGCGATCCGCCCTGAAGCCGGCCTGCTGCGGCTCAGGAAGGAACTGGATCTCTTCGCCAACCTGCGACCCGCCATCTGCTATGCCGCGCTGGCAGAGGCCTCAACCCTCCGCCGCGAGCATGTCGAGGGTCTCGATATCCTGATCCTGCGCGAGCTCACCGGCGGCACCTACTTCGGCGAGCCCAAGGAAATCGTCACCCTCGATACGGGTGAGAAGCGCGCGGTGGACACCACCGTCTACACCACGCACGAGATCGAACGCATTGCGCGTGTTGCTTTCGATCTCGCCCGTAAGCGTCGCAACAAGGTGCACTCAGCCGAGAAGCGCAATGTGATGAAGACGGGGGTGTTGTGGCACGAGGTGGTCACCGCAACGCACGCGCGCGAGGCCAAAGACGTGGAGCTCAATCACATCCTGGCTGACGCTTGCGCCATGCAGCTCGTGCGAAACCCCAAGCAATTCGACGTGATCGTCTGTGACAACCTGTTCGGCGATATGCTGTCCGATGAGGCGGCCATGCTTACAGGCTCGATCGGCATGCTGCCGTCCGCCTCCTTGGGTGCGCCAGACCCCAACACAGGCAAGCGGCGGGCGCTCTACGAACCGGTGCACGGCTCGGCGCCCGACATCGCCGGCAAGGGCCTCGCCAACCCGATCGCGGCAATAGCCAGCTACGGCATGGCACTGCGCTACTCTTGCGGGCTCGCACGCGAAGCTGATCTCATCGAGGCAGCCATCGCCGGTGCGCTGGCACGGGGCTTGCGCACCGGTGATATCATGCAGCCCAACATGCGCAAGATAGGCACCGCCGAAATGGGCAAGGCCATCCTGGCGGAAGTCGAAAAGCTGGCGAGCTGAGGTACGCACCGGGCAAGCCCGCTGCGTCAGCCATTGATGGCGAGCCAAGATCACCCGCAGGGTCGTCCGCGCCGCAGTGCCAAGCGAGACGCGTGGGCCGCGAGTCGCCGGTGGAGTCTGGCGACAGGCACCGGAATGACCATCTTCAACGTACCTTGTAGAGCGCATGCTGTCGGTTGCGGGTGTAGGGGCGCACCTCGCTCGGCCAGCGACCCAACTCCGCCTGCTTGGCCCATTGGGGACTGAGCAGCACCTCGGGACTGTCGATCTCGTAAACGGCCGTGTAGCGGGGGCCCTCGTGCTGCTTCTTGGTCACAACACCGCCGATGCTCATAGTGAAAGGCTCGCCCATGAAGCGCGTGGCGCTGCGCACGCCGGGAACCTTGAGAATGTTGGGCACGTGCTCGACGTCGTAGACCTCATTGAACAGCGCCTCCTTGTCCGCATCCACATCCATGCGCACGACAAATAGATATTTCGTGCTGATCGGCATCCTGCTTCCTCCGTGTTTGGGTCTGGCGAGATCCCCCAACCTTAGCATGCTCGGCCCAATGTGCCGCCCTGAGCGCCTCTGCTATGGTACGCCGGATCGGCAAATCGCAGGACCGCCATGACTAAGAACCTCGCGCCCGAGACCGTTGCTGCACAGGCCGGCGGCGCCATCGACCGAGAGACCGGCGGCATCGTGCCGCCATTGCACGTTACCACCACGTTCTTGCGCGATCCCGACAATCAGTACCGCAAGGGTTACTCCTACGGTCGGCCCGACAACGCCACGGTGCGCCAGGTCGAAATCGTGCTCAGCGAACTTGAGGGTGGGGCCGCCAGCCTCATGATGGCGTCGGGTATGTCCGCCGCCACCTCCGCATTTCTTGCTTTGAAACGGCCCGCGCACGTAATCGCACCGAACGTCATGTATTGGGGCCTGCGCAAATGGCTGCAGGAGGACGCACCGAGCCTCGGCATCGAGGCGACATTTGTAGACGCCGCCGATCCGACCGCCATCAGTGCCGCGGTCCGAACGCGCCAAACGCAGCTCATCTGGATCGAGACCCCGGCCAACCCGCTATGGACCATCACCGACGTCGAGGAAGCAGCGCGCATCGCCCATGCCGCGGGCGCGGTGCTGGCGGTGGACGCCACGGTGCCAACGCCCGTGCTGATGAACCCGATCGCGCTCGGTGCGGACGTCGTCATGCACTCAGCTACCAAATACCTCAATGGGCATTCGGATGTGGTGGCCGGCACCCTGGTGTTTAAGATCAAGGATGCGTATTTCGAACGGGCAGAACGCGTGCGTGCCATGCTTGGCGCTGTGCTTGGGCCGTTCGAGGCAGCGCTGCTGCTGCGGGGTTTGCGCACACTGCACCTGCGCGTGTGGCATCAATCGGCCTCCGCCCTGGCCCTGGCTCGCCACTTCGCACAGCACGCAGGCATCGGGGCGGTGCTCTATCCAGGCCTTCAGGCCCACCCCGGTCACGCCGTCGCTGCCCGGCAGATGCGCGGAGGATTTGGCGGCATGCTGTCGGTACGTGTGGCCGGCGGGGAAGCCGCCGCCATCGCCACGGCTGCCAACGTGAAGCTGTGGAAACGGGCGACGTCCCTGGGTGGCGTAGAGAGCCTGATCGAGCACCGCGCCAGCATCGAGGGACCATCATCCCCGTGTCCCCCCGATCTGCTGCGGCTCTCTGTTGGTCTTGAGTCCGCCGCCGACCTGATCGGCGACCTGGAGCACGCGCTTGCCGCGCGATGACCCGCGCCCTCAGTTCTTGTCGCCCGAGCTTCAGCAATGCGGGCGATCAGTTCGCCCCTTCCAACAGCCGCCGGGCAATGACGTGAGCTTGGATCTCGGCCGCGCCTTCGAAGATGTTGAGGATGCGCGCGTCACACAAAAGACGGCTCACTGGGTACTCGAGGGCGAAGCCGTTACCCCCGTGAATCTGCAACGCGTTGTCGGCGTTCGCCCAGGCGATGCGGGCGCCCAACAGTTTCGCCATGCCCGCTTCCAGATCGCAGCGACGGCCTTGATCCTTCTCGCGCGCAGCGAAGTAGGTGAGCTGACGCGCAATCATCGTCTCGACCGCCATCATCACGATCTTATTGGCGACGCGTGGAAAGGCGTAGATGGGCTTGCCAAACTGATTGCGCTCCAACGCATACTTGAGCGCCAGGTCCATGGCCGACTGAGCCACGCCAATGGCGCGCGCTGCCGTCTGGATGCGCGCCGCCTCGAACGTGGTCATGAGCTGCTTAAATCCCTGGCCCTCCGCGCCACCCAACAGTTGCGATGCCGGCACCTCAAAACCGTCGAAGGAGATATCGAACTCCTTCATACCGCGGTACCCCAAGACTTCGATCTCGCCGCCCGACATGCCCACGGCCGGGAACGGATCAGCATCGGTGCCGCGCGGCTTCTCAGCGAGCAGCATCGAAAGCCCCTGGTAGCCCGGTTCGTTGGGGTCGGTGCGGACAAGCAGGGTCATCAAATCGGCACGCACGGGGTGCGTGATCCATGTCTTTTGCCCGGTGACCTGGTAGCTGTCGCCCACGCGCGTCGCCCGCGTCTTGAGCGAGGCAAGGTCGGAGCCGGTGTTGGGCTCGGTAAAAACCGCCGTCGGCAACAACTCGCCGGCAGCGATTTTCGGCAGGTACTTGGCCTTCTGCTCCGCAGTGCCCCCACCCAGGATGAGCTCCGCAGCGATCTCGGAGCGCGTGCCGAGCGAGCCCACACCGATGTAGCCGCGGGATAGCTCCTCGGAAACCACGCACATCGCCTCCTTACCAAGCCCGAGCCCGCCGAACGCCTCGGGAATGGTCAACCCAAACACGCCGAGCTCGCCCAGCTTGGCAATAGTTTCCTGCGGGATGTATTCGTTCTTCAGGTGCCATTCGTGGGCATGCGGCAACACCTCCGCTTCGGCGAAGCGGCGCATCTGATCGCGCATCTGGGCCAGCGTCTCGTCGAGCCCCGTCTCGCCGAAGGTGGTGACGGCCGGCTGCATGGCGATCATCTCGGCAAGCCGCGCCTTGAGGCCATCGTCGGTTCCAGCATCTATGAGGTCGCCCACCTCCTCCTCGAAGCGGCGAACCTCCGAGCGCGGCACCCCTAGCGCGCAAAGGCGCACGATCTCGCCTTGGCTCATGGGGATGCCGCCGGCAAGCTGTGCCAGATATTCGCCGAAGGCAACACCGGCAAGGCACCGCTCCATCTCGGTGAGACGCTGTTCCCCTTCAAGCCGCCTGACCCAGCCCAACATCTGCCGCAGGGCCTCGGCGTAGGTCGCCACCCACGCGAGCCCGTGCGCGGCCGCCTGTGCGCTGTCGAGACTGCCGGCACCCTCGATGAGCTTGCGCACGCCGGACTTGGCAAGATGCAGCAACCGCTCGACTGCGGCCACGGCTTCGGCGCCGCGCGCAATTTCAAGGCCAGGGCCCGCTTGCGGCCGGCCACCTGCGCTCGCGCTCGACATCGGTCTCATCCCTCCGGAAAGCGGCGCGTCAGGCGCTCCGCACTGGCCTTCGTATTGCGCCGCACAATAGCGCCGCCACCGGCCGGTGCAACGGTTTCTCGGCAGAGCGGGGTCCAGCGCAAGACCTGCCCTGCCAGCCGCATGGCCTAGGCGGGCGCGTGGGTTCGCTGGGAGCGCGTGAGGATCGCGACGGCCCAATGCCTACAGTTATCTGCTGCTAGGAGCCTTGCCCGTAGGTGATCTTCTTGGCCGCTGGCCAGGTCACGCGATAACCAAACTCGACGGCCTTCTCCTCGTCGGGCTTCACGTCCATGTCCCACGCAAGCAGGCCGCGCTTGTCGTCCATGTCGCGCCGGGTCGGTGCGGACTTGCCCAGCAATTCAATCTTGATGTCGGCGTTCTGCGCCACCGGGATCTGGTCGATGACCGTAACCGCGATTGCCCGCTCATGCAGGTTCTTGACCGTAATCCGATAGCTGCGCGTGTCCGTCTTGGAAGACGTGATAATGCCAGTTTCCGCGCGCTTGTCCTCGGCAACGGCATGGCGCACGCGCACCACATCGTCGACGCCGAAGCCCAGTTCGTGCTCCTCGCCCGGTGACAAAAGCGGCAGGCGGCCATTCCCCACAAAGGTGCCGTCGCGAAAGAGAGCGACCTGGCCGGGTAGGATCGGTGTACCACGCGCCATGGTCACCTTGGCGTAGAGAAAAGCCTTTTGATCGCGCTTGGGCACCGTGCGCACAGCCAGCGCTGGGTCAAGTTGTGCCTCATCGATCTGCACCCGCTTGGCCTCGCCTGTGGCCGGGACATTGACGCGACCGGCAATCGCGTAGATCGCCTGGAAGGCCTGCGTCTCGATCTTGGCAAAGCGTTCCTCGGCTTGCTGCGGCTCCGCTACTGCAGCTCTGAGGCGCGGTTTGCTCTCCTCGTCGACATCACCACGCCCAGTCGCGACCCCAGCCGCTTCACGCGACAGCGTGCGCGACGCGCCGCCCATCGGGGTTGGACGGGCCGGTGGAGCGTCAGGCTCGTAGTCGATCGTCACGGGCTGCAGCTCCGGCGCAGCCGTGCCGGCGCCTGGCCGGGCGGTCGAGAGCGCAAGCACCACCTCGTCCCAGCTCTCCCCGGTGCGCTGCTGGATGCTGGCGCGCCGCGCAAGCTGCAGCTTGGGAGCCTGCGCTTTGCTGCCGGTGGTGAGGCGCGCATCATAGTAAGGCACCCACGATGCGCCGCCGATCTGGTAGCGGATCGACATTTCCGCCTCCAACGGAGCGCCAGCATTGACGAATACTTTGACCTCGGTGCGCTCCTCTTGCGCCGGCGCTAGGGAGGCGAGCTTGTATTCCAGATCCTTGATCTGGCGGTCGACAGCGCGGACCTTGATCTGAGTGTCGAGCACCACCTTTTGCGCTTCGGCTAGGCGTTCACCGATGAGACCCAAGAGCTGGCCCCAATCGGGCTGCGGAAGGGCGGCGCCGCCAGGAGGTGCAGGGTGGGCGGGGAGCTGCGCCAGGTTGCCGATCAAAGCCTTCTGCATCTCGGCCGCCTGCACTGCGGTCTCCAGCACGGCCCTATCGTCTTTGAGCTTCTCGATGGCATCCTCAACGCGCCTCCTCTCGCTGGCGGCGATTGCGTCGTCCGACCGCGCCAGAAAGGCGCGGCGGCTGTCCACCGAGCCGATCTCAAGAATGCCCGCTGCCTTGCCCTCGACGCGGATGGAGCTGTGGATGGCACGCGCCGGCAGATCCGTGAACAATATGACGTTATCGCCGGTCTCGAGACGTACCTTGCCCACGCGCGTGACCTCAGCGCCCGACGGAAACACCGTCACGGCATCGATGCGTGAGGTCCCCTTGACTTCGGCGGCTTCGAGTTTGGCGACGCAAGACAATGCAGATAACACCAGAAACGCGACCAGGCAGCGCATGGGGCACCTCCCTTGCGGACCCGCGATGCCCTCAATCGGGCACCACTGAACCTGGCGGTTAGGGTAGCGGCCTTCGTGTCGCCAGTGTGGCTGGCGATGGCGATGGCGAGTTAATAATCAGTAATCGAACGACGGCAGTTTGCGGGTTGCGCGGCTTACGTGTTCGGGAGCAACTGCTGGCAGAGGCTGCTGGCAGAGGCTGTCCGGGCCCCATTGCGCTCAAAACTCCAGTCGATTCACACGCTTCACCTGCGGCAGCGCCTTTACCTTGACGATGACCTCGTCGGGCACCGGCTCGTCGACGGCGACGATGCAGATCGCCTCGCCGCCGGGCTTGTCGCGTCCGAGGTTCAGCGTGGCGATGTTGAGCCCCGCCTCCCCCATCAGCGTGCCGAACTTGCCAATGAACCCCGGCTTGTCCTGATTTCTGACAAATAGCATGCGCGGCGCTAGCTCGAACTCCATGTCGATGTCTCGCACCTGGATGATGCGGGGCCGGCCATCCGAGAACACCGTGCCAGCCACCGAGCGGTCGTACTCGTCCGTCTTGACCGTAAGGCGAATATAGCTTTCGAATGCCCCCTTCTGCCCGCGCGTGACTTCCTCAAGCTGAATGCCGCGCTCCTTGGCGTTGGCTGCCGCAGAGACCATGTTGACCTCAGACAGCAAAGGTCGTAGCACGCCCGCCAGCGCTGCCGCCGTGAGCGGCTTGGTGTTGAGCGTGGCTACCTCACCAGAGTATTCGAGGCGCACACCCTTGATGCTGGTCTCGGTCAACTGGCCCGCGAACAGCCCCAGCTGCTCGCTAAGCTTCACCCAAGGCTTGAGCCGCGGTGCCTCCTCGGCGGAGATGTTGGGAAAGTTCACGGCGTTGGAGATGGCACCCTTGAGCAGGTAGTCAGACATCTGCTCGGCCACTTGCAGGGCGACGTTTTCCTGCGCCTCGGATGTGGCGGCACCAAGGTGCGGTGTGCAGATGACGTTGGGCAGGCCCAGCAGCGGGCTGTCCTTCGGCGGTTCCAGCTCGAACACATCGAAAGCAGCGCCGCCCACTTGGCCGGAATTGAGCGCCGCTGCCAAGGCTCTCTCGTCGACCAGCCCGCCGCGCGCGCAATTGATAATGCGCACGCCCTTGCGCGTCTTCTGCAATGCGCCGCCATCGATGATGTTGCGGGTCCTGTCGGTGAGCGGCGTGTGCAGCGTGATGAAGTCCGCGCGCCGCAGCAGCTCATCGAGCTCCACCTTCTCGACCCCCAACTCCAGGGCTCTTTCCTGCGACAGGAACGGATCGTAGGCGACGACCTTCATGCGCAGCCCAACCGCACGGTCGGCAACGATGGAGCCGATATTACCGCAGCCGACCACGCCCAGCGTCTTGGCATAGAGCTCCACGCCCATGAACCGCGACTTCTCCCATTTGCCAGCTTGCGTAGAGCGATCCGCCTCAGGGATCTGTCGAGCAAGCGCCATCATCAGCGAGATGGTGTGTTCGGCGGTGGTGATCGAGTTGCCAAACGGAGTATTCATGACGATAACACCCTTGGCGGTGGCCGCCTTCACGTCGATGTTGTCGACGCCAATGCCCGCGCGCCCAACCACGCGCAGCTTCTTGGCCGCGGCCAGCACCTTCTCCGTCACCCTCGTGGCAGAGCGCACCGCCAGGCCATCATATTCGCCGATGATCTCCTCCAGTTGTTCCTTTGGCAGGCCGACCCGGACGTCGGTGGCGATGCTGCGCTCCTTGAAGATGCCGACGGCGGCGGGCGAGAGCTGATCGGCTATCAGAACTCGGGGGCTCATGGGGACGCTGGCTCCGTGCTGGACGACGCAACGCAGTACATGCGTCCAAATCGAACCGGACACAACCATCCCATGCACTTGCGAGATGGCCAGCTGTCCAAATGGGCGCGCAAATGTGGACCGCAAAGGGCCAA
>Ga0075425_100000657_pt1 | contig 32863 bp, 36 predicted proteins | sample SoiMethybrSBSTD4_FD_75300 | JGI IMG/M metagenome (GOLD analysis project Ga0075425, IMG submission 75300) | Bulk soil microbial communities from a Populus tree surrounding site in Tennessee, USA - Soil MetaG P. TD hybrid SBSTD4 | ecosystem: Environmental > Terrestrial > Soil > Tree plantation... | reverse complement strand
TTTACGTTGAACAGATCGGGAGCGATCATCCGCTCCAGCTCACAAAGGGCCCCACAGATCAATCTCCCGCATGGTCACCTGATGGCGCCTTCATTGCGTTTTCCCGTTACGCCAACGGGGAGCATGAGATCTACATGGTGAGTGCCATCGGTGGGACAGAGCGCAAATTGTGCTCTGGGATGCCCGCCCATCCCCCATTATCCTGGTCACCGGACGGCAAGTTCATAGCCTTTACCGCTAAAGACTCAGGCCAAAATACCTACAGCATCAACTTACTTTCGGTGGAGAGTCTCGAAACACGCAAGCTGACCGAGCCCAGCGCGGAGCACCAGGATTGGGGCCCTGCATTCTCGCCAGATGGAAAGCAGTTGGCATTCATTCGGACGAATGGTGCGCTTACGATGGGAGACATCTTCATCATGCGGGGAAATGGTGGCGAACCTCATCGCTTAACCTTCGATAACACATCCATTCCAACCCCTCCGGCTTGGACGCGCGATGGCAAATCGATCGTATTCTCCTCACCACGGACCAGTATCCCGACGTTGTGGAGGATACCGGCGTCCGGCGGTCCACCATCCCAAATTCCCCAAGTCGGCGTGGTTGCGCTGCATCCCTCTGTTTCTCGAGGCGGGCATCGCTTGGCCTACGACCAAATAATAGGCCGCTCGAGCATCTGGAGCATAGACTTGGCCAAGATCGGCAAAAGGGATTCCCGTACGCAAGTGACAGCTTCCGGGGGCTTCAATTGGGCGCCCGAATTCTCGCCAGATGGCAAAAGACTCGCTTTCTTATCTGATCGCTTAGGAAGGATGGAAGTCTGGATTTGCAACAGAGACGGTTCCGATCTAATCCAATTGACCAATGTTGGCGGGGCGCAAGCGTTGGGTCCGGTACACTGGTCGCCTGATAGCCAAAGAATAGCCTTTGATTCGTCCCTCGGCGAGCACAGCGCGATCTTCGTGATGAAAGCGGAAGGAGGAATACCGCATCCATTGACCCGTGAAGCGTCAGACAATATAAACGCCAGTTGGTCCCGCGACGGAAAATGGATTTACTTTACGTCCAATCGAAGTGGACAGTGGCAGATTTGGAAAATGCCGAGCGAAGGGGGCGAACCGCTTCAACTGACCAAACAGGGTGGATTCAGAGGTTTTGAGTCAGCGAACGGGGAGTTCATTTACTATGCTAAAACACCTTCTGACCCCGATATTTGGAGAGTGCTGGCGGCCGGTGACCATGAGAGTCCCGTTTCGCCCCGAATCCATCTGGGGCAATGGAGGGATTGGGCCCTCGTTGATGACGGAATTTTCTTCCTCAGTGAGAGATCGGCTCTACATCCAGTTCTTAGATTCTTTGATTTTTCTAAAGCGAGTGTTAGGGGCGTGGCGACTCTTGAGAAGCCCGGCGAGTGGATCTCGGCGTCAGCAGATGGAAAATTTGTCTTGTACGATCAGTTCGATCACGAAGAAAGCACCATCATGTTGCTGGAGAACTTCCGCTGAAAGGCGGGTGCGACAGGCCCGCAAGCACGCCACAAGAGTCTGGTTACATACAATCTTGGCTTTCCCGCGTTTCTGGCGACGAAGAGCCCCCAGAGACATCAAAAGTGGAATTTACCGAACATGCAGATGCGCCCACTATTTGTGAGATAGGTTGTAGGCCCGGAAAGATGCAGTCACCGGGAATGTAAAGATCCAAATTCTGCAGGCAAGCTCTTGGCTTCGGCAGGAATTGTGGTCAGTAAGTGGGCGATCGATTGAGTATTTGAATATCGCTGCCAACGGACTGTCTCTGCCAGACTCGGCTTCCGCAAGCGTTGCAGCAGGCATCGAATCCTATTGTCAGGAATTCTGTAATCGGTGATAGAAAAAATTCGGCCTTGCTCCTGGTACTCATCCCAATAGGCTACGTGCGATTCCGATCCGACTTGCAGCCGACGAGTGCCAGACAAACTGAAATCGGTTCACAAAAAGTAAAGACGTTTTCAAAGCACACGTGTTCAGTCAAATCGCTATTAGCCCGGAAAACACGCTGCACAATGGAGGGCAGTCATAATGAGATTGGTAGACTTTGGCGCGGAGCACATCGCAACAAAAGCGAAGTGAGACATAGTTCCGTATGAGACGACTCACAACAGCCTCGTTGTGAATGCGATATGCAGGCTGTCGTCACGAAGCTCGTTGTTTCGCACAAATTTTCAAGTCCCGCAGCTCAAGCAACACACCTCGCTGGCCCACTCGAAGCGAATCTCAGAAATGCAAACCGGCCTTCGCGGGTGTAAGTTCACGCCTGAAAGGCAAAACTAGAGTGTTTTCATCTACTCAGGAATTAGCCCAAAGGTTGCGCGCCGCAAAATACGTCGTTGATCCCGTGACGCTTCAAGTCGTTTTCCTGGCTTCGCGTATGCGCAAGCCTCTCTTGATAGAGGGACCACCGGGCTGTGGCAAGACTGAGTTGGCTTATGCACTCGCCGCCGCGGCCGGCACCATCGTCGAGCGGATCCAATGCTACCAAGGTATTACCGAAGAAAAGATCATTGGCAAATTCGATGAAGCCTTGCAGCGGCTGTTCCTTGAGATTGAGGGCAAGAAACTCGACGAGGGCTGGAGTGAAGTCCGAGATCGACTGCACACTCTAGACTTTTTCGCGGAAGGCCCGCTCTTACGCGCTCTGCGGTATTCAAAACAGCCATGCGTGCTTCTCGTGGATGAACTAGATAAAGTTGATTCCGGGGTTGAAGCCTTTTTATTAGAAGCGTTCAGTGTGTGGCGAGTAACTGTCCCTAAGCTGGGCACGATTTCTGCGGTAAGAAAACCATTCGTCGTGCTGACTTCGAATGACGAAAGGCGTCTCGGAGACCCCCTCAGGCGCCGATGTTTTTACCTGCGCTTCGAATATCCATGCATAGAACAGGAACGCGAAATCCTGGCGATTCAGTGCAGGCAGAGCAACTTTCAACGCTGTGGACAACTGGCGGGACTAGCACACGCCCTGCGCGGATGGAACATGGAAAAACCGCCATCCATAGCTGAAATGCTCGACCTCGCACAGGCGCTTGAGATTCTCGGAACCGATGAGATTTCGCACAAGCAGCGCGATCTATTACTTCCGCTGCTGGCAAAGACTGAAACGGATCGCAAGCGTCTCCTTCTGCGCGCCGGCTTCGAAGGCCTAGTAGCGGACTCAAAACGATACCGCGACCAACTGCTCGATGCGAGCGCTCTGCCAGAACGCGAGGCTGCGGCATGAAATGGTCAATTTGTTTCGCGCTCTTCTTGGGAACCGCATGCGGGCAGACCGTCAACGTCAGGCAGACGTATGAGACCTCCATGGAATGGGTTGCGTACTATGCTGGCACACACCGCGTACCCGTTGAATTGGTGGAAGCCATCATCGATGAAGAGTCTGACTGGAATCCAGATGCGGTATCGAGCAAAGGCGCCGCTGGGATCATGCAGTTGATGCCGGAAACAGCCATTCGCTTCGGAGTCGATAACCGATTTCGTGTGGATGAAAATATCCACGGAGGAGTCGCTTACCTGGCTTGGCTCATTGAGAAATTCGATGGCGACCTTCGACTTGTCACCGCCGCGTATTACGTAGGAGAAAGTCCCATCAGCATCCGAGGACTTGCCTACTCATCCGCCGATGTTCAGCGCTACGTCTGGCGAGTCGCACGCCGATATCGATTGAGGCGTTTGCTCGTCGCGAAGCCTCTTTCGTCAAGCTCCGCAGAGAAAGTTGAGGTGATTGGAGATGAAGGTCTGGCGTTTGTCCCTGTTCCTGGTCTTAGCCGCGACGGCAGTCATCGCACAGCAGGTCACGATTGAGCCGCAAGTCCGTACAAGTGCAATTTCGGATCAGAGGATCACAACCGTCCATGTTGTCCCGCATTTCGTGACGACCATTCGCGTGCCCGAGCCCGTAAGCTCCGTTGTGGTTGGTGACCCGAACCTGTTCCAAGCCGAGCACTCGGAACACGAGCCACAGCTGGTTTTCGTGAAATCGCTGCTTGAGGAGGCCTCGGAGAGCAACCTGCTAATTTCTACAACGAGAGGACGACAGATCAGCTTTCTTCTGGTGAACCATGGGCGCGAGACGCACACATCCAAAGCCGATTTTCTCTTTCGATATCAATCGAGCGGTGGTTTCCTGATTGATCCAGATGCTGTTCCTTTTGCACTTGTTTCACAGACGACTCCCTTGGAGAGTCCCGATGGCGCGACTAACGCCAGAACCAATCTGCCCGAGAATCAAGGGAAGCCGCAAACACTTGATGTACTGCTCGAACGCCAACGGCGAGCGCCGCTGCCCAGACTTTACGGTCAGCAGATAGAGAGCGAGGCCTCCCAGGGTGATCGCCTGCGTGCCGGGATCAGCGAGGTGATCGATGGCGGCCAGCAAGTGGTCGTGTTGTTCTCGGTGGTCAACACCAGCAAAAGGCCAATCCTGCTAATGCCACCTCAAGTACAGCTAGGCGGCAAGGAGAAAGTCGGAAAACTGATTAAACACGAGCATTGGTCCACTGCTGAGCAATTGGCAGTCATCGCCTTTCGCTTGAGTGGACGCCGGATCGGACCGGGGGAGCGCGCTGATGGCGTCGTCCAGTTCGAACGACCACCTTACAAGCGTTCCAGCGAAACGCTGTTTCTGCAGCTGGCGGAATCAGGTGCGGTGGATAAACCAGCTCTGGCGCCGATTGGTTTCGGGGTTAGCACTGCTATGGAGGCATCGAATCATGAACAATGAAGCATCGACCACCGCATCGAAGGACGCAAGTCCAGACCCAATCGAAAATACCGCCCCGAACACAAGCTTGGATGATGATCCCGAAGCTGCCCGCGGGGGGTGGCGCGAAACCTTCCGGATGGCACTGGATCGTGCGCGCGAAGAACATAAGCCGCGAGATGGCCGGAAGGAGTTAGGACGCGATAGGACTAAGGCCTTCTTGGTACTCGTCGCTACAGGTGTCGTGCTCTTGTTGTTATTTTTCGGTCTTTTTTCGAGTGCGAACAAACCTACGCACCTTCCTGGTGAGAATCCTCATGGGCAGCCAAGTCTTGGACAAAGAGTCACTCCTGGACAAGACACGAGAGATCCAAGTATGGCGGTGACACCGATGCTGAGCGCGGATGTTCCGCCGAACGATCCGAATTTGCAGGGCCAGGTGACACCCGAGGATGTTGATCGAACATCGCGAATGGGGCATCCCGCAAAACCCTCTCCCGCGATCCGGATGGGTTCGGGACCCCAGGATTATGCACTGAGCCGCGTTGATTTCTCCGACCCTTTGGCGGGAAAAAGTACCACTACGCCGGCGGTCCCGGGCGCGGTGCCACTTCGTGTAGCCGATGAGGCGGACCTAAAGAAACCTTCTCTGGTTTTTGTCCGATCGGCGCAGGCGAACCCCGCAATCAAGTCATTTGTCCCAGAAGCGGAGGAGGAAAAAGTAGCGCTCCCGGCAGGAACGCGCTTGTTGGCACGTTTGCAAGCGCCCGTAAGCTCGGCTGTGGCGATGCCGGTTGTAGCTGTTATCGAATACAACTACGAGCGTGATGGTCAGATTGCCATGCCCGCCGGAGCAAAGGTCTTGGGGCGGTTGGCACAAGCAAGTCCGTCTGGCGATGTGGCAATTCAGTTCACTCGGGTGGAAATGCCTGATGGCACTTCGGAAAAACTGGAAGCATCGGCGATGGACCTAAATTTCAAACCTCTCAAAGGCTATGTATCCGGAAAGAAAACCGGCACGAAATTCCTGGTTCGGTCTCTGACTGGTCTGGGTACGGTAGCGTCGTACCTTGTGGGCCCCCAGGCATCGAACTCTGCCGGGTTGATATCCACGAATGTACTGATGCGAGAGCGTCTCGCAGACAATGTTGCGTCCGCGGGTCAGGAGGAACTAAATGGGCTGGCCTTCAATCAAAATCTGATCGTGTCAGTGCCCGGGAACACGCGCTTTTATATCGTGCTCCAAAAGCCTGCGCCAGACCGCGTTAAGCCGAGTCCGGAAACAGGAAATAGCAGCTTAAAGAATGCCAGCGCGAACGGCGCTGTACCGACCCTCGAAGAACTTCGGCAACTCATTCAGTTGCGGCGTGAAATCAATGATTTGTATATGCAAAATAATGACCAAACGGTTCAGAGCTCGCAACAGCAGTGACGATTACTGGCTGGCTCATCCTCTTACTGGACTTGCCGTCTTTTCAGCGCCGAACTGGTCTGAAGTAGAGACCTGATTCGTGTGGAGTTGAAGAGCAGTTCATCCTGATTCTTCTCTGCGCACCAAAACCTGGTGACGCTGTGGCGCAACCGCCTCGATCTTGGCGCCTGAACACGCCGATACTGTGGTTCACGGCATTTGTGCTGTTCGGGGTTCTACGAGGGCCCTTGCGGAATGCGCGGTGGTGTTTTCTCGGGCGAAAGGGCATTCTCCTTCGATCATCTTTCTTGACGAAATAGACGGGCTTCTTCCGGCAAGCAGCAGAAATATCTCGCAGCACGATATCCAGGTTGTGTGGAACAGTTCCTGGCCGAGATTAGCGAGTTGAAGCCTGAAAATGAAGTATTTCTTATTGGCACGACGAATAATCCTGAAAACATTGATGCTCGCGTGCTCCGGGGAGGCCGGTTCTCCGAAAACATTTTGATTCCTCTGCCACGAGGTGATCAGCGCGTGCAGCTGGTAAGGATGTTCCTCAACGACACTCGCCTAGAGGGCGGACTTTCCATTGAAGATATCGCCGGCAATCTAGAGGGTGCCTCACCCGCCGACCTACAAGCGATCTGCACGGCCGCGAAGCGAATGGCCTTCATCGCCATCAGTGATGGAGATCGGCTTCCACCCTTGAATAGTTCAGACTTCGATAGTGCCGCCCACCGAGTTCTTGGGGAACACCGTCCGCGATAGCTTTCGCTCCGCCTTCCGATCATTTGACACCGCAAATTGGCGCCGTTTGACAGCTTTTGAATTCCGCCTTACTTTCCCTCGCACATCGACTGCTTTTCTGGGCTGATTTTTCCGGCCGGAAAAACGAAACATGCTAGGTGAAGGAGTGCGCAAATGAGGAATCAGGAAGATCTTTGGTACAGGAAGCGTTTGGTTGTGTTCGCGATGATTCTTTTGCTGATCGCAGAAATCGCCGCGGCGCAGAACCTTGGGTCGAGTCCACAGCTTAATGTCGCAGTCCAAGGACAAACAGGTGCGCAACCGGAAGGAGCCTTTCTCAACTTCATCAACTGGGTCGGAAACGTAATTTCGCCGGTCGGTGCCGGCGGGGCCATTGTCGGTGCGATCGTGTCCTGGCTCACGGGACGCGGTTTTGGTCGCTGGTTGCTTGCAGCGGCTGCGCTCCTGGCAGTCTCCGGCGTTACTCGGCTGATCGAGTTTTGGGTCACGAACGGAAGCGGCGGAGTGACATAGACACACGGCGCACGAATTTCAGGCAGCCTGCACCTGAAGGGGAGCCGCGGGCTGCCAACACAGAAGGCTCAGCGAGTCTGACAAGGTGTGGATTCCAATGCAGGTCCCGCAATTGCTCAATGACGTCATCTCGGTTCTGCTGCTGCTAGTTCCATCGGCCGCAGTTCTGTCTTTGGCCCTGGCGGGAGTGAACCTCCGCCGCGAGGGGACGATGACTTTCGCCATAGGAGGTGGGTTCACGAAGTGGATGTTCTGGGCCGTCATCTTTTTGACTCTGCAACCATTACTGAGTTGGTTCAGCACTTTCGGAGTCTCGACGCAGTTGCCACCGGGTGGAGTTGCGACTGGCTGGCTGGCGAATTTTCAGGCGGATCTCTCCCAGTTCATCTCGCAGTTCGTTTTGCAACGACTGGTGCCGACGTTGGCAGCGTTCTTCGTTCTGAGAGCAGTGCTAGATACGGCATCTGGCCAGCACCCATTGCCTTCGATCTTGGCAGCGATGTTCTTACTTGGAACTCAAACTACGTACAGCCTTCTTCAGAGCTACAACACCGGAACACAATACGCCACGGTCGATGTGCTCGACAGTCTTTGGAATCACCTGGCGGGGACAATCATGCCGGTTGCAGCCGTTCTCGCCTTGATTGGCGGGGTGTTGAATTTCGCAACTCGCAGACCATTCCTGAGACTGGTTGCGGTATCACTTGCGATGTTGACGGTTTCAGCGATTTGGAAGCTTGTCACTTCGATGATGTAGGTGGGCGATGAATCTCAGCGGCATGACGTTCGATCACGGAATACTGAGCCTGGCGAATTGGGTTGGCAATGTCATCATGCCGACGCTTGCCGCGGTTTTCATCATCATTGCGATTCTGCAGTTTTCAAAAGGGCAAGAGTTCGCACACAGCATGTATGGCGCCTTGGCATCGCTCATGATTTCAGGGCTGACTCGAGCATTTGAAACGTTCGCGTCTCAGGCCGCCTGGGATAACCCTGATCTGTACTGGCTTTCAATCGTGATGCTCATCAATTGGGTCGCAAATGTGATTTTGCCAGTTTACGCAGCCTCGCAGGTCGCGGCGATGGCGCTGAGATTGGGCGTGTTTTCGCTCGTTCATCCGACCAGTGGCTGGGTGCGCCACTTCGTGACCGCCGCTCTTTGTCTGATGGCGTCAGGTGTACTGCGATTGGCGGAAGTTTTTGTAACCCACGGGGCGGGAGGAATTACGTAGGAGGACACGTATGGCTCTCGACGTCACGCCGATCTACCGGAACTTGCGGACAAGGGTCACTTTCTTCGGGCTCGAAACAGAGGACCTCTTCGCGATCCTCGGGATTGCGGTTGTAATGAACATTTTCGGCAGATTCCTGAACCGGGAGATGTTCGGATTGCCGATGAACATGGTGCTCCAGTATCTCGTCCCGATATTGAGTGTGCCGGCGCTGATGGTGTTTAAGTACGGCAAGCAACGTGGCTACTTGTTGGATTGGGTGCTGTTTCATACCAAACCTCACGTGTACTCCGGTGTAGAGAGGGATCGGCAACTGCGAAGCGAATACCTAAAGGATTGAGAGATGCCTTTGACCGTGCAGCAATACGACAGATCGCTATCCCAGCCTCCGCTTTGTGAGCAACTGAAGGTGCGCGATCTCATCGACAATCTGCTGATCCAGCTCGATGGGTCCTTTGTCGCCGGATATCGAGTGAGCGGCATCTGCTCGTATTACGCCAGTGAGGAGGAGCGGAACCGGACAAAACTCCTCTTTGAAGCGCTGATTCGATCATTGCCCGAGCGCTCGATGCGCTTGCAGGCGCGCTTCGAGATCTTCGAAGGCTTAGGTAACCTCATTGCGCGATATAACCGCGAACAACTCAGTCCTAGTAGCGTCCTCCAGACACTTGATCGAGAGCAGTCGAATATCTGGTTAGCAAAAGACGCTTCAGGTTACTACGTCGACCAGGCGCTGCATTTTTACTTCATTTGGGATCCGCGCATTCATCACCAGTCTCCGGATGTCGAGTGGAAGAAAAAGATGCGCGGCAGCAGCTTCAGCATGTCTTCCACGAAATGTGTTGAGCGCAGCCGCCGAGAACACGAGGAGTTTCTTGGTGAGTTCAATAGCCTGATGTCCGGCGTAGAGGCCAGCCTGCAAGCGACCGGAATGAAGATCGAGCGGATGTCACAGCAGGATCTCTTTCTGGAAGTCAAGCATGCCCTAAATCCGCTCGCGAACGATATCAGGGAGTACCGTTCCCCAGAGCAGTCGCTGATTTATGAGAGTGCGCGTAGCCAGATTGCCAATGTGAATATCGAAGACGAACTCGATGACCACCTCAAGGTTTGCGCTCTACTGTACTCATTCATCACCTTGAAAGACCTGCCGGATGCCACCTTCCCAGGCTTGTTGCGCGAGTTACTGGTCCTGGATTTCCCGCTCGTCATAAATGCAGAAGTGGTTTTGCCCGATCAGGCGAAGGCAGTTAAGCAGTACAAGAGCCGACTACGAAAAATGACCGCCGCACAGAAGGATATCTATGGTGGCTTCCGGCTCAATGTCGATGCGCAAGTGGCGGAGCACCAACTCATCAAAGTGCTGCAAGACCTGATCGCCAGTTCGCTCAAATCATGCGAGCTCAGTCTGACTGTATCAGTTCGTACTTCCCAACCCGCGCGCAATCGGGTTGAGTTGATCGAGGCTGAACGCATCCTGGCAGATCGCCGTCAACGTGTATTGCACGCGATCGGACGGATGAACGGCGCCCGAGGAATCCCCGAGACTTTGGCGCAAAAGCGCTTTTTCTTCTCCAGCCTGCCGGGCCTCGGCGAGATCAACAAGCGCGAAATGGATGTGCTGACCCTTCACGCTGCTGATCTCCTCCCCATCGAAATACCCTGGCCAGGGACTCCGAATTCGCCGCTGATGCTGTTTGAGACTCCGTATCGTCAGCTCATTCCGTTTTCGCCCTTCGACTCAACCCTGGGCGATGCCAACTTACTCATCATGGCAAAAACGGGCGGCGGAAAAACGTTTCTCGCTCAACTGATGCTGCTAATGATGGGGCGGGCACGGCCGCTCGTGTCGATTTTGGAGCGCGGCGATTCTTATGCGCCGCTAGTCGAACTCATGGGAGGCCGGGTAATAAACGTGCAACTGGACGGCCGGGAAACGCTTAATCCTTGGGACCTACCTGAAGGTGAAACCTCTCCGAGCAATGAGAAGACCGCGTTCCTAAAAAATCTCACACGCCATATGCTGGGCAACAGTCTTGGCTCAGACACCTCATTACTTGATAACGTGCTGACCGAGGCAATCGGACGAGTGTACAAGCGCTGCGCGATCCGGTATTCCAGCCCGATTCCAACGTTCAATGATCTGCGCGAGGAACTCGCAAACTGGCGTGACGCAGAGAGGATGCAGCGCACGATTGATGAAGCGCACCTGGCCTCGATCAAACTGCGTCAGTGGACCGAATCAGGCATTTACGCAAATCTCTTTGACCGGCCAACCAACATGCGATTAGACACTGATTGGCTGTTCTTCAATGTTGAAGGCTTGAGCTCAGATCCCAGGTTGGAGGCGGCCATGAGCATGCTGATAGCCGCGGCTATGGCTGCTCGGGCGGCAGGCAAGTCAGGCCGGCGCAGTGTCTCAGTGCTTGATGAGTGTTGGTTTCTCCTTGATTCGTTTTGGCTCGCCCCCGAAATCGTTCAGTTGTTTCGAACCGCACGCAAACGTTATTCGAGCGTTTGGGGCATCAGCCAAACGGTCGAAGACTTCGTTGGCACAGAATCGCAGCCTCGCGCTCACGGGCCGGGAATTCTCAAGAACGCAAGCACGAAGATCATCGGACAACAGCCTGGGGATATCACACCGCTGGTTGCCCACTTGAATCTCAATCCAGTCGCTGTTCATGAAGTAAAAGGGTTTGGCGCGCCGAGAAAAGGCAGAAGCGCGGAGGCCCTGCTTGTGATCGGTGAGAAAACCGAAACGACGCAGACGATTCGCATTGTGCCGACGGCGCTCTCGTACTGGGTATGCACGACTTTCCCCCGCGAACGCAAATATAGGGTCTGGTTCTTGCATAAGCATGCAGGCAGGCCATTGTTGGACAGCTATCAAGAATTGGCGGCGAAATTTCCGCAAGGATTAGCCGACCTTGAGCAGCTTCCCGAGGAAATCTCAGGGGCAGTGACGTCAGCCTATAGCACAGCGGGAAACATGTCCGCCTAGCAGCAGGAGGAAGCGATGGAGATCATTTGCTACGCAGTTTTGTTTATCGGATCAACGTGGTTGCTGATGGTTGCACAAAGCCGCCGGAAAGTTGTGGCAGTCGCTCTCATGGCAGCGATGTTTTTGACTCTGGTGGGCGCACCGCAACCTGCCCGCGCGCAGGCACCGACTGGGATGCTTAGTGCCATTCACGCGGCTCTAAGCGTGATTAACGGCCTGATCCAGAGTGCGTTGACATCAATCAATACCGCCCGGACAGCGCTGAACAATCTTCAGCAAGTGACCGTCTGGCCGAAACAAGTGATCAACCAAGCACGAGCCCAAGTCACAACCATAATCGGCCAATATCGAAACCTGATGGCGAGCATAATCCACATAAACCTGAGAAGCGCCACGCTGCCGGTGCCGCAAGCTTTCGAAGCTGTTGTTCGTGATCACCAGGTGAATAACTTTTCGAGTCTCACCAGCACCTACGGCAACACCTACGGACTCGTTCCAGTCGCAACTGATGCGACCGCAACTGATCGAGCAATGTCAGACATGGACGACGCACTCACACTGGATAGCCTCAAGCTGCTGAAAGCCAGCGACCAAGCCACCGACATTGAAATGCAATCTGCGGATTCGATTGAAAACGCTGCCAGTCAATCGGCACCGGGCTCGGCGTCATTTCTGACAGCCACGGCGATTGTCTCAGGGATAAGCAGTCAGGCATTGACTCAAAAAATGCTTGCAGCGGAACTCAGGCAGGAGGCTGCACATCTGGCACATCGAAACACATTACGAAAAGAAAACGCTAACAACACTACTCAGCTGCGGGGCGTCCTCGTGAACCTGCTGCAGCACCAGTAAAAGAAAGAAGAAGCACCATGACAAGAATCACAAATCTGCTCACAAACCTTCGCTCATGGATAATGGGGCACAAAATGCGTACGGCCTTCATGGTCATCCTTCTGGCAGTTACTGCGCCATGGCCGGCGAGAGCGCAATTCTTTGACCCATGCTGTGCAATGTTAGCTGCAGGACTGGCAAGCGTTCAGTCTGCGCTGACGAACGTTATCGGAGGCGGGCTTAACCAAATCCTCGCCGTCGACAGCGCCATCCAGCAGTATCAGCAAACGGTGGTCTGGCCGCAAAACCTGATAGCGCAAGCTCAAAGCCTGGTTGGTATCTTGCAAGGAAACTTGCGCCAGATTCAGAATCTGTCGCGCATTTCCGTTACGAGCGCGATGCTGCCCACCTCTCAGCAACTGGAACAGGTACTTCTCTCACGGAGTCCCAATGGCATCGGCCAAACTTCAGCTGTGTACACGGCACTATATGGCCCCGTGCCCGGACCAACGGCCGCGTCTCAGCAAGTCTTGAACATGGTGGACATGACCGATGCTGCTGCCCAGGCTGCAATGAAACGAGCCATCGAAATCGATGCGCTCGCGGATCTGGAAATCCAAACAGCCAACCAACTCAATCAGAGCATTCAGAATGCCGCGCCTGGAAGCGCACCCATCATCGAAGCCCAAGCCGACGCATGGTTAATCCGTGCCCACGCCTACACGCAGAGTGCCACCGCCGATCTGATGCGGCTACGCTCGATCGACCTCGCAAATGCAGGCGCGGACATTAAGTTGGGAGCAACGAACACGACTGGTCTGCGTCAGGCACTCGCGAACCTCTTGCAGCACCAATGAGTCGTAGTTGAGGACGTTTGCCATGCCGAGTTTTTATTTCGAACAGTTATTGCAGAACGGACTGAGCGGCATCGACCGGCAAGGAATCACCGGAGCTGTCCTTCAGATCGCTGGGGTGGTCTTAGTGCTAAGCCTCCTGTGGGGAGTTTATGAAGCGTACTGCAATGGCGGGGAGGTGCGAGTACTCGGTGTGACTGCGGTGAAGTACCTGATGCTCGGACTGATTTTCGTGAATTATCAGAGCGCCTTCCGCGCGGTAAATTCCATGTTCAATGGAGTGGCTGATGGAATTTACAGACTTTCCGGTGGACTCGATGTAATTCAGAACTGGAACAACTCTTTAGCACAGTTTTGGCAAAACAATCCAAATTGGTTTTCTGCGCTATGGAGTTGGGTGACGGGAGGAGCTTCCGCCATCGTCGCCGGATTGATTTCAGTTGTCGGATATCTGTTGTTACCGATCACGTATACCTTATTCACGTTTTTCTATGCGGTTTACGGTGCGATTCTGTACGTGGTAGGCCCGTTTGTCCTCGCGTTAATGCCATCTCGCAGTCTTGGCCAGCTTAGTCGTTCTTTCTTTATCAACATGATGATCTTCCAATGTTGGGGATTGTTGTATGCGGTTTTTCAGGCGCTCATGTCGGCACTGCAAATCACCAACCCCGGTCAATTTGGCAATTCGTTTCTCCAAGCGTTCGTAGGCTCCAGTCAGGTGATCGTGATGAGTGTTGCAAGCGTTCTACTTTCAATCATGATCGCCTTAATTCCGTTCATTGCCAGTCGAATCGTCCGCGGAGATGTCGGCAGCACTCTGATGACCGTAATCAGCGGAGCAGTTACGGCAGGAGCGGTGGCTTCGGGATTGGCATGGTCTGCGGGCGAAGGCCTTTCCCGCGGCAGAATGCTGGCGCCGGAAGGGGCGCCTCCTCCGCCCGCGCCTGGCCCCACCGGCACCACCGCAGGTGCCGCTTCGCTCACACAGAATTCTGCAACTCGCGCCAGTGCCGCCATAGCGGCTTCAGGCGCACCTCCATCGGTAGGTGGAGGGCCGACATCTGCGGCGGAAGTGGCAACCAGTTCAGCGGTAGACGGCAACTCGACGGCACTCCGAAATCCGAGCACGGGACAAGTGTTCCGTGGAACGGAAGCGGATGGCAGGAAACGGGACATGTCGGGGCAAGCGGAAGCATGATCACTGGCAACTACGGTTCAACTAAGACGCGGCGGAAATGGGCATGTACCTAACCGCTATCGAGGTCATAGCCTCGCAGGTTTGCCGCGTGGCATGCAGGCCACATGGCCGGCAGAACAATGCGTTGGATCGGAATGGGGCAGAAAGCATGAAATCGAAGGAATCAATAGCGGAGCCTGGAGTAGCGCGACTCACCAGGTACTACGAGCACGACGGTATGTTGCGAGCATATGCCAACCGCGCGATGTTTCTGGCCATTCTGTTCGGCACAATCGCGTTTGCCTCGCTCGGATTTGCGATCTACGTCCGCATTCAGCCGCCCACCGTCATTCGCGTCGATAAGGATGGAAACGCCACGGTAGTGAGCGGAGGCGCGAGAACTAATCCCGCGCAAACCATCGAGATGATGTTGACGGCGCAAGCCGCGAATCCGGACACAACAACTCCTTCCAGCACGGCACCAAGCGACCTGGAGGGCAAAGCAGTGGTAAGGAGGTTCCTGGATCGCTACCTGTCTTACACGCCCGATTCCGCCGCTCGAAGCCTTGCCGAGGCGCTGAACATGATGACCGCCAATCTACGCTTATTCACCATGAACAAATTGCGTGACGACGATACGCTCGGAAAAATCCAGCATGACCACATCATCTCCGAACTGAGGATCCGCTCAATTGAGCGCGCAAAGAGCGGCTCGTGGGACTACGTCGCATTTGCGGTCAAAGAGATTCACAAGGTGAGAGACGGAGTGGAATCAACGGATCGCATCGTTGGCCAGTACAACATTCGGCTTCTCGAGGAACAACGGAGCGAACTTAACCCCAGTGGCCTCTTTGTGGCTGAATATTCCGAAAAGCAAATGCTAGGCGAACGCGACAACGCCCTTGAACAAAAGAGTGAGTTGGATAAATAACCCAGTAACATCCGGAGCCAAATCATGGTGAATCCCGCATCAGTGGAGATCTCTAGCAAGACAAGTCGGACCGAAGCTGAACTCGATCAGCCGACACGGAGAGGCCGCATCGCGAGAATGCGGGCGAGGAAAACGCGAATGGGCGCATGCGCTATTTCATGGGAAAAGTAGGATCGAACGGCGGGATTCCCTCTCTTGAGAAGGAGTTCGGTACAGAAGGCGAAGTCCTGCGCCAGGGCGTCACGTTTTATGCGGTTCAGGAATGTGGAGCGATAGCTGATCTTAGCGGCAGGCGACCTCAATTAACGAAGGAACCGGTGCCGGCCAAGAAAAGCTAACCATGCTGGAGTTTTGGACGTCAGAGGGTATGCATAGTCGCATTTCAATTCGGCAAACGGCTGTGCGGTTCTTTGTGTTGTTCCGCCGTTGGGCTTTCACCGTAACGAAAGTGCTAGGGCCGGTTTTCCTGTTCGAAGTTGTTCTACTGGTCCGGCAGCACCTCAAGTACGCACTCCTAGGGACCACTGATCTCGTAGAGTCTGCAGTAACGTCTCTCCTGGTTACCGCCTTGCTTTGTTTGGCGTGGGCATGGGGAGAGTGGTTTTGGTCGAAACTCCGAAGGCTCCGGGGTTTTGTGGGCGAAGTGTGGCAATGCTCCCGAAACTACTGGAGTCCTGAAGCAGTGAAGATCAAAAAAGCGTAGCGACTACAACTCGTGCCGGCCAGCGATTTGCTGCCTGGCCGAAATCTTTGGTTCGGTTTTCGGCAAGAGCAGCGAATCCTGGGCTCGCGAATAAAAGATGAGGTGAGTCAATGAAACGCGTTTTCCTTACATTTGCATTGATAGCAGCCGTTGTTATCCCAGCACCTGCGCAAAAGATTGAAACCGAGAACGCGAATCGACGGCAGATCATTCATCTGCAAACCGCATTAGATCACTTGACAGTGATCGAACTCGGCGAACCAGTCCTGCAGGTTGCGTCTGGCAGTCCGTCTTTCAAAGTGGAGTGGAGGGAAAACAAGGTTTTCGTTCAGCCCACCCAGGCCGACGCTCGAACTAACCTCTTTGTCTGGACGGCAACCGAGCGCCTGAACTACGAACTGGAGCCCGCAGGATCTGTCGCGGATATGAACTTTGCTATCGATCAGATCCCGGTTCGCCGCAATCCTCTGGTTTCGTCAGACGCGAAGCCTCAAACGACACCTCCAGCCGTATCAGAATGGTTGCTGGAAGCGCAGCCTGTTCGTTTGCAATCAAAGCAACATGCTTCAAAGCCGGTTGAGATTTGGATCAATGATTTGTACGAAAAAGATGGCCACCTGCTCGTCCGGTACACCGTTTTTAACAACGGCTCCGGCACATATTCCGTCAGCAGCCCACAGGTATTCCAACTGGACGGAGTGCGCGCACGACAATCTTTGTACGGTCTCACGAATTCGCAACTTACTGAGGAGCAAGCCAGCAAACTGAAAGTCAAGCAACGAGTGCCAGTGAAGGTGCTTCAGCAAGAACTCCGGACCGAAAGGATTGCTCCCGGTTCGGCAGCGACCGGAGTCGTTGCGCTTGAGATGGCATCGACTTCAGAACCAACCGTTTTGTCGTTTCGGTTCTCGGGTGGAGATGGTGCAAGCCGTCAGCGCGAGCGGCCGATCACTGCCTACCTGGTCAGATGAAGAATTTTCTAAGCGTGGTGTGCCATGCCGTCGAGTTCAACAAAGTCCGCCTACTTATCCCTGCAAGAGTACCTCATCAGTCGCCCTGATATTGGCGCGTTCAAGGCCTTGCTGGATCTCGTACTCGGGCCAGCCAACCCGTTCGATGCAGAATCGGCCAGATCTCCCAAACGCTCTTTTGTCTTGTTTTCATTGATCTTCGTTCTATTTCTCGCCTGTTTTGTGTATTTCAATCTGCGGCAATGAGCTATGCGCGAAAACCACAAAGGTCATCATTTCCCCGTCCTCGAAGACGTCGAGATCGTCATCGCGCTGATCGGAATGGGGATCTTCTGGGTAGCATGGTTCATTGCCTGTGAGCGGTATCACTTCTCCAATCGTCAGGTAGCGGAACTCGCCTCGTACTTCGCCCTTGCGCTCCTGTCCATCATTAGCCCGGCCGTGCTGATTGCGACCCGCCGCTCATACCGAGAAAAGCGGTGGCCCCATCCGCCGATGGTCATCTCCCCGAAGAAGGATGAGATGTTCCTAGAGGAGGGACGGAAGCGGAACGCGGTGGTTCTGGGCTACGACATTCATGGGCAACCGTGGTACTGGGATGACCGCATTCGAGTTATGCAAGGCATTGTGCTGGGTATGACGGGTTCGGGCAGGACTACGTTGCTGAAGAACATCATCACGCAGGATCTGACCCGAGTCGTCGGCACGCCTGACGATTCTCATCGCCTGCCCATGATCATCTTCGATGGCAAAGCAGACATGGAGTTCTTTTACGATCTGCTTCCGCACGTGCATCGGGCTGGGCGACTGCATCAGTTGAGAGTGTTGAATCCTGCCCGTCCCGACATCTCCGTCCGCTACAACCCGTTCCACTGCAGTGACGAAGACTACATGCCGATCGTCAACATGATCTTCGGATCCTTCAATCTGCACGATGAATTCTTCAGCAAGCACCAGTTGAACTACCTGTCTGACATTGTGCGCGTGCTGGTGTACACGGGACGGAAGTTTAATTTTTACGACGTGCTGGTCATGGCAATCGACGAGCAAGTTCTCCGGGAACAGATCGACGGAGCCCGCCGGAGACTTGAACAGGACCCTTCCATCCCCCTGCAGCGCAGACTAAATTTCGAAATGTCTGCGAAGAACCTGCTGCAATCCCTAGCTGATCGAGAACGTGTACCGAAGATCCAGGGGTTGGTAAACGAATGCATGACTTTTCTGGATGACGAACTCAGCGTGATCACCGGACCGTACGAAGACCTGCTCTCGATCGACGAGGTGATCGAGCAGGAACTCATCCTGGTGGTCACATTAAACGTGAACAAGAACACCGAGCCAGTAAGGGCCTTGGGCAAAATGCTCCTGCAAAATCTCCAGCTAGTTGTGGGCAAGCGTTACGAGAGCGACGAGCAACGAAGACACTCCAATCGGCCGATGTTCAGTGTCGTGCTGGATGAATTTGCGCCGTTCGGCTATCGAAACTTTGCCCAAATTCTGCAAACCGCCCGCGGCACCCACACAGCTTTTTTGTTTTCCATGCAGAGCTTGCCGCAACTGATGCAGGTGGGACGCGGGTTTAAGGAAGACGTGACCTCGGCACCAAACACAACCATGACCCTACGCACCCGTGACGAGGAAACCACCAGATATTTTTTGCGGTCGTCTGCGGAACACACCGTAACGCGCCGAAGTGTCTCAATGCGACGACGTCGCCTGTTTGGATACGAGAAATATGAGCCAACTGATCGGGCTGTGGAGCGTGAAGACCGTGAGACGCGGGCACTCGATGAACACATCAAGAATCTTCCCAAAGGGCAGATGGAGATTCTGATGACCGACGATACGCGCGGCACTTTGCATCAGCTTCTACACATCCGACCGCCGCAAGACGTCAGAATTCCAGACTTTAACCCAGAAGTATATCCCCGATTGCGGGAGTCGAGAGAGCAATCTGCGGGTGCAAACCTTCGATTCACAAATCCAGGTCTCGTACCGGAGTATCGCTATGCTCGACGTCGACTGGCCTAATAATAAGGATAGAGCTTGTCAGCGGAGGGCGTTCCGGGTCGGGACCCTCGCATTACTGTTTATCCTGTCCTGCCATTCCTCTGCCCAGCGGCACTCGGCTGCTCAGGCGACATCGCTTCAGCCAAGCTCGCCGCCCACGAAGCCACTCTATAAACATTCCGAAACTTGGTACGAATTCCTGTTCAAACAATTCAATCCTCACGACCGGGACTACGGCAGCTGGATGGAACAACACCGCCGCCTGTTTCTCGACGCGAGCGTGCGCAACCCGTACTTTCAGTACAGCGCCTGCGTTACGGTCCTGCTGCTGACGACGATCCTTCTTTACAGCAAGGAGTGGGTAGACCATCGGCGCGTATTGTGGATTACCGCCGAAATGATGGCGGATCTTTGCAACCATGATACGTATTCGAGGCGAATTGCGCGCGAGGCGATTCAGAAATACAACGACCACGTCGAGCGGTGCAACCGTGCCATCGAGGCTGCCGACTACCGACTGACCGTTCCGAACCAGGAGACCGAAGCAGATCGCCTGCGAAGTGAACTCCAACGCGTTACAGAGGATGGGGATTCTGTTAGATGTGAGAGAGACCTAGCGAAAGATGAACTCATTCAGAAGGAGCGCATCCTGGCAGACATGTCGCTGCGGCTGGATGCCCTGGCAAAGAAGTCAGGCGCACATGGCAATTTCACTCCCGTGACTGAGTCGCGCCCATCGGATCAAAAACTGGCGCAGCACATCAATACCTTGCAAGAGCAGCTCTACTCCGAGCGGCGCGAGAACCGAAAATTGAAGGGCGCATAATGTTCGTTTCTGTCGCAAGTTTCGGGAGTCTGTGGCGGCATCGATTCAGCGGCGATCAGAATGCTGAACGCCGTTTGTGCCCAGGGCGTCTGTTACAACACCACAGCCGTTTGTGTACGGGGAATTCTGCCGGCAGCGTCCAAAGATACTTGGCTATGCGCGCTTCTGCCAATGCGGCGGTTTTGATCCTCACCACACTTCGCCCATGGTGGGCCGAGTGTTTGATTGTGCAGAGCCTTGCGTTTGGGAAGGAACGAACAAACTCAATTTCGACGTGCCCTGGGCAGGCCTGAATTGCCCGGCAGTTTTCTTGTGGTAAGTCCGTTCGCAATCTGCAGGCAGATTTCAGGTGGGAAGTGCAGGCTGGCGATCACCCGATACCTGGCTTGTTTCGCTCAGCGAATGTCGCGAGGATCAGGAGGCCATGTTGTCAATGCCGGCCGCGAGGATGGAGGCCAGAGCGTTTGTCGAGACCCGAGCACCTGCATCCCTCGGTTCGGTATGGGGCTAAGGCGGGGATATCGAGTGCACTCTGTTGGAGAAAAACAGCGAAAAAGGAGATGGCAAATGTTCGGGAAAACGACAATGACACCAGTACTTAGACTTAAACCAAACACCCATCCGCAAGCTTGCTCCACTGTTACAAGCAGCCGAACAACCGGAGATCGTCCGATGGATCGAGTTCCCGAATTCGGTTCTGCTTTTTGCGATCGTGTCAGGCAATCCGCAATCGGGTGCAATTTACTGGCTCGACCGCAAGAACCGTACTTGGTACTCCATCGACTTCGATGACGAGGCGTATGGGCGGCTACAGCCTCAAGCAATTTGAGGCACTTCTCCACGAATGTGCCTTTCTGAGTTTGGTCGAGCGTCCCGGGCTACTCCGGAGCAACCTGCCCTGGAGGTTGGAGATGGGAAAACGTCCGAGGTATACGTTTGACCGGAACTAAGTTCAAGGCTATCTAACCACAGCCAGTCAGCTGGCAATTGTGCTGCCGCTTGCGGAGGAGGCGTTGATTATGCGGAAGCGATCAGTGATAGGGCCGCAGTTGGTTCAGGACTATTGGCGGTTGTTCGTGAACCGGCGCGCATACACACTGCAATCGAAACGCGCTCACGCAGAGACGGGACGTCACTACTACTTCCGACCGAGCGACAAACGAACCGGCGGATCGTTCGAATTGAACGAGGACGTTATCCGTCGGCACCTTAGTGGTGAAGTCACAGTCGGGCTGTATGCCATCAATCCTGAGAATCAATGCTGCAAATGGCTAGCTATTGATGCCGACTACAAGAGTGCCATGGAAGACCTCCTGAAGCTCGAATACCGGCTCGGCCAGGACGGCCTTCAGCCGGCGCTTGAGATGAGCAGGCGAGGCGGCCATTTGTGGATCTTTCTTGAGAAACCGCTTCTAGCAAAACAGTGCCGTCTCTACATTGAAGACGTTGCGTTGAAACTCCGGGTGCCGGTAAAGGGGGCGCAACTGCGAGAAGGCATCGAGATTTTTCCAAAGCAGAACGTGGTCGGGCCGGGCGAGTTTGGTAATGCGATTCGCGGTCCACTCGGTATCCACCGCGGTGCGACTCGCCGATTCTGGTTTTATGGTGCTGAGTACACTATTGAGGCGCAGCTCGCGTACTTGAATGGCCTGCTAAAGCTCACCGAGCACGAACTGCAAAGGTTCATCGCGGGAAAGGTTGGGTCGAAGGAGGATAATGCGAGGTCGAGAGTCGGAGCACGAAAATTCCCACGGAGGGTAACGAAAGCATCGTTTCGAATATTGGAACACGTTGGACCTCTTCGGAAGGTTGGCCGAAATTATGTGACGCGCTGCCCATCCTGCGCCGGGGCCGGACATGATCGGAGTGGCGATAATTTGTCGATCCTGATCGAAGACCCAAGGTTCTATCGCTGCTGGGCAGGTTGCCCAAAAGAGGCAATTCGCACCGCTCTGGGTTTCCCAGTCACGGGTGCAGAGTCGCGATCAGTCCTGGAGATCACGTCATAAGCGCTAAGACTCCTCTCGATACTGTTGGCCTACGACTCGCTCGAAATGCACTGCGGGTCCCAAGAGAACGCGGAATATCGGCGCAATCGGCGGTGAGCGTGGAGCACCAGCACTTAGCGAAGCGCTATGTCGTCCGCGGAGTCGAATCGGGTGGCGCCGCTGGCGACGTTGGGCATTATGTGGGCACGCCGTCGTACTAGTCGCCGGTCCTTAGTCCGACTCGCGCTGCCACTGACGCACACAGCCGCCAACAGCAGCTTCGCAAAATCCTCAGGACCTGCTCAGCCATATACAAAAACCATAGGCTCCCGCGACGGGCGACTTCTTTCAAGTCGCTGTATCTGAAGCGCCCCTCCAGAACACATCGATTCGACTACTGTCGTGAAATGGGCGCCTCAGATACAGCACTAAGACTTCTCGTTACTAATCGCTTGTCTTTGTCACATGCAAACTTCCGGTTCGCCGACCAGGACTAAGCCGCTGGTGCGGCGGACGCTACCCGTGGGGTGAACCCGAAGGGCTGAGGCAACTCACCTAGTGTGGGTCGCAGAGAAAGGAGACTCCTGTGACCCGTTTACGCAAGATGATGCTGGAGGAACTCCAGGGTCGCAACTACTCTGCCATCACCAGACGCAACTACCTGCGGGTGGTGGCTGACTTCGCCAAGTATTTTGACAAGTCTCCCGACAAACTCGGTCCCTCTGGAGTCCCGTGGTTTTTGCGTGTCTGCTTGCGCTTGCGTTGGCACTTGTTGATTTGCTTGGCTTCATCGGCCATCTTGCGGGCATCCTTCGCGGATTGTTTCCGATCTTTAGCGATTACAAGTAGGCGCATCTTGGCGTTTTAGCGTCCATTCAATTCTTGTATTCTGCCACAGTGAGGAGAGGCTCTTTTAATCCTTGGGAGCGTGGCCCTCCCCCATGCCAGCGCCACAGGTCTTTCAGTTTCGTTGTAAATACTGCCGCACAACGTTCTCACTTTCGTTGCAGGAAATTGTTCAACGTTGGGGTAGGCTCGATTGCCCAGCGCGTCGGAAGAGTTCCGAATACAACCTGTCTGCTATCGAATCGGCGGCTTGAGCGATGACTCGAATTGGGGGCAAAACACCGTGGAACACAAACCCGTGCAGAAATTCACTGATCGCAATGAGCTCTATTTCGTATGCTCAACCCCAAATTGTAACTGGAGGTTTCAATTCGTTGTCGATCCGAAGCATCCCTCCCCAAAAGAATGGGCAGACTTTGAAAGTCAGATAAGTAAAAGCTTTGAGAAGCACGGGTGCGGCGAATCGAAATGATTCGGACCGGAACAAGGACCCGCTTCTGACGATCACCAGAGAACCTTAATCGCAATCACCAGCGCAAGGAGGTTGGCTAGGACAAACAACAAAACACACAGCAACACCATGGGACACTTGATAGTGTGATGCGATCGGTGATCCATCGAAAAAATGGTTTTCGGTTTAGTAGAGAAAGGGTTGAGGCGAAGAAAGCACAAGAACAGAGGGAAAGCGGATCAAGGCTGCATGGGACGAAAGGACAGAAAAGGCTACTCAGGTTCCCCCTGGAGCAGCCCTCTGTCCGCTGGTGCTCTTAGGTTCCCACTAAGAGCATTTTTAGCTGCCACGCAGTAACACTTGGAAGACTGGATCGAGGAAAAAATCTTCGGCTTCGCAAGACAGGAAGGATGGTTTAACGCGGTTGCCTTTTTACGCAATTCGCGATCCTCGCTATCAGCGAGCCGAAGGCTGCTGGGCGGAATGTGTTCAAAAATGGAAAAAAGCGAAGCCGATCCGCTATCCGTCGTTTGACGAGTGGCAAAGTATGGCAACTCTGTGCGACAGCACAGCCCGCCTTTCCTCCAAGGAACGCAAACTGAAACCGTCAGCGAGAAGCATTGATCCTGACAAGTTGGCCCATGCCGTCTCTCGCTTTATTGATTGGGAAGCTTCCGAATCCTTATCCGCGATTTGATGAGTGGAGGAAAGCCGCGGACTCCTTCGTCGAAACAAGCAGGAGTTAACGCGAGGGTTGCCCTTCGCGCTCAACCCGCTTTGCTCATTACGTCGTTTTGCACGATTGGACAACGCTTTACGTGCTTGAAATAGATATTCCCAGTAATCTTTTTCCCACACCTGCATTTCCTGATCACTAGCGCATGCTTTTGAGCCCGAGAGACCAATCGGCGGGCGCTGTTTGGCACACCATATTCCTCTACGAGCCATTTCGTCGTTGCGGGGTCGATGAGGGACATATTGATCTGGTCGCCATGTTTCCTACAGAACTCCTCGAATGACCTGTCGGTGACAAACGGATCAAGCACTTTGAGCTTTCCTTTAGAGATGAGCGCCTGCAACTGCTCAACAGAGATTCCCAGCACGTCAGCAGCACGTTCCCAAGGACAGGCCTCGAGCTTCGATGACATTGTCGTTGTCTTCTCTAGTACTGCGTGATCAAGCTGCAGACCATTGTTGTTGCACAGCGCGAGCATTGAATCTATTGTCACGCGTGGATCGCGGACCCTCAGCATCCCGGTTCCGATGAAGCGCCTCAGCTTGGCAGGGCTCACACGCAACAATTTCCGAAGCTCCCGCTGCGACCAGCCGTCGCTCACTCGCGCGCTCATGCCTAACGCGCCGAGACGGAACCGCACGGCGCGAACGGATCTGCCTAGGCGCTGCGCGATCTTGGCCACAGGTTCGTATCCCGCCCAGTTCAGGAGTTGGTCGTCTTCTTCTTCCGTCCAGGGACGGGAGCGTTGACGGGAAGTCCTGCCCCCAGTATTGGATTCTGCTATTCGCCGTTCCGAAGGCTGTGATTGGACCGCCGCGACGACGGACATTCTTCGAAGCTGCCGGATGCGCCGCCAACAATCGCCTCGCTTCCACTCAGGAACTAGCTGCAGAACTTTGTTAATGGCTTCATGTTTCCCCGCGGGGCCAAGTTTCATGCCCGCGATCAATACGCGATCAATTACAGGCAGAAATCGGGGGTTGATCTTGGGCTGGAGACTCTTTCCTGCCAGACTCGCGGACATAGCAACGACACTCGACGAGGGGTTGGCGTGGATCGGCCACTCGGACGATCCACAGGTTCCTCAGGGTTACTCCAGCGGATCTTGTGCGCTGGCAATCTGCTTACATGAGGAAAGAGGCTGAAAGAGCAGAAAAGCTCAACAGGGTAAAAAAAAATTCTTTGAATGACTCTTTAATTCGAATACAGGCTATCGAGGTGGATGGCAATGGCAGAGGGTCTCGGAAATATTCCAAGCACCGACGCGATGAAACAGTCCTGTTCGATAACGCTTTGACGGTGGAACTTTAACGTCGTCAAACGCTTCGAGCGATACGCGGATGCCCTCGTGCTACACTCTGGGCGGTCTTATTTTTGTTAAATCGAGGCGGCGTTTCCCGAGCGCAAAGCTCCGGCCGGCCCGCCGCGGCTTTTCCTTTAAGCCACCGCAGATATTGCCTAGAGCGCATTCGCTACCTCGACTGCGGTTTCGAGTTGAGTGTCACGGCCGTCCCTCAGAGCCTCTGGCGACAGTTCAACCGTGAACTTCGGAACGATGCCGTTGTTTTCCAGCATTCTTCCTTGCCAGGTCAGGTAAGCCGCGACTGGTAAACCAAGGATAAATCCGTGGCCAACTTTGAAGGCGCCGCCGCTCAACAGACGGCCCGGTGTTTTCGTTCCCACAATAACCGCTAGATTGTTCTCCTCGGCAAACGCCGACACCATCTCTCCCGCGCTGGCAGTGTGTTCATTCACGAGAAGCACCACCTTTCCGTGAAACTTACGCTCTCCTAGGCCTTCTGTGACAACAAGAATGGATTTCTCAACCAGAGCATATCGCGCTGCCAGCCACAAGAGAGTCGCCTTATGCGATGGGATTCGCGCGAAACGAGTCAGTTCTTCGCGCCGATATCCCCGTTCGCGCCGTTTACGCGTGAGGCTATATCCCACTTCGAGTTGGGCCGGTGTCAAATAGCTCATCAGGCGCAAGCCGCCGATACCGCCGCCCGTATTTCCTCGCAAATCCACAATCAGCCGACTGCATCCGTCGAGCGCAGCGATACCACGGTCGATGTCCTTGGCAACATCGATCCCTACAACGCCGGGAAACATTGCCACTTTCAACAGGCCTATCTCATAGCGCAATCTCTGGACATGGACAGCCTGAGGCGCCGTGACCGGGTGCTTTTGCGATTTGGGCATGGGAAGCTGAACTTTGACGTTCTGTTGCCCCCCATGGAGTTTTTCAATCAGCAGACTCGCCGATTCGCCCACGGAAAAATTCAGGTCTTCTGGCGGACGAATCTCCCGCCCACTACATTCGAGCAGCAGATCACCCGGTCGAATTCCAGCCGAGTATGCGGGACCGCCTGGATGGACATCCTGAAACATCCAGCGTTCACTACCGTTTACGCCAATTCGCCTCAGTGTTGCATTTATCGCGTGGCGCGCGGGAATGTTGCGCAAGCTGGCATGCCGAAATCCTGTATGGCTTGTCTTCAGTTCGGCAACTAGCTTTTGGACCTCCTTCTCGAAATCCTGTGGCTGGTCACACGCAAGAATTTGATCTCTTCGGCTGTTAGTTAGAGCCGGCCAGTCGACGCCATTCAGGCTGGGATCGAAATGCTTCCTTTCCACCAGCCGGCAGACTTTATCGAATATCTTTGCCCTCTCCTCGTGATTCAGGTTCATTGCTGTTTCAACCCAAGGGGCCTGGAGGTTTCTCCGACCGGGATGAAGGCTGCCCAATAGTACGGACTCACCTGATCGCCATACTCTTTGAGCAAGTCGATTTTTGCGTCTCGCAAAGCTGAGCTTGTGTCCTCTCCATCGGCAAGGTGACGATAGAAGCGTTGCATCAATGCGGAGACAAATGTGTCGTCCGCGCTCCAGAGGCTGGCGACCACCGATCTGGAGCCCGCCACCAAGAACGCCTCGACCAGATTGCTGATACCTTCCTGTCCTTGCAACTTGCCCACTCCCGTATCACATGCAGACAGCGCGGTGAGTTCGGCCTTGAGGCGCAATCTTATGATCTCGCGAACTTGGAGAAGCCCGTCATCCCCAGATCTCGGATCAGCGCCAAGAACCAGTGCAGAACGTTCTGGAAACTGCATATCCACGAAACCATGGACGGCCAAGTGGAGCACTCGAAACTCCTCGAGCGGCTTCTTTTTGAAAGCACTCTCGGTTGCGTCCTTTCCAAGCAACAGCACCGAACCTGGCCCTATAATTTTACCGATTTCCTCGACCTCTTCTCGGGTCTGTGGGAGATCGTGCAGACCCATCCCCGATAGGTCTGCTATCCCACGCTCGATTTTCCCCCGCGTGCTCCCTGGCGCGGGCAGCTTGCGGCCAACGCCACCCTGATTTTCGTAAATAACGTCACCAAGAGCCAGAAGCGGCTTACTTGCCTCGGCGTGGTTGTCATCGCGGCGCAGCACGTGAAGAGTTGTGCCGGAAGGCGCGTAGCTAAAAACGTGCGAGGTTATTAGGTATGTACCTTCGCTGTCTCGCAAAGATTCAAACGGCAACAGATTCAAAATTCCATCTGGTGCGATAACGAGCCGCGTTGCGGATTCCGCCTCTGGGATTGGTGAGATCAACATCTCGTAAAGATGTTTGGAAACGGCTATGGTGGAATCCTTCGCGCCGACCTCGTCCCTGAATTTCTGGACAGATTTTTCAATCTCGCCGCGACCTGAGAGTACATACGCATGAGCTCCGCCCCTGGTTATCGCGAGACAGAATGACTTCGGTTCATCGAGAACGTATTCAACGAATACCTCGTTTGTCTTCAAATCCCGTTGCACGTCCCTCAGTGTTGCTGGCCGGACTGGCAACCGGTCAGCGAGCCGTTCTGACGTCGTCCACGACAAGCCTATACGCCGCTCGTATTCAACAAGCTGGTCGAGCAGTTTCTCGCGCGTATTCGGATCGATTGTTTGCATCAATCGAAGCTGCAAATCTGCGAGCTCCCTCTCCAGCGCAACCGTTTCCGGAGATTCGGGTCCCTGAAGTGCTTTTCTGTCTTCAAGCGCCCACAGGAGAGTTCGCCCGCGCACGCGTTCTAGAACTTTGAATGCCTCGGAAATCCGCCCGGTCCTGTTAAGCAGTTCAAAGTGATGTAAGTAGGTTTGGCTCATAGAGCCAGCGGCCGAACTATTCCAATACGGCTCATCGACACCCATGAGAATGCCTTGAATTACGTCCTCGGCTTGGCTGTAGAGAGCGTCTGCTTCTGAGGTATGCCCAGTGCTCGCCTTCAAGTCGGCAAGAATGGTCAGATTGCGGGGTACATAATAACGATCACCGACTCTCCGGCTGGCTGCTAATCCCTGAGTGGCTCGTGCTTCGGCAACATCAAGATTCCCACCATCGCGATAGAGCTTGGCTAAGTCGAACATTGCGTCAGCTTCCATTCGATAAAACTGCACCGTCGTCGCGAAGCGGCCGGCTTGCTCCAGGTAGGCAATGGCTTGCGTTCTATTCCCCTTCTGCGCAGCGAGACGCCCGAGGACAATCAATATCTGCGCCTCGTGCCCCCTCTTCTCCTGGGACCGGGCTTTTGATAGCGCATCGAGCAAAACCTTCTTCGCATCGTCTGACTTTCCCAAAGCGGCGAGTGCCTGAGCTTTCCCCTCATACGCCATGAATGGCAAGCCTGATTCGGGCTCGGAGTCCGCCACCTTGATCGCTCGCTCAAAGAACCTGAGGCCCTCTGAGTGGCGATTCACCTCTTCAAAACCATTTCCAATCATCTCGAGGAATCTGACCTGGCCACCTGTATCGCCGCTGGTCATCGTGGAAATTAAAGCGCCTCCAAGCAGGCGCGCGGCACGACCAGGATTTCCTTCGAGAAACGCGACCACGCCCAACTCGCCCGAAGCTCGCGTGAGCCACTGGTCTTGCCCCAGACCTCTCGCAATCTCCTGAACTTCCAGCCAGTCCCGCTTCGCCGCCCGATAATCGATCTCAATATCGGTGTAGCCCTTCGCGACTAGACACCAAAGGCGCAATTGAGGGTCGCCTTTCACAATTGGCTTTTGCAGTTGCTCATTCGCAAAGCGAGAAAGCTCAACGAAGGACATCTTTTCGGCTTCAGATCTCATACGACCCACTCTCGCGTGCAGTTCGTGGCGCTCGTCTCCTCTTTTCGCAAATATTTGCTCAGCTTTCGCGTAGAGTGGTGCCGCTTGCGGGCCGTTGTTGAGCCAATAGAAATGATCAGCCGTATTCAGAATGGTTTCCGGGTCGTCGGAATCAGCGGCGGCATTCAGTGCATCGGTGTACAGACGCGAGTTCGAGTGACGCACTCGTGTGATGGCGATGTGGGAGGCAAGGAGCAGGATTGCAATGCAGCAACCGGCGACGATCCAAGCCCACTTCGATAAGACCGTACGAGTACGCAGCACGGCGTGAGGATTGACACTCCTAGAAAATTAGACGAAGGGTCGTGACAGGGCAGAATTTTACCGCAACAGGGTGTTAATCGGGCATGAATTCGGAATTTTTCACAAATCTGTAACAAGTCCCTGTGTCGCACGCTGTGGCTCTTCTCACTCGCTAGAAAGCAAGAGCTGTATTGGGGAGAGAGGGTTAGGGCCGAGTGATTTGGATAGGATATTCAATCTTCTCGAATCCGGACTGCAATAGGATTTCATATCGCCCAGCGGGAAGGGAGCGCAAATCCGCTCGCACCTCCAAGGCAATAACGTGGTCAACCAGCCGGGCCTCCGCTTCGTGAGACCAGACCACTCCTTTGCCGGCGTCCAACGACACGAGATATAACCCTTCCTTGCTACCGAGGGGCAATTGAATCTTTAGCTGTAGTGGACGTTTCGGAATCCGGGCTACCGGCCCTGAGGAATTGCTGTTCGCGCCCCGCGTCTCCGATGCCGCGGTCAGGTCGAGCGTGAATGCAGAATAGGCTGGCTGCGGCGCTCGCCAGATGAAAATCCAGAAAATGCTCAGAAGAACGAGAGCTCCGGAAACCCATGCCAGCCTCGCCGGCGTCTGTCGGTAAAAAGCCACGAGGCGATCGAACGCCTTCCTCCGCAGACGAATTCTTTGTGCCTCAAGAAGCGCGGCGTAACGCGAGTAGCATGGAGAACAGCAAGAGAGGTGCTCGGTCAGAGACGAGTTGGCTTTCAACGGGCTCTCTATGAGTGTTTGCAACTCTCGATCCGGTGGACAACCAACACGCTCAGGATTGGGAAAGGATTCGCGCAAGTAGGACCGCGCAAACTGCAAAAAGCGTTCGTCATTGAGCGGCTGTTTCATCTGTCTGGGCAATGAACCCCTTCTGCTCAGTCACGATACCCCAGTTTCCTGCGGACGCGTTGTACTGCTTGACTACAGCGGGCTTCGGCGGCGTGAGCCGATACTCGATAGAACTTGCCTATCTCCTTCCACGAGAAACCCTCAATTCGCCGATAAAGCATCTGTCGCGTGACCGGATCACAATTTCCTAAGAACTCATCGAGAACGACCTTGCCCTCCATGGATTCTCTGTAGTCGATGAACGAGGCAACTTCCCAGTTGCTAAGTTGTGGCTGTTGCCGAAGTAACCTATTAATCTTGCGGATGAACACACGAAACAAATAGGCCTGGAGGTCTCGAATTGCGGTCGAGGTTTCAGGGTTTCTCTGCAGGATACGCGACACCGCTGCACCGGATTCCTCCAACAGGTTAGCCACAACCGCTGCGTCGCCCAGCATCTTCTCCCCGTAGCTGAAGAGCCTTTTCCGTAGCTGTTCCGCCACTCTGAGGACCTCAGGGTTGATCTTCCTCCCGAGGCGATCTACCGGGTTTATTCCCTCAGAGCCTGGCTCTCTTGTCGTCATATCCATGCGAAATGCTGGAAAGGTTGTTATTGCCAGGCTCTACGGTGGTCCGCCTTATATTAAGAGGCCTGACTTTGGCGAAACCTCAATAGCGAGAAGAAATATTCTCTCTTCCGAATTTGGATGCTGGCAGATTATCGCCAGCCGACAATTTAGGGCTCGAGCGGCCTTTTTTCGTCTTCCTGAGCTCGGCCTTAAAATGCCCGTCGTCACAATGGTTTCCGCCCCATCTTGCTCTGATCCGAGACTTCTTTTTTCTGGCCAAATTGATGGGTTGGTACGACAAGCGAGGGCAGTCCTCTGCCGACTATCGAATGGATCCTAGGCGCACCTACGACCATTCTTATCAATCACATCGCGGTTGGAGACAAGATCACGTTCCCGACAGCTGGCGTTGTAGGAAGCGAAATCATCGTATCGAGAACTCCTGCGCGGTCGCGAATTTGTCTTTACCTCGCGTCGGCGAAATTTGCCACTGAGCCAAAAGTCGACAAGTGCAACCAGAGCTTCGGGTCGGCGCTGAGCAACGCTGACGCTCTGGGGATCTCCTCGGTGTTTCTACCCTGTGAGGCGATTCGCGAGTATCGCCTGCGAGAAGAGGGAACAATGGCCGATGAATCAGGCGATTTGCAAGAGCGCCAGGCAGAACTCGAGGAGCAGAGGTTAATGGGCATGTCGCCAGAGCAACTGCGGGCCACCATGAACCAGCAGAAACACCTGGTAAATCTGAGACTCCAGGAAGAGTTGAGGCAGCCGCGTGCGCCAGTCAGAAGGTACGGCAGAGGGGCGTGGCGGTATCGGGAGCCGTGATTACTGTTCAGAACACGAATGCTTTACAATCTGTTCGTTGTTGGTGAAATTGGGGATATTACAACAAACCTAGACGACAGCTCGGTACGAGAGCCGAAAAACGCACTACTGGCTCTCATTCCATACGTACAAGAAGTCGGCATCGCTGGCGGTGGCAACATTGCGATTGCCTTTGTGAATGGCGCGATTTAACGCCGATCGCACATTTTCCTTGCTTTCCTCTAGCTCCGCCAATGGCACTTTGAGTGCCACGCCTGCAGGTAGCTGATCGAGGTCAGAGAGAATTTGGGTGACAATCTGCTTGTGCTTTCCGTTCCGACCTTTCGGCACATCCGTCTGTGGCATTGTCTTGAAGTTCATCGGAACCTTGTTGATTCGCGGGCTCATGAGAGACCCCCTGGAAACCTAATCACCAAATTAACGTAACGTAATCGTATCACAACACGACGCTATCGTGCAAACACGAGCTCCAACCGCTAAAATCTCGCATGGTGCTGCTATCTCAGCGGGCCGATGGCTGGGGCACAAATCTCGCTGAATGAGCGACTTACGGCCCGCAAAAGGGTCGAAAGATTGTCCAAAAAATATAGCCCGTATCGCTTCTGGACTGTTACGGTTAGGGGGTGATTGAGAGGCGGAAATCCCATGGCAGCGTCGAAAACATTTTTTGAGCAGATCCCAATAGAGACAGTGAAGAGAATTGCTAAAGAATTTCCAGAGGAGAACGCAATCGGGAGTGACGGTGGAGATACGGAAATGCCAGACGAAGTCAGGTCTCCCCGCGAGAGATGGCGGTAACCCAACCTTTCCATCCACTGTTTGGACAACTACTGGAACTTGCCGGCCAAGCTCGGGAGTGGGGCGAGAGCGTGTGTACTATCGCGACTCAAGCGGACGCATGCGCTTTCTACCGGCTCGCTGGACCAGCATAGCTGTACCGGATCCGTTCATCGTCATGGCCGCAGGCCGAGCTTGTTTCCGTCTTGAAGACTTGATCCGATTGCATGACCGGCTGAAGCAGTTACGTCCAGGTGCGATGCCCGGTGTAAAGTAAAATATGCCGTATGTGTTAGGGGAATATCGCCGCAAAATACTTGGATTGTATTAACGGGCTGTGCTCGGCGCACTCGCGGGAGGCGGCGTGGCAATTGGAGCCCGAATCGGGGCGCAGGCGGCGCTGGCGCACAGGTATACACCGGGAGAAAGAAGGGAATTCCCGCCGAGACCG
>Ga0075425_100000656_pt1 | contig 32871 bp, 24 predicted proteins | sample SoiMethybrSBSTD4_FD_75300 | JGI IMG/M metagenome (GOLD analysis project Ga0075425, IMG submission 75300) | Bulk soil microbial communities from a Populus tree surrounding site in Tennessee, USA - Soil MetaG P. TD hybrid SBSTD4 | ecosystem: Environmental > Terrestrial > Soil > Tree plantation... | reverse complement strand
GAAGCCGCGATCTGTCGGCCTTCTGTTGCAGTCCGACGCGCTGCGTGTGGCAGTCGGCGCAGAGCGCGACATGTGCGAGGTATTCGCCGCGCTCCATCGTCTTCGGAGGTTCTGTAATCGGATGCACGAAGAACGGTCGTCCGATTCGATAGAAAAGGTTCGGACTCTGTGTGACGGCCTTGCTCACGGCCGGCTGGCTCTTGAGATAGCGCGCCACCGCGAACGCGTCAGCGTCCGACATGTCGTGCAGCCATTCGTACGGCATCACCGGAATGAGCACGCGCCCGTCGCGACGCACGCCGTTGCGCAGCGCGCGAACGATCTCCGCATCGCTCCACGCACCGATGCCGGTCTCGACGTCGGACGTGAGATTCGACGCGCGCGCCGTGCCGACGCGCCAGTTCTTGAACTCGTTGCCGCCGCTCAGCGGACCATCCGGATTCTTCCGATCCGCATGACAGTGACCGCAAACGGAAGCGTTGCGAACGATGTACTCGCCGCGCGCGACCGTCGCGTCAGAGAGCTGCGCCTGCGCCGGCGTCGGCAACGGAATCTGCGTAGTGCCGCAGCTCGCGGCGATCAGAAAACCAAGTGCAAAACGTCTCATGCGGAGAGGTGGCTGCAGGAGGGATTCCAGAGCGGCCCGATCCGACATCGCGGTTCTCGCGTTCCTACACGGACAGAACTTTGGAGTGCGGCGACCGCAGTCGCCGCTTTGCCTTGCGGCAGCCGCAGCTGCCGCGACTGCGGTCGCGGCAAGGCAAAGCGGCAGCTGCGGCTGCCGCACTCCAAATCACACGGGCAGAACAATCGTCACCGTCGTGCCCCTGCCCGGCTCGCTCGCGACGTCGATCGTGCCGCCGTGCGCGACGACGAGACTCTTCGCGATGGCCAGGCCGAGGCCGGAGCCGCGGGAGGCGGGATCCTTGTGGAAGCGATCGAAGATGCGCGGCAGGTCTTCCGGCGCGATGCCGGGGCCGTCGTCGATCACGCGAATGACGACGCGCCTCCCCTGCGCCTCCGCGCGAACGGTCACGTCGCCGTGTCGCTTCGCATTCGAGAGGACGTTCAGAAGAACTTCGCGGATGCGCACCGGATCGACCTCGATCAGCGGCAATGCATTTGCGATCTCCACCACCGCCCCCATCGATTGCGCCGCATCGCGAATCAACTCCTCTGCATCCACCCGCTCCTTTTTCAGATCGAGCGCCCCCGCCTCGGCATTCGACAGCGTGCGGAGGTCTTCCACGAGTCGCGACAGATGCTGCGTTTCGTCGAGCAGTTGCTCGAGGCGCTCGTCGTCGCGCGGATAGACGCCGTCGATTAGCCCTTCGATGCGGCCCTGCAGGATCGCGAGGGGCGTGCGCAGCTCGTGCGCGACGTCGGCCATCAGCTGGCGCCGCACGTTGTCCTGCGCGCGGAAGAAGCGCGATGCACTTCTGATGGCGATCGAAAATCCGGCGATCAGCAGCACGACGGTGCACACCGCGACCGTCACGATCGTGATCGCCCGCTGCGGCGAGCGCGCGAGCATCGACACGAGCGTGCTCGCGCCGATCGCCGCGAGGACCATCAGCGCGGCGAAGACGCAGCCCATCCGCCGCACGAAGCGCGGCGGTCCGTGTCCGCGATGGCGCCGATGCCGTTCCCAGGTCATGGTTCGACCAGTTTGTAGCCGATGCCGTACACCGTTTCGATGTAATGGCCCTCGAGCTTGCGCCGGATGTTCTTGATGTGCGAGTCGATGGCGCGATCGAACGCCTCCGCCGCGGAGCCGCGCACCGCATCGAGGAGCTGCGTGCGCGTGAAGACGCGACCCGCGTGACGCGCGAGCATCGCGAGCAACTGAAACTCGGTCGTCGTGAGATCGATCGGTTTCCCTCCCCGCGTCACGCTCATGCGCGCCACGTCGATCGCGAGATCGCCGGCGCGAATCACGTCCGAGTCGACGTCATGTTTCTCCGTCCGCCGCAGCACCGCCTTCACGCGCGCGACGAGCTCGCGCGGACTGAACGGCTTGGTGATGTAGTCGTCCGCGCCGATCTCGAGGCCGTGCAGACGATCGTCCTCCTCGACGCGCGCCGTGAGCATGATGATCGGCAGATCGGAGTCGCGGCGGATCGTGCGCGCGACCGTGATGCCGTCGAGCTTGGGCAGGCCGAGGTCGAGGATGACCAGATCGGGACGGCGCTCGCGCACTGCCTCGAGCGCGCGAGCACCGTCGCCGGCGACGACGACATCGAAACCGGCCACCTTCAGGTAGTCGGTCGCGATCTCCGCAATCTGCGGCTCGTCGTCAACAACCAGGATCGTCGTCACTTCTGCGATGGCTCGCCGGGCTCGTTCCACATCCGCTCATGCGCGCGCCGATGCCATTCGTCGAGCCCGCCCTCATAGCATCCTCGGCGATGATGCCATCCGCCGCGCCAGAAGATGCCGCGGATGATGAACACCCAGAAGAGGACGAAGAAAAGCGGGAAAAAGAAGAACCCGCCGTGCCACGGATGCCATCCGTAGTAATGCGGATACGCGCCGCCCGCCGGCACCGGCGCGACGACGATCTTCCCGCTCTGCTCGATGCCGCGGCTGACGCCGCTGTTGTACGCAAAGAACCCGACCGCCGCGGCGAGCAGAAGCGCGCCGACAATCACTGCCCATCGTTGACCACTGTTCATGTGCTTCCTCCTTTGATGCGAGGAAGATGGGCGGTGATTGTGGAGAGAGGATGGAGGGGGAGGGTGGACGATGGCGTGGAGGAGACCCTTCGCTTCAGTGTGATCAACTGGGTTCCGCTCGTCGACCGCACGTGGGCAGTATTGCCGCGTGGGAGCCGGAGCAGCGTGATCTCGCGGCCGCCTCGTTGTTCTTGACGGCGAAATAACACCTGTCCGTCCCACTCTCCTTGATGCATCCCTTGATCATCACGTCAACCCTTGAAACGAAATTGTTCCGACAATCTTCGTCGGCGCCGGAGGAATGGGCGGAGGTTACGTGTCCATATTCGGCGGAGCGTTTCTGCGACGACTGCGTGCTGCTGCGGCTGCGCCGCACGCGCGTTGCCCGAATCGCTCTCTTGCGCGTCTGTCCGAGTCGCTTGTCGAGCTACGCGTTCATGTATCTCGAGCTTGAGACGAGTGAGTTGGTCGGCACTCTCTTGCGTGCCATGGCTCTAATGATTTGGACAGTGAGCGACTTTGTTAATGAAACCTTTAGGGGCCTGGGAATTCATACATTCGCGTCGCTCCAATCAATGCGAACGAAAGGAGCAGTGATGCGAAGGATTGTCTACGTGCTGTTTTTGTGCGTGCTGTGTCTCGGGCAGTCTGCGGAGGCACAAGACCCGCGAACGACTCCAGCGACCCCCAGCTGCGGACAAAGGACCGTGCAGCAGGATCGTGCACGCGTCGATCGCGGCTTCGACTTTTTCGACGAGAGCACGCCGCCGAATTGCCAGTGGTTCCCCCCGCGCGGAGTCACCGCGGTAGTCGTCATCGGTGTAGGAGGCGGAGGCGGCGGTGGGGGCGCAGGCGGCGCGCGCAATGAGCCGAACAACGGTTCTGACAACGGAGCAGGTGGCGGTGGCGGCGCGGGCGCGCCGGTGATTGCGCAGCGAATCACCGTGACGCGCGGCGTCGCGTTGCCCGTTGTGGTCGGCCGGAGAGGCGACGGAGGGCAGGGTGGCCGAGGCGGGGGCGACGACGATCCCGGCGGCGCCGGAGGCGACGGCGCCGAATCGAGGTTCGGCAACGTGACGTTCCCCGGCGGACGCGGAGGCAGTGGCGGCGGTGGTGCGTTCGACGGCGGCGCTGCGCCCGGACGCGGGGGTGCCGAGGGCGTCGGGGAAGTTCCTTCCGCGAACGGCGGAGACGGCGGCGCCCCCGATACCGACGGGCGGAAGGGGCAACCGTCGATGTTCGCCGCTGGCGGAGATCCGGGCACCGTCACGCGTGTCAGCGGCGATTTCCGCGGTGGCGCAGGCGGCGGGGGTGGCGCGGCGATGGGAAACGGCGGCAGAGGCGGAAACGGAGGCAAGAACAGCGCGACGCCTCAGTCGCGACCGACGGCGGGCGGCGGAGGCGAACGCGGTGGCGGTGGCGGTGGCGGCGGAGCGCCGGGCGAGGCGAACGAGGCTGGACTGAACGGCGCGACCGGAGGCAATGGCGCGATCCTGATCCTCTTCCTCACCGAGAAACCATGAACGTGACCACGTGAACCTCGAGCCCATCCCGGCGCGCAATCTGGACGCGCCGGGACCTACCTTCGTGGAGCGTGCTGAAATGCACGCCTTTCTCGCAGTCGCTATCCGACGGAACAAGAGGCCTCCATGCAAAGACTCTCGACCGTCGCAGCACCTTGCGCCGGCGCTTGCCCGGCTGCACATCGTCGTCGCCGTCTCCGGCGAAGCCTTGCGAGTCTGCCATCGTCTAATCAACCCTCTACAAACCATGAAATGCCGCGAAGTCGCGGCGCATGAGCGCCTTAGTTTCGCGGGGCCTTAGCGCTCGCCGTGCCGGTCTGGCGCGTCTACTTACGCCGCGGGGACATCCGCTCTACCGCGACGGCGATCCACGCGAAGCTGGTGTTCGAATTGCTGGACGAGCATTATCCGAAATCGAAAGAGCTCGCCTTCGCGCGCGACGTAGCATCGACCGGCGAAGCAGTCCTCGGCGAGAAGCCGGCGATCGACTTCGCCCTCGTCGCGCTCGCGCATACGCTGAAAACTGCCAGATGGGATCGCGCTCATGCTGTTCGCGATCGGGAGGCCGATCGGCTGGATCGGACACGCCATCGAGCAGTGCCAGACGGGCGCAACGATTCGGCCGCGCGCCAAATACGTGGCCCGTTGCCCAGATGACGAATCGCTGCCGGATCCGATTTGCGAGCCAGCAGAAGGTTGTGAGGTAGGCGGCGAATCCGGCGAAGGTCAAGATGTCCGTCGCCGCTCCCGCACGCAGTCCGTACGTGGCCGCGGTCAGGCTCGCGATTCCGGCGGTCATGAAGGTTACGGATACGACCCGTGCAACGGCCGGGCGAAGAATAACCCGTGCACACTCTCGCCAGGCGACTGGTACGAACAGGACGGCCAGTCCCGTGCCGCCGAACGCGCCAGTCAGAGCGCGTTCTCCGGTGCCGATCGCGTGCAGGTGATATGCGCCCATCGCGACGTCCGCGACGGTGATCAGAATTCCGAACCATGCAGCGGCCCGTGTGCCGCGCGACGGAGCGAACGACTCGTTCGGCTTCGTTGCGATCATCACCAGGATGCCGGCGATGAGAAACGTGACGTACAGGCCGCTGCAACGGGCGCAGAAGAGCGACTGTGTATCGCCGTAGAAGAACGAACGTTCCGCGATGCGGTGGCAGACCTGTATCGTCATCCCTTCATCTCGTCGATCACTTCACGCACGTTCTTCTGCATGTGTTCGCTAATCGCACGAGCCGCGCCGTTCGCGCCCAATATGAATGACGCAAGCACGGCGGCTTGGAAGATGCCGAAGTCATTCAGGAACGCGGTCAAGCCCGTGATGGGTCCCCATTCCTCGTTGCAGCAGACGAGGATCCCCGCGCCGATGTAGACGAGAAGAAACGCTGCCCAGATGGTTGCCGGTTTTTCCGTCGCCTCAGCCCAGACATCTCCCGCGGCGTTGTCCTCGGACAGATCGCGCAGCGGAACACCCCAGAGTGTGAGCAGCGCGAGTAATCGGGTGATGTCGAGCGTCTTTGGACGCACCACCACGGCGGGCTGATCGGAGCGCGTGAAGATCAGTTCTGTCTTGCGATGCAGGCGACCGCTGGTCTTCACCGTCAGCCGGTCGACGTCCCAGATCCCGATCGCCTGCACGTAGGAGTCGGTGTGCGTGATCCTCTTGTTTCCGTATGTTTCGTCCCAGGTCAGCGTGTACGCGAACAGGAGGCGAAGCGTCGTGTACACCATGCTGCCGCTGGAAAAACTGCCCCTCTCCTTTTTGAGTCCGGCAGGCATCACTTCGATCGGAACCGCGCCGACCACCTTCTCCGCCAACTCCTTTTCGCGGAGCAGATTGTCCGTGACCAGTTTGCGCAGGGTGTCGTTCAGCGTTCCGATCTGATCCTGCTGGAAGATGTCGCTTCGCGCGTGAATCGACTGGAGGATGATCACAAGCGGCGAGACTTTCTCTTCGCGCGCAGCGTCGGCGACGTTCACCGTTTGGCCGGCACGCAGGCCCGCGTCGTAGCGCTGCCGTTCGCCGAGCGACGAGAGCGTTTTGAACGCGACGGAGATCCGTTTGAACGCCTCGGTGGCAACCTGCTTGTCGTTCGCGGTGATGTACTTGTCGGGGTGGTAGATGACGACCAGCCGCCGGTACGCCGACTTGATGTCACTCTCGTTCGCGTTCGGAGCGACGCTGAGAATCTCGTAGAGGTTGTTGGAGCCCGTGAAGTTGCGCAGGTCGGTGTTCATGACTTCACGAACCTCACTTCTCTGCCCAAGTCGAGCATCAGATTGAAAAGACGAGTGAGCTCGGCAAGCGAGGTCGTGGTGAACTTCTGCGAGGCCGGCCCGCCCGTGTAGGTGATCCGGAAGATCGCGGCGCTCGAAATCCCCTGCACCACTTCGAGCTCGGAGATCGTCTGCAGATGTTCCGATCGCGTGATCTGCGTGCGCAACACATCGTTGTCAATCGACTCGTACAGATAATGGATGTGTTGCTCGGAGATGAGGAGGTACGTCGACTCCACGGTGGGAATCACGAAGAGGAACGGACCGTACAGGCCGCGCAGCGCTTCTAGGACCGCTCGGAGCTGCGGCACCTGCTCGCGATTCCACTTTTTTGCCCGGCTCATCGCGATTGCGATGCGGATGATGGTGTACGCGATGCCGGCAACGAACGCGATGATCCAGAGGTAAAGAAACAAGTCGTCCATTTGCCCTCACAACTGATCGATCGGACGGTAGGCAACGCGCCTGAGCACGGGCATCTCGACCGGCGGCTTGTACGCCGCAACGGTCGTCGTGCTCGTGTCGGGCAATACGTAAAGCCGTGGGTTCTTTCCCGGAGGTTCCCAGAAGATTTCCGGAAGATCTTCACGCGCCGCGCTGAAGCGAATGCCAGGGGCGGGATGTCCGAAGTAATTCAGGGCGACCAGCGCTTGGTACTTCGTCATGATCAACTTCTGTTTCGGCAGGCGGCGTTGCAGCGCATCCTCATAGGAGCCCACCTCGCGGAAGCTCCCGGAAAGAATCTCGCTCTCGAGCGGAACAAGCAGAGGACGGCTGATGCTTACGCGAATCATCTTGCCGTCGTCCGGCACATCGTAGACGCCGCACGGAATGAGGGCGCGACCCAGCGCGGAGGCGACGCTCTGGCTGACGCGGCGCTTGATGTGGATCGGTGATTCCTTCAGCGCTTCGCCGACCGCACGCAGCATGGACGGACCGGCGGCCCAGAGCGCGCGTATATCGTTCTCGTCGAGATCATCGGCACGCCCGAGCATGATTCGTTCGGTGACTTGGCGTGCCGCCGGTGTGGACTGCCGCAGAAGAATCCTGAAGGCGGTACGGCCGGTTTCCGACGGATAGGAGCCTGCGGTGTCGACGAGCCAGCGGGCGGTACATTCCTCACCGGCAGCCGCTTCGAAGATCGCGTTGTTCTGCGGAACGGGCAGCCATCGCCCGAGAAGATCGTTCGCGCCCGCGTGACCGAGCGATGCCAGTGACTCGATTGCATGCGCGGTGACGTTTGCGCGTTGTTCGATGTCCGTGACGAGTTGTTGCAGCCACGCATCACTGACCCGTTCCTTCAGCAGCTCGCGCGCTGCACGCCATGTCTCGGGCGACTGGCCGTCGCCCCGACGCGGGTTGACAGCCCAGCTTAGCATCGCGGCGAAAATCGGTTTCACGCTAAGCGGTTTTCCCTGATCCGTGCGGTAGCGCAGGATTGCCAGCGCGGGCGCGAAGCTCACTGCCAGGAGTTGCGAGAAAGCGCTCTCGTCGAATAGTTCCGCGAAGAATGGCATGAGGCCTTCGAAGCGGCCTTCCGAACCGCTGATGCGCAATTTCGAAAAATCGAGCGACTTCAGCATGGCAGACGACGCCAAGTAATCGGCGATTGCGTGATGCGGGAAGTTCACGCGCGTCGGCTGATACCACGGCCGGGAGAGAAACCCGCCGCGCTCCAGGAAAGAGAGCAGGTTCTCGGCATTCTGTCCGGGAGCGATGTCGCGCAACGCGTTGAGCACAGCCTCGACCCGGCAGTTCTCCCATTCCGGCCACATCGTCATGGCGAGGCGGCGATAGGTATCACGTAGCGCGGCGAGCTCCGTCTCCGGTGCGCCGGAGCGCTCAAGGAGGTTGTCGATGAACGTGTCGAGCACCTCGGAGGCGCTCATCTCCAGGATCCGATCGATGTCGATGTCGTTCCTCGGACGACACGCAAGCAGCGCGCAGATCGAAACGAACAGCGGCGTGCGGATGCCGTCCGTGGCGAACGCCGCGCCGAGTTTGTCGCCGTGCCGAACCAGTTCGTCCGCCGGCACGCCGTTGTCGATACAGAGCGAATAGAAAAGATTCTGTGCTTCGCGCCTAGGCAGCGGCTCGATCGGCTGCACGCGCACGCTGGCAGTGGCCAGCCCGGCGAGATCTTGGCGGCTTTCTCGCGTGGTCGTGACGATGCGTACTCCCTCGTTCGACCGGTGATGCACGTCGAGATAGCGGGTAATTTTTTTCAGGACGTCGCGCGCCGAGCCTCCCTGATGTGCATCTTCCACGACGATCAACACGCGACGGCTGTTGAGCGCGTACGCCACTCCCGCCGCACTGAGGCGCCGTTCCCTCGTCACCGGCAGGAGGTCGTCGACGAAACCGAGAATTTCGTCCGCCATCCGCTCGTCGGCTTCGTCCTGCCGATCGCCGGTGATCCGGCCACCGCGCAGGATCAGCCACAGATCGAAGGAATCCGCAGTCTGTCGAATGAGATCGCTGACCAGTGTCGATTTCCCGACACCGGCGGGACCATGAACGATCCAGATGCTCGCATCTTCGAGGCGTGTATCGCGCGAGCGCTCGCGCTCCCGCAGGTGAAGGACCTCGTCCACGACGCTGCGCGCGACGCCGGTCTTTCGGATCGCTTCGCGAATGCTCGTACGGAATGCCGCTGCACGATGAAAATCGAGCCATCCCAGCGTCGCCGCGACGAAGCGGCCCGGAATGCGCGTGCGATGCGTGATACTGGTGGCGCCTTTCGCGGGCGGATTTTTGAACGCGCCGCCGATTCGCACGGCCGCTTCGCGCAACGTGAGATCCGCGTCTCGCTTCTCGCGATAGTCATTCAACGGACTCTTCGGATCGTTGAGCGCTTGGAATCGCTGCAGCCCCGTCTTTTCGTGGGCGCCATATCCCACGAACAGCGACATCAACGTGATTTCGCCCTTATTCGCGGCACGCATCAGCGCTGGCAGCTCGACATCCATGATGAAGGACGACGCGATGAAGTCCGCGGACACCAGTAATACCGCCACCCTAGCGGATGCGAGCGCCTTCTGAATCTCGTCGCTCCAGACGCTGCCGCTTTCGATCTGCTTGTCATCCCAGATCGAGAGCCCCTCGCGGATGTAAGGTCTGAGGTGAACGAGCAGGCGGTCACACCAATCACGGTCGGCGTGGCTGTAGCTGATGAAGACGCGATCCCGCGCCGAGGTCGTCATGGGATGCGAGTAAGTTTACGCCGAAGTGGCTCCTGAGGTAGGGATCAACACCATTCCAATACATCCTTAAATGTAGCGCGCCATCAAGGATGCCCCCCTGTCCACAGCTGTGAGCGAGGCGAGTCTGCCAGTCTCAGCCGACCTCGTCGCGAAACGTCCATGCAAGCATTCCTGATCCGTCGTCCATCTCTGCGTTCTATTGAAGTGCTAATGAGAGTGGCGAGTTATCGCGGAGTAACCGCGGAATAAAAAACCGCCTAAGGGCGGCTGATGAGCGAAGCGTAATTGGGCGGGGCCGCCGCGGCTCGAACTCGCGACCCCCGGCGAGACAGGCCGGAGGTCGAGCCCACGCCCGATAACTCCGCCGCATGCGAAAAGTCGTGATTGCGGTCTTCTCACGGCGCTAACGGTTGCGTGTGCCACAACGCCCGATGCCCCGCCGCCGCGCGCCGGGAGTGACGAGTTCGAGGAAGACGTCAAGAGTGGCCCCACGCACATACGCCGTCTTCATCAGCGACCAGCCTGCGGACAACAAAGACGTCCGGCCGAGGGACCGGTCGCTCTCGATTTGTCGCGGCTGCAGCTCACGAGCATGCCGGAAGCGGTCCGTGACCTCGGCGATCGCCTCGCCGGCCTGATTGTCGCGCTGACTGCATTGAACGAATTGCCGCCGTGGATCGGCGAATGCAGGAAATTGGAATCGATTGCTCTCTCGATGAAACGGCCGATTCGATCGTTGCCCTCTGCTCGTCGAGCGATTGATCCGACCTCTTTTTCCAGATGGATGGACCCGACCGCAACGATACGCCCGCGAATCGCGCTGACGCCGCGAGCATGCCCGATGCGGCTCTCATGAATCGGGACAGGCAACGGTTCAGCATCGATGCGGGCTGCATCGAGCTCGGGAGGAAGTCATCGCACTCTCGATGAGCCCTGCATCGAGCGAGATGACGCTGTCAGTCCGCTCGATGTGGCGTTCATCGATCGAGACAGACCAACATCTCAGCATCGATGCAGGCTGCATCGATCGCGATGACACCGCAGGCACGCTCGATGTGGCTCTCATCGATCGAGACAGGCAACGTTCCCGGCGTCGATGCAGGTTGCATCGATTTCGAGTGCGTTCACGTCCTTCATGATGTGCGGCTTCATGATCGCAAGGGCGGCGTCATACCGACAACTCGGCGATCACCCTTAGTCGAACATCATTGATGTTCGCTGCCAACTGCCGCCCCAAGTCTCACTTGTTCTTCACATCCGGCAGCCCCGTTCCGTAGTAGTTCTCCTCGAACCACGGCGCGTAGTCCTTCTTGGTCATGAACTGCAGCAGGCCGATCACGTTCTTTGTCGTGCCGTACTTCCAGCGGAAGCTCTTCTGGTACGACTTCATGAAGATCATGAACTGCTGGTCGCCGAGCTCCTGGTGCAGGGCGGCGAGGAGAATCGCGCCCTTCGCGTAGATCAGATCCTGGCGATAGAGGCTCGACAGGTATCCGTCGCTGCCGTCGTCGAGCTGATTCGCGGTCGGGATGGTGCCGTTCTTCCCCGCTTCCTTCGCCGAGTCCTTCCATTCGCCGAAGGCCGTGTCGTAATACATCTTCTTCGAGGCCTTCAGGAACAGCGCCGCGGAGTATTCGGCGAACGCCTCCTCGATCCACTGCTCGTTCCCGGACGGCATGCACACCACGCCGCCCCAGTACGCATGCGCGAGCTCGTGCGCGAAACGCAGGTTCACGTTGTGGATGTATGCGTTGGCCTCGCCGAGCTTCGGCGTGAAGGCTTCGCCGGTGATGAACACGATGCCTGCCGGTGCCTGTCCGTAGCCGAAGTCATCCGACTTCTCGATGACGTTCACTTCTTCGAACGGCCACGGTCCGAGGAAGGTCGGGTAGTACTCGATGGCGGAGAAGGCGATGTTGCGAAGCTGTTTGTACGCCTCCTTGTTCTTGACGATGAACGACGCCACGCGCACGGTCACGCCGTTTCGCGTCTCGTCCTCGAACTGATATTTCCCGGCGAGAATCGAAACGGCGCTGACCGGCAGATCGAGCTTCGTTTCGATGACGTTCGAATCGCCGTCCTCTTCGCGTCGAATCGTTTTTCCGGACGCGAATGCGATGAACGGCTTCTCGGTCTTCACCACCGCGTGAAACGTGTAGGCCTGTTCGTGTGTGTGCAGCCATGGGAACCAGGGGTCGATGCCGAGCTCCCAGAAATTGGTCTTGTCCTGGCGGTGGAGGAAATCGCCGTCGATCTCGAATCGCAGCTTGAGCGGCTGCCCGACCGGCGCCGGCTTCGCGAGCGCCACGACGAGATCGCCCGTGCTGTGGACGAAATCGAGCTCGTGACCTTCACCGTCGACCACCTTGCGCAGGTTGAAGTGCTTCGGCTCGCGTCGGATGTCGTACCAGATGTCGCTGTTGAGATCGAAGTGAATCGCCGCCGCGGGTCGCTGCTGCGGCACGAGCGTCTCGACGATCGTCATCACGCCGTCGCCGCTCATCTTTCCGGCGAGATTCACGTCGACGTCGGTGAGGCGGATGCGCGCCGGCGGCGCGTCGCGGTTGTCGTGGCCGATCGCCTGCCGCGACAGCGTTCCCGTCCAGAGGACGTTCCTGACCTTGAACGTGAGGTCCTTCGACGGGTGGAGGTAGTCGAGACTCTCGATGTGATCGAGCGCGTCGTCGTACTCGTACACGTACGGCCGCGATGCGCCGTTGATCTCCGCGCGCACGACGCGTGACGCCGGTGCGTCGAGCGCCTGATACGCGAAGAGGTGCGCGGGCGGCGCGCTGAAGGTATCGCGGCCGAAGAGATCGCGATGCCCCTGCCAGTCGGGCCGCCCGATCGCATCGCCGCTGATCGACGGCAGACCATTGCCGAGGAGAAGCGCGCTGGTGAACGGCTCGCTGATCACCATCTTGTCCGGGTTCGCCTGCACCGCGATTCGGGCGGCTTTCGCGTTGTAAGTCAGCGTCGGGAACTCGTCCTTGTTCGCCGACTCGTAGCGCAGCGTGCCCTTGCCGAGGAAGAGACCGACGGGATCGTCGCCGGCGGTGACGATGGCCGCGGAATCGGTCGTGAAGGTCGCGTGACCGACGGTGAACGTCAGACCCTGCGAAGTCTTCGCGTCACCGACCTTGAGATCCTTCCACTTCCGGACGAAATCGGACACGTTCGCCGCGAAGGCGGACGTCGAGCAGAGAAAAAGAGCGAGAAACGCGACTTTGCGCATGGACGGCTCCCGGGGAAAAAGGATTTTGGACCGGCGGGATGATAACCCCCGTCATCCTGAGCGTAGCGAAGGACCTCTTCTACGCAACTGTTTGGCAGAAGAGGTCCTTCGCTTCGCTCAGGATGACGGCACAATGAGTAGACGGGGTCAGGCTCAGGCCTGACCCCGTCTTTGCCGCGCTCGGGATGACGGCGCTCACTTCAACTGCCACCAGAGAAATCCCATCTCCTCCGCGAGGTTCTTCACCTGCACGGCCAGCGGCTCGCCGCCCGAGTGGCCGCCCGCCTCGTGATAGCGCAGCAGCACCGGGCGGCTCGGATCCGCCCAGGCCTGCATCAGCGCCGTCATCTTGCGCGCGTGCAGCGGCGCGACGCGCGTGTCGGCGTCGCCGGTGATGAAGAGCATCGCCGGATACTTCGCTCCCTGCTTCACGTGTTGGTACGGCGAGTAGGCGTAGATCCAGCGGAACTGCTCCTCGCTTTCGGAGCTGCCGTACTCGGGGACCCAGAACTTCGCGACGAGGAACTGGTGATAGCGAATCATGTCGATCAGCGGATAACTGCAGACCACTGCCTTCATGAGATCTGGCCGCTGCGTCGCCACGGTCGAGACGAGCAGACCGCCGTTGCTGTTGCCGGCGATGCCGAGGTGGCTCGGCGAGGTGTAGTGCTCGCGGGCGAGGTATTCGCCGGCGGCGATGAAGTCGTCGAATGTGTTCTGCTTCTGATCGAGCATTCCCGCGTGATGCCACTTCTCGCCGAACTCGCCGCCGCCGCGCAGATTCGCCGTCGCGACGAGACCGCCCTGCTCCGCCCACGCGATCGAGCGCGGTGAGAAATTCGGCAGCTGGTTCAGAAGAAATCCGCCGTAGCCGGTGAGGTAGGTCGGATTCTTTCCGTTGCGCCGCAATCCCTTTTTGTAGAAGAGGAACATCGGGATGCGCGTCCCGTCCTTCGACGGATACCAGACCTGCTCGACCGTGAAGTCGTCCGGATTCACCGGCGCGTTGCGTTGCGCGAAAACGGTGCGCTGGCCCGTTGTCGTGTCGTACTGATAAATCGTCGGAGGGAGCGCGAACGAGCTGAAACTGTAGAACGCGACCGGCGAGCCCCACGTGCCGCTGATCGACGCGAGCGAGCCGACCGTCGGGAAGGTGATCTCCTCTTTGCGATGGCCCTCGAGGTCGTAGCCGATGACGCGCGGCTTCACGTCCTCGAGGTAACTGACGTAGACGCGATCGCCGGCGATGGAAACGTCCTGGATCGCGGCTTTCGGATTCTCGGGGATGATCTCCTTCCAATTCTCGGGCGTCGGATTCGCGGCATTCGCGACGAGGACGCGCTCGTTCGGCGCGTTCCAGTTCGTTTCGATCACGAGCGTGTCGCCGGCCATCTGCGCGCTCGAGCGAACGTCGAGATCTTTGATGACGGTGCGGATCGGCGAGTCGTCGCGAAGATCCTTGATGTAGAGCTCACTCTTTTTCGCCGCGCTGCCGTACGACACGATGAAGACGAGGTAATGATCGTCGTCGGAGATGTTCGTGTTGATGAACGCCTCCGGACCGTAGCCGTCGCCGAAGATCTTCTCTTCCGCGCCGCCGTCGATCGCGCGTTTGTAGACGCGGCCGCCGGCTTCCTTCGTGAAGCGCGTGAAGTAGATCGTCTTCGCATCCGGCGTGAGCGACACGCCGCCGTATCGCGCCATCGGCAACGGCACGCCGATGTCCTTCTTCGCGTCGACGTCGAAGAAGTGCCACTCCACTTCGTCCGCGCCGCCTTTGCGGATGAAGTAGGTCATCCACTTGCCGTCATTCGACACCGCCCCTCGCCCGACGCTCGTCGTGTGATCGGCGCTGAGCGGTGCGGGATCGATCAGCAGGACGTCGCGGCCGTTCGCTCCCTCGCGCATGTAGATCGAGAAGAGGTCCTCGCCGACGGCGCGATGGGTGAAGAAGTAGCGGCCCGCGGCGTACGCCGGCGTGCCGTACTGATCGGTGTTCAGCAGGGCCATGACCCGGTCGTGAAAGCGCGCCTCGTCGGCGTTTTTGCCGAGGACGGCATCGGTGTAGGCGTTCTGACGGGTGATCCAGTCGCGGGTCGCCGGCGACTGCTGATCCTCGAGCCAGCGGAACGGGTCGGCGATCTCTACGCCGTGGAGAGTCTCGGTGACAATCTGCTGTTTCGACTCCGGCCGGGGCGGCAAACTCGTGGTGGCGCACGAGGCGAGCAGGAGGGCGGCGATAATTATTTTGACGTGTCTCATCGTCTCATTCCTTTTGCGCGGAGCAACTTACAACAATTCACCTCGCTTCGGAATCGCCCGCCTCGGCAGCCGGTTGAACACGATCACTTCCGCCGTTTCCGTTGACCGGTCCGGTGGGTGAACTTAAAATGGCCGGGCCCTCAGGACGACCATCGAACAAACTTCCAAAGCTCAATCAGAAGGGGGGGAATGGGGAATGCCTCTCGTTCACGTCAAAGAAGACGAGACTTTCGAGAACGCACTGCGCCGCTTCAAGCGCAAATGTGAGAAATCGGGAATCCTCTCTGAATTGAAGAAACGGCAGCACTTCGAGAAGCCGAGCACCAAACGCAAGCGCAAAGCGATTGCCGCGCGCAAGAAGGTCCTTCGCAAACTCGCCGAAGAGCGCCGCTCCGGTTACTAAGATCCATCATGTTTGATGCACACGGCTCGCGAGGAAACTCGCGAGCCGTTTTCTTTTGTCAGTCGAAATGACTTCTCCAGAAGCCCTTCACACCATCGAGCTCGATCGCGTGCTGACGCTCATTGCGCTCGAGGCGAAGACCGAGCCCGGCAAGCGATCGATCGCGCGACGGCGTCCGCTCGGCTCGCTCGAGGCCTGCGACGCCGCGCAGGCGGACCTTGCGGAGATGGTCCGCTTCTATCACCGCGAGGGACTCCTTCCGCTCGCCGGTCTCGCCGACGTCGCATCGCTCTTCGATCGCGAGACCATTCTCGACATCGAGGAGTCGTGGCTGGTCGTGCGCTCCGCGCGCGCGACGCAGGCGATGCGCGAGACGCTCATCCGCACCGACCTCTTCCCTCGCCTCACCGCCATCGCGAAGACGATCCCCGACCTCGGCGAGCTCGTCTCCAAAACGAACAAGTTCTTCACGCGCGACGGGAAGCTGCGCGAGGACGCATCGGCGGAGCTGCGCGCGATCCGCGGGCGCATTCAGCAGAAGCGCGGCGCGATTCAGAAGGCGCTCAGCGACATCATGAATCGCAACTCCGACGCGATTCAGGATCCGGTGATCGTGCAGCGCGGCGATCGCTACTGCATTCCGGTGCGCGCCGATCATCGCAATGCGGTGACCGGCATCCTGCACGAGCGATCGGGATCGGGCGCGTCGTTCTTCATCGAGCCGATGGCGGCGATCGAGTTGAACAACGACCTCGCCGATCTGCTGATCCAGGAGCGCGAGGAGATCGCGCGCATCACGCGATTCATCTCGCAGATGATCTTCGAGGAGCGCGAATCGGTCGTCGATGCGGTGCTCGCCGGCGGCGAGCTCGATGCGCTCCAAGCCTGCGCGATCTTTCACGACGTCGTTCGCGCCTCGCGTCCCGACTTCAGCGCGACCCGCCGTCTGCACATCATCGACGGACGCCACCCGCTGCTCGACGAGCGGCTCGCCGCGGCGCGCCAGGAAGCGTTCGGCGAAGCGCCGAGCGATCGCAAGGTCATTCCGCTGACAATCGACCTGGGTCCCCGTCATCCTGAGCGCAGCGAAGGAGCTCTCCTGCGAAACAGTTCGGCAGGAGAGGTCCTTCGCTCCGCTCAGGATGACGAGGGAAGTTACGCGCTCGTGGTCAGCGGTCCGAACGCGGGTGGCAAGACCGTCGCGCTGAAAACGGCAGGCCTCCTCGTCGCGATGGGGATGAGCGGTCTGCCGGTTCCGGCATTCGAAGGAACGGTGCTGCCGTGCGTCGACGCGTTGCACGTACTGATCGGCGACGACCAGAGCGTGCTCGAACATCTGTCGACGTTCTCCGCGTATCTCGTGCGCCTCAAGCGCGTGCTCGCGAAGGCGACCGACAAATCGCTGGTGCTGCTCGACGAGCTGGGCTCCGGCACGGATCCGGAGGAAGGCTCGGCGCTCGCGGCGTCGGTGATCGAGCATCTGCTCGCGCGCGGCGCGCTGATCATCGTCACGACGCACCTCTCCGCGCTGAAGAGCTTCGCGGTGAGCGACAAGCGCATCGTGAACGCGTCGATGGAATTCGACTCCGCGACGGGACTGCCGACCTATCGCATCATCACCGGCATCCCCGGCCGCAGCCGCGCCATCGAGGTCGCGAAGATGATCGGCCTCCCCTCCTCCGTCATCGACAGCGCCCGCGAGCGCCTCGGCGAGCGCTACGTCGAGACCGATCACCTGCTGGCGACGCTGCAGAAGAAGATGAGCGAGATCGTCGCGCAGCAGGACGAGCTGGCGGCGCTGAAGACGTCACTCGAATCGGAGCGCCGCGCCGCCGCGGAGAAAGCCGTCGCTCTCGAAAAGGAACGCGCCCGCCTCGGCACGACCTATCGCGAAGAGCTGGAGCGCCTGCGCGACGACGTCGCGCGACAGCTTGCGAACGAGATCAAGAATCTCCGCGAGTCGCGCACGCAGGTGAACGCGCCGGAAGTCATCAAGGCGGTCACGAAAACGCTCGACAAGGCGATCGAGTTCATCCCCGCCGAGCAGCGCGAAGTGCACGCCGGCGATCGCGCCGAGCATCGCAAGTTCAAAGTGACCGGCGAGATCGTTTCGATCGACGGATCGAAGGCCGTGCTGAACGTCAACGGACGAAAGATGACCGTGGACGTGCGCGACCTCGTTCCTCTCGGAAACCAGAAACCAGAAACCAGAAACCAGAACGTCCGCGCGAGCGCGTCGAGCGCGGACGTCACGATCGTTTCCGCGGAGCTCAATCTGATTGGTCAACGTGTTGACGATGCCCTCGACGAGTCGGACCGGTTCCTCGATCGCGCGCTGCTCGAGGGCAAGCAGGCCGTGCGCATCATCCACGGGTTCGGCACGGGCACGCTGCGCAAAGCCATCCGCGAGCATCTGCGCAAACACCCCGCGGTGAAGTCGTGGCGCGCGGGCGGAGAGAATGAGGGAGGCGATGGTGCGACGATCGCGGTGTTGGACGCGTAGTGCAACGGTCGCACAGTCTCACAGTCGCAAAGTCTCAAAGGTCGATGCGACTGTGCGACCGTGAGACTGTGAGACTCTGAGACTACGAAAAGATGGCCTTCGTCGATCTCAACGATCAGGTAATCGCCCAGGTCCGCGACGCGGCGGATATCGTCGACTTCGTCTCCCAGGTCACGCCGCTCAAGCTCGCCGGTGCGCGCTACAAGGGCCTCTGCCCGTTCCATCGCGAGAAGACGCCGTCGTTCACCGTCGATCGCGCGAAGGGACTCTTCTACTGCTTCGGCTGCGGCCAGGGCGGCGACATCTTCAAGTTCCTCACGCTGACGGAGCGCTTCACGTTCCCTGAAGCGGTCGAGCATGTCGCGGCGCGGGTCGGCATCGAGTTGCCGCGCCGCCGCAAGACGACGCGCGACAACGAGAAGGACGATCTTTTCGAAGTGATCGATGACGCGTCCGAAGCGTTTCATCAGGCGCTGGCGTGGACGCCGAATGCGGCGGAGGAGTACCTGCGCGATCGCGGCGTGTCGAAGGAGATCGTCACGCGCTACGGATTCGGATTCGCTCCCGACTCATGGGACTACATCCTTCGCCGCCTCGGCCAGAAGCACGGCGAGAAGAAGCTCGAGGCGTGCGGACTGATCACGCCGCGCAAGGAAAAGAGCGGCTACTACGATCGCTTCCGAAACCGGCTGATGATTCCGATCCACTCCGAGACCGGCGCGCTGGTCGGATTCGGCGGGCGAGCGCTCGACGGCAGCGAGCCGAAGTACCTCAACTCGCCCGAGTCGGAGCTCTTCGTCAAGAACCGCCTGCTCTACAACCTCCATCGCTCGAAGGACGCCATGCGGCGCATGGATCGCGCGATCCTGGTGGAGGGCTACTTCGACGCGATCGCGATCGACTTCGCCGGCGTGCCGGGCGTCGTCGCGTCGATGGGAACGTCGCTGACGAGCGGACAGGCTTCGCTGCTGCGGCGATTCACGCGGCGCGTCGTGATCGCGTACGACGGCGACAACGCGGGCAAGAGCGCGACCCTGCGCGCCGCGCCGATTCTGCTCGCGGCGGGCATGCACGTCGAAGCGCTCGACCTCGAGGGCGAGAAGGATCCCGACACGCTGATCCAGAAGCACGGCGTCGACCGTTTTCTCGACGTCCTCGGCCATGCGAACGACATCTTCGAGTTCGGCCTCAAATTGTGGGCCGCCGACGCCGCGCAGCTGACGGGGCGCGAGAAATCGGAGCGCGTCGAGCAGTTCATGCCGCTTTTGTCCGCGGTGACCGATCCGGTCGTGCGCAACGAGGCCGCGCAACGGATCGCGGATGCCTTCCGGCTGGAGTTCGAGACGGTCTGGTCGCGGGTGCGCGGAAAAGCCCAGAGTCCACAGACGGTAGACCGCGAAAAGGTGGCGCCGATCGGGATGGGAGAGAAATTCGTGCTGACGGCGGCGCTGCAGGGGCGGCTGAATCGCGAGCAGCTGGCGAGGCTGAGGGAGGAGTTTTTCGACGACCCCGCCTGCAAAACGCTCTTTTCTATCATAAAAACCGAGGTCCAGGCGGGCGAACCCATTGATTTTGCGCAGGTGGCGACCCATCTTAGGGGCGAGGCTGAACTGACCCTGCTATCCGAGCTGAGCCTCAGCGACGACATTGACGATCCCACCCTTGAACGCCTCGACGAGAACCTGCGCCCGATGGAGCGCGGCTTCCTCGATCGTCGGAAACAACAGATCCAGCGCGAGATCATCGACGCCGAGCGGAGCGGTGACTCCCAGCTCGTCGATCGCCTCGTCAACGAGAGGATGGAAATCTCCCGTATCTTGAGCACGCTGAAATAATTATCGTCCTCCCTTTATTACGCGTGTGTCCTCTGGACGATACTTTGGCCGGCTTGTCAATAACTTTCTTGACGATCCCGCCAAGGCCTCGTTCCACGGGGCCCGACGTTCCGATCCGATGGTGCCGAAGGTCGACAAAAGCTGCCCGATGAGGAGCGAACCGACATGACGACACGCCTGCGCACTTCGAGTCTCGAAACGGATTCCAACTTTGAAGACGAGGGGGTCGTCGAGTTGAGTGTCGAAGAAAAATATGCGGAAGTAAAGCAGCTCATCGCCATCGGTAAGGAAAAAGGGTTTCTGCTTTACGACGAGATTTACGAGGTCCTTCCGGAGGAGATCACTTCCCTTCCCGAAGAGCTCGACGAGATCTACATCCGCTTCAACGATCTCGGGATTGACGTGCTGGAGGACGCCGAGAAGCCGCTGCAGGCCACTCCGAAAGGCATCGTCACGATCGACGGAACGATCGAAGAAAAGGAAATGGATCAGCGCGAGGAAGTCCAGCAGGACATCATCGCGGCGTCCAGCGGCATCGTCGACAAGACCAACGACCCCGTCCGCATGTACCTGCGCGAGATGGGCACGGTCAAGCTGCTCGACCGTCAGGGCGAGGTCGACATTGCCAAACGCATCGAGAAGGGCGAGCGCAAGGTCTTCAAAGCTCTTTCCGCGAACAAGATCATCCGCGAGGAGATCCTGAAGATCCACGACGCCGCGAAGAAGGATGCGCGCGTCATCAAGGAGACGATCGATCTGGCCATGCCGGATGACGACGGCTCCACGCCCGCGCCGCCGGACGAGAACGGCGAGCCGAAGATGCCCGTCGCGACCGTGAACAAGATTCACGACATCATGCTGATCTTCGAGGGCATCGCGAAGCTCGACAAGAAGATCAAGGATGCGACGGCGAAGCTCGCCGATCCGAAGAAGCTTTCGCAGCGGACGCTGGCGACGACGCAGAAGAACGTCGACCGCCTCGAGCAGGATCTCGCCGACGAGCTGCAGCGGGTCGACTTCACGCCCGCGTCGCGCAATCGCATGATCAACAAGCTCAAAGACATCGACAACGAGCTCTCCCAGGCCGTGTCGATGATCCGCAAGGATGAGCAGGCCCTGAAGCGCGAGAAGGACAAGACCCGCCGCGATTTCTACCGCCGCCGTCTGCAGAAGTATCAGGAGAAGCTCGCCGAGCTGGAGACCTTCTACGGCGTCACGCACGACGACCTGAAGAAGACCATCCGCGAGATCCGCCAGGGTGAGGACGAAGCCGATCAGGCCAAGCAGGAGCTGATCGTCGCCAACCTCCGCCTCGTCGTCTCCATCGCCAAGAAGTACACGAACCGCGGCCTGCAGTTCCTCGACCTGATTCAGGAAGGCAACATCGGCCTGATGAAGGCGGTCGAGAAGTTCGAGTACCGCCGCGGCTACAAGTTCTCGACGTACGCGACGTGGTGGATTCGCCAGGCCATCACCCGCGCCATCGCAGATCAGGCCCGCACGATCCGCATTCCCGTGCACATGATCGAGACCATCAACAAGCTCACGCGCACGTCGCGCGCGCTCGTGCAGGAGCTCGGCCGCGAGCCGCAGGCCGAGGAGATCGCCGAGCGGATGGACATGCCGGTGGCGAAGGTTCGCAAGATCATGAAGATCGCTCAGGAGCCGATCTCCCTCGAGACTCCGATCGGAGAAGAGGAAGACTCGCATCTGGGAGATTTCATCGAGGATCGCGCGGTCATCTCCCCCATCGACCACGTCATCGTTTCGAATCTCAAGGAGCAGACCGGCAAGGTGCTGCGCACGCTTACGCCGCGCGAGGAGCAGGTGCTCAAGATGCGCTTCGGCGTCGGCGATGGTGCCGAGCACACGCTCGAGGAAGTGGGCCGCTCGTTCAACGTCACGCGCGAGCGGATCCGCCAGATCGAGTCGAAGGCGCTGCGCAAGCTGCGTCATCCGTCCCGCTCGAAGAAGCTGCGTCCGTTCCTCGACGCAACCTTCTAGAGCTCACATTCGTCTGATGCGAGGGCGGCCCAACGCGGCCGCCCTTTTTTTGATCGCCATGAAAAAATTAGCGCTCTCGCTCGTCGTCGTTCTCGCCGCCACCGCCGCGCTCGCCGCGGACCCGACTCCGCGCCCCTATCATCTGCAGCTCGAGGCGAATCCGGTCGCGCCGTTTCCGTTCCTCTCGAAGTTCGGGAAGGTGCAGCTGGACGTCTATCGCGGCGGCGTGCACGCGGACACGATCTGGCTCGACGGCTACAGCCGCAACGGCGATCCCACCGTCACCGTCCTCAATCCCCTCGGCCGCCTCTACGTCGACGTGCCCGTCAGCGAGATCTCCCCGATTCTCGCGAAGCTCGCCTCCGCGACCGCCGGCAACGAGCGCAAGGCGAAGCCGGCGATCGCCGGCCGAATGAAGGGAAAGGTCGCCGGAATCCCCGCGACCCGCTACCGCCTGCAGTACGGCGACGAGGCCTGGCTCGACTACTGGACGACGGACGCGATTCCGGAGAACCCGCAGCTCCGCGCGATCGTGCAAAAGATGGTGGAAGGCATCGCCCCCGGCACCGCCGCGGTGGCGAAGGACATCAAAGGCATGCCCCTCTTCGTCGAGCTGAATTTCCGCCGCTACAAAAAGATGCCGATCGTCTACGTAAAGAAATTCGCCTGGGATGCCGAGGACGAGGAAGACGCGCTGACGCGCGGCCCGATCTACATCCGGGCAAGCGTGCTGGAAGCGATCTGGAAGTAGTTCAGGAGTGCGGTGGCAACGGCGTTTGCTAGACTGACGAACGAGGGATCCATGCCGACATCCATCATCAAGAGTGACGGCCAGACTGTCGTGCCCAGGGAAGTGCGCGACGCATTGCATCTCGAAGAAGGCGCCAGGCTGACATGGGAAGTGCGTGGCGCAAAGGTCGAGGTGACGTGGGAATTGGGCAGCGGAAACGTCGAGGCGACGACCGATCGGCCGGCATTCTGGCGATGGGAAGGATTCATCAAGGTAGGACCCGGCGACGTCGTGGAAGATGTGGCCAGGGCACGCGAGCTCGAAGGGCGAAGCTGAGTTGCCTCACGTCGTTGTCGATACGAACGTCTTCGTCTCCCTCCTCACCGATCGGAACGAGGTGCCACGTTCTCTCGCGAAGGAACTTCTCCTGCGCGCGGAGACGGGTGAGATTACGGTCGTTCTTCCCCAGTTCATCCTTTTCGAAATTGCTCACGTGCTGCGGAATCTTTACGGTGTCGAGCCCGCGACTGCTGCTTCGCTGATCCGTGACACAATCGCATTGCCGGGCGTCATCATCGTCACGGAGTATCCGTGGCAGGAAATCCTCGATCATTGGTCCGACCGCCTTCCGTCCATCACCGATGCAGGAATTGTCGCTCTGGGAATCGCTCGCCATTACGATGCCGTCGCGACGTTCGACCGGAAACTGATGCGCCAAATGACGTCCGCCGGTGTCCCCGCGTATTGGCCCGATTCTTAGACCTCGGCCTGTCACGCCGGATGTCGCGGGTTCGAGTCCCGTCGGCCGCGCCAAAGTAAAGCCTCACGTGCCGCGACTTCGCGGCGTTTCGTGTTCTGCGGGTCGCTTAGTTAGAAAACTGCAGACTCGCAACGTGACTCGCAAGATCGCGAATTGGGAACGCAAAAATCGCCGCAAGTCTGCAGTTTTCTAACTAGCATAGCTTTCGATGAGCGCGCGAAACGCGCGCTCGTGATGCTCGTGCCAGCTGAGAAGCGCCGCGATGACAACACTGCTGCCGACCGCGATCATCGACGGCGGCGGCGAACGTCGGCCGTCGTCCTGCGTACGGTTTCGCCCTGCAGCGGCTCGTTCTCTTCGACCGGAACCGCTACGCGGATCCTTCCCTTCTTCACGATTCGCATTCCCGGCTCGAGCCGCGCCTCTTCTCGGATCTCGCGCGGCACGATCGGTCGTCAAGAGCCATGTTTCATGGCGAGACGTTTCCAATCGGCTGCAGCAATCCCGCCTCGCACACTCCCTCGATCACCCGCTCCCCCGCCGCATTCTCGATCCAGGCATCGATGACGAGGCGGTGTTTCGCGCGATCGACGGAGCGGACGGCGAAATGCGCGGTCACGGTCTCGTCGACGTGGACGGGACGCAGAAAGTGGAGCGTCTGGGAGCGATAGATCGCTCCCGTGCCGGGCAGCAGCATTCCGACCATGGTCGAAAAGAGCGATGCGGTGAGCATCCCGTGCAGGACGCGGCGACCGAAGCGCGTCGTCGCCGCGAACGTGTCATCGACGTGGAGCGGATTCACGTCCGTGGTGATGGCGATGAATCGCTGCACGTCCTCGTCCGTGAAGGTCTTCGTGAACGTGACGTGCTGCCCCGGCTCGAAGTCGTCGATGCGCGCCATCCTGGTTTCCATCGATCCAGTTTACGCGGAGCGTTTGAGTCGACTTGTTCGCGGCTTCCGCTATCTGCTTTTACACGAGCTGATTTACGCCCAAGCCCGCGCGCTCGACGTTCATTCGTGCGCGCGCACATCGAATGGACGCAAGACCAAACTGAATAGGCGCGAGACCAAAACCAATGGACGCGAGATAAGGAGTGTCATCTCGCGAGACCGGCGATCAACGAGCGAACCCATTCGACGAATGAGCGCACTCATTCAACGAGCGTGTTTCAGGGCAAAACGAATGGACGCGACACCAGACCCCAATGTGCGCGAATCCGGATCGAATGGACGCGCATCCAGACTGCAGCTGCGCGAGACCAGGCTGAAGCTTCGCGATACCAGACCCCAGCGTGTGCGATACAAGACCCCAGCGTGTGCGAATCCGGATCGAATGGACGCGCATCCAGACTGCAGCTGCGCGGGACCAGCCAGAATCTGCGCGATAGCAGACCCCACTGTGTGCGACACCAGACCCAATTTGCGCGAACCCGGATCGAATGGACGCGCATCCAGGCTGAATCCGCGCGGGAACCAACCTGAGTCTGCGCGATACCAGACCCCGGCGTGTGCGAATCCGGACCGAACGGACGCGAGTCCAAAGCGAACGTGCGCGAGACCGGACCCGACGTGAGCGAGACCAGAACTGAATGTGCCTCTTCGCGGCGCGCACGCCCGCGTAGCAGTCCTGGAGTGTCGCAGGACTGCAGGCGCAGCCTGATCACACCTGGCGCGAGCCAGGCACGGGCACCAGAAATGCCGCCGCATTCATCGCGATCATGATCGCGGAGAACGACCACAGGCCGAGCACGACGGCAGAGGTGGAGCTGCAGGACCCGCATCCCGAGCCTCGCCTCGAAGGAATCGGAGTCGGACTTCCACGACCCGGCATCGATCGACAGCGCCGCGCCGGCCGGAAAGACCGAGCAGTCGAACAGGGCGATGGTGGCGAACTCGAAGACGCCGTACGCCGAGGGGTTGGCGGATGTCTTGAGGCTCAGGTGCAGCAGCCAGACGACGACGGCCGCGGCGTCCTTCGGGTTCTCGCCATGCGAACCCAAAGCGGTGGCTTTGCCACCGCACTCCTAAACCTCACGCCGCCTGCGCGCTGGCCAGGTTCACTGTCTCCAGGTCCGCGAGCAGTGCTCCGGCGTCCGCGTAGCGGTCCTTCGGGTTCTTGGCGAGGCAGCGCATCACGATCGCGTTGAGCTCGCGTCCGACCTCGGGGCGCTTGTCGATCGGCGGCTTCGGCGCTTCGGTGATGTGGGCCGTCAGGATTCCCGTCAGCGACGATGATTCGAAGGGGCGGTTGCCGATGAGCATCTCGTAGATCAGGACGCCCATCGCGTAGACGTCGGTCCGCGCGTCGAGCTGTTTGCCCTGCACCTGCTCGGGGCTCATGTAGTGCGGCGTGCCGACGATCAGGCCCGCCTGGGTCATCGCCTCCGGCGTCTCGGCCATGCGCGCGATGCCGAAGTCCATCAGCTTCACTTCGCCCTTCGCGTCGATGAGCACGTTCTGCGGCTTGATGTCGCGATGGATGATCCCCTGCTCGTGCGCGGCGTGCAGTCCGCGGCAGATCTGCCGCGAGACGCCGACCGCGAGCCGCGGCGCCATCTGCCGCCCCTGCGCTTCATCGAGCAGCTCGTTGAGCGTGTAGCCGCGCACGAACTCCATGCTGATGAAGTAGACGCCTTCCGCTTCGCCGTAGTCGTACGTGCGCAGCACGTTGCGATGGGTGATCTTGCGCGCGAGACGGATCTCGCGCTTGAAGCGCTCGAGGTCTTCCGGCGAGCGCGTCATCACGTCGCCGGGCAGGGTCTTGATCGCGACGATCTCGTCGAGCTGCGTGTCGGTCGCGCGATAGACGACGCCCATGCCGCCGCGGCCGAGGATCTGTTCGATCTGATAGCGGTTCGCGAAGACGTGACCGAGCGACAGATCCGCCTGCGGCATGGCCGGTGACGTCGGTCCGGGCTGTGTGCCGTCCATGCGCAACGTCGCCATCGACGACGTTCCGCCGCCGATCGACTGCATGACGCCGGTCGTCAGACTGACGAGCGGCAGCGCGGCAACCGGCAGCGCCTGCGGCAGCCAGTCCAGTCGCACTTCGCGGCGCGTCGCATTCGTGAGCACTTCGCCGCCCGCGGTCTGCGCGGTCTCGAGCGAGATGTACGCGACGCCGGCCGGCGCATGCCATGCGAAGAGCATCGCCACCTGCGGCGCGTTGCCCACGATCGCGATGCCGCTTTCTTTTCCGACGTCGACCGTGCCGCTTACGAACTCGCCGGTCGCGATGCCGACGCCGAGGGTCATCGACGGATGCTGCGCCGCGAGCTCTTCGTTGATGGCGCGCGCGGCGCGGATCGCGTGAATGACACCGCGATCGCCGCGGAAGATCGATACGAGCCGATGCCCGACGACTTCGCGCACTTCACCATCCTGCCGCCGCACTTCGCCTTCCTGCAGCCGCAGCACCCGCTCCACCGTCTCGAACATCACCGCCGCCTCGGCCTCCCCCGTCGCGGGCTGGAATCCGCGCAGGTCGGTGACGAGGACCGTTCCTTCATCGAGTCGCGCTGCTTCGTGCACGTGCGCGGCGGGCGCCATCTCGTCGGTGCGATTCGCCATCTGCTCGTACAGTTCCTCGAGCTCCGACTTGTCGCGCAACGAGCTGATCATCTTCGCGAAGGAGCGGCCGAGGATGCCGACTTCGTCGCTGCGCTTGATGTCGGGCGTGACGCTGTAGTCGCCCGCGGTCACGGCCTGGGCCATGCCGGCGAGCTGCTCGATCGGACGCGTCATGCGCTTCGCGATCAGCCACGAAAAGATGAACGCGAGGAAAAGGGCGGCGCCGCCGCCGGCGTAGAGGGCCTGTTCGATTTCGTGGAACGGCGCGAGCTCGCGATCGAGCGAGCGGAGGAAGATCGCCGCGCCGACGACGGTCGGACCGGAGAGCAGCGGCTGGCCGGTCATGACGTAGCGGCTGCGTTCGATGTTGACGTTCGACGGTGGAACGGCTTTGCCGCTGTTCAGTACCTGCGCCGTGCCGGCCATCTGTTCCATGCCGACGCTGGGGGTATTCGACGAACGCACCGCGACATTCCTCGCCGCCTTCGCGACGAAGACGACGCCCGCTCTCGTCGACTGTGCGATCTGATTCGCAAACGTGTCATCGATGACTTTCGCGTTGATCAGATATCCGATGGTTCTGCTCGGCGTTCCGATCGCCATCGGCGCGACGGCGGCGTGATAAAGCTTTCCGTTGAGCTCCAGCACGCCGCGCGTCGATGCAACGTCGGCTCCGTCGACGAGCTGTTTGACGAGCGGCGTCTTTTCGTAGAGATCTTCACGCTGTACCGACGCGACCGCCGGCTGATCGGTCCTCGCGACGACGACGCCCTGGTCGTCGAGCAGGATGAGCAGGTCGCTCTTGAACGAAGCGCGACGCTGTTCGAGCTGATCGAGGATGCTGACGAGATCGGGACCGGGTGCGGGCGCTGCTTGAGCCGGCGCGCTGGTGTCGGTCGTCGCGACCGGCGGCTGTTCTGCGGCAGTCGCGCCGCCCTGGAGATCGCTTTCGATCGCGGGAACGAAGGCGGAGTCGTGGCCGAGAAGCTCGACCGGTTGCGCGAGGACGTTCAATCGCTGTTGCTCGAATTCCTTGAACAAACCCGCCGCGCCCGAGATCGACGCATTCACCGTCTCGCGCGCCACGCCGTTCGCGCGCTGAATCGTGATGGCCACCGCCACCGCGACGACGATCACGATCAGCAATGCGGTCAGGCCGAACAGCTTGAGCACCAGCGGGAAGCGCGGGCGCTCGACGGTGTATGCAGGTTTCTTCGGAAGTTCGCGATCGGCGACGGTGGCGTGGGAGTCGATCGTCTGCTCGGTCACTCAGTAGTCCCTCGAGGTGTTCTTCGGGTAAGCCTTGCCTTCCTTGTTCGTGTGCTGGCCGAGGCGGATGTCGCGGCTGTCGATGGTGAGCTGGGTCGCGCCGGCGACGCTGCCGTCGGCCTTCACCTCGACGTTCGAGGTCGACATCCCGCCCTGCTCGTTCCACGCGACGAGGCGGTATCTGCCCGCCGGCGCGTCGACCGAGAAGTTGCCCTGGTTGTCGGCGAATCCGAAGTACGGCGTGTTCACGACCTGCACCACCGCGGACATGTTCGGATGGATGTTGCAGTAGACGTTGACCGTTCCCGGGGCGTCGAACTTGTGCGTCTTCGCCGCGGTGCCCTTGCGATACAGGCCGAGGTCGAAGGTGTTGCCGGGCGTGAGCGAGAAGAGGTTGTGCGAGATCGGATCCTCGTTCGGGAAGCTGACGGTCGATCCGACCGGCACGACGAGCACGTGCGGCAGAAAGGCCTTGCCGCGCGTCGTCATCGCGAACGACGCCGGCGCGGTCCTCGGCGCGGTTCCCATCGGCTCCAGCGAGATCAGCGTTTCCTCGAGGATCGGACGCTGCCCGCGCCTCGTGAGGAAAGCGACTTTGCCTTTGACCGATGCTGCGAAGAGGTTGCCGGTGATGAGCCCGCAGAGGGCCACTGCGGTGAGGAGACGTGTCATAGGAAATTTGCTCCGGGGGTCATGAAGTGTAGCACATGGTTTTGTGCGATTTTTTCGTTGCGATTTCGATCGAAAAACGTATTCTTTAATCATGCGCGACAAGGGAGGAAGGCCGGGCGCGGGTGCAATAAACCCCGTCTTCGGATGTTTCCCTATCTACGCGAATGTGCGGCCCTCGGCCGCATGATCTTTGAGATGACATCGAGTTCCCGCCCCACCCTTCCACTTTGGGGAGCGGGGGCGGTCGATCCGGTCCGCGACGCGAGGCGAAGTGGGTCATGGCACGTGACGTGACGCTGGTCGCGGGTCCGCCGGAAATTCATGGGGAGGAGGTACACAAGTTCGCATGCATTGTTCCAAATACTCTGAGGGGGCTTCTTCGTAGCACTGCTATGGGGTAGCGTACCCACCCCGGAAGGGCGCCCGTGAAACGGCGCCCTTTTTCATTTCAGGCAGGCCCCGGTGGCGGAACTGGTAGACGCATGGGACTTAAAATCCCCCGCCGCGCGAGCGGCGTGCCGGTTCGAGTCCGGCTCGGGGCACCAGCGCGCGGCGTTCGCCGCGCGAATGAAGAAGGCAGAATTCAGAATGCAGAGTTCAGAGCGGCCCGGGTCTGAATTCTGACTTCCGCACTCTGCCTCCCGCATTCGATATGATTCCCGCCCACAGAAGTCCACCCTCCTGGAGGCCTCTCCCAAATGACCACCGCCACCGATACCGCCGCCGGCGCACCGCTCACCGTCCTCTCCGAAGAAGAACTGATGTTCCAGGAGAGCGTGCGCGATTTCGCGATCGAGAAAATTCGCCCGCTCGTGCATCAGATGGATCACGAAGCGAAGATGTCTTCCGACCTGATCTCGAGCTTCTTCGAGCTCGGGATCATGGGCATCGAGACGCCCGACCAGTTCGGCGGCGCGGGCTCGACGTTCTTCACCGCGGTCCTCGTCGTCGAGGAGCTGTCGCACGTCGACGCCTCGTGCGGCGTGCTCGTCGACGTGCAGAACACGCTCGTCAACAACGCCGTCATTCGCTGGGGCAATGACGATCAGAAGTCGAAGTACCTCGCCATGCTCGCGCGCGACACCGTCGGCGCGTACGCGCTGTCCGAGGCGGGATCGGGGTCGGATGCCTTCGGCCTCGCGTGCAAGGCCGAGGACAAGGGAGACCACTGGGTGCTCAACGGACAGAAGCTGTGGATCACGAACGCCGCGGAGGCGGGCATCTTCATCGTGTTCGCGAACGCGAATCCGGATGCCGGATACAAAGGCATCACCGCGTTCCTGATCGAGCGCGACTTCCCCGGCTTTCGCGTCGGCAAGAAGGAAGACAAGACCGGCATTCGCGCGTCGTCGACGTGCGAGCTGATCCTCGAGGACTGCCGCGTCCCGAAGGAAAACGTCCTCGGCCAGGCCGGCAAGGGCTACAAGATCGCCATCGAGACGCTGAACGAAGGTCGCATCGGCATCGGCGCGCAGATGATCGGCGTCTCGCGCGGCGCGCTCGAGTACGCGATCTCGTATTCGAAGGAGCGCAAGCAGTTCGGCGAGCCGATCGCGTCGTTCCAGGGAGTGCAGTTCCAGATCGCGCAGGCCGCGACGGAGCTCGAGGCGGCGCGCCTGATGGTCTACAACGCGGCGCGATTGAAGGACGCGGGCAAGCCGTTCGTGCGTGAGGCCGCGATGGCCAAGCTCTTCTCCTCGCAGGTGGCCGAGAAGGTGACGTCGCTGTGCGTTGAGATCTTCGGCGGCAACGGCTACACGAAGGAGTACCCCGTCGAGAAGTTCTGGCGCGACTCGAAGATCGGCAAGATCTACGAGGGGACGTCGAACATGCAGCTGGCGACGATCGCGAAAACGGTTCTCACGGACAAGCTCTGATGCACAGCCGGCGCGCAGCCGGCATGGTGCTGAGTGCACTGATCCTCGTCGCGATGCTGCGTGTCGCGAGCACGTACCGCGTCTTCAGCCAGACCGTTGACGAGCCGATCCACATCGCGGCCGGATTCCGCTGGCTGACGACGGATCGCTACGACTTCGACATCGAGCATCCGCCGCTCGCGCGCATTTTTTTCGCGATCGATCCGTGGCTTCACGGTGCGGATGCACATCTCGACGGCAACGCGCTCATCGCGCGCGGCGATCGCGATCGCCACAATCTCGCCGTCGCTCGCGCCGGCAATCTGATCTGGCTCGTCGTTGCGCTGCTGTTCGTGTTCGCGTGGACCAAACGACTCGCGGGCACGGGCGCGGCGCTCATCGCCGTCGCGCTACTCGGAGCGCTGCCGCCAGTGACGGCGCACGCCGGACTCGCGACCACCGACATTTCGGGCGCGGCGATGACGATCGCGGCGCTGTTTCTTTTCGATCGCTGGCTCGATGAGCGGACGTGGCCGCGCGCGATCGCGCTCGGACTCGCGCTCGGCATCGGCGCGGTCACCAAATTCTCCTTCCTCCTCTTCTTTCCGCTCGGCGCCGTGCTTCTTCTGCGTCGCACGCGCATCACGATTGCGCGGGTCGTCGTCATCGCATCGATCGCGTGCGTCATCGTGTTCGCGGCGTACAAGTTAGAAGCGACGCGGCTCGTCGATCTGCGCATCGCGACGATGCCGCTCACGTCCGATGAGCACATCGCCGCGAGATACGCGAAGGTCCGCGGTTACGAATGGGTCCGCCCCGATCTCGTTCGCCGCTACCACGCCTATTGCCGCCTCGGCGCGGTGAACGTCGATTTCGTCGACTGGGCGAAGGCCTCGGGATACCCGTCGCCGCTCGCCGGGCGCAACGGCAACACGATGGCCGGCGCCCCTCCGCTGCCGCGTCCATCACTCATCGATCGTTTTTTCGAGCCCTGCCGCCGCACGTGCCAGTGGCTCGCGCTGCACATTCCGATTCCAGCGCCAACGTTCTTCCGCGGCGTGCAGCGCGTCCGCATTCATTCGCGGCTCGGCCATCCCGCGTTTCTGTTCGGCGAACGGCGCGAGACCGGCTGGTGGTATTACTTTCCGGTCGTTCTTTTCTTCAAGACGCCGCTCGCGTTTCTCATTCTCGCGATCGCCGGCATCGCGACGATGCGTCATCGCGTCGTCCTCGCGCCGCTGCTGATGCTCGTCGCCGCGATGACGAGCCACATCAACATCGGCGTGCGCCATCTGCTGCCGCTGTTTCCGTTGCTCGCGATCCTCGCGGCGATCGGCGTCATCGCGCTGTGGCGTCGCAGTCGTTTGATCACCGGCGCGCTGCTCGCCTGGTACTTCATCGCCACCGCGATCGCGCATCCGGACTACCTCGCCTATTTCAACGAAGCCGCGGGATCGCATCCGGAGCGCATCGCATCGGACAGCAATCTCGACTGGGGCCAGGACCTCTTTCGCCTCGCCGATGTCGCCCACCGCGAGCATCTCGATCCGCTCTACGTCTCGTACTTCGGATCCGCCGATGTGCACCGCTATCTGCCCGAGGCGCGAGACCTTCCGGGCACACCGGTGCGCGGATGGATCGCCGTCAGCGAGGAGCATTGGATTCGCGAGCACGATCGCTCGCTGCGCTGGCTCGCCAGCGAGAAGCCGGTGCGACGCATCGGTAAGTCGATCCGGCTCTATCGCGTCAGCCGTGGGTAACCAATCGTCATCCTGAGCGTAGCGAAGGACCTCTCCTGCGCCACAGTTGGCGTAGAAGAGGTCCTTCGCTTCGCTCAGGATGACGGCGCGGACGATGCTCTTTGTCGCGCCGCCACGCGCTGCAGAAAATCCGCGGCGATGCCGCCGCTCGTGCGGCGCAGGGTGATCAGGTAGACCGCGATCGCGATTGCGCCGCCGAGCCAGGCGAGCGCGCCCGTCTCGCGCTCGTGCGGGAAGAACGGCCAGAGCATGAACAGCAGCGCGCCGATGACGCCCGCGACGAGCAGGGCGATGCGCTGGCCGCGTGGCGCGTCGACATCGCGATTG
>Ga0075425_100000655_pt1 | contig 32874 bp, 26 predicted proteins | sample SoiMethybrSBSTD4_FD_75300 | JGI IMG/M metagenome (GOLD analysis project Ga0075425, IMG submission 75300) | Bulk soil microbial communities from a Populus tree surrounding site in Tennessee, USA - Soil MetaG P. TD hybrid SBSTD4 | ecosystem: Environmental > Terrestrial > Soil > Tree plantation... | reverse complement strand
TTTCAGGCGCGCGATCGCAACAACGCCTCCGTGTTCCTCACGAGCCTCTTTTAATCGATCCGGCATAAAACTGATTGGAACAAACACATCTGCCGGCGTGTAGAATTGGAATGAAGGAGGCAGAACGCCGACCACAGTAAACGTCGAGTCGTAAAGAGTGACCGGCTTGCCAATCAGAGAAGAATCAGAACCAAATCGCCGTTTCCACAGCGAATTGCTTAGAACGACGACCGGAGATTTTGATTGCTCCTCATCGCTCGAGAAAGCGCGGCCCAGTGCGGGAGTCACTCCCAGGGTCGAAAAGAAATTCGCGCTGACTTGTCGCACGACAAGCCGCTCGGGATCGCCCGTTCCCGTTAGATTTACGTTGTCGCGTCGGGCTACCGCCATCTGCTCGAAGCTCTGATCGCGATCGCGCCAGTCAATGAAGTCCGGTAACGAGGGCGACTCCTGATTGATTTGCTCCTGCTTCTCCCAAAGCACAACCAGCCTTGCCGGATCCTGATACGGAAGCGGACGCAGCAGAACGGTGTTGACGACGCTAAAGATGGCGGTGTTGGCGCCAATGCCCAGAGCGATCGTTGCCAAAGCAACAAGCGTGAATCCCGGGCTGCCGACCATCGTGCGTATTCCGAATTTGAGATCTTGCAGAAGTCTTTCCATGACTATTACCTTGGATCGAATCAGAGTTGTGGGATATCACCCAACTTTAGAGCCGCCCCTCCGAACATACTCACTCGTATCGCAACGCGATCATCGGATCGACTGTTGTCGCCTTGCGCGCAGGGAAGTAGCAGGCCAGCATCGCCGCGATTGCCAGCAACACGGCAATCGCCGCAAAGGTGATCGAATCGGTCGCGCTCACGCCGTACAGCAGACCTGACATCAGCCTCGTTCCCGCGAACGCTGCAGCCAGGCCGATTGCGATGCCCAGTCCAACCAGTTTCACACCGTCTCCAACGACCAGCCTGAGAATCCCTCCGGAGTTTGCACCAAGCGCCATTCGGATCCCAATTTCTCGCGTTCGCTGGCTGACCGCGTACGACATAACACCGAAGATCCCTATCGCCGCCAAGGTCAGAGCCAATACGCCGAAACTACCGAGAAGGATCGCGGCAACTCGCGCCGGGAACAGTGGCAGAGACATATGGTCGGTCATCGTTTTGATGTTATAGATCGGAAGGTTGGGATCCAGCCGGCTGAACTCACTCCGGATCGACGCGACAGCGTTCAGCGGATCCATTGAAGTGCGCACTACGATCGTCAGATAATCTCCGCTTTCTGGCCTAAGACCTACGTATACAAACGGTGTCGGCTCTTCGTTGAGGCTGAAATACTTTCCGTCTTTAATGATCCCGATTACTTCGACCCACGGTCCGCTGAGGCCCTCAAAGCTGAACCGCTTACCAATAGCCGATTCTCCGGGCCAGAATTTAAGTGCAAATGTCTCATTCACAACCGCGGATTGCTGTTGTTTATCGTTATCGTGCTCGTCGAAGTCTCGGCCCTGGAGAAGCTCGGCTCCAAGTGCGCCAATGAACCCCGGTGAGGCGCGTGATGTCATTGAGGACGGAATATTTGCACCGCGTTCCTGAGTGCCTCCCTCAACGAAGATGTTGTTGCTGTTGTAGTTCATGCTGAGTGGAAGATTGTTAGTGAGTCCCGCCTGCTCGACCCCTGGTAATCCCCGCACGCGCTCCAACAGTTGTTTCTTGAATGTCTTTGTTGCCGCTTCATCGTAACTTTGCAGACTTAAGTCGAACGACAATTCTATTGAGTGCTCCGGCACAAAACCGGGATTCAGCAATTGAGCGCGCTGCAAGCCTCGTAACACCAATCCCGCGCAGATCAGCAACAGCAATGAAAGTGAGACTTGAAAGACCACCAGTCCATTGCGCAGCCACGAGCGACGGTAACCGCCGATCGAAACCTCATCTTTCAACGCGGGGACAAGATCCGGATTTGTAGTTTGCAGGGCGGGCAGCAGTCCAAACAACACTCCAGTCAGCAGCGAAGCCGCTGCCGTGAATAGAAGGACTCGATAATCGATATGCAACTCGGTTGACAGCGGAATATCGATCGGCGGCTTAAACGCAGTCATCGCATCGACGAGCCAAACCGCCAGACCCAGACCCAGAAGCCCGCCGCACATCGCCAACAAAATGCTTTCTGTCAGAAGTTGTCTTATCAGCCGCCACCGGCTGGCGCCAATCGCGAGGCGTATCGCGATCTCCTTTCGACGCTCTGTTGCGCGAGCGAGCAGGAGGTTCGCCAGGTTTGTGCAGGCGAGAAGCAAGACCAGTCCCACAATCGCCATCAGCACTCCGGCAAATCCAACTATCGGCCCCCGCATAAACGCACCGAAAAGACCCGGGGGTGATAGTTCGATGGTCTTGTTTTCATTGTCGTCGGGATATTCATGGGCCAATTGAACCGCAATTGATTTGAGCGCCGATTCCGCCTGCGCGCTCGAGACATTTGGTTTCAATCGACCCTGGACAAAAAGATTTTCACTATGACGGCTTTCAAGATAGTTATTGCCGGGTTCGATTTGTGACAGCATCATCGTCGGAAACCACATCTCGGGTACATAGCTGATCTCTGATCCGTGAAAGCCCGGTTTCGCTACTCCTATAATTGTATAGTTTCGGCCGTTCACGATTACGTTCCGGCCAATCGCGTCCGCTGAACCGCCAAAGCGCTTCTGCCAGCAATTGTACGTAAGCACGGTTACAGGATGAGCGCCTGGAGCCCGATCGTCATCCTGAGTAAAGAACCGTCCGAGTGCAGGCGTGACACCCAACACATCGAAGTAATTTCCTGAGACAAGGTACGCCCACATTCTTTCGTTGACCCCGTTATTGCTCACACTGATGGGCGAGAAGCGATAGCAGAGCAGTCCTTCGAATACGTCGTTGCGATCCCGCAAGTCGCGATAATTCGGATATGAAAACGTTGGAAAGTTGTCCTTGCCTGTCATTGAAACGTTATTGAGCGACACCAGTCGATCTGGCTTTTCGACCGGTAGAGGTCTCAGCAACGCCGTGTTGACCAGGCTGAAGATTGCAGTATTCGCACCGATACCTAGCGCCAAAGTGACGATGGCGATGATGCTCAATCCTGGACGCTTTGCGAGCAATCGCGCTCCGTATTGGAGATCTTGCATTAGGTTTCCCATATCATCCTCAAAAAGCGGTATCCCTTTCAGTCAGTTCCTCGGGCGGAATTATTCATATCTCAAAGCTGTCACAGGATCGACCTTGCTTGCTCGTCGAGCCGGCACAAAACTGGCCACCAGAGCCACTCCTGTCAACAGCATCGAAATCACGATGTAGCTTGTCGGATCATTAGGCCTCACTCCGAACAACAATCCTTCCACAACTCGAGTAAGCGCCGAAGCTGCCAATAAACCCAACACCACTCCGATCAACGTAAGCACCAGGCCGCGACCGACGACCAGTTTCATAATCTCGTGTGATTGAGCTCCAAGTGCGATCCGCACACCGATCTCTCGCGTTCTCTGCGTGACTGAGTAGCTCATGACTCCATAGATTCCGACCGCCGCAAGTGCGAGTGCCAGCAAACCAAATACTCCGAGCAACGTCGCAATCATTCGTTCCTGTGACAGAGCCTCGTCGATGTGTTCATTGAGAGTCTTTACATCGAAGACGGCCAGCGACTTGTCCAGATCCCTCACCTGCTCTCGGAGCGGGCCAGCGAGCGAACTTGCGCTTGTCATGGTGCGCGCGATTATCGTGAATCTCCCTACCGGGTTTTGCGCCATCGGAAGATAAATGTACGGAAGTTCGGGTTCTCCTATGGTTCGATATGCACCTGTCTTTACGACCCCGGCTATTTCAACAAACGGTCCTTGCGAGCCACTCAGGCTAATACGTTTGCCAACCGCGTCTTGATCCGGCCAATACCGTTTAGCCATTGTTTCGTTGATGATCGCAACGCGCGGCGCCGATTCACTGTCACGCTCACTAAAACCGCGACCCGCCAGCAAAGGTATTCTCATCGTACCGAAGTAACCATCGCTGACCACATTCATATCGATCTCGGGATCTTCGCCCTCTCTAAGTTGATGGCCTTCTACGCTGACAGCGCCTCGCATTCCAGAGTTGGTGATCGGCATGAATGATGTCGTGCCCACCGATAACACACCAGGAAGTGACGCAACACGCTCCCGGATTTGAGATTCAAACGCTTTCTGAGCTGAAACGGTGTATCCCTGAAGGCCCAGATCTACCGACGCGAGCAGAGCTTCTCGCGTTTCAAAACCGAGATCCGAGCGATAGGCCTTCTGCAAGCTCTTCAGGAACAATGCAGATCCGATCAGCAACAGAAGTGACAACGCGACCTGAGATATCACCAGCAGATCGCGTGTGCCGAAGCCTTTGCGCGAGAGCATGGTCTGACGCATTGAATCTTTTAATGCGGGAACCAGGTCGAACTTCGATGCCTGGAGCGTCGGCATAAGCCCGAACAATATTCCGGTTGCGAACGAGATCGTCACCGCGAATCCCACAACTGTCCGATCGATGCTGGTGTCTATCGCTCGCGGGAGGTCGAACAGCACAATCAGATCCATCAGCCAGGCGTTGATGAATAACCCGGCTGCCCCGCCAGCGAGCGACAACAACAAGCTTTCGGTGAGCAGTTGACGGATCAGCCTCGCCCGAGGCGCTCCCAAAGCCAGTCTTATAGCGATCTCCTTGCGTCGCGATTCGGCGCGTGTAAGCAACAGGTTCGCGACGTTGGCGCATGCGATCAGCAATACAAATCCAACAACCGCCATTAGCAGTTGACTCAATCGGACGACCGTCGTGCGAGTTGTCGGATTAAACGTGGCCATCTCGTTCGATGGAGCGAGCGTCACCGGCCGCGGCTCGTCTGGCCGTTGTAACGTTCCGCGATTCGACCGCGGATACGCTTCTGCAAGTTGGTAGGAGATCGAGTCGATATTTGCTTTCGCCTGTTCCACCGATACGTGCGGTCGAAGCCTGCCAATGATCCGCAGCCCGCGTGAGGAACGCCTTGCAAATGATTCCGAAGAACCTGGTTGAAGTCGCTCGAGCGTTTGCATCGGAAACCATAGATCGACTTCGACTGACAGATTCGATCCATTGAATTTTTCGTTTGCGACCCCAACAACTGTGAAGCTGTTGTTGTTGAGCTCCACCAACCTTCCAATCAGATTCGGGTCCGCATCAAATCTTCTCTTCCAGGACTTGTAGCTCAGAACCACGACCGGGTTTGCGGTTTGGATGTCATCGTCAGGAGTCAGCGGCCTGCCCAGCGCGATTCGCGCGCGCAGAACCGAGAAGTAATTTCCGGTGACCGCGGCGCCTCTGATCCGCTGAGGCAGTTCGTGAGTTCCAAGAACCAAATCACTTTCGCGGTAGGCGGAGAGGCCTTCGAAGGTTTCGTTCTGATCTCGATAGTCGATGTAGTCAGGATAAGAGTTTGCGCCGTAGGGAGTGCTGCTAAAGTCGCTGGTGAAAAGCGATACGAGTCGATTTGGTTCCTCGACGCCAGGCAGTGGTCGCAACAGCAGGGCGTAGACCAGGCTGAAAATTGTCGTGTTGGCGCCGATCCCCAATGCCAGCGTCATAACCGCGACGCAGGTAAACAGGGGGTTTCTAGCAAGAAGGCGAATGCTGTAGCGAAGGTCGTTCAGCAGGCTCTCCATAGGGCCTCCAGGGGTTGTTAGATCGCGACAGGTTGAATCGGAAAAGAAAGATAAGCCAATTGGCGTGCCAAGTCGGCCGATGTCACTAACATCAGCGTTTGCAATAAATAATTGATGTCTCTTATTCGGGAAGTTCAGGGTTGGTGTCCGGTGCCAGGAACGGATTTCCCAGAAATGAATGAAAGGACGAAGGTCGAGGATGAAGGATGGGGATGAGGATAGAAGATGGAGGATCGAGGATCGAAGGATAGACAATCGAAGATAGACGATCAAGGATGGACAATCGAAGACAGGCTCGCGGGTTTTCGTGAAAGGAAAATCTTTAATCTTCCATTCTCAATCTTCAATCCTCCATCCTCTATCCTCGACCCACCATCCTCACTTCGTCTTCCCCGGCCCCCAAAGCGCGCGGCCAGGCTTGGCATTGGTGTGCTCGCCATCCTTCAGCACCTGAACGCCGTTTACAAAGACGTGTTTGACTCCAACCGAGTATTGATGCGGGTTCTCAAACGTAGCGCGATCGGCGATGGTCGCCGGATCGAATACGACGACATCAGCATACATTCCGGTCGTCAACAAACCGCGGTGATCGAGTCCAAGATTTGTAGCCGGCAGACTGCTCAATCTGCGAATGGCCTCCTGGAGCGAGATCACCTTCTCGTCGCGCACGTACTTTCCGAGAAGCCTTGCGAAGTTGCCGTATGCGCGAGGATGAGTCGAGGATCTCAGGAACACGCCTTCCGGGGCCATCGACGACGCATCGGAGCCAAATGAAACCCACGGCTGTCGAATCTGTTTCTTGATGTTCTCTTCGCTCATCATGAAATAAACCGTGCCGACTCGCGAGTGATCTTCATACACAAGATCCATAATCGTCTCGATCGGATCCTTGCCGCGGAGCTTCGCTACTTCACCCAGAGTTTTCCCTGTGTAAGGTTTCAGAGCGTCCGATCTGAAACCGACCAGCAGAATCCGCTCGGGTGACCCCGCGAGCATGTAGAGATTCTCCCATTCATTGCTCGGAGTGCGGATGGCTTGCGCGATCTTCTTTCGAGTCTCCGGGTCTTGCAGCCGAGTCTCGGCGGCGGTACGACCGCCATCGAAAACCCACGGCGGCATCGCGGCGTCGAGACCCGTAGCGCCCGCAGTGTAAGTGTACATATCAGCGGTAATCTTCATTCCTTTGCGGCGGGCGGCGTTGATCATATCGATCACCTTGTCCATCTTGTCCCAGTTGGATTCGCCCGATGTTTTCAAGTGGTAGATCTCCGCTGGAAGCCCGGCCTCTCGACTGATTCGAAGAGTCTCCTCGACCGCTTCGATTAACTGGTTTCCTTCGCTGCGAATGTGCGCAATATATTTTCCCTGATACTTAGCTGCCACTTTGCAGAGCTCGATCAGTTCCTCGGTTTTCGCATAGAAAGCTGGCGGATAAATTAGTGCCGTAGTCACGCCGAGAGCTCCGTGCTCCATTTCGGTGCGAACCAATGCGCGCATTCGATCGAGCTGCTCGGGCGTCGGTGCTTTGTCTTCGAGGCCGATGACGTTTTCGCGCACAGTAGTCGCGCTTACAAACGATGCAACGTTTTGAGAGATACCTTGTTTCTGGAGATATTCGAGGTATTCGTAGAGTGTCGTCCAGGGGAGCGTGAATTTGATGTCACCTTGCGCGGAGGTCCGGCGACTCTTCATCTCATCGCTGAGCGGGCCCATCGATCCTTCGCCGAAAATCTGCGTTGTGACGCCCTGCCTGAGCTCTCCTTGTGAACGCCCGTCGGTAAGCAGCGAATTCTCCGAGTGGGAGAGCATATTGATAAAGCCCGGAGCGACCGCGAGACCAGTCGCATCGACGGTCGTCTTTGCAGTGGCTGATTTGAGATCGCCGACCGCTGCCACTCGGTCGCCGTTTATTCCAACATCGACGCGCCTAGGCGGTCCGCCGCTGCCGTCGTAAACGGTCCCACCGCTGATTATTACGTCAAAGGTTGTTGCACCGGCCGGCTTCGAGGTTTGACGATTCTGCGCAAGAAGAGTTGGTGAAAGGATCAGCAGAGCGAGGATCAGCGAGAGCATCTTCCGTGACATTTGAGTTCTCCGGGGGATGAGTTTTGAGCAAAACTATGTATCAGGTTTAGCGATTACACGCAAAGATCAACCGGAATGCACTGCGATAGCACGGAGCCGCGGAACAACAGCAAAGAGTAATCAGAAAATGCTCAGTTACTCCGATTTTGTGAATTTGAGTGCGGCCGAATTCATGCAATAGCGCAAGCCGGTTGGCTTGGGGCCGTCATCAAAAACGTGACCGAGGTGAGCGTCACATCTCTTACAAAGAACCTCTTTGCGTTCCATCCCGTAGCTGTGATCACTTTCGACCAGTATGTTTTCTTCGGAGAGAGGGGCCCAGAAGCTGGGCCAACCGGTTCCCGATTCGAATTTAGTATCTGATTTGAAAAGATCGTTGTCGCAACAGACGCAACGGTAGATGCCTTTTTCGTGATTGTTCCAATACTGGCCGGTGAAGGCGCGTTCGGTTCCTTTACGGCGGGTAACTTCGTATTGCTCGCGAGTCAATTGCTGCTTCCATTCGGCGTCGGATTTGACGACCTTTTCGCTCATAATAAATCCTTTCTGCGCGACAGAATAGATTTTAATCTTCTTTCCGTTTGACGAGTCGGCCGATACGCGGTTGTGTCTGTCGATGGCGAAAAGGCAGGACCCGAGGAGAATGACTGCAGCGATAAGAATCTTAGGTTTCATGACAGGGCTCCTTTCGAAACTGTATCAGAGGAAGGCGGAGTTGGGAATTGGCGCTGAGATTGGGGGACGGGGAGAGAATCGCGGATGGAAGATTGAGGATCGAAGATGGAAGATGGAAGATCGACAGATGGAAGATCGACAGATGGAAGATCGACAGATGGAAGGGCAGCTCCCAGCGCTACACCTCCTGGGAGAAAGATCCCCACGTCCATCTTCCATCCTCAATCTTCCATCCTCAATCCTCAATCTTCTCTCCGTCCCCCGATCTCCTCGTCACCCTGTCGCTTCCTCTGCCGGACTCACTCAACATGAAAGAACTTCCCGCTTCTGGTACATTTCACCGCTCGAACTTAGCCAGAAAGGTGCTCACTCAACATGGCGAACTGGGCTCGCTTCAGAAAACATTCAAAATCAATCCTCGACTGCATCGGCAACACTCCGCTGGTCCGGCTCAATCGCATCACCCGCGACTTTCAACCCGAGATCTTTGTAAAACTCGAATACTTCAGCCCTTCAGGATCGCTCAAAGACCGAATCTACTTGAATATGATCGAGAAGGCTGAGAAACGGGGCGACTTGAAGCCAGGAATGACGATTCTCGAATGCTCGACTGGCAACGCCGGCATTGCCTGTTCGTTCGTAGCCGCGGTCAAAGGGTACCCCTGTGTCATCGTTATGCCCGAAGGCATGAGCGAAGAGCGCAAGAAAATGGATGTAGCTTACGGCACACAGATGATCTACACGCAGGGCGGAGAGTCCGATGTCGACCTCGCCCTTCAAAAGCTCGAGCGAATTCGCCAGCAGGATCCCGACAAGTATTGGGTCCCTTCGCAGTTCGACAACCCCGACAATATCAAAGCTCACTACAGAACCACCGGTCCGGAAATCTGGGAGCAGACCGGCGGAAAGATCGACGCTTATGTCGGCACTCAGGGGACTGGCGGCCAGTTGACGGGCATCGGACGCTATCTGCGTGAACAGAAGAAAAAGGTAAAACTCTATGCCGGCGAGCCAGCCGAGTGCCCGCTGTTGTCGCGCAGAGAATGGGGAGAGCACAAGATCGAAGGCATCGGCGACGGGTTTGTGCCGCGTGACCTGGATCTGAGCCTGCTCGACGGAATAGTCACCATCAAGTCCGACGAAGCGATCGAGATGGCTCGCCGGCTTGCAAAAGAGGAAGGGATCTTCTGCGGAATCTCGTCGGGTGCCAACGTCGTCGCTGCAATCAAACTTGCCAAGAAGCACCCGAAGATGAGCCGCATAGTGACAATGATCTGCGACTCAGGCCAGCGATATTTTTCCACTGAATTGTGCGGGTCGCCAAAACACGTTAGTTCTCCGGAACGCGATCACCCGATCGACGAATACACTCGCAAAGAGTTGGACAAATATCAGGGCCAGTGGGAGATTATCGACTAAGAGCAAGAACAGGGGGCAGGGGTCAGTGGTCGGGGTCAGGGTTCTAAGATAATATGTACGAAATGCGACCTATCGGGTTTGTGAGCAGCCCGTACACTGAAGCATCTCAGATTCCAAAAGGCTGGGGTGCTAAGCATGATGCTGAAGGTGTCCTCCAGATTCTTCCTGAATTTGAAGAGGGGCTGATCGACGTGGAAGGCTTCTCGCATCTATTCGTCATCTGGCTCTTTCACAAATCGGACGGATTCTCGTTGTTCGGCAAGCCACCGGTAGACGATCGAGCTCACGGAGTTTTTGCGACTCGATCTCCGCGACGCCCGAACCCTATCGGTCTCACCGTAGTTCGGTTGATCCGACGCGAGGGCGCACGCCTTGTAGTTCAAGGCGTCGATATGTTGGAGGGAACGCCGATTCTCGACATAAAACCTTACTTGTCGAGCATTCCCGAAGAAAAACTCCGACGCGGATGGTTGGCGGATGCCGAACAACGGCGTCAAAGCTAATCGCAGCGCTGCAATCCAATGCAAAGGTTCTTAATTCAAAGACGCATTCTGGGATTGCTGACCGTTCTTTTTCTCCCGACTCAACTCTTTGCCCAGGAGGATGAGCATCACCATCACAATCAAGCGGGAGAGAAGATAGGCAAAGTTCACTTCCAGACCTCGTGTTCGCCTGCCGTTCAACCTGAGTTTGATCGTGCGGTTGCGTGGCTGCACTCCTTCGAATACGGTGAATCGGAACGCTTGTTTGCTCAGATCGCGAAGCGTGATTCGCAATGTGCGATGGCTTATTGGGGCATTGCGATGAGCCAGTATCATCAACTCTGGGCGCCGCCGACACCGGGCGAGTTGGCCGATGCCTCGCAGGCCATACAAAAGGCAAAACAGATAGGCCCGACGACGGCCCGAGAGCGCGATTATATCAATGCTATCGATAGCTTTGTCGAAGATTGGGAGAAAATAAGTCACCGGGAGCGCGCGGTTCGATATGAGCAAGCGATGGAGCGGCTCTATCAAAAGTATCCTCGCGATCGGGAAGCAGGAATCTTTTACGCGCTCGCTCTCAACGCCTCGGCCTTGGCATCGATCCCGATGGATAAAACCTACGCAAAGCAAAAGAAGGGCGCCTTGATTTTGAATCGCGCTTTTGTTGCTGAACCGGATCATCCCGGAATCACGCACTATCTGATACATAGCTACGATTACCCGCCGATTGCTTATCTTGCGCTCCCGGCGGCACGGCGTTACGCAAAAATAGCACCTTCGTCATCACATGCCCTGCATATGCCTTCGCATATTTTTACGAGGCTCGGGCTGTGGGATGAAGACATCGCAACAAATATCAAATCCGAGGATGCTGCCAAGGACTACGCGAGTCGGATGAGGCTAACCGGCACGTGGGATGAACAGCTTCACGCAATGGATTATCTTGCGTATGCGTATCTCCAATCTGGGCGAGATCGCGAAGCCGCCGCCGTACTTGCTGATTTGCGAGCGATCAAGAGGACGGACCCTGAAAATTTCAAATGCGCCTATTCGTTTGCCGCGATTCCGGCTCGCTGGGCGTTGGAACGTCGCGAATGGCGAGAAGCTTCAGACCTGAAAATCGAGCACGCCGACTTTCCGTGGTCTCGATTCAAGTGGGCAGAAGCCATCACGCATTTTGCGAGAGGAATTGGAGCAGCGAGGTCGAACAACCGTGAAGCCGCTTCCTCTGAGCTCGACACGCTGAAGGACATTCATAAGCAACTGATGGGCGCCGAAGAGAATTACGACTGGGCGTCTCAAGTTGAGATACAGATAAAGGCAGTCGAAGGATGGCAGGCGAAGGCCGAAGGACGAAACGACGATGCGGTTCGATTGATGCGCGCGGCTGCCGATCTGGAAGACTCGACCGAGAAGCATCCGGTGACTCCCGGCGCGGTGTTGCCGGCTCGCGAGATGCTTGGTGACTTGCTGCTCGAGTTGAACAAACCGGCTGAAGCTCTGAAGGAATACCAACAGTCACTTACGACTTCGCCAAACCGGTTCAACGGGCTTGCTGGAGCAGCTCGAGCGGCCGAGCTTGCAGGCGATAGAGTGAAAGCCGCGATGTTCTATTCGACGCTGCTCAAGATTAGCGCTTCATCGGATGGAAAGAGACTCGAGATCCAACGGGCAAAAGATTTCATTGCTCGGAACGGCAATCGAAGGAAAGTCAATCGGTAAGAGAATAAGCCGATCACTTTGATGACTCTGTCAGATGGATATCGATAGGGCGAAGCTCCTGATTCGACGAGGAGTAAAGTTGAGGTGTCCGGAATGCGGGCTCGGCACGCTCTATCGCGCGCCGTTTCGAATGCGCTCGCGCTGCGAATTCTGTGATCTGGTTTACGAACGCGAGCAGGGATATTTCGTCGGCGCGATTTACGTAAATGTGATTGTCACCGAGTCGCTGTTGCTTGGTTCATTGTTGATTTACGTGCTCCTCGCTCGCGATATCAGCGAAACGATAATCGCAATCCTGATTGTGCTTGCGATGATTTTGCCTCTGGCATTTTTTCATCACAGCCGAAGCCTTTGGATGAGTATCGATCATATCCTCAACCCGGAACGGCGAAACAGTAAGGAATTCAGCAAGGATTCGGGAGCTAAATGAGCAATATCCTGTCGCTCAATTGTGTGGAATGCGGACGCAGTCACCGGGTTGGTGAAGTTGAATATGTTTGCCAGACGTGCGAAGGAAATCTCGATGTTCAGTATGATTACGAGAAGGCCCGGTCGGAACTCAACAAGAACACTTTAGCCTGCGACCATAATTTCACGATCTGGCGATATCGTCCGTTGCTTCCCATTGAGCCCGAATCCCAAGTTCCGCCGTTAACCGTAGGCTGGACTCCAATCTACAATTGCTCACGCATTGCTGAGCGATATCAAGTACGGCAACTGTTAATAAAAGACGACGGCCGCAACCCAACCGCCTCTTACAAAGATCGCCCGAGTGCGCTGGCCGTCGCTCGCGCAATGGAAGCCGACGCCAAAACTATCACCACTGCTTCTTCGGGAAATGCCGGGAGCGCACTCGCCGGGATATGCGCGAGCGTCGGAATGGAGTCTGTAATTTTTGTTCCAGTGTCGGCGCCACCCGCCAAGATCGCACAGCTTCAAATCTATGGAGCGATCGTCGTGTTAGTCGAAGGTAGTTATGATGAAGCCTACGATCTCTGCCTTGAAGCGTCGAAACGGTTCGGGTGGTATCAACGGAGCACTGGCTATAATCCGTTCACCCGTGAAGGAAAAAAGACTGCGGCTCTCGAGATTTCCGAACAACTCGGCTGGGATCCGCCGGACACCGTTATTGTTTCGATGGGCGACGGCAACATCATTAGCGGGTTGTGGAAAGGATTTAAAGATCTCGTTCAGCTGGGGTTCATCGACATGCGGCCTCAGATGATAGGAGTGCAATCCACGGCGGCATCTGCGGTCGTCGATGCCGTAGCTGGCGACGGCAAAGCGAGAGAAGCACCGGCGAACACTCGTGCCGACAGCATCAACGTCGGCAAGCCTCGCGACGCAACGATGGCGATTAGAGCAATTCAAGAGTCCGGCGGCCGCGGCGTAAAGGTCAGCGATGATGAAATAGTAAGAGCAATTACTGAGCTGGCTCGATATACAGGTGTTTTCGTTGAACCCGCGGCGGCAGCTGCGTACGCAGGCTTTATAAAGTTGAGCGAAGACAGTTTGATCGACAGAGATCAACGAGTGCTGTTGATGCTCACTGGAAATGGATTAAAAGATATAGACGGCGCCAGGGGCGCGATACGAGAACCGATGCGCGTCTCTCCAAAAATCGATCTGCTGGAGCTTGAGGCTCGCGTAGCCTCGACGCGCGATTCTCGAAACTGAAAATAACGATCTCCCATTTAACGGATAGCAGAGCCTCGGAATGTCATATCTACTCAAAGGAGCGACGCTGGTCACACTCGATCCTCGGGCGGTGTCGCGCGGCGATCTGCGCGTGACCAACGGATTGATCGAGGCGCGCGCCGAGCGGCTTGAGCGACGCAAGGGCGATGAGGTAATCGATCTTACAGGCAAGCTGATCGTGCCGGGGATGGTCTGCGCGCATACTCATTTGTATTCGACGTTGGCGCGCGGAATGCCGGCGCCGCCCAGGCCTCCTACGAACTTCAAAGAGATACTGGAGCTTGTCTGGTGGAGGCTTGATCGATCTCTGGATGAAGAGACTATTTACTTGGGGGCGATCGCCGGCGCTCTAGATGCGGCGAGTTCGGGTACCACTTGTCTGTTCGATCATCACGCCTCGCCGGCTCACATCAACGGGTCGCTTCAAATTGTCAGAGAAGCTATAGAAAAAGTCGGGCTTCGAGCGGTGCTTTGCTACGAAGTCACCGACCGAGGCGGCGTACAGGAACGTGAGAAAGGGCTGGACGAGAACCTTGCGTTTCTCCAGTGGGCGCGCAACGCAAATGCCAGGTCGTCTCCTGAGAACCCGGCATTGTTCCGGGCGATGGTTGGCGCTCACGCATCATTCACGCTTTCGGATGAATCTCTCGAATACTGCGCCGAGTTGATGAAGGTGTTTGACGCGGGGCTTCATATTCACGTCGCTGAAGATCGTTGGGATGTTGTAGACGCCAGCTCGCGGTACCGACTCGAGGTTGTCGAGCGGCTCGAGAAGCGCGGGGCCCTGAATTACCGAACACTGCTCGCTCACGGAATACATCTTTCGGATGAAGACATCGCGCGAGCGCGATCGGCGGGTGTCTGGTTTGCCCATAACCCTCGATCGAACATGAACAATCAAGTCGGGTACGCACCGGTTGCGAAATTTGGAGATCGAATGGTGCTCGGCACCGACGGGATCGGAGCGAACATGTTCGACGAGACGCGTGTGGCATACTTCAGAGCTCGCGACGCTCGTGTCGAGTTGGGTGCGGACGAATGGCTTGGAGTTCTTGCGGCAAATCAGCGTCTTGCGTCGGATGCGTTTGGAGGAGATTTAAGCGGATTGCGTGTTGGCTCGATTGCCGATCTCGTGGTGCTGGATTATCCAACACCGACGCCGGTCACGAGTGAGAATCTCGCGTGGCATTTTATATTTGGAATTGATTCGTCGTTCGTCGAGAGCGTGATCGTTAATGGAAAGTTTGTAATTCGAAACCGTGCATTTCCGTTTGACGTCGCGGCTCTGTATGAGCGGGCGAGGGTTGCTACAGAGAAGCTTTGGGCGAAGCTTAGATAATAGCCCTCCAGGCCCGCATAGGTTGCGATTAAAAGTAAGACTCAACCCTTACAAATCCCACCAACGCAGCTGGCGGATCGTTCAAGCTCATCCTACAAGCGTGTGGCCAACCCGACCGGCTCGCTCCCCACTCCACTCTCCCTCCAAATCCCGTAGGAATTTGAGGGAGAGTGGAGTGAGAGATTGACGAAAAACCTGGGGGCAGCCATTGTCGTTTGTAGGTAGGGCGTGAACGATCCACCAACTGCGTTGGTGGGATTTGTAGGAGTTAGTCTGCTTTTAATCACACCCGCCCGCACACACATTACTACCAAACATTGTAATCAACCGACCGGCTTTGCTATCGTTTTCGGTCTGGAGCTTATCGTGTAATCATCGCTATTTGGCTCTGGAATCAACATTACCAATAATGGCAAAAGCTAAAGTAAAGAATCGCAGCAACGCGAGTCAGTCTAAACCGATCCCAGCGTACCGTCGCAAGCGTTGGTTGCCGGTCATTATGATACTCACGCTCGGCGCCATTATCGTCGTTGGATTAATCGTGGTGCGTACAAATCGAACCGCATCGACTCCTAAAACTCTTCCTCCCGCTCCAACTGCTCCAACTGCGACGCCGGCTACTGAAGCGACTCCGGCCACTGATTTGGTGACGATGGATGTCGCCAAAGCAGTGATGGTGACCGCCGAGTTGGACTTCGGGACGAAACAAGCACCATCGATCGCCGAAGCTCTTACTCAAATAGAACGTCGTTATCAGCCGGATGACGGGCAAGGTCGAACATTCGCAGTGCTCGATGCCTATGGCGAAACAACTCCTGAAGGCAAGCTGCATATTTCGATGCATGTCAGCAGCGAGAAACCTGGCGGCGCGCAGTTGGTCTTCAAACGCACCGGCGAAGTTTTGTGGCGAGGAAAAATCAACCCGATGTCACAGCCTCTCCCTCCAAAGAATCTCACTATTTTGATAGATAGCGGGAAGGGAACCACTTACACGGTTGATGGCTCTTCGAATCCGGCGTCGATTATCGACGCGAAAGTCAAACCCGGTGACCTGCCGGTCAAAGACGTTTGGCCTGATGGTGAAAGCCGCGAGCTGACATTTGTCTACAGCGCGTGCGGATGTCCGGTTAAGGTGCTGGTCAAACGCGCGGGCGATCGCACCGCCCGAGTGAAGGACACGCCGGTGATATTTCCCGACGACCCCAGCGCCGTGCAGCTGATCTCAAAGCTGATGCGCTGGTGAGCCCTCTTTGTAGGCGATATTTAATTAAGCCTACGACTGGCAAAACACAAATCAAAAAACTGAGTGCGTCATTTCTGAAAGGAGCAATCACTATGCCCCGAATTGTAAGATGTGGACTGATACAAGCCGCTAACGCCGAGCCGGCTGAAAGCTCGATCGAGACGATCAAGAAAGCGATGGTCGACAAACACATCGCGATGATCGAGGATGCGGCTTCAAAAGGCGTCCAGATAATCTGTCTTCAGGAATTGTTTTATGGTCCGTATTTTCCCGCCGAGCAGAACCCGCACTGGTATGACCTGGTCGAGCGGATACCTGACGGTCCAACGACGCAGTTGATGTGCGAGATCGCCAAGAAGCATCGGATGGTTATGGTTGTTCCGATCTACGAAGAGGAGATGACCGGAGTTTATTACAACACCGCGGCAGTGATCGATGCCGACGGCAGGTATCTCGGCAAGTATCGCAAGACGCACATACCGCATTGTCTGCCTGGCTTCTGGGAAAAGTTCTACTTCACGCCGGGGAATTCAGGGTTTCCGACCTTTGAAACCAAATACGCACGAATCGGAGTGTACATCTGCTACGACCGGCATTTTCCGGAAGGTGCGCGGGCGCTGGGGCTTCACGGCGCTGAGATAGTGTTCATCCCATCGGCTACGACAAAGGGACATGCGGACTATCTGTGGGAACTCGAGCAGCGCGCTCACGCGGTGGCCAACGGCTATTTTGTTGGAACGATCAATCGAGTAGGCACCGAAGCGCCATGGAACATCGGCGAGTTCTTTGGTTCGTCGTATTTCTGCAACCCGGACGGGCGAATCCTGGCGAAGGGAAGCGAAGACAAGGACGAGCTGATAATTGCCGATCTCGATCTCGAACAAATCAAAGACGTGCGAACCCACTGGCAATTCTATCGCGACCGACGCCCCGAAATGTACGCTCCGATCTGTGACGATTAACGAGATGAAGTTCGAATCGCAAGAGGAAATCGAATGAGCGATCAGCACGCAGCTTTTGTAGGCTCGATTCCAGAGAACTATGACCTTTATCTGGGGCCGTGTTTGTTTGAACCATACGCGAATGACATCGCGCGGCGCATCACTGTGCCCGAGCGTGGATCGCTGCTGGAGATCGCGTGTGGTACCGGTATCGTGACACGACGGCTTCGCAACCAGCTGCCAAAGAGTGTTCGCATCACATCCACTGATCTCAATGAAGCGATGTTGTCGTACGCAGCTGCTAAGTTTGGACCGGATGACTCGGTCGAATGGAGACAGGCAGATGCGACCGCTTTGCCTTTCGCCGATTCATCATTTGAGGCCGCCGTTTGTCAGTTTGGACTGATGTTCTTTCCCGACAAGCTTGCGGCGCTGCGCGAAGTTAGACGCGTGCTCGCGCCTGGCGGCCAGTTCGTCTTCAACGTATGGGACTCGCTTGAACGGAATGAGGTGGCGGAAGTATCGAACGACACTTTGACGAAATTCTTTGCAGACGATCCGCCCACCTTTTATCAGATCCCGTTCGGTCTTTATCAAACGGACGTCGTTACAGGCTTGCTGGCGGATGCAGGTTTCGAAGATATCGAAGTTTCAGTTGTTGCGAAGGACGCAATTAGCCCCTCGGCTGCGGATATCACTAAGGGCCTGATTGAAGGGAATCCGATTATCGCTGAGATCCGTCAGCGAGCCACAGCGGATGTAGAAACGATCGAAGCAACAGTTGCGAAAGCTATCGCGGACCGATTTGGTAACAAGCCGATGAGAAGCAGCATGCAGGCCTTGGTTTTTTCCGCGAAACGATGAGCAGAGGGAGGGAGACGGAGAGAATGGGAGACGAGCGACGGGGCGAGAATTGCCGATCAGAGGATTGAGGAGCATCTTCCATTCTCGATCCTCTATCCTCAATTCTCCCCGTCGCCCCGTCTGCTCGTCCCTCTCCCCCTCGCACTTTGTGTCATTGTTTTACGCGTGTTATTCTGCGTTTTGTCATTAGCCCCGCCCCTAAGTAGCTAAACCTCACAGAATACTGCCCTTTGTTTGTGGCAAGCACATTGCTATTTGTCCTGAGATAGGACTCCGCCGCGCCGTATCTGTCCAGTCAAATTGATGGATTGAATATGCCAAACCGTCTGTCTTATCCCACTCGGGTGTTAGCTCCGGCTATTTGTTTGCTGATCGCAATAGGCCTGGTGTTGCCTGCGGTCCAAGCTTCGAGATCTGGTCAAGCACAGATTTCTATCGACTCAACCGTGACGCCCGCGTTGCCCAGCGGACCGCCAACCAAGTGGCTGCCTCGTGGGCCTGGAGGCGGCGGCGCGCTCTTCGCACCCAGCTTCAGCCCATTCAACTCGAACGAATTGTATATCTCCTGTGATATGAGCGAGGTGTTTCACACTACCAATCTGGGAGCGACTTGGGACCTCTACGACTTTCGTCAGATTCAAGGAAATCGAGAATCGCAGATGCGATTTACGAACAACCCTTTGATTATCTTTTCAATCGATTACACCGACGATGCTGCCACTCCAACGAAGAGCACCGATGCCGGACTAACCTGGCATCGACTCAGCGCCGACCCGACATCTGGCGAAACGTACACGGTGTTTACAGATCCGAACAGCTCAACCAGGCTCATCGTCTCAGATTACTCCAACATCTATTTGTCCACCGACGGTGGAAATACATTCGCTTCGAAATTCTCGACCGCTTCAGGGAGCGGTTGTTTTGTCGGCGGTGCGTTTTTCGATGGCAACAACATCTACGCCGGCACCAATCAGGGGTTGTTGACCTCGAGCAACAACGGGAATTTCACGGCTGGTGCCGGAGGAATTCCCGCAACTGAATCGATTGTTTCGTTCGCCGGAGCCAAACAGGGAGCAACGATTCGGTTCTTTTGTGTGACGCTCAACTCTGGCGATGTGTTCCCCGGTCTGTTCACCGAAGGTTCTTATTTCGGATATCTCGGTGTCTACTCGCTCGATGTCGGACAGCCGAATTGGACGAAGAGGGTGACTGGAATTAATGCCCAGGACTTCCCGATTTTTGTAGCGACGTCCAGGACCAGCATCAACACGGCGTACCTGGCTGGACAGAACTCAAGTGAGTTTCCAATTGTATATAAGACCACAGACGGTGGCGGATCCTGGACAAGCGTTCTTTTGACAAATAACAACCAAAACATTTACACCGGGTGGGCAGGCCGAGGCGGTGATCGAGACTGGAGCTACGGCGCAGGCGCATTGGGGTTCGCGGTGTCGCCGTTGGATTCGAACAAGCTGGCATTTACCGATCTCGGGTTCTCGCACCTTTCAACCGACGGCGGAACAACCTGGAAACAAATGTACGTGAGTCCGGTGGATCAGAATCCGTTGAACACCCTGATTCCGAAAGGCAGGGCATATCACAGTGTTGGTCTGGAGGACACGACCTGCTGGTGGGTGACTTGGAAAGACGCGAACACCATGTTCGCCTCTTATTCGGACATCAAAGGAACTCGAAGCACAGATGGAGGTGCTTCGTGGTCATTCAACTACGCCGGCCAGCCTTACAACTCGACTTATCAATCGGTCAAACATCCGACAACTGGAACGCTGTATGCTGCGACCTCATCCGTTCACGATATGTATCAAAGCACCCGATTGCAGGATTCAATTTTGGATGCCGGAAACGGGGCGATCAAATTCTCGACCGATGGCGGCGCAAACTGGCTAACCCTTCACGACTTTGTCCATCCGGTGATTTGCCTCGCTCTGGACCCGAACAATTCAAACAAGATGTACGCCAGTGTAATCCACAGCACACAAGGAGGAATTTTTGTTTCTACCAATATACAAAACGGAGCCACTTCAACCTGGACGAAACTTGCCAATCCTCCTCGAACTGAAGGCCATCCGTTTAACATCCGCGTGCTGAATGACGGAATGGTTGTATGCACCTACTCGGGACGGCGGAACGCGGCGGGAGCGTTCACCGCGAGCTCCGGGGTGTTTACGAGCACCGACGGCGGCAATACCTGGACCGATCGTAGCGCGTCCGGAATGATGTATTGGACAAAGGATCTGGTGATCGATTCCTTCGATTCAACCCAAAATACGTGGTATGTCGGCGTGTTCAGCGGATGGGGAGGGCCTCCAAACGGGCTCGGCGGGTTGTACAAGACCACAAATCGAGGAGTGAGTTGGACGCGAATAAACAGTCTCGATCGAGTAACCTCCTGCGCGATCAGCCCAGCGAATGCGAACGAGATGTACGTGACTACCGAGACGAACGGACTCTGGTACACGAACAATCTGAATAGCGGGAGCCCGACTTTCAGCGCGGTAACCTCTTATCCTTTTCGACAGCCCGAACGCGTCTTTTTCAATCCGAACGATTCAAGTGAGATCTGGGTTACAAGCTTTGGCAACGGGTTGAGAGTGGGCGGGGGAAACCCCTGCGGTTTCTCGCTCTCTTCATCGAGCATCGTTATACCGTACACCGGCTGGCAAGGAAGCTTTGTAGTGAGCGCCGCGAATGGTTGCGGATGGACAGTCACCAGTAACGTTCCCTGGATCATGGTGAGATCTGTGTCGTCGGGCGTAGGACAAGACACCGTCAACTACGAGGTACGTGAGAATTTCACTGGCGCGGCTCGCTCCGGGACGATCACCGCGGCCGGTCTGAACTTCACGATAGTTCAGAGCGCCGACTCGGGATGTTCGTTTTTGCTCTCTCCGGCAACCTTCGGGATTTCGTCGGCGGGTGGACTGGGATGGTTCAACGTCGTCACGGGTCCTGCGTGCGGATGGAGTGCGACAAGCAGTCCGAGCTGGGTAAGCATAAACTCGGCGACTCTCGGGATCGGAACCACGGCGATTACTTTTACGATCGCGCCGAATGCGACGGGTGTCTCGCGAAAAGGGAAGATCTCAGTCGGCGGCCAGGTGTTTACAATCAAGCAAGGGAAGTGAGTAGGAGATAGGATCTAGGACCTCTAGGATCGAAAATAGAGGATAGAGGATAGAGGATAGAGGATAGAGAATGAAGATTGACGATTCAGCTCGGGCCATAAACCAAAACTGCTCACTCACGCCCATACTCAGTGCTGTGCATATCGATCTTGAATTTTAGATCATGGACCCTAGATCCTGGATCCTAGCTCCTAGCTCCTATTTCCTATATCCTATTCATCATCAACGCGTTCTGGAGGTAGCAAATGGAGAACGAGCGGAGGCACTCTAACCGCGGCATAATGCTCACCGAGGTTAAATACGAAGGAGCCGGCGTACGATCTGAAACCCGAATTTCCGATATCAATCTTTCGGGGGTGTTCATAGATGCGATGTCGCCGTTGCCTGTAGGAGCGGAGATCAAGTTAGCTTTCACACTGCCCGGCGGCCAACGCGTAGATACCGAGGGAGTGGTCGCACACTCTCAGCCCGGCATTGGTATGGGAGTGGAGTTCACGGGACTTACACCTGAGCAAAAAGAGCTGATTCAAGCCGCGATCGAAAAGTAAAAGTAACGAATCTCTCACCGGTCGATCCTTTTGGACATGTACAAAACCGTGATCAGCCTGGTTGTCGCGTTGCATCTGGGCGCGACTCTCTGGCACGGCGATGCTCATCGACAACTCGCAGTCGGTCTGCCACTCGCAAAATCGATCTTTGTATACATCGTAATTCTCATTGCGCCGATTGTCGCCGCGGTGCTGGCGTGGACTCGTTACTTCTCAGCGGGTTTGTGGCTGTTCTTCATCTCGATGCTCGGCGCACTGCTCTTTGGTGTCTACCACCACTATGTTCTCGTATCTCCTGACAACATCGGCCACCTTCCCGAGGGGCCTCTTTCGGCTCAATCACAATTCGTTTCAAGCTCCGCAGTGATTGCCTTGCTCGAGCTGATTGGCTCGCTGTACGGAGCCTTTAGCTTGGGCTCTTGCTATTCACAATACTCGCGTCGCGCCTAGTGGTTGTTTGCGTCGCCGAGACAAACCTAAAATCTTAAGGAAAATCACATGGATGCCGAAGAGATGAAATACTCGCGGATGGAGTATGAGCGCAGATTTCTGGTTTCACCTCAGTCGGATTGGAGGCGTTCGATCGAACCATATTCAAAGACCTACGAAGACAAATACCTGCACTCATCGCGGCTTCGGTTACGGGTCTTGACCGACAACGATACGGGTCGCCGCGTTATCAAACTAAACAAGAAGTACGAGTCCGACTCTCCGTACTACCGGGTAATCAGCCGGATCCTTCTTTCACCTGGAGAGTATCAGCTGTTTGAAAACCTGGAGGGCGAGCATCTGTCCAAGACTCGCTACTATCACAGATTGGACGGGCGAGTATTTTCGATAGACGTGTTCGAAGGCGAGCTCGAGGGGCTGATTCTTTGCGAGACTGAGGCGGAAGGATTGGATGAGTTGATGGCCGTAGAGCCGCCGCACTATGCCGATCGGGAGGTTACCGACGACTCATTTTTCCAGGGCGGCAATTTGTGCAAGGTCACTCGAACCGAATTGACTCGGCGCCTGGGTAACGGATCCGGCGAATGAATTCTACTTGTTCGTATCTTCAGATCCGGTAGGCCGCACCATCGTTACAAGCAGATGCTCGAGCACTTCACGCGGGTCAGAGCAGTAGCCAGTGTGAACCGGCGAACTCTGGATGATCGTGCTCCGCGGCGCAACCAGCCAATAGAATCGCTCACGTTGAGTCAGCTTTCCAATTGGACCCGCGCCCTCTCCTCCCGCGCAAATCGCGGGAATGGTATCGAGGTTTGATCTGACAAGCTCGAGATCAATCGTGGGATCCAGACTGCGTACCCGCTTCTCGTCGAGCTCGATGCGCGCTTCAAGAAAGTCCTTGCTCGGGCAGGACACGATCACTCCAACATTCACAAATTCTTCACGCTCGACTCTGGGCACTATGCGGAAAACCGCATAGTCATAAGAGTAGTGATCGTGCACGGATCGCCTCCTCAACAAAATCACGCGGGCCTTTGAGACGGTTCAAGAGATACTCGTTGTACGCGGCTCGATAGTGTTCAGGGTCGTCAAACCCTTCAACGCTCGGTAACAAATCGGTCAGCCAGCCGTCCGGAATTAAACCGACAATGTCGGCAATGATGTTTGCATTGATCCGCTCGGACATCATCGCATCGGCTTCGCGAAGAGATGAAGCATTCGTAAGCGGGAGCAGCACGTGATCCTTGATCAATTTAAACACGTCGCGACTTTTCTCGAGATAGTTTGTCCATGTGTGGTGGAAATAGAGCGCTGCGCCGTGATCGATTAACCACAAGCGTTTGTGCCACATCAGCATGTTGGTGTTCCGCGCCGTACGATCGACGTTTGTAAAGAATGCGTCGAACCACACGATCGACGAAGCAAGCGCCGAGTCGAGCCGCTCCGCAAGTGGATCATACATCACCGAACCCGGGAGATAATCGAGCGCCAGGTTTAGCCCGGCGCTTGCCTTGATCAGCTCCTGAATCTCCTGGTCTGGTTCGGTTCGTGCGAGTTCCTCAGCCAGCTCGACAAATACAATCTCAGGTATCGGCAAACCGAGAATCCTGCCGAGTTCGCCCGCTAACAGCTCGGCGATGAGCGCCTTTGGTCCCTGACCGGCACCGCGAAACTTCAACACGTACATCCCGTCGTCGTCCGCTTCGACGATGGCCGGCAGCGATCCTCCTTCGCGCAAAGGAGTGACATACCTTGTGGCGGCTACCTTTCTCACTTCCATCGTGTGTTGCTAATTCCTGAGTTCAGCTGTGTGCAGCTCGCGAACGCGATGTGGCGTTTATTACAGAAGCTATTGGAGCCGTCGGACGAGACAAACCGGTTTTAGCGGATGGCGATCGAGGACCGTGAAGGTCGCGGCGAAATCCGGCGGCTCGACGCCGTCCCTCAGATCCACCACGGCCATCTCGCCGCCTTGTATCCGCTCCGAAGAACCGAAGACTCGATACCGAGACGATCTCGTCGCCATCATCTTGATATCCAGATCTCTTGAAGCTTCGGCCTGTTGCAGCGTGAAAACTTTCATACGTTGTGTTTATCGAATCTCGCTACCAGCTCAGGGATATCCGTTAACTTGGTTGCGATGCAATCGGCCATTGTCGTTTCGCCTTCTTCCATCGGTGTAACTCCGACGAATCTTATCGCACGGAAACCGGCTTGCTTGGCGCCCAGCACATCGGTCCGTTCGAGATCGCCAATGTGAACCATCGTATCGGGCGTAGCAGACAGTGAATCCGCAGCTCGCTGAAACACTTCGATGTGAGGCTTCGCTCGTCCCGCTTCATCCGAAAAAATCAGCGAGTCAAAATAATCGACCAGATCGTTATCCGCGAGGATCCGTTTTAGCACTCGGCCCGGAGAGAAGCCGACGTCTGAGATGATCCCCAGACGGTAACGTTTCGACAGTTCTTCAAGAGTCTCTCTTGCGCCTTCGATCACCACCGGAGGATGGTCCAGAATTCCTTCCTCAAACCGGGTTACGATAGTCGCGAGAGCGGAGTCGGAAACCGAAAACTCGAGATGATTCAGAATCCTGCTGACTCTTTCGGTAGCCGGGAGCGTTCGGTGCTCCTGTTCCCAAATGCGATGATGTCTCTCCGCCTCGGTCTTGCATGCTATCGCAAGATGCGTTTCAAGACGGTCATGGTGCTCCGGGAACATTTCCTTGAGAATGTGTTTTCTCTTGGTTTGGTACAGCCCAAACACATTCGGCTGTTCAGTCAACAATGTATGCCAAAAATCAAACGTAATCGCTTTGATGCCCAATCTGTGAGGTTCTCCGTTCCTATGACATTGTATTAGAGCTACTAAAGTATTCTAATGAGAGAAACGCAAACCACCAACAGCGTGAGGTAAATGAACCTCGACAATACAGGCGAATTCATATCGCAGCTCGAAATCGCGATCTCCAAGTTTGGTCTCCCAGCGTTGTCCGACGAGCAATTGCATCGGTTGACGCTTCACTATTCAATGTTGTGCAAGTGGAATCAGAGACTGAATTTGACCAGGATCACTGAGGTGCGGGAGGTCGCAAGACTTCACTACGCGGAGTCGCTGTTTGCGGCGAAGTTTGTCGGCTCGGCTCGTAAGCTATTGGACATTGGCAGCGGTGCTGGGTTTCCCGTAATACCTTTGGCCGTCTGCTTGCCGGACCTTCAATCCACGGCGCTCGAAGCGAATCAAAAGAAGTCAACGTTTCTCAAAGAAGCAAAGGACGAGCTGGGTCTCGCAAATCTCGAAGTTGCGAGCGAGCGAGTGGAGGAGTTCAGCATTTCCGGTTACGACGTCATTACAAGTCGAGCTCTCGACCGCGCTGACACAATCCTTCCTTCAATCATCGTGCGATTGGAACCAGAACAAAAATTCATGCTTTTCTGCGGCCTGGATTTGCTGAAAAAGCTCCGAGCGTTAGCCGGTCTCGACATCGAAACTCACCAGATTCCCGAGAGCGAATCGCGTTACATCGGCTTGATTCGTAGGAACGCTTAAGATGCCCAGCTAGTGTAGTGGAGCTCTGGGCAGCAGGTGTTCAGTTGTGGTTCTTTAATTTCAACCTAGGAACTTATACCGATCCTCAATTCTTCTCGTCTCAGCAAATACCACAAACTGAAGTTTGTGGTATTACTCAGGCGAGCAGATAATCAGGCCGCACTCCTCAATTACTTTGCGCCCGCAACGTCGACCACTGCCCAGTAAATAAACTCCACGAATTGTCCGAGACCCTCGACCGAGATCCGCTCGTCATTGCCATGCACGCTTGCCCGTTCACGATCCCCTGCGACGCTTCCAAGACCATATGCCTGCACACCCTTTGCCCGAAGCTGAGCAGAGTCGGTTGCACCGGTCAGCATCAATGGCAGCGTGACAGTGCCTGGAAACAACTTCGCTTGCGAAGCCTCCAATGCCCGAAACATTTCGGTGTCGAGCTTCGAGGGAGGAGTGGCCGGTCGCCCTCGCGCCGGCGGAGGAACCACTTCAACTGCCGGATCGGCGATCAGCTTTTTCAGCGACTGCGCAAGAGCAGCGATGTCTTCGTCGGGAACCGCGCGGACATCCAAAGTTGCTTCGGCATCGCCCGGAATAACGTTGCTTCGGAATCCGCCTTTTATGATCGTCGGAACAATCGAAGTCCTGAGCATCGAGTTATACGTTCCGTTGGTGACTCGTATTTTTTCCTGAACTGTTGTCGTGTTCGCAGGGTCCTCGAGATGTGAGTAAAGATACGCTTCGTCGGCGGGGCTGATCTTCGCGAGTCGCGAGAAAAATGTGCGCGTCGTTTCATTGAGGCGCATCGGTGCTTGCCAGTTTCCTACCTTGGCAACAGCAGCCGCCAGGTGGGTGATGGCATTGTCCATTCTAGGAATCGAGCCGTGTCCGCTGGTGCCCTTCGCTACCAGCTTGAATCCTCTTGGGACCTTTTCTGTTGTCGCGACGCCAACGTACTTTACCTTTCCGTTTGGCGCATAGATCATTCCGCCTTCGTTCAGCGCGTATTCGCATTCAATCTTGTCCCAATGCTGGTCGACCATGTAGTCGATTCCAACGCTCGAAGTACCCTCTTCGCCGGCCTCTGCAAGATAAATTACATCTCGATCCAAAGGGACCTTCAGCCGATGCAAAAGCAGAAACACTTCGAGACAGGCGCTGGCCATGCCTTTGTCGTCAGACGCGCCTCGACCGTACAGGTATCCGTCCTTTACCTCGCCGCCGAACGGGTCGACGGTCCACTTCTCGCGTTCGACGCCGACAACATCGATGTGACCCATCAACAGAAGCGGCCGCTTCTTACCGTTTCCTTTGATACGCGCGACGATGTTGCCTCGACCCTTTTCCATTTCGAAGATTTCAGAAGGGATGCCCTCGCGGTCGAGTATTGATTTGAGGTATTCGGCGCCTTTTGTTTCGTTACCGGGAGGGTTGCTGGTGTCGATTTTGACGAAGCCCGAAAGAACTTTGACGACCTCTTCGCGAGCCGCGTTGAAATCGGGTATTGGTTTGTCAAACGCATGAGTTGGAATACTCATTCGTAGCAAAGCAGATATTGTTAGAAGGATCACCATCGATCGAAGCAATTGTGTGCGCATTCAAAAACCTCACTCCGAAGAAACGGATCGAAGCGTCCGCCTCTCGAGGGTCTAGTTTCCTGTTCGGTGAAAGACAAATTCGTTGAGCTGATGATTCAACTCGCGAAACGAGGCGTAGCTTACCAACCGATTTTGAGAGAGACAACCGCGATCAGGAAGTGTGCGCATTCGGTCAAATTCGGTCAGACTTGCGCGCGAGGTTAGGGTCAAACTGAGCACCCGGCTTGAAGTGCCATTGTCGATGTGAACAAAACTCGCTTAAAGCAAACGTGTTCGCAGCATCGTCGACGTGGCACGTGCGATGCACTTAGCTGCACCGGAAGCTTGAGACACCTGTTGGTGTTCTCTTTGGGCCACTGTACGCAGCGCCGGATTAACTCGCGCGCGCTTCGTCGGAATCGCGTTGACTGCTTCGGGCCGTTTGCCGAATCAGTCTGGCTCTGATGAGCACGCGCAATTATAACCGAGTCAGAACCCTCTCTACGGCTTCTGGCGTTGACGTACGGTGGCTCGCTTTCTTTTTATTTTCCGATCCTTTCCAATCCCTCAAAAAACGGCTGCAACGCTCGTGGAATCAGAATCGAGCCGTCCGCCTGTTGATTATTTTCCAACAGCGACAGCCACAGCCTTCCGATCGCCATACCGGATCCGTTGAGAGTGTGCGCAAATTCAGGTTTCGACTTTTGTTCGCGACGGAATCGTATGTTTGCCCGTCTCGCTTGAAATGCTTCGCAATTCGAGCAGGAAGAAATCTCGCGATAGGTGTTCTGGCTCGGCAACCAGACTTCGATGTCGTAGGTCTTAGCCGCGGAAAACCCGAGATCTCCTGTGGACAACGCGACTCGACGATACGGAAGCTCGAGAGCTTCCAACACCTCTTCTGCATCGCGAGTCATTCGCTCCAGTTCGTCGTACGAGTCTTCGGGGCGAGTGATCTTTACCAACTCGACCTTGTCAAACTGGTGCTGCCGAATCAGCCCTCGCGTATCTTTGCCATAGCTGCCCGCTTCCGATCTGAAACACGGCGTATACGCAGTCATCTTTATCGGCAGCACACCACCATCCAGGATTTCGTCCGCGTAGATATTAGTTAGCGGCACCTCAGCGGTCGGTATCAGATAAAGGTTGCGCTCGTCGGTGAGCTTGAACAGATCCGATTCGAACTTCGGAAGCTGACCTGTGCCAAACAGTGTATTCCCGGTCACAATAAACGGCGGCAGCACTTCTTCGTAGCCGTGCTGTCTCGTCTGCATCTCGAGGCAAAAGTTGATCAGCGCTCGTTCTAGCCGCGCTCCCAGACCTTTTAGGATTGCGAATCGAGCGACAGCGATCTTCGTCGCGCGATCCAGGTCCAATAACCCGAGCGCGGTTGCCAGGTCGACGTGATCCTTCGGTTCGAAGTCGAATTCGCGAGGCGTTCCCCATCGCGTGACTTCGAGATTTGCCGATTCATCGGTTCCTACCGGGACAGATTCGTGTGGAAGATTTGGCAAACCAACCATCAGAGAGTTCAGATCTTCTTTGATCGTTTCGAGAGCTTTCTCACCTTCGGCGATTTCGTCCCCGATCTTTCTCACTTGCTCGCGGCGAGACTCGGCTTCCTCCTTTTTGCCGCTCTTCATCAATGCGCCAATTTCCTGGCTCTCGCGGTTTCGCACCGCTTTTAGATCATCGACTTTGCGAATATTGGCGCGTCTTTCTGTTTCGAGGCTGGTGAACCGGTCGAGCGTGTCGACCGGAAATCCTCGAGTCTGTAGTTTGGTAAGTACCAGGTCGAGATTGTCTCGAAGATAATTTATATCCAACATAACAGTCACCTTTCGTGCATTAAGGACAAATCGAGAGCGTAAGCCGGGGCCGACCACGTGTCAACTGAGCGTTCCGACGCTGAAGGTCCCGCAGGAGAGAAGCTTAATCAAGGAAAGTTTGAAGGGTCGCTAGTTCTCAGTTTAGCTTACGCAGGAGAAGCAGCAGGGCTGCAACTTGAGCTTGATGAGAAGAGTGCGGTTGATGAGGTCGCGAAGAATTGAAGGTGTTTATCTCTCATATCGCACCGCCACGACCGCGCTAAGCGGATCTTGGAGGAAACAACGGAATCGAACGGTGTTAAGTTCCGAAAGATCGGATTTTATTCAAGACCTTGGAGTGCGCCTACCTTTTGGGGTGCGCCTACCTTTTGGAGTGCGCCGCCCTCAGCTGCCATCTTACTCAGATAAGATACCGGCGGCGCTTTGGATTCTGGGGCTAATGACGATGGAGGTTTGTTAAGCATACAAATGTAGTTGAGTCGGACTCGATCGGGTGCGGTCGGATTTGCGCTCGTCATATGACATCTCACGAAATACCAATCCAAAGCGCCGCCAATGTCTTACCTGAGTACGATTATAGTAGAGGGCGGCGCACTCCAAAAGATTTTGGTGAGGTCCAATACTTGCGACGCCTGTGTCAGTCCTTTAGCATGCCTTCCTTATGCAACAACCCAGCGAGACGCTAGAGCCTAATGACAACCCAACGATCGAAACTGGTTTCGCCTTACGTACCAGCTCGATAGAAACTCCAACAGGGCCTGTGCAAGTCTCAATCCTGGTTTGCGAACCACTCGAAAAAGCGGGATTCGTTAACGGTTTCAGCACGAGGCTTGGAGGCGTCAGCCCGTTGCCCTCGAATGCCTTAAGCCTCGCATTCTTCAAGGGAGACGAGAAAGAAAACGTCATCGAGAATCGTCGCCGCTTTCTCAAAGCACTTCGAGCTGAAAACGCTCAGATAGTCTCCGCCCGACAGACTCACTCGGTGGATCGATGCACGATTGAGTCGACGCAGCAAGCGACGGGGCCTCAACCCGAGTGCGATGCGATGATCACAAAGATGACCAATGTATTGCTCGCGGTTCAGACCGCAGATTGTCTCCCGATATTGATCGCGGATACAAATACCGGGACCGTAGCCGGAGTCCACGCTGGTTGGCGCGGGACTGCCGGACGAATCACCGAACGAACGGTCGCTGATTTGATGCTGGTTCACGGTGTCAGTCCTCGCAACTGCATTGCGGCACTTGGCCCGGCCGCTTGTGCAGACTGCTACGAAGTCGGCGAAGATGTGATCTCTCGATACAAAGCGGAGTTTGGATACTGGCGCAACATACTTCTGGATTCTGCTCAGGAAGGGAGGGCACACCTCGACATCAACGGAGCAAATATCCAACAGCTGTTGTTCTGCGGCTTTGCCGAAGAAAACATTTACGTGTCCGAGTACTGCACGATGCATCAGAACGATCTGTTCTTTTCCTATCGGAAAGAAGCGAAGGGCCAACCATCAGCGGTTGGGCGTTCGCTGTCAGTCATCGGAAGAGTTAGTCCATCGATTTGAAGACTCAATACCACCAACTGATATTGGACTCTATGGAGGACCGCTTGACCGAAACGATTTTGCTGGGGCGTGGAACCGAGATTACAACGATGCCAACAAGTCATTGGAAAGCCGAGCTGAGCAAAGTTCCCGAGAGAATGAAGACTCGGTTGAGCTTTATGACTCGACAGCACCATCAGATTCGATATTTCGTTGTGCGAAACCTGCCGAGAATTGCTCAACCGATATCTCCTGATCTAATCGCTACGAGGCTGAAGATACCGTTGGCGCGGGTCAACAAGATTCTCATCGAACTGGAAGAAAATCTCTTCTTTTTGGTGCGAGACTCGCGCGGGCAGGTAGCCTGGGCCTTCCCGGTAACCGCGGACAAGACTCGGCACGCTTTGTCCTTCAGTACCGGCGAACAGATCTACGCGGCTTGAGCCGAAGACGCTATTGCGGCGCCCTTCGTGCAAGGACGTTTACGAAAAAGGCATCTGTCAGTAGAGATCAGGTCTGAATGCGGCGACTGCGGAAGAAAGATGCGGTTTGAGGTAACCAGCGATTTGACGTTCAAGGTTGTCGAAGGAGGCAAGTCTCCGTTGTTGTTTGAGCCTTCGATCGACTGGACGAAGTTTGTGGAACCCAACATCGTTCATGCGTACTGACGAAATTCACTTTTCTTCTGGTCAGAAGAACACGCGAGACGATATCGGGCAAAGAATGCGCAAGTCGATGGTGTTTATTTGACACTCGAGCAAAGTGGTTACTCCACTCGTATAGCGCAAGGCGGGCTCTTTGCGTTCTAGGAAGTCGATTGGAGGCCGTATTTTTTGGAGGCCCCGCCGCCTTCCTGCTGGACGATTCGCATGCGGCAAACCGGCGGCGCTTTGGATTCTTAGGACTAATGACGCTAAAGATTTCGTAAACTGGATCTTCTGTGGCGAGGTCAATCCGCGCGGGTCATATCAAAATCTCACGAAATACCAATCCAAAGCGCCGCCGATGTCTTACCTGAGCAAGTGGTCAAGGACGGCGCGCACTCCAAATACTTTGTTTTGTTGTTCGCTTTAGCTTGGCGCGAAATAACCTCTGCGATGCCGCACTGTAAGATCCCCGTGATTCTTTATCTTCACCTGAATCGTGCGGAACGATCCGTCCTTCACAGAGTTGGCTGGAGTGTAAGCGAGTATGTACTGAGATCGCAGATCCTCATCGATTTGAACATACGCCTTGTCCAGATCGTCTTCGTTCTTCGGGAAGAAGGCTCGGCCTCCGGTTTCTGCAGCAATCTTCTTCAGCGTGCCTGAGTCAACTCCCATTGGTCCGCCGATGCCGATCGAATAGACGATTATTTCGCTTCTCCAGGTCCGCTCGATGGCTTCGCGCATCTTGACGCTGCTGGAAGTGTCCTCGCCGTCGGTGACCAGGATAATCACGCGTCTGCCAGCCTCACGCCTTAACAAGTCCGAGGATACTGAATAGATCGAATCGAACATCGCTGTAGAGCCGACGCCCGAATTGTTGATTGGCGGCGTGCCGCCTCGTCGCATCGTCGCCGTTCCCGCCGGCAGTCGAACATCGTCCAGAGCGCGATTCAGCTTCTCGATATCCGATGTGAGATCCTGCATCAACACCGAGTCGTGCTCGAATGTCACGACAGCCGCGAGATCTTTTCGAGGTCGCAGCACCTTTCGAAAAAACCGCTGACCGGCCGCTTTCTCTTCTGGTAATGTCCATTCCTGACTGCCTGAGATATCGATCAGCATCGCGATCGTAATCGGCAGGTCGGTCTGTTTTTCAAATGAAAAGACAGTTTGTTCCTTGTTGTCCTCCAGTACCTCGATGTCGTCCTTGGCCAGGTCGTTTATGTATCGATTCTTCTTATCGGTGACATTGAAAGGAACCGTCACAAGCTGAGTCCCGAGTTTGACAACCTGATCGTCCTGCGGCGAGTCCTCATCGGCCTTCTTTTTCTTTTCGTTTTTGCCCTGCGGTGTCGGAGGCTTTTTCTCCTGCGTCTGCGCTACGCCTGCCGACATCGAGACAAGAAACAGCGTTGATACTACTGCTGCTAT
>Ga0075425_100000653_pt1 | contig 32914 bp, 31 predicted proteins | sample SoiMethybrSBSTD4_FD_75300 | JGI IMG/M metagenome (GOLD analysis project Ga0075425, IMG submission 75300) | Bulk soil microbial communities from a Populus tree surrounding site in Tennessee, USA - Soil MetaG P. TD hybrid SBSTD4 | ecosystem: Environmental > Terrestrial > Soil > Tree plantation... | reverse complement strand
CAGGAAACTTGGAGTAAATCGGGAACCGCGCGAAGACTGTTCGCGCAAGCGGAATGAGGAAGCGAAGATTCCGGAGATTGCGGGAAGAATCAGTTAAGCTAGGAAGAGGAGTGGGACTTTGCCAAGCACGCGGAAAATTGAACTGGCTCCTTCGATTTTGTCGGCGAATTTTGCGAACCTTGCGGCGCATGCCAAGCAGGCGCTGGAAGGCGGCGGGAGCCTGTTGCACGTGGACATTATGGACGGGCACTTCGTGCCGAACCTTACGATCGGGCCGCCGGTGGTGGCATCGCTGCGCAAAGCTTTGCCAGACGTGATTTTTGACTGCCATCTGATGATCGAAAATCCCGACCAATTTATTCCGGAGTTTGCGAAGGCGGGGGCGACGTGGATTTCGGTGCACCAGGAAGTGTGCGTGCACTTGGACCGCACGCTGCACCATATCGAGGATCACGGGTGCAAGGCGGGCGTGGTGCTGAACCCGTCGACTCCCGTGGGGACGCTGAGCGAAGTTTTGGACCTTGTACATCATGTGCTGGTGATGAGCGTGAATCCGGGGTTTGGCGGGCAGCGATTTATTCGCAATTCCTTGAACAAGATGAGGCAGCTGGCGCGGATGCGCGACGAACGACGGCTGGATTTCCGGATTGAAGTGGACGGCGGCGTGGCGCTCGATACGGTGACGGACATTGTGCGCACCGGAGCGGAGCTGCTTGTCGCAGGAAATGCCGTATTTGGGCACGGCGACGCGAAGGCCAATGCAAGGGAACTGTTGGAGGCAGCGGAGGCGGCGACCCTGGCGCGGGCGTGACGGATTGTGAGTTGTCGGCGGCTGAGAGACACCTCCCAGAGGATCCCTGAACAACTTGTGATACCGGGAATTGCACCTTCAGTTCCGATTTGGGAACGAGGGTGGCTTGCCCACCTTTTTTCGCATGTGTGCCAAGCACAGGACTTGCCGAGGGCTGACGAAAGCTATATATAGGGCTGCTACCAATAAGAAGAAAACATGGACCGGCCTCGGCATTGTGATCTCCTGGCGAACACGTCCGCGAAGTCTACGCGTTGCTATGGCTTCCAGTCCAGACCGGCAAGATCAGGAGGCGGCTTTGGCGAGGTCTCCAGGAACTTGTTGATAAGCCTTTCAAATCAAGAAATCGTCGTGGACAAGTTCCTGGCACCGGCGACGTCGTCGAAGACGCAGTCGAGGCTTACCACGACTCCGCTGCGTTGTCCGAGGTAATCTTCCCGAGTAGCGGTCCACGTTTCTGGCCCAATGCGATCGTATCGCCCAACGAGTGCGGATGGTTGCCTCTACGGATTGCGAATTCTACAGCCGCTGTCCGCGTCGCCTGAATGCCAGTGATGCGGTTTTTGTCGTCCTTGGTGCGCGATGGCATGTATTGCAATCACATCATGCAAAGCGTCTCCAGGGAGATCGGAACAGATAGCGGGGCAACGTCGGCCCCGCTCTGTCGCGCTAGCGTTCTTCGAAGGTTCTAATCTTCATCGCGGGGAGCGCGCACGCGCTCAGCGTCGCTGGTGACTGCTACGTTCGGATCCGTTACAACGGTGTGGATGATATCGCCGGCGTGGCTTACCAGGATTGCCAGATGCAGTGGCGGTTGATCCTGGTTCACTAAGGTCATGGTGCCTGTGCAATCCGAGTTCAAGGTGTATGTACCCGTGCCAGGACGCCAGACCAGCGCAATGTGGCCGCTCACGGCGACCGCGTCCACCTGGGTCAGGTTGCCGTTGCCGTCGAACGTAGTCTTCGCAATGCCGTCGACGAGGAGCGGCCCGTTGGGGGTGAAGATCTGTCCGTGGACAGCAAAGGCGTAGCTCCCCTTAATGGTCAAATCATTGCAACTGGCATGGGCGTTCACTGCTGACGACGCGGCCAGGGCCAGAAGCAACAGAACAAGACAGACGCGGAATTTCATAGTGCCTCCAAATATTGTGGGTGGCGTTGGGCCTCACCCAAATTCGAGGCCTATCGTGCAGCTTCTAGAAACCACACACAATGGAGAGCGCCTGTACATTGTCTGTAGGACCCGTACATAAATTGCCCGCGAGGTTATAGAATGGCGCAACTTCCCTTCGGTGGAGCGCCATGGCTTCCGAAAGAATCCTCCTGGGTCAATTCGTTCTAGATGTGAGCCGCTACGAACTGACGTGCGCTGGAAAGCCAGTGCGCATGGAGCGCATCCCCATGGACCTATTGATCCTTTTGGTCCACGAAAACGGGAGATTGGTCAGCCGCGATGAAATTATTGAACGCCTATGGGGCAAAGATATTTTCTTCGACACCGACAACAGCATCAACACGGCAATCCGAAAAATCCGCCGCGCTCTCGGCGAAGACCCGGAGAAACCCCGGTACATCGAGACCGTGCAGGGTAAGGGCTACCGCTTCAAGAGCAGTACAGATGCCGCGACTGGAATTGCCTCGCCACACCAGGAAATCGAAAGGCCTCGCATCATGCTGGCGGTGCTGCCTTTCGAAAACCTCAGCGGAGATCCGGGGCAGGAATATTTCAGCGATGGTTTGACCGAGGAGACCATCATGCGCTTTGGGAAAATGTCCCCGCAGCGCTTGGGCGTGATCGCGCGCACTTCCTCCATGGCCTATAAGCGGACGGACAAGTCCGTTTTTCAAATTGGTCAAGAACTTGGTGTGGACTACGTGCTCGAGGGCAGCGTACGTCGCGAGGCGGAGCGCATCCGGGTTACCGCGCAGTTGATCCGCGTGCGTGACCAGATTCATCTGTGGGCAGAAAATTTCGACCGCCCGTCGCAAAGCATCCTCGACATTCACGGCGAGGTCGGCGCAGCCATCGCGGCGCACGTGCAACTTGAGCTGACCCCTGAAGGCGAGCGGCAGCTCCGAAGCCAGCGGCCCGTGAACCGGGAAGCCTACGATCACTATCTTCACGGACGCTATCACTGGGCAAGACTAACGCCGCCCGAATTGGTCAAGGCAGCTGAGTATTTTCGCAAGGCCACGCAATGCGACCCAGAGTATGCGTTGGCATATTCAGGGCTGGCAGACACACTGTCAGCGGCGATTACCAGTGAAATACCTGCCAAGGACGCTTTTCCGGAGGCGAAAGCTGCCATTGCCCGCGCACTTGCGCTAGATCCCGATTCAGCGGAAGCTCACAATGCCGACGCAACAATCAAGTTTTGGTTTGACTGGGACTTTGCGGGAGCCGAGGCGGCCACGCGAAAAGCTATCAGCCTGAATTCAAATTATTTCCTGGCCCATCTTTATCTCGCTCATGTCCTTTCGAATGTCGGAAGACACGATGAAGCCTTGGCGACGATCCAGCAAGCGCGCGTGCTCGATCCCTTGTCGCTGCTTACGAATACCATGCACGGCCAGTTTCTCTACCAGGCGGGACAAGTGGAGGCATCCATACAGCAGTTCCGTGCAACGCTCGACATGGAATGGCGCTTCTGGATCGCGCACATCTGCCTGGCGAAGTCCTACGAACAGCAAGGCATGTATGGCGAGGCGCTAGCGGCTTGTGATGCGGCCTGGGAGTTTTCCGGAGGCAATTCGGAGGCCTTGTCTTTGGCGGGCTATGTCCATGCGGTTTCGGGGGAAAGAGCAAAAGCAGAGGCCAAGATTCAACAACTGCTGGAACAAAAGGCACAACGTTATGTTCCGCCATATAGCGTCGCCCTGGTGTTTGCAGGATTGGGTGAGACTGAAAGCGCGCTGCATTGGCTAGAGCAGGCGTTTGAGGATCGTGATGTGCATATGCCTTTCTTGCTCGACCACAAGTGGAACGGATTGCGATCCAAAGAGCAGTTCCACCAGATATTGTCACGCGTCGGGTTCTCCATTTCCAGGGGAGCCCTTAGCTAGGCACAGATCGGTCCGCGTTTGGCTTTTGGTGTCCCAAAAGCGCGCGGTGTCTGCCAAATCCCGCTTACCGGGGTCTATTTAAATGTCCGATTTCAGGCGACGAATCCGCCGGAAACTCTCGTTGCAGGCAGAGTGCAAGGGGTGGTTATCTGAATTCCGTCGCATATTTGCGGGCGATGTCATTGATTTGGTCGTGAGTGAACCGGTTTGGCGGAACGCCGGGCGGGATGCAAGTTTCGCGGAAGAAGCCATCCAGACCGGCAGACGTCGCCATTCAGAGGAAGAGCAGTTCGTGATCGGGCGTCGCAAATCCATGCCGGGAGTTTTGGTAATGAATATCGTGAACGATTAGGAAAATTTGCGCTGCCGGCTTGTCCGGCAATCGGCATGCAACAGATAAACCGGACTGCACAGCTGGTCAAGGACAGGCTTCGAATCACCACGCGAAGGCATAGCTTCCGGTGTTATCCTGCGGACTATGGAACCGACGGTGAAGAAGGCGATCCCGGTATTGCCGGCCGCCGCCACTGCCGAATCGCTGAAGTGGTGGACGGAAGTTTGTGGCTTTAAGGAAACGTTTCGCGATGCGACGCCGCCGAACTACGCGGGAATCAACCGGGGAGAAGCCTACCTGCATGTCTCCCAGGTGAGCGACACAGAGATGGCGCGTAAGGTTGGAGACCAGACCATGGTGCGAATCGTTGTACAAGGCATTGAGGCGTTCTATGCCGAGTATCAGAGACGCGGGGGAATCGTACATCCGAATGGCGCACTGCAAGCCAAGCCCTGGGGCACGAAAGAGTTCGCTGCGATTGATCCGAACGGGGTATGCGTAACGTTTCAAGAATGAGTTGGGTCAGTGATTTATCGCGGCGATGTCAGTCGCGAGAAGCGAAGAGTGTGATGTGCTGGGCTTCGGGCGCCGCGGCTGCTTCAAGCCAGGACTCTCTGGCGATGACTGAGGTGCAGGGGCCATAAGAGCAGATGCGGAGTCGACGAGTGGCCGCTTCGTGCCTCAGGCGAGTGAGCACGGCGCTCAAGATGGAGCCCAAAAAGGGCGTGTAAAGATAGAAGACCGTGCCGGTGGAGAAATCGGCTGCTCGCGCGTCCTGATGGATGAATGTGACGTTATCCAGGTTCAGTGTTTGCGCGCATTGCCGAGCGCGTTCGACGTAGGCAGCTTCAAGCTCGATCCCGACGCTGTGAGCCGCAGTACAAATCGCGGCCAGCAGGGCAACATGGCCCAGCCCAGAACCAAGATCAACGAGAACATCGGATGCGGTGAGCGCGGCCACGCGGATCAGGTGGAAGATGTGGCGCGCCGGGGTGGGCTGATAAAACAGCAGCTCGGGATCCTTTGAAATTTGCTCGCCGCCGGGATCTTCGAATTGCAACACTCCACTGATCAGATCATCCAGAAAATTATAGCCGGGGAAGTCATGGCCCATTCGGTTGGCCGGGCCGCCGGCGACGTCCGTCTCGAGTGAATGCATCCGGCGAAGCAAGGGATCGGGCGGGGATCCACGCTGAATTTCACGGCGAATGACTTGGTAGCGTTCGCTATTCAGAGACTCTAGCTTGGCGAAAATGGCTCGCGCCCGGCGATAGACTGGCTCAAGCGGCCCAGCACTGGACGCTGTTGGAGGGGCCGATGAGAAATACGCCTCGAGACGGTCCAGCGCCTCGAGGCGTTGGCGAAGGTGGTCTGGCTCGATGAGCGAGGGATCACTCTCCAATCGCGTGACTAGGCGCTGCAGCGCATTGGTCAATGCTTGGAGGCTGCGTTCGCGAGGCAAAGCAAGCGGTCCTGACGCGTTCATTTCAAAGTGCAGGCTCGACTTGCCGGCGGACCGGGCAAGGGTGAGTGACGTACGCGGAATTTCACGCTGCCCGTAGATTCTAGCTTTACTTCGGTGTTTTTGGCGAAGGGTTGGATTCTCTGGTCAAGGCTCTAGTCATGGCGATCGGTTGAGCTTTCATTCCGTTTGGGAGGCCGATCCACTGAAGTCTCGCTGAGTTGCCCTCGGTAAGTTCCATTTGGAATTTGTCGTTGTCACCGTCGTTGTCCACAAAATCGAAGAAAAGGGTTTTACCGTTCAGGTTGACGTCTTTCAACTTGATTGGCGCATCGAGCCTGTCGTCGGTCACGGCCAGCACGGCACCGTCGCCATCGAGATCCAGCTGAAACCCCGCCAGCTGAATCGCTCCGGATAGGTGGTCTTTATCCGTGTGCAGCCGCAAGACAACGATCACCTTGCCGTCGTGAACGGCTTTCCAGGTTCCAGCGAAGCCCTGCGCCGATGAGCGGGCGACCTGTAGTGGACGAGCCGTCGCGATTAGGACGGCAGACGTCAAAAACGCGGGAATCGCGAACAGAAGCGAATAACGGCGGATGTTACCGGCGTTTCTTTTCGAGAGCTTCATAATCTGCTCCGAACTAGGGCTGATGAACGGGCAAAGGCATACCAACGGTGCACGGATGCGTTCGATCTTACTGCACGAAAATGAACGTGCACACTGCCTTTAGGATTCAGGTAAACCTCGAATAGATGGCCGGCAAGGACGCAAGATTTTCTGAGCGGAAAGGTAGAAAGCCGGCAATGTGCTCTGCAAAACTCAGGGCAAACGGGCGCTATAAGTATGCCCGCCTCAGAAGTCGGCCGCCGAAAGGGCGAGCCTAAAGGCGGGCACTATATAGAGACAGGGGCCGACGGTCAGGCTGCTATGGACACTACTTTGGACTTGCGGCGCGATTTGGGCTTTGGCGCGACGGCTTCGGCAAGGAGTTGCTGTTCGGCTTGTTTCCAGTCGTCAAAGGGATTGCCGGGGGCGCCGTGGCGCTGCAAAAAAATGTGGTAGGCGCGCAGAGCAATTTCGTCGTGCGTGGGTGCCGACTTGGCTGCGGGCGCTTTGCGCGGTTTGGATGTAGTTGCAGTGTCTTCCGGGGACTTCTTTGGCATTTCTGGTACTTCCTCCTGATTCTATTTTCGCAAAGGGGGATTGCCGGGCAAGAGGTAGAGCCATGAATTTTTTGCATTGTTTCCATTATTAGATTTGGTGCTGGCCTTAAACCATGGACCGGCGCCACTTGCCATGCCTGCAAGCGAGCAGCAAGAAAATGACAGCGAAGGGGAAGGAATAGAATATCGGCGGGAATTTGAGGCTGTACTACGCGAGGATCCATGAAATCCGGAATTCTAGCGGAGCTTCGGGGCGCTCTGGTCTGTGGCGTCGTTGGTCAGGCCCAAAAAAAGCGGCCGGTCAAGCTGCGCAGGATAAAAAAGGCCAGGATGCCGTGTCCGTGCCTGTCTTCAATCCGGACAAGATGGCCAAGCCTACGGCGGGATATTCGCAGGCGGAGGTAAGCGATGGGAGGATTGTGTTTATCGCGGGACAGTAGCGCCGGAATGGTTGATTGAAGTGGACGCCGTAGCCGTGGTGAAAAAGTAGAGAGGTTCGTTTAAAACGACAAAACGGAAAAAGCGACATTATTGTTCCTGGTAGTTCCAGGTGAGGCCGCCGTCGAGGAAGAAGGTAGTGCCGGTGGCGTAGTTCGATTCGTTGGAGGCCAGGAACAGGGCCATGTCGGCGACATCGTCGGGCGTGCCGAGGCGTTTGAGCGGGATATTTTCGAGAAGAGAATTTAATTTGGCGGGATCGTTGAGGAGATTTTTGTTGATGGGAGTTTCGATTGCGCCAGGAGCAATGGAATTGATGGTGATGCCGAGCGGGGCGAGTTCGATGGCAAGATTGCGGGTAAGCATTTTGACGCCGCCTTTGCTGGCGCAGTAGGAAGCGAAATGGGGGAAGGGAAGTTCTTCGTGGACAGAGCTGATGTTGATGATTTTGCCGCCCGTTTTTGATGAGATGCGATTTTTGACGAAGGCTTGTGTGATGAAGAAGAGGCCTTTGAGGTTGACGTTGAGGACGGCGTCGAAGTCGGCTTCGGTGACGTCCCAGAAATCGGCGCGGCGTTCGAGGCCGGCGTTGTTGACGAGGATATCTATTTTCCCAAATTGCGCGACGGTGTCTGCGATGAATTTCTGGCCCTGCTGTACCTTGCCAACGTCATACTGGAAGGCGGCGCAGTTGCGGCCGAGCTTCTGGATGCTGGCGACGACTTCATCGGCGCCGGCCCGGTTGGAGCGGTAGCAGAAAGAAATGTCGGCGCCTTCAGTGGCGAATTTTTGAGCGATAGCCAGGCCGATGCCCTGGCTGGCTCCGGTGATGGCGGCGACTTTAGATTGCAAGCGGTTAGACATGACGGTTGTCCCTTCTTCGTGGTCGTACAGTCAGATACATGAGAAAGGGAATGGTTGCACGAGTACGCAAGCTGAGGGTAGCAACAATGCACAGAGAGAAAGCCAGCGGCTATTTGGGAGGAATAAGGGCGAACCTGTCTGGCGACGCATTGCCAGGTGGCGTTTTTTTGATCCAAGTATCAATGAAGCGCTGACGCATCGTGATGCGTTTTCCCTTTTGGATTTCTCTGATACGAAAAACCCCGAAGGTGATAGCGGTGTCGCCGTAGATTTCCGCACGGATGTCCTGATAAAAGGCTTGCGACGGCCGATAAGAGGGGTCTTTGATGCTGGCGAGAAACTGGCCTTTATTGGCTAGGCTGCCGTCGATATCGACGGCCACGAACGTAGGAGCAAGAATCTGGTCGAGAGCTTTGGTGTCCTTGGCTTCGATGACACGATTCCAGGCTTGTTCAAGGGCAATGATGCGGCCACTTTCTTCGTGGCTGAATTTTGCGCGAACGCGGGGCAAACGGTAAGGAATAACAGAGCCGTGATGCGGAAGGGTCTGTTCCTGGAGTATTTGAGCGTTGCAAGGCTCATTTGATGAGGGTCGCTGAACTGGCCACGCATTGCCAGCCTTGGTCGCGCTTAACCCAGGTGTCAATGAAACGTTCTCTGTGAACGTAAGGCTTACCCTTCTCAACGCCTTTGATGCGGAAGATTCCGAGGACCACGGCGGAATTGCCATAGATCTGGACGCTCATGTCTTCGTTGACGGCCTGCGAAGGCTGGTATTCGGGCGCCTTAATGCTGGCGAGGAATTCGCTTTTGGAGGAGACGCTGCCGTCGATTTCGACGGCGACGAAAGTGGAAGCGAGCAACTGGTCGAGGGCCTTGGTGTCTTTGGCTTCGATGGCATGATTCCAGAGCTTTTCGAGGCCGAGGACACGGCCAGCTTCGTCGCTCGACGAATTTTGCGCGAATGCGGAGAAAGTCGCGGCTGCAAGAAACACGACGATCGCGGCGGCAAGTTTTTTCATTGTGACCTCGTAGGCTGAGAACGCGGTTTCGCCAGAGTGAGTCTCAGGATACGGGTAGAGTGACAACGAAGGAAGCGAAAGAGCCACTGGAGTTTCGTGGGAAGCACGGCAGCAGACCTGCACAATAGATCGAGGAGAGATTCCTCGCTTCGCCCGTTCGTGCGGGCAAGCCCGGAATGACGATCTACGGCACCTTGCCGTGCCAGAAGGAAAGGGCGGCCGTTACGCCGCCCTCCGAGAACGGCACCTTTAAAAGAGCTTTAGGCGATGGTGACTTCGGGGCTGAGGTAGACGTCCTGGATGGCGTTGAGCAGCTTGACGCCTTCTTTCATGGGGCGCTGAAAGGCTTTGCGGCCGGAAATGAGGCCGGTGCCGCCGGCGCGTTTGTTGATCACAGCGGTGGCTACGGCCTCTTCGAAGTCGTTGGCTCCCGACGCGCCGCCGGAGTTGATCAGGCCCGAGCGGCCCATGTAGCAGTTGGCGACCTGGTAGCGGCAGAGATCGATGGGATGGTCGCTCGCGAGGTCGGTGTAGATGCGCTTGTCGAATTTTCCGTAGCCGGAATTGCCCATGTTGAGGGCTTCGTAGCCGCCGTTATTTTCCGGAAGCTTTTGTTTGATGATGTCGGCTTCGATGGTGACGCCGAGATGATTGGCCTGGCCGGTTAGGTCGGCGGAGAGGTGATAGTCCCTATCTTTTTTGAAGGCCGAATTGCGGAGATAGCACCAGAGGACGGTGGCCATGCCGAGTTCGTGAGCGTGCGCGAAGGCCTGACTGACTTCGACGATCTGGCGGTCGCTTTGGTCGGAACCGAAGTAGATGGTAGCGCCGACGGCGACCGCGCCCATGTCGTAAGCCTGCTTGACGTTGGAAAAGAAAATCTGGTCGGCCTTGTTGGGGAAAGTCAGAAGTTCGTTGTGATTGAACTTCATGAGAAACGGGATCTTGTGGGCGTATTTGCGGGCGACGGAGCCGAGAACGCCGAAGGTAGAGGCGACGGCATTGCACTCGCCTTCGATGGCAAGTCTGACGATATTTTCGCCGTCGAAGTAGTCGGGATTTTTGGCGAAGCTGGCCGCAGCCGAGTGCTCAATGCCCTGGTCCACGGGGAGGATGGAGAGGTAGCCGGTACGGGCGAGGCGGCCGGTGTTGAACATACGCTGCAGCGCGGCCAGGACTCGCGGGTTCCGGTCGGACAGCGTCCAGATGCGGTCTACGAAATCGGGGCCGGGAAGGTGCAGGCGGTCCTTGGAAATTTTGGGATTGCTGAAGCCGAGCAGCGAATCGGCCTTGGAGCCGAGATACGTTTGAATTGAACTGACAGTTGCGGTTGCCATGTGCTTGCTTTTCTCCTCTGTGGTGAGCAATGACCTTTGCCGGTCAGCTCGTCAGAATTTCTTTTGAGAGCATGGAGCCTGCTGCGGTGTCGATCAGCCAGGACAACGAGCCGTTGATCGGCTGAATCATTTGCGCGGGCAGCTGCTCAGGCTCGTGCGGTCCTTCGAGAACTGCTTTCAGAGCGCATGCTTTGTCCGAGCCGGTCACCATGAAAATTATGTTTGCCGCGGCATTTGCAACCGGGGCCGTGAGCGTAATGCGCTCAGTATAAAGCTTGCCGACCCAGTTGCGGGTCACCAGGCGCTGCGTCTCGTGTAGCGCCTTGGTGCCCGGAAAGAGCGAGAGGGTGTGGCCCTCATTGCCCATGCCGAGCAGAATCAAATCGAAGTGAGGAAATTCGCCGGATTTCAGAGCAAAGGCACGGCCAATTTCGTCTTCATATTCCGCGGCGGCCTGCACAGCGTCAGCATATTCGCCCTTGATGCGGTGAATCTGCTGCTGCGGCAGCGGCACCTTGGACAGCATGGCGTCGGTGGCCATCTGAAAGTTGCTGTCGGGATGACCGGGGCCGACGTGACGCTCGTCGCCGAAGAACACCTGCATTTTATCCCAGGGGAGAGAATTGCGCAGCGTGGGATGTTCGGCCATGACCGCGTAAAGCATTTTGGGAGTGGAGCCGCCAGCGAGGGCGATGCTGAAAACGCCACGAGTGGCCACCGCTTCGGCGGAAATACGCGCGACTTCGCGGGAGGCGTAGCTGGCAATTTCGGAGCAGTGACCGAAGAGCTGGACGGTTCGTTGAGGCACGGGTATTTCCCTTTCCAGGGTTACAACTGTTTTCCCGATGTTGTGGCGGAACACTTTTCTTCTGCTTCGTCCCCGAGGACGTTGCGCCAGGCACGACCGTCACGTTCGAGCAAATCGTCGGCTTCCTGAGGGCCCCAGGAGCCGGCAGGATAGTTCGGGAAACCGCGCGGAGGGAGCGCTTTCCAGACGTCGATAACTGGCTCAATGACGCTCCAGGCGGCTTCGACCATATCGGCGCGCTGAAAAAGCGTAGCGTCCCCGATCATGCAGTCGTAGAGGAGGCGTTCGTAGCCGGTACTGTGCGAAGTGCCGAAGTCGCGGGCGTAGTCGAAGTCCATGTTCACCAGACCGAGCTTCATGACGGAGCCGGGAACCTTAGCGCCGAAGCGGAGGGAGATGCCTTCGTCGGGCTGAATGTGAATGACCAGCTGGTTGGTGCGCGGATCCTGGATGGGACTGCGGCGAAACAGAGTGAAAGGCGTGCGACGGAAGCGAATAGCGATTTCCGTTACGCGATGACAAAGGCGTTTTCCGGTGCGGAGATAGAAAGGAACATCTCCCCAGCGCCAGTTGTCGATTTTAAGTTTGAGGGCCACAAAGGTTTCTATGTTGGAACCGGGCGCGACGTTGGGTTCGCTGCGATAGGCGGGAACGCGTTCGTTGTCGATAACGCCCTCGCCATATTGACCGCGCACGGTGTTACGGAGAACTTCTTCCGGCGTGGGCATCTGGATGGCGTGAAGAATTTCGGCTTGCTTGTCGCGGACAGCATCGGCGTCGAAGGAGATGGGCGGCTCCATCGTGGTAAGTGTGAGGAGCTGGAAGAGGTGATTGGGAATCATGTCGCGGAGAGCGCCCGCCGTTTCGTAGAAGGCGCCACGATGTTCGACGCCAACCGTTTCCGCGGCGGTGATCTGAACGTGGTCAATGTACGTGCGGTTCCAGAGCGGTTCGATGATGCTGTTGGCAAAGCGAAAAACCAAAACGTTCTGGACGGTTTCTTTGCCGAGATAGTGGTCGATGCGGTAGATCTGCTTTTCGCCGAGGATTTCTTTCAGTTCTTTATTGAGTTGAATGGCGGATTCGAGGTCGTGCCCGAAGGGTTTCTCGACGATGACGCGGGTCCAGTTGCCGTTAGTCTCCTGGGTCAGGCCGGCTTCGCCAAGCTTGCGAACGATGGGCGAGAAAAACTTGGGAGCCACGGCGAGGTAGTGAAACAGATTCCCCTGCGTCCCATGAGTTTTCTGCGCAGCGGCGATTTGTTCCTTTAAGCGCTGATAAGCGGTGGAATCGGCGAAGTCGCCTTGCACGTAATAGATGCGTTCGAGAAACCATTGCCACAGCGCCGGATCAATCGGCGAGGTTTCAAGTTCCTTGACGCCTTGAGCGAGCTTTTCGCGAAACGCGTCGGTGCTCATCTGGTCGAACGCGAATCCGATGATGGCGAACTGCTGCGACAGCAGACCTTCTTGGGCGAGATTGGCTAGTGCCGGAAGAAGCTTGCGCTTGGTAAGGTCCCCGCTGGCGCCGTAAATCACCATCACGCAAGGAGAGCCCTTTTGCGGGTTGTCGTTATTGGTGTTGGGATTTGCCATTTTTCTCGATTGGGTGGACTTAGTTCTCACCGACTAGAGTATCAGTGGCCGGATTTTTTCTCGACGTGGCCGCCAAACTGGAAGCGGAGGGCGGACAGAACTTTCCCGGCGAAGTCATCTTCGCCGCGGGAGGTGAAGCGCTGATAAAGCGACGCACTGAGTACCGGCGCAGGAGTTGTGGATTCGATGGCGGCGAGGATGGTCCAGCGGCCTTCGCCGGAGTCGGAGACGCGGCCGGAGTAGCGTTCGAGAGTGGGCTGTTCGAGAAACGAGATCGCGGTAAGGTCAAGCAGCCAGGATGCCACGACCGAGCCGCGGCGCCAGACTTCTGCGACGTCGGCAAGATTGAAGTCGTACTGATAATGTTCGGGTTCGCGCAGGGGCGTGGTTTCGGCGTCGGTTTCCCGGACATGTTTGCCGATATTAGCGTGTTTGAGAATGTTGAAGCCTTCCGCGTAGGCCGCCATCAGACCGTATTCGATGCCATTGTGAATCATTTTGACGAAGTGGCCGGCACCATTGGGGCCGCAGTGGAGGTAGCCGTCTTCCGCCGTGCCGACGGCTTTTTCGCGGCCGGGAGTGCGGGGAATATCACCGCGGCCGGGCGCAAGAGTTTTGAAAACGGGGTCGAGGTGTTTTACGACTTCCTGTTCGCCGCCAATCATCTGGCAATAGCCGCGCTCGAGTCCCCAGACGCCGCCGCTGGTGCCGACATCCACATAGTGAATGCCTTTTGGCTGGAGTTCCTTGGCGCGGCGAATGTCGTCGATGTAGTAGGAGTTGCCGCCGTCGATAAGAATGTCGCCGGATTCGAGCTTAGGCAGCAACTCCTTGATCGAATCATCAACCACGGCGGCGGGAACCATGAGCCAGATGGCGCGCGGCTTCTGCAGTTTTTGGACGAAGTCATCAAGCGAGGAGGAGCCAGTAGGGCCTTCGCTGGCGAGCTGCTGAACGGTGGCGGGTGTGCGGTCATAAACCACGCACTGGTGGCCGTTTTTTTGCAGGCGGCGGACCATGTTGGCACCCATACGCCCCAGACCAATCATTCCGAGTTGCATTCTGTCTGCTCCTGTAACCCAAATTGTGAAAAGAATACTGTCCGCGTCGGCACAGCAGGAAATTCTACTTCACAGCTTGCGACAGCGCGTTTTCAAGGGTTTTGAGACCCGACTGCAAATTTTTGCCGAGGTGAACACGCAAAGCGCGACGGCCCCGTTCGGCGAGCACGGCGAAATCGCCGCGAGCCTGTGCGGCTTTGACGATACCAAAAGTGTATTTCTGGCCGGGCACGGGAAGGTCGGAAGCATCGTCACAGGTGATCTGGAGGAAGACGCCGCTGTTCGGGCCGCCTTTGTAAGCCTGCCCGGTGGAATGGAGGAAGCGCGGGCCGAAGCCGAGACAGGTCGCAACTTTTTTGGAGTCACGTACAACGCCGCGTATGGATTGAAGCGCGGCTTCGCTTTCAGCATTCATCGGAATGTAGCCTAGGACGGCGAAATAGTCGCCGGAACCTATGCGCGAAAGATGTGCTTTCAGAACTTCGCCGAGAGTCTTTCCGCCGGAAAGCACGGCCGTATTCTTGTCGTCGGCAAAGAGCTTGGCTTCTTTCGTCGTCAAGAAAGGCGATTCAGCAGGAAGATTACCGGCGGACTCGTATTCGCTGGTGAGCTTCTTGGTTTCGATTTTGCTGGCTTCGACGTCGGGCTGGTTGAAAGCATTGATTCCGATGATGGAACCGGCCGCGGCCGTGGCGATTTCCCAGCGGAAAAATTCCTGGCCGAGGGCATAAGTGTTGGGCAAGGTAATCCGGATGACCGGTTGTCCGGCTTTTTCCAGCGCGGCCACCGCAGCGTCCTGGGCTTTGTTCGTTTTACCAGCGAGCGCGAGGTAAGCGAAGACGCGATCATTGCCGTAGACCGCCGGTTTGGCGAGCTTTTCGCGATCGACGGGAATGATTCCTTTGCCGATTTTGCCGGTGGATTCGGCTATGAGCTGTTCAAGCCATGCGCCAAGGTCGAAAATGCCGGGCGACGTAATGATGGTGATTTTGTCGCGGCCGTGATTGGCAGCGATGCCAAGAATGGTGCCGAGCAAAACGCCGGGATTTTTGTCGGCAGCAGACGAAGCACCGCAGGCTTTGACCATCTCCTGCGTGCTTTTCAGGAATTTGGTTAGATCGAGACCCATCGCGGCGGCGGGGACCATGCCGAAGTTGGAAAGTGCGGAGTAGCGCCCGCCGATGCTCGGAACGCCACCAAAAATTTTCCAGAATTTATCGGCTTCCGCAACCTGCTGCATCTTGGAGCCTGGATCGGTCACCGCGATAAACCGACTGCCGACGAGTTTTTCACCGACCGCTTTTTTCACGCGGTCAAAAAAATACTGCTTAAAAATATTCGGCTCGAGCGTGCTGCCGGATTTGCTGGAGACTACGCAAAGCGTTCGTTTCAGGTCTAACTTTTTCTCGAGCGCCTTGATCTGGGCGGGATCGGTGGAGTCAAGGACGTGTAGCTCGGGAAAGCCAGCGACTTTGCCATAGGTCATGCGCAAGACTTCCGGGCAAAGGCTCGACCCGCCCATGCCCAGCAGAAGCACATGTTTGAATTTGGCCTTTTTCACCTCAGCAGCGAATTGCTTGAAAGCAGGCAGATTGGCAAGCTGCTCCTCGGTGATGGTCAGCCAGCCGAGCCAGCCACCTTCGTCGGTGTTGCTCCACAGCGAAGGGTCTTTCTGCCAGAGACGAGCGACCTTATTGTTTTTTTTCCAGTCGCCGAGCGACGCGTCGACGGCTGCCTGCAACTCCTTCGGAAGTTTGTAGGTCAGGCGGTTTACGCTCACGCACGCACCCCGGCATGCTTAGTGATGGTGTCGAGCAGTTGCTTGAAAGGATCCTGGAACAATTTCACGGCGTCGGCCAACAGCTTATCCGTAACTTCTTTCATGGAGATTCCCGCTGCTTCCATGTCGGACATCGTTTTATTGGCGCCAGCGACATTTTCCGTGAGGCTGTTACGCAACTTGCCGTGATCGCGAAATGCGTCGAAGGTCGCCGGAGGAATGGTGTCCACGGTGTCCGCGCCGATCAGTTCTTCCACGTAGAGTACGTCGCGGTACTTGGGATTCTTGGTGCTGGTACTGGCCCAGAGCAAACGCTGTGTCTGCGCGCCTTTGGCAGCAAGGGCCTTCCAGCGCGACGTTCCGATTAGCTCCTGGTACTTGGCGTAAGTTCGCCGCGCGTTGGCAATGGCGACTTTGCCGCGCAGCGATTCGAGTAGCGCTTTCTTATCCGAATCCGCTTCGGTTTTCTGCTTGGCATCGATGGTGTTGTCCACCAGGGAATCAATGCGGCTGACGAAAAAGCTGGCTACGCTGGCGATCTGAGATATCTCCTGGCCCTTGGCGGCGCGCGCTTCCAGCGCCGCGAAATACGCTTCAGCGACCTGCTCGTATGCTGACTGCGCAAAGAGCAGCGTGATATTAATGTTGATGCCTTCTTCGAGCGCCTGGCGAATCGCCGGAAGACCCTGCGGCGTCCCGGGAATCTTGATCATGACATTGGGACGGTTGACGGTCTTCCAAAGTCGACGGGCTTCGTCAATAGTGGCTTGTGTGTCAAACGCCAAATTGGGTGAAACCTCGAGGCTTACGTACCCGTCGCGGCCCTTGGTTTCCTGGTGCACTGCGCGGAAGATATCGGCTGCGTCTTGCACGTCACGAATGGCGATCTTTTCGTACAGCGCCATCGCCGTGGACGAGCTCGCATCCGGCGTCTTGACGATGTCGTTGTAGTCGTCGCCAGCGGTGATGGCCTTCTCAAAGATAGCGGGGTTTGAAGTCATGCCGCGCAGGCCGTCGTTATCGATCATTTTCTTCAAATCGCCATTCAGCAAGATATTGCGGCGAATATAATCGAGCCAGGGTGACTGCCCGTAGGCTAGCAAGCCTTTTAGGGGGTTTTCACCCTTCACTCCCGCCAAATTGGGAAGAGTCGTTGTTGTAGTCATGTGGTCCTCCTGAACGTTTGCGGCTCGTTGCTCGCTGATTCTATTCTACGCCCGCCGAGAGCGACGAGGGTTAACCTGATGTGACACCAGCGGACGTCGGAATTCTCCAAACTTAGCGCTTGTCTTCGAGTGCCTTGACCTTGGCCAGGCGGCGTTTGTGCCGCTCTTCGTTGGTGAAAGTGGCGCCGACGAAAGCTTTGACCAGATCCTCGGACAGCTTCACGCCGATAACGCGTGAACCCAGAACGAGCACGTTCATGTCGTCGTGCTCGACGCCCTGATGGGCGGAATAGGTGTCGTGGCAAACGGCGGCACGGATGCCAACAAGTTTGTTGGCCGCGACGCTGGCGCCGACGCCGCTGCCGCAGATGAGCAACCCGCGTTCGGCTCTGCCATCCAAAACCGCACGGCCGACGGCTTCGGCGAAATCGGGATAATCGGAGGGATTGGTGTTGAAAGCTCCGACGTCGAGGACGGCGTGCCCCAAGCCGCGCAGGACGTCGCCCATGGCATTTTTCAATTCAAATCCTGCGTGGTCCGATCCGATCACGAGTTTCATTGTTGGTTCACTTCCCGAGCGTTTGCTTGGCCGCGGCGACCACGTTTTCGACAGTGAAGCCGAATTTCTTGAGAAGGTCTTTCAACGGTGCCGATGCGCCAAATGTGCGCATGCCAATGATTCTGCCTTTGGGGCCTGTGTATCGCTCCCAGCCGAACGTCGAGGCCATCTCGACAGAAACACGAGCAGTGGCGGCTGAAGGGAATACGCTTTCCTTGTAAGCGGCGTCCTGCTCTTCAAAAAGTTCCCACGATGGAATGCTGACGACGCGGGCTTTGATCGATTCGGCAGCAAGCTTTTCTTGAGCGGCCACGCACAGGCCGACTTCGCTGCCTGTGCCGATCAAAATGACATCCGGCTTGCCGCCGGGAGCGTCGCTCAGGACGTATGCGCCCTTGGCCACGCCCGAAGCGGGCGCAAATTTTGTGCGATCGAACGTCGGCATGGCCTGGCGCGAAAGGACAAGAGCGGTCGGACGATGGCTCTGCAGCAGGGCGAGCTTCCACGCTTCGACCACTTCGTTGGCGTCTCCGGGGCGCAACACCAAGATGTTGGGCATCGCGCGCAAGGACGCCAGCTGTTCAATCGGCTGGTGCGTAGGGCCGTCTTCGCCGAGGCCGATGGAGTCGTGCGTGAACACGTAAATCACCGGCAATTCCATCAGCGCTGCGAGACGTACCGCCGGCTTGACGTAGTCGCAGAAATTGAAAAATGTGCCACCGAAGGGGCGTAGGCGGGTTTCGGCCATACCGCTCATCGCCGCTCCCATGGCGTGTTCGCGCACCCCGTAGTGGACGTTGCGGCCGGCGTAATCACCGGGAAGGTATTCGCCTGCCCCGTCGAGATTGGTTTTGTTGGATTTAGCGAGGTCCGCCGAACCTCCGACGAGCCACGGAATATTTTTGGCCAGGGCATTTACCGTTTTGCCGGAGCTTTCCCGCGTAGCCATGCCTTTGGCGTCGGGGGGGAATGTCGGAAGATTTTTGTCCCAACCGTCGGGCAGCGCGCGCTTCTGCATCAGTTCAAGCTGCTTCGCTTGCTCGGGAAACTGTTTGGCGTAATCGCCCCAAAGCTTCACCCACTGCGCATGGGCTTCCGCGCCGCGCTTGCCGATGCCATTCTTGAAATTCTCGTAGACGCCGTCGGGCACCAGGAATTTGGAATCTTCGGGCCACTCGTAATTTCCCTTGACCAGCTTGACTTCGGCTTCACCAAGCGGCTCGCCGTGGGCTTCGTAGGTATCCTGCTTGTGCGGAGAGCCATAGCCGATGTGGCTGTCCACAACAATGAGAGTTGGCTTGCCGGAAGTTTTGAGAAAAGTTTCGTAGCCTCGGCCGAGCATCATCAAGTCGTTGGCGTCCGCGACGCGGGTGACGTTCCAGCCGTAGCCCACAAAGCGGGTCATCACATCTTCGCTGAATGACCAGCTCGCCGGGCCGTCGAGCGTGACGTGATTGTTGTCATAGATCCAGCAAAGATTGTCGAGTCGCAGGTGACCGGCGAGCGAAGCAGCCTCGGCGGCGACGCCTTCCATTAGGTCACCGTCACCGCACACCGCGTACACCTTGAAGTTGAAAAGTTCGAGCTCCGGTTTGTTGAAGTTTGCCGCCAGCCATTTTCCGGCAATCGCCATGCCTACGCTGTTTCCGGCGCCCTGGCCGAGCGGGCCTGTCGTTGTTTCCACGCCAGTTGTCAGATGCGACTCCGGGTGGCCCGCGGTTTTGCCGTCCAGTTGCCGGAAGCGCTTGATTTCTTCCATCGGAACAGCAAGCGAATCGAGCACTTCGCCCTTTTCGTTCACGGCGTGCACGCCTGTGAGATGGAGCGTGGAATACAACAGCATCGAAGCGTGTCCGGCGGAAAGCACAAAACGGTCGCGATTCGGCCAAACGGGATTTGCTGGATCGTACTTCAGATATCTTTGCCACAGTTCATAAACAACTGGTGCAAGGCCCATCGGCGCGCCAGGATGCCCGGAATTCGCCTGCTGCACTGCATCAATGGAAAGAGTCCGAATGGTGTTGATGCACAACTGGTCTGTGACAATCTGTTGGCTCGCGAATGCTTGCTGGCTCACAAAAGCTCCTGTGCGGGCGGGAGGGGCCCCCGCAGTTGAAGTCAGGATTTAGATGCTCCGGGGGTACGCACCGGTAGGGAGATTCTACGTCAAGTGGGTGCGTAATGCAGAACATGGGCAAGACGTCCTGCCATGCGAGCCGTTTATCACGCTATTCAATGGAAATGCGTTCCGCCAAGGGATCGGAAGCAGGTTCGTTAGCGCTACCCTGGTTAGTCGGCGGAGCGGGTTGGTCGGAGCCGGATGTAGTTTCGCCGTCCGGGGAAGCTGTGGCGCCTGCCGGATGCGCCTGAGTCGACGCGGCAAGTCCGGTTATGGTCGTTTGCGGCTTGTCGAGCGGCGGAGCGATGTCACGGGTGTCAACCGGAAACAGGTGCGCATGCTGTTCGGACCATTTCGCGGCGAGGCCGTTCAGCGGGCTTTTGGTGTTGTATTCCTGGTAGGCGATCATGCGGCCGATTCGAATGATCAGATCATCGAGCCCTTCCGAGGCAGCCCAGAAATCGCCGATGCAAACCGTGGCGTCGTCGAAATTAGGATGGAATACCGGCGTCAACATGCGGCACTGCGGCGCGCGGCGGGGATAGCCCAGCGAGAGATTTACTTCCAGATGATGGACTGGACGTTCCTGGATTTCGCCATTAGCCGCTACGTACAAACCCTTGACGTGATAAACGAAACGGTAGGCTTCGGGCGGCATTCCTGCCGTTCCGGTAATTTGAATGAGCGGCCAGCCGGCGAATCGCTGGACAAGCTGGTCGTGATCGAGTTTCAAGCGGCGGATGCGCGGCGAGAGCATGAGGTTCGTTTTACCTAATGACGTCAGAGAGTTGTTTGCGTAAACATTCGTGTTAATCCGAAAATTGCCATGCTTGCGAACGCAGCCTTCCACGTCCACGCGGGAACGGCCGGCCATGCGATGCGATTCTCTCGCTGCGCTGTCACGTACACCGCCGCAAAATAGCACAGCACGAAAGGAAGTAGCAGCGTCACCGCCGCGTTGAAGCGCAGCGCCGCGGCGGCGTGGCCGTGCAGAACCTCGGCGATGGCGCGAGTGGCGCCGCAACCCGGACAATAATGATGGGTCAGCGCGAAAAAGGGGCAGCGGGGATAAAAAGAATAATCCTGCGGCGAAAAGCGATACAAGAGCCCGGCGCCGGACATCGCTCCGGCCGCAAAAAGATTCGCCCCGGCCCGTGCGGAAATCATACCGGGTAGCCCATTTGGCGTCGCTTCATTTCGTTGATTTTCGTGAAGTGATACTGGAAATACCAAACGTTAAAAAAGAAAGTCATTACACCGTTCAGGCTTAAGCCTATCGGCTCAGCGGAATTGAAGTGTTCTTCGATGGAGTCGCGCATGCTGAATGCACCCACGATCCACAGGATGGCGTACCCAATTGTGATGATGCCCTGTATGCCTTGCAGCGAGCTGTCAGCATGTCCCGTTCTCGCGGCAGAAACGGTACCGGAGATGCTCAGCACGAAAGACAACACCCACAACCCGATGACGATCGAGAAATAGGTAACGGCCTTGCTCGCAGGCTGGACCTTTTTCACCCAGAAGGCCTCCACCATGATCCACACGACGGAAAAGATCCCGCAGGTGACTATGGATAAAAGCAGGCAAATTCCCCAGTGCAAATTCGGAGGAGGCGGGTAAGGCGAAACTGCCGGGGCGGCATACGTTCCGGGCGTGCCGGCGACGGGCTGCGGCGCAGCAGCAACCGGAATGTTGCCAATGACTTGGGAAACTGGCACCCAATCCGTAAGTCCTTCGCTGCGGCAGAGGTCGGTCAGCAAAATATTCCCCGACGCAACATACTTTTGTATGTCGGCGAGGGTGTAAGGCCCGTACTCGCTCGTATCACGTTTAATGAAATAATTCATATGCGGCCCCCCGTCGCGGCCATGCTATACGAACTGCGTTCCGTCTGCGTCCCTATTAATCAAACAGATTTCCACTATCGCCCAAAGCCACACCACCGCCCAGAGCCATGCGGCGATCTCAGCGTAAAAGGCAATCAGCACCGTGGCCACCAGCTGCATCGCTCCCTTTTTTGTATAGCCAGCATAGAAATTGTGCACGCCGAAAATCCCCAGAAAGACTCCCAGCAGCACGAAAACGACGCGCGTCTTTGCGCGGTCCTGCTGATAATAGTTCACGAGTTGCGCCGGCGCTTGGACCGCTGGGGCTTGCGGCCTCAGCGCTGGCGGAGGTGCCACACCGGTTCCTGCCAGCGGCGGCGGAGGAGCAGCAGGAATTTCAACACCGGCTGAGGTTCCGCTGGTCGGCCCGGTTGCGGCTCCAGAACCGCCAACTGCCGGAGCGTGGAACGTCGTGTAGCCGGCGCCGAGAGAAACGCTGGCTCTGGGTGGGTGCGTGATCGCCGGCTGCAAGACCTGGTGGGTTACGACGTTGCCCATCAAATCCGTCCCGCTCACAGTGACTTTCGCTTCATCGGCCGGAGCGTGCGAACAGCCAAATACCGTGCAGCCTCCGTTTTCCGCGAAACAATCCACGTGATGCGGTGTACCGCAGCCGGGGCAATCCTTACGCTCACCTTCGGCGTCTCCCACTTGGGTTCGGCAGTACGGACAGATCGGATTCAATTCCGTTGCCTTTCCTGGTAGCGAAAGGCGTAGCGTCCGATCTGAACTACCGAGCCGCTTGACAAGACTTGCTGACGCACTGGTTGGCCGCTTACGTAGGTTTGTCCAATAGCTCGTAACATGATGCGCGAACCAGCCAGTTCCACGATGGCGTGTTCTTTCAAGATATTTGTGTCTTTAAAGAGATAAATGTCGCAGCTTTGGTCGCTGCCCATAACCGTGCGTGGCTTATACAAAATGAATTGCTTTCCCGCCAGCGGGCCGGCCGTTACATACAGCCAGCGATCCTTCAGTGCGCTTTCCACCAGCCCTACGGCGATTCCCGTCGCCATTCCCACCAGCCCGAATCCCACGGCCCGGCTTACCGCTCCGCCGTGCGTCGCAATCGCAATCGGATCAAACAATACGCCGCCCAGCCCCGCGCCCAGGACTCCTCCCAGTACTCCATACAGCATTTTCTTGCCAGACATTCCCGCCGTGCCGTATACCACACCGCCCGCCGCTCCAAAAACCATCCACGCGATACCTCTTGCGAGCCACAGCGAGGGGTTATGATTGGTTTGTGCTCCCATCTCTACGCAAATGCTGATCCCAATCGAATAAATTATGTTCGCAATGAATTCGAAAATGACACCGAGCACCGCGCCCAGCGGTAGGCAAATGGCCCCTCGAATCAGTGCCTTCTTGACGGACCGCTCGACAATGCTTTCCGCCACGCCAAATCCGAGGCACAGCAGTCCCACAATCGCCGGGATCATCAGAAAGTCCGCCCAAAAATGGCCGCCGCTGGTGCCGTCGACGAACCACGGCTCGCAAATACCCCAGCCCATCAGAGCTCCGATGAGCCCCGCCAGACCCAGATAGAACCACGCCTGCAGCAGGATGCTGCCCTTCTCTTCGGCCACTTGCGTCGTTGGGTCCGCCGGTTCTTTGATCGAGCCGTAGCTCTTGGTACTGCCTCCCTGCGTCGCTGGCGCGATCGTTTCCAATTCCGGCGCGGAGACATTCGCAAGGTCGTCCAGCGTGATCTTGATCGCCTTGTCGTTATTTTCTGGGGACATTTTGATCCTTCGGGTCCTTCGGATCCATGCTGTCGGGTTTTGGCGCCGGCTGCTTCTGTGTTTCAGGCGCTGCGGCTGCCGGTGGGGTGCTCCGGCCACTCGCGGGCGGCAACTGGACGTCGGTAACGCCCGGGATGGACAGCGTACCGTCACGGTTGAGATGCGTGCCGGGTGGTGCCTCCTGAATTACACCGCGATGCGTATCAATGAAGAAATAGATTGGGCGCGGAAAGAAAATCCAAGTCGCAGTGATCGCCAGCGCCATTAACAATACATGCGAACAAATCGTGATGACCCATCCCAACCACGCGGGTGGCCCGACTTCCGAGGCGTGATCGTCGGCTTCCACGACCTCGTCGTTATCGATCCCACCGACCGGCTCAGGCTTGCCGGTCTCTCCAGCCTCTTCGCCGCCTTTGTCATCTTTCACGCGAATTTCTTCCAGCCGCTCCAACCGCTCGCCCGACCATCCAAAGCAGCCCTCTTCGTCGCTATGGGGGTCGTACACCCACGCTACCTGCAGCGGCGCTGAGAAAAAATTCTTGTGGATGAAAGTGTCGTGATCGGAGAGAAAAACACCGAATCCCGGGTGCGAATGATACCAGCCGACAATTCGATCGTCGGGATACTCCTTATCCTTGATCTTGTAGATGTGCTCCCAGGTGTCCTGCGTGAACGTGACGTAGGTTCCCGCTTGCGCGGCATTCAGTCCCGCGATGCGCGCCGTGATATTCATCCCGTTGCCGCTTTCCTCGCCGATCAGCACGCCGCAAACTTCTGTCTTACTGTTCGAACGCGCATGCTGCCGGATCTGGCGCAGCACCTCGCCTTCGATGGTCACTCGCGGTTGCTGGTCTGGCTTGCGTTTTCCCATGATCAGTTAGTTGGGCTCAGTGCGAGAGCTCTTCCCCCAATACCGCAGCCTGGTCTCCCGCGATCAAGTAGGCCATCTCAGCCTCCGCCGAACGCACGCTGAACACGTCGTACAGCGGCAAGCCAATCTTATCCAACGTCCGTCCGCCAAAACTCTCGTTCCCTGAATAACTGTGAATCGTCCTCACCACGCGCATTTGCCCGTCGTTCAGACAGCGCCCTTCGTCGTACTTGATACTTCCCACCGGCGCAAATTGCGCTTCCTTCGCGCCGCACTGCGGACATTCGAGTTCCTGCACAATGTCCCGGCTGAATTCGACCACTACATCGGAAGCGCGCAAATCCTTCGCGCCGCGCTGCCGCAAATCTTCCAGGGTCAGCTCGCTCGACTTCTGCGGCAACTCCACGACGCCTGCAAAGGTGAAGTGGCTCATGCAGTCCGGATTCGCCGTGTACGCAACCTTGTACGACGTGTGATTCAGCCCTTCAAACACGAATCCGCTGCTTGCCAGCGTCGGCATTCCGTGCAGCAGCTTCACCGCCTCCTGCACCTCGATGCCCGCAATTACGGAAGAAATCGTCGGCGTCGTCGCCACTTTACCTTCCGTGTTCGCTTCGCGCAGCAGCAGATTGCAGGACATGCGCTGCTCGAGCAATTTCCAGTCCGTTTCGCCGAGCGTGCACTCATAACAGGGAGGTATTCCCGCCACAAATACTCGCGCCACACCGTTAATGCCTTCAATCGCGCCGTCTATCCATGGCCGGTTCATCTTCCAGGCGCAGCGATTGATCCACAGCCGAGCCTCGCGATTGTCCAGGCCCGCGATAATCACGTCACTCCACGCAAACAAACCCAGCCCGCAGTTCTGCACCACGTTCGAGACCAGCGGCCGGACTCGCACTTGCGGCGCAATCCTCCGCAAACTCCGTGCCGCGGCCTCCGCCTTGAATGCGCCCACGTCCTCGTTGCTGAACAAAATGGCCCGCGAAAGATTCGACTCTTCAATACGGTCGAGGTCCACTACCAGGATCCGTTCGAACCCCAACAGTGCCAGGTTTTTCAGGATTTCGTTGCCCAGCGCTCCGGCGCCAACCACCAGCACGCGCGCAGCCTGCAATTTCTTCTGATCCCACCATGGAATCAGCCGGAACCGGCTGAACCGGTCCTCGTGCACCTCATCTTCGCCGATTCGTACCGAAGCCGGCGGTGTCATCCTCACCCTGCTGTAATTTCCGGCTGCAGGCGCAGGATGTCTCCATCCTTTACCCCAGCCTCGCCCAGAGTCTGCGAGTCTTGGATCTGCCGTCCCGAATTCTTGTGATGAAACTTGTAGCTCAGTGGCGCTCCATCCGGCCCGTTCGTCGGCAGCCGCAATTTTTGCACCAGCACGACGATGATCTTGTTGCAGGGCGCGTCGTCCGGCAACTCGACCGGGACGCGCTTGTTCTCCGTCGAGTCATACACCGTCACGTTGATGGTTGCCATCGTCTGTTAGTCCTGTTCCGATCCTTCCCGCTTGCGTCCCGGAATATGTTGAAAGCAAAGAAATTTGTGCGGCGCTACTCTTTCTTCGCTTTTTCCCGCTGTTGCGCCAGCTTCTTCAGATAATCCGCCAGGTGTTCTTTGCCGTTCTTGGAAAATTCCCAATCGTTCTCTTTCAGCAAGGCCTGTGCTGAAACAGCGAAGTTCAGATTTTCCGCGTTCGGCTGATAACTTTTGTCCAGAGTCGAACTCACAACGCCCAACAAATTGCCTTGCTGGTCGTATACCGGACCTCCGCTGTTTCCCGGGCTTACCGGTGCTGAAATCTGCAGCGTGCTGTTTTCCATTCGCGAAACGATCCCGGTGCTCAGCGTGTATTTCAACCCCTCCGGGTGCCCGATCACAAAAATCGTTTCTCCTTCCTGGGGTCGAGCGATTGGTTGCACAAAGTCGGCATGCCCGGAGTGCCTCGGAATCCAGATCAACACTAGGTCCAGGTTCGTGTGCCGCGCGATCACTTCTGCGCCCGCCCAGATTCCCGAACGGAGCGACACCATCGCCCGGTGCTTGTCTTTCAGCCCCCAAGCGCCAATCCCGATCACGTGCCGCGCGGTCGCGAACAAGTAGCCTTGATCGCTCGCCTCCAGCAGCATGCCTGCGCCGAAACTGTTTGATAGCACTTCGCGCTTGCCAAAAAACGTTTGGGCAGTCGGTGAAATCACTGCTACGAGCGGTTTCAAGTCACTGGACGCATCCGCACCGCTCAAATTTTTCCCTGCTGGCAGGGTGGGGAAATCCGTCCGCTCATCCAGCTCCGCCAATCCGGTTGCCATGCCAGCGATTGAAGGTAACGGCCCCAGGGAAAATGCCACCACCGCCATCGCCGACGTCAGAAAGCCGCTGATGATGAGCAACGTGGAAAGGAACCCCGTCCATGCATAGCGGATTCGCGGCGTTTGCCCCCGAAACGCCACCCTCAATATGATCGTGATCAGGCACAGGAGCGGCAGGCACAACACCAGCACTCCCACGGAAATCCGCGCCCACCAAGGAATCGCCGGCGGCAACTTTGGCTCAATCCGTGGCAGTTGCTCCGGTGTTTCCTTTATCTCCGTGATTTCATTAGGACTTATGACAATCTTATCCATCCGGTCTCCAGCCGCCCGTTCCTCATTTCGAGGCCACTTCCTTGCTAAGGCCACTTCTCCGGCCGGGCCCCTAATTGCCGCGTTGGGACAGACTTTCCCTGTAGAAAATGGTGCAAGAGTAGGGGTTATATACAGGTTCGCTGCGCAAAGCGCAAGGGCGCCGAAGTCCCAGTGTGCCGTCCCTCTGGAACCGCCTCGCTTGTGTCTTACGACGCCAAAAGCTTGGCCGATGGACAAAATTAACTCTGCTTGTCAGCTATTGCTGCGGGAGATAAACTCCTGCGGTTACAGGCGGCTTGCGAAATGTAAATGGGGACTCGAGCTTGAACTCGACCCGGCTGCCGGGCTTTACCTGCACCTTTGCCGCGGAAAAAGCGGCGATTACTGGAAGCGCGGAGCCCACTGGTTCCCCGGCAACTGAACTCGCTCCTGCTGGAGCCTTCTTCACTGCCGCTTCGCCCTTGGTTTCGGCCGCGCCTTTCTTCTTCGTAAGCTCGTTGGACTCAACTTCGAGCCTCCGGCCATTGATGATCAGACTCACCAATTCCAGACTCACCTTAGCGTTGCCGTGGACGTGTCCACCCTTTTTGAGATAACTCATCCGGATGTGCGCTTCAGTTCCGCGCGGGATCACCACCACATCGTTGACTAACACCGACGGATCGACACTTCCGGAATACATCTCGCCGGTATGTGCGTGTTTGGAATTAATCTCATCGGTTATGCGAACCGGAATCGTATATCCCTCTGGCAACGTGATCACTTCTACTTGTTCGGTGGGATTTGTGTCACTTCCAACGACTTGGCGCATGGGCGCTTGCACCGGGCGTTCTTGCGGGCGTTGTTGCACGGCCTGGTGAGAGCTGCCGCCACAACCAATCAGCGTCAAGTATCCGCAAAGTCCCGCTATACAGGCACCTGTTAAACCTCGGCTCCGTTTCCGACTGACTGTTCCCATGGGAGCAAATCACAACACCGGCGCCCGTTGCCGCACATACGGCGAACCATACAGTTCACCGGATTTATTTCCTTAACTCGCATACCGTGAAGGAGGTAGGTTGTGAGGGCCCAAGTTCGAGTATGGCTCAGCCCTTCTAAAACCATGAAAATGATTGAGCAGCGTAAATCGGCAAACGCCGATTTGCGGAATCGTTGTTGATCATTACCGGCACTATGGCGGCGTGCAAGACCAGCGTTAAGGACGAAGCGCGTGATTAGCGGATTTTACCGTCATCAACGCGACTCGTTCATTGATCGAGTGGATGTTGCGCGTGCTTGTCAAAGCTGGATGGATTCCGGATTGACCTGGCAGCCAGCCGTCCTTGCGGCTTCGGGCCGCGTCCGCTTAATTGATATCTGCCAGTCGCCCGGGTGGCGGAACCAAAAACTTCAGATTTAAGCGTAAGCAAGTAGCCTTGCGCCGCCGGATCGTACTCCGCAGCCGGAATGTCCGTAAGCGTCTCGTGAACCCTCTTTCAAAGTTGGGCGGCGAGCGGCACATTGGTCCAAATGACAAGAAGCAGCACGGGAAAGAATGTGGAGTCTAGAAACGCCTTCATCGGCTGCCGCGTGCGGCCATCGCGGGCGAGTGTTGCTTCCGGCCAATCCTCGCGGCAACCGCTTTCCCGACTTGGATCATTGGATTCTCGAAGGCATGGTACACCGACACCGGGACTAGGCACTGGAGCAAGAAGAAGAGAGTCCATCGCAGCGGAATGCTAACACCGGTTAATTTTCGGAAGCACAGCCAAATCAAAGGCACATGCGATAAGTAGATGCCATACGAATACCGGGCAACCAGGGCTGCCGCCTTCGATAGCCAGTTCGCCGGCGCATCCTGCACAAGCGGGATCAGCATGCCAAGCACAAGCGAAGCCAACCAACCACCCATCTCCGCCCGAATTGCGAACCCATATAGGCCGTACAAAAGGCCCCAAACGACGATAAAGCAAGGCCATGCCCACCATGGAATCCGCCTGTTCGCTCCCTGCCAGGCATAGGCAAGTGCTCCGGCCAAAAAGCACGGGCACGAATTGCGCAAGCCAAACATCGTCGTGTAGCAACTTCTCCCCAATTGCAACAACAAAACCGGTTGCCAGAACCAGCAGTGCGCCTTGCTTGTGGTATTTCCGTATCGTCCAGAATACTACCGGCAGAACAGCGTACATTTGGATTTCGAAAGGGAGGCTCCACAGGGGTGCGCTAATCGAGGATTGCTCGTGCAGGAGATTCTGCACTAACAACAGATTAGCCCCAACGGACAGGGTAGAGCGAGGTTCAAATATCAGTGCCGGCCAGGCAATCCGAAATGCCAGCGAGAGCAGCACGCAGGCAACACTGAGTGGGTATATACGGAACGCCCTCTGCACGTAAAATCGAGGCACCCAACCGTTTGTAAGAGACAGGCGCTCCAGTGAAAACAGTAGAACCAGGGCTGTGTGCACGAAAAAGATCAGCACCGCGAAATGCCCAATCGCCTGCTGCAAAATGCTGTACGGGCTTAGATGAGCGCCAAGCACGATCAGAACCGCGATGGCCCGGAGAATATCTAAGTTGCGGTATTGGTTTACCTATCCTCCTAGGCGAGCAACTGATTGCCACTCTAGCAAAGGCGCACTCTAGCGCGAAACGTTAGGGCCGGTCTATCTCCAGCCGACGCCGATGCGCTGTGTTTTACCGACACCGGAGCGTTTGCGCAGCCTGAGATCCAGGTCGTGGTGTTGCAGTAAGTCTTTGTGTTCGTTAGATTTGTAGTGCCGTTGCCCGGGTGGCGGAATGGCAGACGCTGAGGACTTAAAATCCATTCCGAGCACTCCGCAGCACTCCGCACCAATAAGTAGTGACGCGCAATCCCCAGTGTTTACGATAAGTTCCGAGAACTCGTTTCACGCAGCACCTCGCACTTTTCTGCACCGAATTACAAAGCGAATAGCACCCCAATAGCACCAACCGAAGCCATTGAAGCCCAGCCCAACTGGTGTGGCACAAAAATTGGGGCACAGTCGCCGGGGCCAGTCGCGCGGCGCGGCCGAGTTGTCCAGCCCGCGAAGCGGGAGCGCGCGATGACGCACTTTAGCTGTGCGATGCACCTCTATTTTTTTATTTTTTCAACTCTTCAGCGAGTATTGCCGCCTGGCTTTCGCCCGTCACTGCGTTGGGGGGATAGGGGATAGGCTAGAGCAAAAGTGCCCTTTTTTCCACGCTTCCGGCTTTGTCGCTAGAACGTAGCCGCCCGTCTGGCAGACGCTAACGCGCGTCGAGCGGAGCAATTGTACTTGTTGGTTGAACTAGGTTTTGGGTTACAAGGAGATCCCTGTGACAAAGTTTAGTGATTTGCCTGGTCTAGAACCCAGATGCTGCCGGTGCTCTGCGACGTCGTCACCATTAGCTTGTCGCGCGAAACGTCAATCTGAACCGTTGGAATTGTCCTTGCCACCATCAAGCTTTCGTCGCGAAAATCTGTAACTTGGAACGACGGCCCGGTCGTTTTCCCGTGCTCGGGGTCTACGGGAATGCAGAACACGTTGTAAAAACCGCGTCGCGAAGAAAGAAAATAGAGCAATCGACCATCCGGCGACCAGTGCGGTTTATCGTCCCAGTGCAGGCCATCGGTCAGCTGCGTCCATGCGCCGCCCGAGGCTGGTATAAGGAAGATCGACGATGTGTCACCCTTGGCAGTGCCTTGAATGCCTTCAAAAACCACCCAGCGCCCGTTCGGCGAAAATCGCGCTTGAAATATATCTACACCGGGTCGGGCAGCGACGAGTTTCCAATCCTTCCGGCCGGGATGAATGGTCTCGGTCGGAATCCGCCAAACCTCCGTCTGTCCATTACTGAGGTTGTCGGCCGAGGCCAAAACCCACTTTCCATCCGGAGACCAATCAAAAATGAACAGGCCTCCCTGTTGTGGGTCGGTGAGCGGTTCTTCCTTTCGAGTTTTTGAGTCCCATAGAACTGCTTGCGAATCGCCGGTGGAGGTTTTCAGCCGAATGTAGGCGAGGCGCGTGCCTTCGGGATTCCATTGCGGTTCGTTGCGAACATACAGATCATCGGCAGCCACAACGGTATGCGTACCCTGAACCATATCGGCCTGCCAGATCTCCCAACGCCCGGCTCGTTTTGCGGTGTATGCCAGTTTGCTGCCGTCGCGGCTCAAGCTTCCTTCCCAGGCTTCCAATCCGCCGTTGGTGACGGCCGTTCCCGCGCCCGTGATCTGTCCGCGGGCCGCATTGATTGGGAAAACCCAGGCGCGCACCTGCTCGGAAAGGCTCCAGAAAGCTACGCGCTTTCCGTCGGGAGAAACAGCAAACTCTGTTTCGACTTCAGCGCCCGTGGTTATTCGTTCGATGCTTTCTCCTCGCATGGTCTTCGGATCCACATGCATCCGCCAAATATTTCGCGCACCCCGAAACATCCGCTCAAAGTAAAGATCAGTTCCGTTCGGGGCCCAGCTGAGTTTGAAATCTGTGTCGCCCCATGCGCTGTAACCGCTACCTGCCACCTCCTCCACAATATTTGAAACTTCATGGGACAGCTCACTTTTGATGACGCCGGTCGGAGATTTGATACCACCGGTCCAAAACGTGGGGAGCGGAGTCGGCGCCATTTGCCAACCCCAAAGCGATACCCTCTTTCCGTCCGGGTGCCATGCAGCGGACATGATGGACCCGTGGGAGGTAACCTCCGGCAGGATTTCTCGCACTGTTTCGGGATCTGAGACGGCGAGCCCGAAGATCTTTGAGCTCAGTCCGAATTTCGTGGATTGAAACAGAATTAGTGAGCCGTCCGGAGACCAACGCGGGTAGTAGCCGAAGGAAACAATTTTTCGCGCAAGACCAGTACCGCCGATCGCAGGCTGGATGAGGATGCCTCCTTCGCCTTCTTCGGTGCGATAAGCGATGTACTTTCCATCGGGAGACCAGTCGGGCTCCCAATTTGCCGCCGGACCCTTGGTGACTTGAACCGGATCGCCCCCACTAACTTGCTGTACCCAAATATCGAACTTGCCGCCGCGATTCGACGCAAAGGCAAGGTACCGCCCATCCGGAGACCACGTCGCACCGATTTGCAGTCCAGGATCGAAGGTTACCCGCGTAAGCGTGCGCCCGGTTGGTGTTGCAGGAGTCTCGCGCCGCTTGTAGATCCATAAGCCCCCTGCCGCCAGCAGGATAAACGCGCCAAGCAGCGCCGACGCGTAGAGTCGTCTTCTGGCCGCTGATTCAGTCCCACCGGTTGGGCTATTCTCCGCCGCGTGCGCCACTCCCGCGGTGACCTTTCCATTAACCGTGATGGGAGCGATGAATCGATACCCACGGCGTGGCAAGGTCTCGACGAAGCGCGGATTTTCTGACGAATCTCCCAGCGCCTCACGGATTTTGTTGATTGCGGTGTTCAGATTGTGGTCGACGTCAACGAAGGTATCTGGCCAGAGGCGTTTCTGCAGCTCTTCACGAGTGAAAACGTCGCCGGGGCGTTCAAGCAGAATGGCGAGGACTTGAAACGGCTGACCGCCAAGTTTCAGTTTGACGCCGGCTTTGCGAACTTCTCCCGAAACAGGGTCAACCTCAAAGATCCCGAAGCGGACGGATCGGGCGGTTTGGCCGTGTGACGATATTGCCGCGAACCTCAATTGCCGCAATTCTAGCATCGAATACCTGGCTAACACCGGAAAAGCACCTCCGAGAATTCCTAGTAAGCCCTTTTCCTTCACACAGATGCATCTGGAGATTCATTCCATCTCTCGCTTACCCCAATCGAGTTGCCATGCATGGAGGTAGCACGGCCTGAAGCCCAATGTCGGCCTCGCGGCGTAACCGGCGCCCAGCGAGGATCGCATGAAGGCAACTCCCAAGAAGCGGCGCTCGGAAGAACATGCGACAGGTTGGTGTGCAAGAAGGGCCAGTCGGTGGCTTAAGCTCAGGTTGCTGTTTGGTCTGGCGGGGACGCTCGGCCTGGCCGCCGAGGCTGTTCACAGCACAGTAAGTGACGACACTCTGGGGATACGAGTTCGGGTAAACGATTACGCCCAACTTTCGCCGGCAACATTAAGCGGCGCACAGCGGGAAGCAGCGAGAATCATAGGGAAAGCCGGGCTGCGGACAAACTGGTTGAATTGCCCTGTCAAAAGCACATTGGAAGTCCAGCAAGATCCTTGTAGAGAGCCACTTCAGCCGATGGATATAGTGCTTCGACTGAT